>Ga0302314_10006748_pt1 | contig 20719 bp, 17 predicted proteins | sample III_Palsa_N2_3_FD_200533 | JGI IMG/M metagenome (GOLD analysis project Ga0302314, IMG submission 200533) | Peat permafrost microbial communities from Stordalen Mire near Abisko, Sweden - III_Palsa_N2_3 | ecosystem: Environmental > Terrestrial > Soil > Palsa > Peat permafrost | place: Sweden... | reverse complement strand
AAAAGTGTGCACAGACTGAGCGCCACCCATACCTTGCAATGATTACGGATCATTTTTTCCTCATGCGTCCGATGGATTGAGAATGCGCGTCAGCTACGCGTTTACAGTGATTAGCCTCACCACTTTTAATCCTATACGCAGCTCATGCTGAGAGGCAGCACTAGCCGCATTCCATACCCTAGCGGCGGCGTCCAAACGCGCTTCCGGCAGGACCCCATGAGATGTCCGTTCCGAGTTGAAAGCAGACCTTAGGCTATCTTGCTGGTCAGTCCCGAAGACAGCGGAAGAGTCGATGGCTTCCAAAACAAGAAGTACGCCGCCGGAACGAAGTAAAAGAGGAGCCAATGGCCGGAGAAGCCGCGTAATTCATTTGCTTTGAGCGCGGTGAACTCCGTCGGGGTAAGTTCACGAATTAGCGCGCCATGCTCCATGAGAAGGTACTTCCCATTCTCCACGGTGGGATTGCCGCCTTCGGAATGGAGCAAGAACAAAGCAAAGTTGACAATCGCGTATACAAAGATCGCGCCCCCGAGCACAGCAGCCCATGGAGGCAAGCCTTTCGCCATGCTGAGCAAGGATTGATTGCCAACGAAATCCTTCCGGCTGAAAAAAACGAAAGGGCCGAATACAACGAAAACTCCAGCATGGAGAAGCCAGACAGAGGGAATAGATGACGCAATATCCACACCCATCAACGCTTCAACGTGCACCGCGAGCGAGATCAAAAAACCCGCCAAGGCAGCAAAACCTAGCGCGTACCGAAATAATTGAGTCATCGCATGTTTCCAATCTTTCTGCCTGCCCGCACATTGACCGCATGCACCACACATCTCACCAACGGGTGGTAAGACCCCTTTCTTCCACGTGACTCTAGCTTCGGCTGGTTACCGTTACAACGAGGTCCGTTCCGGGTCCAGGCTGTGTGAAAACTATTTGCGTTGCTCGCGAGAGTCGCATTCTGAGCAATGAGCAGATGTCCAGACACTGAGATTTCGCCACAGACGGCAAAAAACAGTCGAGATTTGCGCTCGTCAGAGCCGACCTTGAGTTTTCACACAGCCTGGGTCGAAAACGGCCACTTAGCGCCAGCTTATCCAAAGACACCTGCACCATGGCTAGTCAGTCGGATCGCAATCGCCTCACAACCTATGATTTCTTACGCAGCCAATTGTCAAAGAAGTCGAGCACACGCACCTTGTAATCGGCCCCGACGTATCCGTACAGGTCAACGTGCCTGGCTCCATGCACTACCCACAACTCCTTTGGTCCTTTCGCTGCATGGAACATCGCGTAGGATTCGGCAATGGTCGTGTCCCGATCGCGGTCACCCACGATCAGCAGCTTGGGCATTGCCAAATGGCCGATATGGTCAATAGGGCGTAGCTGGTCGGGATAAATGTCCAGATGAAGGTGCAAAGTAGATAGCAGGAGAGGCGCTAGCCATGGACCCATAGGTCCAAGGTGTATAGCCAGCCGATCCTCTGTTGCCTGCCTGATCGTTGGATAGACCTGTTCCAGTACAACAGCGTCTGCATCCACATCAGGTTCGGCGAGAATCGTCGCAGCACCGCCCATCGATGTACCAATGATGCCGACGCGTTCGCCCGGCAGATGTTGGTGGAGATATCGCAGCGATGCCTTCACGTCCCCCGCCTCGCGGTAGCCGAAAGTAATCGCTTTACCAGGACTTTCACCCGATGCTTGGAAGTCGATCAATAGCACCGCATAGCCAGCTGCATGTAGGAACCTAGCGCGATTGACCATAGCCCGCCGGTCCGCGCGAACACCATGAAGCAAGAGAACCGCGCCTTGATTCTTGGTACCAGCGACAAACCAACCGTGGACGGGCTCACCTTCTGCATCAAGAAATATCACTGCCTGAGCGGCGAGGTCAGAGGGTGGCTGTCCAATGGGGCTTTGGGTGGGACCAACGAGAAGCGAACCGGCTATCCACACACCAACAAGCGTCAGAAGTGCAATCAGCACGAAAAAAGCAAGCCATTTCACGCGTCGTACGTTATGGGCCATGAGATATGTGAACCGACGATCCATGTTTCTGAGCCCATAATTTACATCGAGGATCGCATTCGATTGGGGACATTTGGCTGCCAAGATTATGTCCGTTGCGCCGTCGAAAGTGGGCCTAACAAAAATGCCAGTACACCCGTTTGTCAGCAATCAGCCCCTTCGGGTGCCGGTCGGGATCAGTGCCCTGTTCAGGCCTTATCGGAATCGATGTTCAACTCGACCGGAATTTGCGCGTGACACCGGAACGACTTCCGTAGAAAGTGCACTCTTACCCAAGTTTCTGACTCCCCCATGAGGAACCTCTGTACATGAAAAAAGCCGCCCTGGCCTCGGCGCTGGTTTCGCTCGCCTGCCTCATCTCAGTTGCCTTGCCCGCTGCGCCCGCATTGGGTTCCGATGGTTCGAAGGTCACGCCCGACATGATCCAGACCGCGTCGGACATTCCGGCCGACTGGAAGCAACCGCAGAGCAACTTCGACTACGTCAAGCGCGAGGTGATGATCCCGATGCGCGACGGTGTGAAGCTGCACACCGTGCTGCTAATCCCGAAGGGCGCGCACAACCTGCCGATGCTACTCGAGCGCACGCCATACAACACCGACACCTTCACACCCGACAACAGCCCGCACATGGCCGATGCGGTGTGGTCGGGCGACAAGGACTGGGCTGACGGCAGCACCATCCTGGTGTGGCAGGACATCCGCGGCAAATACGGCTCGGAAGGCAAATACATCATGACGCGCCCGCCGATGGGGCCGCTCAACCCGACCACCACCGACGACACCACCGACGCCTGGGACACCATCGACTGGCTGGTGAAGAACACCAAGGAATCGAATGGCAACGTCGGCATGATCGGCTCGTCCTACGACGGCTGGACGGTGGCCATGGCCCTGCTCCACCCGCACCCTGCGCTGAAGGCCGCCGCGCCGGAAAGCCCGATGATCGACGGCTGGATGGGTGACGACTGGTACCACTACGGCGCCCTGCGTCAGGTGAACCTCGACTACTTCAGCGGCCAGACGAGCAAGCAAGGTGAAGGCGAGAGCATCCCGCGCGACAACTACGACGACTACACCAATTTCCTCGATGCGGGTTCGGCCGGCGCCTATGCGGAGGCCAACGGCTTTCGGCAACTGCCTTGGTGGAACCGCTTCTCGGCACACCCGGCCTACGACGCCTTCTGGCAGAACCAGGCGCTGGACAAGCTGCTCGTCGCGCATCCCTCCGATGTGCCCACCATGTGGCTGCAAGGCCTGTGGGATCAGGAGGATATCTACGGTGCCGTGCATGCCTGGGAAGCGCTCAAGCAGGCCGGGCACGGCGCCAACAACCACCTCGTGATGGGCCCGTGGTGGCACAGCCAGATCAATCGCGATGGCTGGAACATGGGACCACTCAAATGGCCCGGCAACACCACCGCGCAATTCCGCCAGAACGTGATGATCCCGTGGTTCAACCACTACCTGCGCGGCACGCCGCTGCCCAAGCCACTGCCCGATGCGATGATCTATAACCCGACCGAGCAGCACTGGGACGGCTTCGCCGACTGGAAGGTGGCCAGCAATCAGTCGCTCACCCCACTCTACCTGCAGGCCGACATGGGCCTGGGCTTCGAACAGCCGAACGGCGACGGCGACAGCTACGTCGCCGACCCGGCCAAACCTGTGCCCTACCTGCCACGCCCGATTCCGCAGAAAAACGACCAGTGGCGCACTTGGCTGGTCCACGACCAGCGCTTCGTGACGAACCGGCCCGACGTGCTGTCCTACACCACGCCGGTACTGAGCAAGACCGTGCGACTGGAAGGCGCACCGATCGCCGACCTCTTCGCCCGCACCACCGGCACCGACGGTGACTTCGTGGTCAAACTTATAGACGTCTATCCCGGCACCGATCCGACCGACCCCACCATGGGCGGCTACGAGCTACCGGTGTCGCTCGACATCTTTCGCGGGCGCTATCGCAAGAGCTTCGCCGATCCGTCACCGATCCCGGCAAACCAAGTGCAGGAATACAAGTTCCGGCTGCCCACGGTGAACTATGTGTTCAAACCCGGCCACCGGATCATGGTGCAGATCCAGTCGAGCCTGTTCCCGCTCTACGACCGCAACCCGCAGACCTACGTGCCCAACATCCTGTTCGCCAAACCGTCGGACTACCGCAAGGCGACGGTGACGATCGAGCACGGACCCGATGGACGCAGTGCCGTACTGCTGCCCGTAGTGGAAGGATCGAGCAGCAGCGACTGACCTGGGCCTTGACCGGGAAATGAAAGCCGCTGGGCAAACGGAAAAGCCCGGTTCGCGAGCGCGCGGACCGGGCCCTGTGAAATCGAGATGCAGTGGGCGCAGCAAGACATGGTCAACGCAGCTGCAGCATCACGATCGACTTGGCCGGCAATACCACGCTCAGCTTGTCGCCCTGAACATGCGCATCGTTGAACGACACCGGCTTCACTGCATTGGGTTGATCAAACGTATTGTGTGAAGTGATCTTTGGCGCGGTCAGAATCTGCCCACCAACGCCCACCGCCTTCAGGCCATCCACCGTTATCTCAACGTTCGCGTCGCGCTCGGGGTCCAGATTGGTCAGCGCGACATAGACATGGCCGTCCTTTGCCCGCACCGCCGAACCATGTACCTCCGGTACAGCGTATCCATCGAGCGTGTAGCTGGGTGTGTCGAGCTGCAACGGCAACTCGGTAGCATCCTGATAAGGCCGATACATCGCAAACACGTGATACGTCGGCGTGAGCAGCATGCGAGCGCCGTCGGTGAGGATCATCGCCTGTAGCACGTTGATCATCTGCGCGATATTGGCCATCCGCACGCGATCGGCATGATGAGTGAAGATGTCGAGCGTCAACGACGCCACCAGGGCATCACGCAAGGTGTTCTGCTGCCGCAAAAACCCGGGATTGGTACCTGGCAGCGGCGCATACCAGGTTCCCCACTCGTCGACCACCAGGGCCACTTTCTTGTCCGGATCGTACTTGTCCATCACCGCACTGTGATGCTTGATCAAGTCATCCATGTGCAGTGCCAGCGACAGGGTTTCAATCCAGCCCTCGTCACCAAAATCGGTCGATGAAGCCAGCGGCGGCCAGCCACCGGGCACGGTGTAGTAATGCAGGCTCAGTCCATCCATGAACTTGGCTGCTTCGCGCATCATCACTTCGGTCCAGTGAACGTCGTCGTTGTTGGCACCGGGCGCAATCCTCATGATGGTTTGCCCCGCGGGCACCTTCACGAAGGTCTGATAGCGTCGAAACAGATCCGCGGCATATTCCGCACGCATGTTCCCGCCACAGCCCCACAACTCGTTGCCCACACCGAAATAGGGAACCACCCAGGGCTTCTCGTGACCATTGGCGGCGCGTTCGCGAGCCAGCGACGATTTGCCCGTAGCCGTCATGTACTCGACCCACTGCGCCATTTCTTCAGGCGCGGCGTCACCCACGTTGCCGGCTACATAAGCCTGACTGCCGATGCGCTCGATGAAGTTCATGAATTCCTGCGTGCCGAAAGCATTCGACTCCGCCACACCACCCCAATGAGTATTCACCCGCGTCGGTCGCTTGTCGCGTGGCCCAATGCCATCGCGCCAATGGTATTCATCCGCAAAACAACCGCCGGGCCAGCGCACATTGGGTACATGCAGGGCATTCAGCGCCGCGATCACATCGTTGCGATACCCGTCGGCGTTAGGGATACCCGAATCCGGGCCAACCCACAAACCATCATAGATACCGTTGCCCAGATGCTCGGAAAACTGGCCGAAAATATTGCGCGAGACCAGTGCGCCTGGTTCATCGACATGCAGTGTGCCATGCACCGATACGACACCCGCTTGCGCCAGCCCCGTCATCATCAGCATCGCCGTCGCCACGCAGACACGGCGCCAGCCGCGCGCAAACTTCTGCTGCATCGTGGATCTCTCCCATAGCGCCGGCGAGGCCATCGCCAAGCTTGAATTTTATTAATACTACAATAGTAAAATAGGGGTGACGAGCAAAAAGGTGTCAGGGACAATTTGAACGCATAGGCGTGCAGCCGACATCCGTCACGCAATAGCGCCTGGCGCAGGCTGCAAGTAACGCTGGCGATCTTCGTCGTCCAGAAAGCACGGCAACCGGTTGCTACCCCGCTGCACCACGTGCGGAGGAATACTTGCGATATCGTGGCGTGGAGGTCGGGCCATGCGCGATAGCATCGCTCACGAACGATATGCACCGCGATCAGTACAAGCCGCGTGTCCGCCTTATCTCAGGAGCCATCCTGGTATCAGAAACTGTCCCCGACACCTTTTCTCGCTATTTGTTAAAAACAATAGCCATGTCACAAAAGGTTAGCTGGCACCGTGGAAAATAGCCAAGGATTTTATACTTTTATATAAATAAAATTTACATTGGAGGCTTGCATGAAATCGCGTTCCTTATCGTGTATCAGCCTTATTTCATTACTTGCAGGCAACGCTTATGCGGGCACTATTAATGTGGATTTTACTAAGAATATAGGGACGGTCAATCCTCGGGCGTTCAGCATGGACTCTACCGAATATGGTTCACCACATGACATCGTGCATGATCAGACTGTATACAACTTGATAGCTGCGTTGCATTTGGATGCAATGCGCATTGACTTACAGAACGGCAGCGATCCCCAGTTAGGCGCCGGGAGTACAAGTGGCCCCGGTGATCCATGGGTACAGGCCATCGACAGCACTGGAGCGAAGCCGGTCATAAGGCTGCATACGATTGGTGAGGACGACAACGGCGCCGACAGCGGAGGCAGTGCAGCTGATGCACAGGCCATGGTAAGCCGTTATACGGCGAACTATGCCGCTCACGGCCTTTCAAAGCCCGTGCAGTATTACATCATCGGCAATGAGACCAACGCGAACGATTCCAGCGGCTCTAATTTCATAGCCTTTGCTCCCGGAATGCGCAGCGCGTCGGGTGGCTTTACGCTGTATATAGGCGGCCCTGCGTGGGGTTGGTATGACGAAGGCACCATGACGGGATACTTCGCCAATACCAAGAGCACTGCCGGAGGCCCCGATTTCCTTGACTACCATCAATACGGCAACGGCGGCGACACCGATATGTCCGCGAGCCAGCTGCAGCAGGAATTGAACGGCGGAGGCAGCGATAGCGATGGCGATGTGCTGCAATATGGCACCGTGTCGTATCAGGCAGAAATAGCCAAGCTGCAAGGAGATACAGGGTTGCCCATAGAATGCGGCGAATGGAATCTCACTTGGGGGTCTGATCCGGCGCAAGGCCAGCCGTTTAATGCGATATGGGGCGCCAGTGTTATTGGCAATATCGTCAAGGCGGGTGGTGTTTCCATGGAATATGGTGATAGTTCGGGCGGACTTATGGGAGTTGTCAGCCAGAACGATACACCGATGCCGCTGTATTACTCTTACTACATGTTTACCGGAGGCGCCCTTTTCCAGCATTTCGGGACGAACATGGTACTGACGAGTGTTACCGGGGATACCACTGTTAATGTGCAGGGTTCCAATGTTGTGCAGAACAACACCCTGGAAGTATTCGCATCAAATAACCCGAAAAATATCGTGGTAATTAACAAAGACCCAAACAATACAGAGACGGGTACCGTTAACCTGACTGGCTATGGCTCAGGGACCATGAATGCGTGGCAGACCACGGGAGATGGGCTGCCGGCCCAAATCGCAACCAACGTTGCAATTACCGACGGGACGTTTACGTATAGCCTGCCTCCTTATTCGGTAACCACCTTCGTCCTTGGAAGCGGCACAACAAATGGGGCCGATCGCAATAGGTGAAGCTGACAGCCTCAATGCCACGGGCAGTTTAATTAGTCACCCGCGGGAAACAGGGGCGGAAGTAGCTAAATCATCGACCTCGCAGCAAAGACCAACGCAAGGCGACCGCGACGCTGACAAATGGAAAAGCTAAACCCAGCGCTCGGCTTAACTGCCTTCCTCCCCTTCGTCTCAGCATGTGGTCGCAGCAGCCGATTGCTGCTCCGCTGCACCACGTGCTGAGGAATGCCTGCGATATCGTGGCGTGGAGGTCGGGCCATGCGCGATAGCATCGCTCACGAACCATGTGCATCGCGATCAATGCAAGCCGCGTATCCGCCTTATCCCAGGAGCCATCCTGATGTCGGAAACTGTCCCTGGACACCTTTTCTCCGTAAGACCGTTATTTCTGGCACTTCGTCACCTGTGTACTCATACTTTTCCACGATAATTCGTCGGAGCCATCACCCCGCTCGCATCGTTATCACACCCGCAAAATCACAAGGAGCTACATGATGAAACGCATCCTGTACGTAGCCGCACAGGCTATCGTGAGCACGACTCTCCTCGGCATGTCGGCGTACGCGTCGACCGCCAAGGCCACGATCGGTGAATTCGCAACGCCTTCCCTCTCCAGCTCTCCGCAGGGTGTCGACGTCGCTGGCAATGGCGATGTGTGGTACGCCGAGACCAGCGCAGGGAAAATCGCTGTCCTACATCCGGATGGCACGTCGTCCGAATTTCCCATACCCAACAGCGGCCAGCCTTTCATCCTCAAGGCGGGTGAAGATGGCATCTGGTTTACCGATAGCGCGACGCATGCCATCGGGCATCTGGCCCCGGATACCGGGAAGATCGATGAGTATGCGATTCCCTCCGGGGCGTCGCCGTTCTTTATCCAGATCGCTTCAGACGGCAGCAAATGGTTTACCGAAACCGCAGGTATCGGCCGGCTCTCTCCGCGTGGCGTTGTTACCGAATGGTCAGTGACGCTGGAGCACGCCGACGACAACATGGAGCAGTTGAGCCTCGATCCCTTGGGCAACGCCTGGTTCGTGGAACGCAACTTCGATGGCGCCGGCGCGGCGGGTACGAACAAGGTTCGCCGCCTCAATCCATCGACGAATGTGATCAGCACCTACATGGTGCCGACGCTTGGCGGCACGCCCTCTGGCGTGGTGGCCAATGCCAATGGCACGGTGTGGGTATCGGAGTATTACGCCAATGCCTTGGCGCTACTCATCCCGTTTGCAGCCCCTCACAGCGATGCCGTTGTCGTACCCAATACGCTCAGGGCCGGCAATCAGGTCGTATCGGCATCACGCACCATGGCGGAACGCACGCCAAGTACGAGCACGCCGGTGGCTCCCAGCTTCCATACCGTCCGACCAGCCATGACGCAGGGATGGATCGAATATCCCATCCCCACGGCCAACGCTGATGCGGAGGACATGCGCGTGGATCGCCAGGGGCGCGTCTGGTTTGAGGAAGACACAGGATTGCTCGGCCGCCTCGACCCATTTGAGGTTCGATTTACCGAATACACGATTCCTTCGCCCAATAGTGGCTACTACAACATCGCACTGGACAAGAGGACGAACTTGCTTTGGTTCACGGAGGCCGGTGTCTTCGCGCCGGTGACTACCAAGATCGGGTATTTGAATACGCAATATTGAGGGAAAGCGGGGTGATGCGATCGCATGCTACTCACGCGAGAGAAAAGGTGGCAGGGTGCATTTCTATCTTGAAAAAAGCACTCTGCCCCGTTTAGTTTTGTTCTAAAACAGGAGGCAGCGTGGACTTCTTCACAAGTCAGCCGCGCTCTGAGAAAGTGCACCCCGACACCCTTCAATCCGCGCACAACGTGCTGATTGATCGATGAGGTTCGCGGGGAACCTCATGCTCTGACCCACCTGTTTTTTAGGGCCATGCCGTGTCGCTCAATTTATTTTCTGGCCGCCGGGATGGGATTCGAAGCGCGGCGGCGTGGCCTCGTCGGCGAATTTCCAGGCGCTTAGATAGGCGAGCTTGAGGATTTTCGCCATCTTCGGATAGTCGATCTTGTCGGCGGTGTCGCTGGGGTGGTGGTAGTCGGGGTGGAAGCCGGTGAACCACCAGAACGCCGGCACGTTGTGCAGCACGAATGGGAACTGGTCGGAGCGGAAGAACACATTGAGGGCGTATTCGTGATCGAAGCGGTCGTCCAGCACTAGGCCCACCTGCTGATTCTGTTTGGCCACGGTGCGCTGGTAGTCGGGGCTGTAGGCGGCGCCGATCAGATTGAGGCGATTGCTGGTATCGGCTGGCACCTGGATCAGGCCATCAGTCTGCGCGCTGGGCTTCTCATCACGACCGATCATGTCGAAATTGATCATCGCGCGCGTGGTGTCCAGTGGGCGCAGCGGATGGGCCGCCAGATAGTAGGCGCCGAGCAGTCCGCGCTCTTCCCCGGCGAATACCGCGAACAGGATCGAACGCTTGGGCTTGACCGGGTTGCTGGCGAAGGCATGGGCCAGAGTCACCACGCCCACCGTGCCCGAGGCATTGTCGTCGGCGCCGTGCCAGATCTTGCCGTCGCTTTCACCGTCGTGATCGTGATGGGCACTGATGATGACGGTTTCCGGTGCCAGCTTGGGATCGCTTCCCTCGACCAGGCCGACCACGTTCCAGGTAATACCTTCGCGCCGCGAACTGTTGTGCAGGTGCAAGCTGATCGCGGTATCCGTCAGCGCCAGCGAGTGCGATTTGAGATCCTTGTCGATGGCATTCTGCAATACGGCCGGCGTACTGCCGCTGGTCGCCAGAAGCTGGCTGGACACCTCGGCGGAAATCACCATGCTGGGAATGTGCAACGCGTTGTCCACCAGCGCCTGGGCGGGAATCGGGTTGGCTGCATGTTCGGCCTGGTGGCCGATGCGAACGCGGATCTCCTGGGCCGAGGGATGGTTATGCGATGGCTCGGGGGCTATCAGCACAGCAACGGCACCGTGTTCCTGCGCGTTGAGTACCTTGACGTAACCGGTGGCATAGCGGGTGTTGCCGGTGCCATTGAAGATCGAGCTGGGGTCGGTTTCCTGCGGCTCGTGATCGAACACGACCACCACCTTGCCCTTCACGTCGAGACCAGCGTAATCGTCATAGCCAAGCTCCGGCGCTGTGATGCCGTAGCCAGCGAACACCACCGGTGCATCGACGACATCGCGATCCTCGGGGAACGCGCCCGAAACGTCAGGGGTCTTCCACTGCGTGCTTTGGCCTTGGCGCTTGAGCGTGAGTCGCGTGGCCTGAGCGTCGGGCCGGTATTCGATCAGCGGCACCGCCTGCAGATAGCTGGGGCGGCCCTGGCCGTCGGTAGCCGCCGGCGTGAGCCCCGCCTTGGCAAACTCCGAAGCGATCCACTGCACAGCGACATCGTCGCCGGGCTGCAACGAAAGCCGGCCATGCAGCGCGTCGGAGGCGAGAAAGCCGATATCGGCCCGCAGGTCGATCTCGCGGATCTGCGCGAGCCCCGGTTGTTCGCCCGCAGGTACCGCGGCAAACGCCGTAGCGGATAGACACGCGGCAAGCGCGAAGGCGAAGAAGGTGCGAGGCATGGAATCTCCAGAAAGGTGTGGACGTCTGGACGTCCAGAGGTAGAACCATGCAGACTGCCATGTTGGCAGCGCCTGGACAACCCGAGACAATCCTCGCTCAGGTACTGACGACCCAGCCACGACATCATCCGCTACACCGCGCCAGCTGATGAAGGCGTCACAAGTCCTGACCCGGTTAGCTTTGCTCCTGCTTTCCAGCCACCTCGGTCTCCGCCGACTTCTGCGCGTGCTCCTTGATCTTGAGCCTACGCAACTGCTCTGATTTTTTGAGTCCTTCGCGAGCCTCTCGCGATCACCTCAAAGGCCAGATTTTGGCCGGTGCTCTTGCATCGTCGTTATCCGCTTGGACCAAGATCCAAAACCGGACGGTCGGAGCGGACTTTCCCGCATGCGCAGCTGACGCGTGCCGACAGACAATGCGAAACCTAGGCAGCATGCCAAAGGTGCCGATCAGGTGTCCATTAAATCCCGATAACTCCAACCCGCCCTTTTTTGCAGCGAAAGTGCACCCATGTTTGTGTACCAGTTTCCGAATCAAGGGAACCCTGAATGAAAGAACCTGTCTACCGAGGTTAGCCGCGACACGCGCTGACGGTATGCGCAGGTTTCGTGTAAGTAATTGGCTTGAAATAAGGCAGTGTCATCGAACGTTCCGGGCAGGCCCTACATCCGCAAGAGAAGGATCGCGCGCGCGGTCTGGCATTACTCGACAGCGAAACGCGCGAGACCTTGGGTCGCAAGCGCTGGCGACAGCCAGCGCTGACGCGCCCGGTGCTGACGCTCGTGCTGGCGTTGGTCTTGGTACTGCACGCACTGTTCGCGTTGGTGCTGTGGTACGAGATGCAGCCCAAATTGCCGCAGCTGGCGGTGGCGCCTGTCGATAGCGAGAGCGAGCAGGCACTGGTCATACGTCTGATCGATCATTCCAGCGAGCCGCGCGTCGCGCCGCCACCTGAGCCACCCTCGCCGCCCACCTTGGTGCCGCCGCGGCAGGTGGCGACGCCGCGCGTTCGCCCCGTGACGCACGAGAAGCCGCGAAGTGATGCGATGGTCGTGCAAGATCATGCAGCGGCACCTGCGCCAGCCGCCTCCGTGGCCACGCCGTCCGCTTCCAGTGTGTTCGCGAAAGATGGCTCGGTGCGGCTGGCGCCCGAAGCTCCGACCAACTATGCAACAACCAACGCCAAGGCCGCACCGCCCAAGCCAGCGGACGATCGTCAGATCATGCAGCACGACTACAACCAGATGCACACCAAGACCACCCGCTTCGAGAAATATTTCCCGCCACCGAACGAGACGGTCGGTGGCGCAGTGGGTCGCCATGTAGGCGATGTCATCAAAGGGATTGCCGAAAGCATCTGCGATCCGAAGAAACCTGGTTTCAACCCGCTATGCGGCACGCCGCCCATACCGCCCTCACCCAAGGACGGCGACGAGCGCCTCAACATGCCGTCGCGGTCGCTCGCCGACGATCCGAATCCACCCAAGCCGCCGCCGCTATCGACCTGTTTCGCCGAGTACAGGGAGATCAAGCCGCTGTCCTACGGCTGCCCCATCAACACGCCTGATCTGGCCTTCAAGGCCGACGTGCGCGAATGCATCGATCTGTACCGTGCAGGCAGATACCTCAAGCCATATTGCCCCGCCGATACACCCAAGCGCGCAGCGGCCGAGGCGTCGGCGCCTGCGGCTTCCGCTAGCGTGGGTTCGCACTGAGCACGATCGACCACACGCATCAAAGCGGGTCAGATAAGAACTTCAGAAGGTGCTACTGGCAGCCTCAAAGGAGACGAAGTGAGCTGCCCTATTGACGCTGATCGGGAAAACACCATCCCGATGGTTATCGACTTGACCTGGCAGGTCATTGCGCGCGAAGCCGGCGCAGAAAACACTCGCTCGAATCTCGAAACCTGGAGAATGAAGATGCGGGCAGTGAACCGAATCTGGATTATCGTCGTGGTGCTGATTGCTCTTCCCGTGCATGCGGAGCAGGGAGTCGGCGACTATCGTGGCCTGCCTACCGACCTCGCCGCCGCAGCGACTGCCTATGACATCGCACAGATGAAGTCCGACCGATCCGGGCTCGAGCGGCTTCTCGCTGACGATTACACCCTGGCGAACATCAACGGCAGGAACGAGAGCAAGACTGAATCCATCGCCGATTCGGTGGTGCCTGGCAACAAGACAACGTACGTTGCGATCAGCCGGCAGGTGCGCAAAGCATGGTCGAATGGTGCGGTGCTCGGCGGGATGGTCGATGCAAAGGGTATCGATCACGGCAAGCCTTACACGATGCGAGCACGCTTCGTCGATGTATGGGCGAAGCGCGACGGCCAATGGCAGGTCATCTTCACCCAGATCCATCGCGTGCTGCCAGGCGGATGAACTCAATACATCATCGCTTTGCGGTCTGAGGATCGGGTTCCACACGATTCTGCCGGAGCCGGCACTGTGTTACGGCGCAAGCATCTGGAGATATTCTTGTGTGAGAGCACCACCGGAAGGATTAGCCATCGCCACGCTCCCGGCCCTTGTATCCCATCCGCCGATCGGCGCGTTGCTACGCGAGTGGCGCGCGGCACGACGTCTGAGCCAGCTCGACTTGGCGCTGGAAACGGGCATATCGACGCGACACCTCAGCTGTATCGAAACCGGCAAAGCCCGCGCGAGCCGCGACACGGTATCTCGCCTGGCTGATGCACTGAGCATGCCGCTCAGGGAACGCAACGCGTTGCTGCGCGCAGCAGGCTTCGCGGCGATGCATCCCGAACGCCCGCTGGCTGCCCCGGCACTTGATCACGTGCGCCAGGCAGTCGACCTGATCCTCGCGCACCAGGAGCCGTATCCGGCTTTCGTAATCAGTCGGCACTGGGATGTGTTGGCAACCAATGCGGCGGCCGTCAGGGTGGGACATATGCTGATGAAGGGCCGGCCGAGCAAACATGTCAATCTGCTGCACCAGATTTTCGACCCTGATGACTTTCGCCCGGTGATCGCCAACTGGCACGAGGTGGCCACCCGATTCATCCGGCACTTGCACGACGATCTCGCCACCAATCCGACCGATCGCCGGACGCAGCAGCTGCTCGAAGAAATTTTTGCCTACCCCGACGTTCCGGCACGCTGGCGCGAGCGTAAGCTGGGCGAGGAGCTATCGCCGATCGTCAACTTCACCTTCCACAGCGCGTTTGGCGAGCTTCGTTTCTTCGAAACATTCACGACCTTCGCGGCGCCGTACGACGTGACCCTCGACGAACTACGAATCGACTGCACTTTCCCGGCCGACGATCACACCGCTGTCGTGTGCGCCGACCTCGCAGCACGGGAAGCTTGAAGTCCGACTCAAAGCTCGAACGAGGCCAGCTCACCCCGACACCTTTTTCTATGCCGCCGCCTCATGCCGCAGCGGATTGCCTGCCTGCCGAATCTTGCAGGCCAATTCCTCTTGTATGTGGTAGCTCGCCTGCACCAGCGCATAGTCCACTTTGGCCTCCAGTCGCATCGTGTGATACGACACCGCGAGATCAATCGCCAGAGAATATGCCTTCAGATTGGTATAGAGCGAAAAGACCTGCAGCATCTCGGACGATGAAGCGCCATCAAGGAGATCGCTCAGCGCGCGCTCCCAGGCGATCGTCGACCAATTTGGCGTCGCATGTACCGCGATCCATTCGTGACCACTCAGATTGCTGCGATCACGCACCGGATTTTCAAGATCTGTCTGCGCCAGATACCCTTCGAGTGCAGCAAGATTGTGATCTATTTCAGCCGTCACTAGCGCCCGGGCTGTTTGCGTGCGCGCGATCTTTGCCGCCCTCTCCTGTACGCGCTGCGTTCTGGCGGTAAGGCGGACTGCGACGATCGATATGACCGCACCGATGGCAGCGCCGATCAGAGTCCCGATCAAACCCACCATTGCATCCGAACTCAGCGCCTTGTCCCGCACGTGCTCAGCAGAAACGGTGGCAGGCTCTGTTGTTGATGGACGCTGCTCTGCCGATACTCCCGTGGTAAACGCACACGCGAGACAAAGTGCCGCCGCAAGAAGCAAATACCGGTGCATAGCAATCCCCTGCTTTAGCTGACTCCCAAAGTGGATCTAGGCTAGTCAAACCACCACTACCCTCACAAGAGCTGACGTACGTGATCGTACATGTCCGACGAAAGCCGGGTGTCAGAGTGCACTTTCTCAAATAGTCCACTCTAATAGTCCACTCTTGTTTTTCTAAGTTCGGGGGCTAAGTTCGCCGCGGAATGGCCTCCGCGAAAAAATCGGTCACTTGTCGGACGCGGGCCGGAACGAAACGGCGTTTCGGCCAGATGAGGTTTATATCTCTGACATCGCTCATAAATTCCTCGAGGATCGTAATGACATCGGGATGGCGGAGTTCATCAGCAAGGGAAACCTTGGCGAACATGCCAATTCCAACACCGGCCAGAACGGCGGTCCGGATCGTTTCGACACTGTTGGATGAGAGATTCCCCTGAACCGGCACGCTGAATCGACCTTCTTGCCCCACGAACGGCCATTTCGCCGCCTCTGTTACGCCGCCATACAAAAGGCAGTTGTGCGCAACGAGTTCCGCGGGGGTCTTTGGTATCCCGCAGCGCTCGAAATAACGACGGGATCCGACGCATACGAGCGGTGTGATCGCCACGCGCCTGACAACCGCGTCGGGTTCATTGACAGGCCCCACGCGTATCGCAAGGTCGATCCGATCTTCCACCATATCGCGCACGATGTCCGAGAGAACGAGATCCACCTGAAGGCCGGGATTGAGTGACAACAGGTCGGGGATAAGCGGCAAAACATGAAGGCGGCCGAAAGTACCCGATGCGGCGATCCTAATTAAACCCGAAACACCCAGCGTGCTTCGGGTCAGTTCGCTATCAGCGTCCTGCATCTCGTCAATAAGCGGCTTTGTCCGATCGTAGTATCTCCGCCCTTGATCCGTCAGGGTCACCCGGCGTGTGCTTCTGTTGAACAGCATCACGCCCAGGCGTTTCTCCAACCCACCGATGGCCTTACTGATGGCGGACTGTGAATCCCCGGTTGTGCGCGCCGCGGCGGAAAAACCGCCTGCTTCAACCACGGCTATGAAGGCGTTTAATTCGTGGAATCGATCCAACCCATTCCTCCAGGGAATTAATATTATGAAAACTTAAGCCATTATCATTGGTTCCGATATCACCCACAATCCAGCTCTCTCCGCAACTGAAGGACTGGTGTCATGAATATCGATCTTACTGGCCGCAAAGCGGTCGTTACCGGGTCTACGGCAGGTATCGGCCGAGCCATTGCCGAAGGGCTGGCACGCGCTGGCGCTGCAGTCGTGATCAACGGCCGCGGCCAGGAAAGGGTCGCTGCAGCGCTTCGCGATTTGCGCAAGCTTTTCCCAAAAGTTGAGTTCACCGGCGTCTGCGCCGATCTTGCGACCCCGGAAGGCGCCGCGGACTTGTTCGCGCGGGCACCGGATGCGGACATTCTCGTCAATAATGTGGGCACGGGGCGCCCGAAGCCCTTCTTTGATATTGCCGACAGCGAGTGGATCGATCTCTTCGAACTGAACGTCATGAGCGGCATTCGCGCCGCCCGCCACTATGTGCCGAACATGACGAAGCGCGGCTGGGGGCGTGTCGTGTTCATCAGCAGCGAGTCCGCGCTTGCCATCCCCAAGGACATGATCGACTACGCCATGACCAAGACCGCGCAGCTCGCCATTTCGAGGGGCTTGGCCGAGGCGGTCGGCGGAACGGGCGTCACCGTCAATTCGGTCCTCCCTGGTCCGACAAATTCGGAGATCCTGGGCAATTGGATGAAGGCGAGTGCAGAGGAGCAAGGCATTACGCGAGAGGAAGCCGAGCAGCAGTTCCTGAAAACGATGCGCCCGACAACGCTCCTCAATCGCTTTGCGACAACCGAAGAAGTCGCAAACCTGGTCGTCTATGTCTGCTCGGAGCAGGCGTCGGCGACAACAGGCACTTCCTTGCGTGTCGATGGTGGTGTCGTTCGGACAATAGCGTGAGACACCCGCTTTTGGCACGCTTGACGCGACGCCGAGATGGGCCAAAGCAAATCGATTCCCTCGCGGGGTAGACGACAGCTCAAGTCAAATGCGCCTGCACCAACAGGGTCAGGCTCACTTACCAATGGCCTAGAAATAAATCTAATCTGGTTTCACAACCAAGCCACACACCTAAGTGAATCTGAGATTAGGCATGCCCGTTTTCGGATCTTGGATTGACGAGCTAGGTTTTAAGTGAACCTGCCCCCTCGATTTGTACCCGTAAGTGGGCCTAGGTGGTATTCAAGTACCTAGTGCTCCCTGTCTTCGCCGCCTACGAAATCTACAAGGATCGTCTGCCCGAGATCGTCGTGGAGTATTACAAGGATGTCGTGCAGATGGATGCCGACCTTGCCGCGTACCGTGAGTCGTCGCAAGGCCGGCAGAACAAGAAAGCCGGGTGTCAGAGTGCACTTTTCAAATAGTCCACTCCGCCCCCGGTTTTCAGTCCGGTCTTGCATCGCCGAGCGACTAGAGATCCGCGCCGCTGAAGGCGAACCAGCGGCCATCGTGGAAGGTGTAGCCGTCGACGAAGTGCACCTCCTTCGGATTGCCCGCCTTGTCGGTCGTCTTGAGGATGGAATGGGCCGTCGCGGAGTCTCCGTGGATCACGACGATGGTCTCGAGCTTCGGGACCTCGCGCGCGTCGTCGGCGACCTGCGGGACGCGATCGATCACGTCCTGCCGCGAGCGGACGAGGCCGGATCGGCTGGAGGTCTGGTAGTCAGGCTCCAGGAGGCACGCCAGATATTCCCGGTGGCCGTGGTATTCCGCGGTCAGCCAAGCCTGCTCGATCCGCTGGATCGTCGTGGCATCGCGTTTTTGATCGGGCGCGGCAATCCCGGCGCACGCCACCGCGGACGGGTCGGCGGCGCGAGCCTGGAAGGCGAAAGCGCAAAGCATCATGGCGCCGGCGAGCGCGCTGAGGGTGGTCCGGCGAAACAGGAATGAGCGAAGCATCGATGTCTCCTTGGTTGATGGTCGTGGGTTAATGGGCTCGGGTTGATGGGCGTGCTCAGGATTGGGCAGACCTGCCCCGCCCGATAAGTGAGCGCCGTCATGCCCGCTGCCCATGACAAGCGTCATGGGACAGGATCGCGCCCGAGCGTTAAGGTCGGCCCATGCCCTGGCCTCGCACATCGCTCGATCGCATCCGCCTGCTCGTCCAGGCCGCGTGTGTTCTGATGCTGGCGGCGGCCGGGGGACTGGCCCTCGTGACCCGACTGCTGCAGCCGGAAACCTTTGCTGCCCATCCACACTGGGACCTCCAGTGGACGGTCGCCTATGGCGTGCTGGTCGCGGCCTATGTCGCGGCCGAGTTGGACGGGGCTCCGGGCCTGACGCGGCGCAAGGCCGCCCTGTTCTTCCTCGAGGGCTTCGCCGCCCAATACCTGGTCTGGCTCTACCCGAGCTTTCTGGTGACGAGCATGATCGTCGTGATCGCCTGGCAGGTGGCCTGGATCGCTTCACTGCGCACGGCGCTACTGGCGGCGGCCGCCTTGGCCATGGCCCTGGTCGCCCAGAAGTGCGCCGTCGGCGGACAGGGCATGTCGGCGGTGATCCTGGTCTCGAGCTGTGGCTTCCAGCTCTTCGCCATCAGCGCCGCCCACCTTGCCCGCAGCGAGGCCGTGGCGCACGAGCGCCTGGCCCGCGCAAATGCTGAGCTGACCGGCACCCAAGCCCTGCTGAGCGAAAGCGCCCGCATGGGCGAGCGGTTGCGCATTTCGCGCGATCTGCACGACGTGCTGGGCCACCATCTCACCAGCTTGCACGTGCACCTCGATGTGGCCGCACGGCTGGCGGAGGGCCAGGTGGCGTCCCATCTCGGCCAGGCGCGCGAAATCGCCGGCGAGCTGTTGGCCGAAGTCCGCAAGGTCGTGAGCCAGGTGCGTGTCCAGTCGGTGGATTTGCAGGCGACCCTGCTGGCGTTGGCTGAAGGGGCGGCCGACCTCGACGTTCGGCTCGTCCTGCCCGAGGCACTCGGTGCGCTGGACGCACCTCGGGCGGACGCCCTTTTGCGCTGCGTCCAGGAGTTGATCACCAATACCCGCCGGCACGCAGGCGCACGTCAGCTCAGGATAGAGTTCGCGCAGGCTGCCAACGGGGAGATCCAGCTGATGGCGAAGGACGATGGCATCGGAACAGACGCCGACGTTACCGAGGGCCAAGGCCTGGCCGGCATGCGCGAACGGTTTGAGGCCCTGGGCGGCTGGCTGGCGGTGTTCAGCCACAGCGGCGAAGGTTTCCAGGTCAGCGGCGCGATTCCGCCCGTGGGCGCGCGGCCGTGATCCGCGTCTGCATCGCCGATGACCAGGCGCTGATCCGCAGTGGCCTCAAGGCCCTGCTGGCCCTATTCGAGGGCATCGTCGTCTGCACGGAGGCCGCCGATGGCGAGGCCGCGGTCGCCGTCGTCACCGCCGATCGGCCGGACGTCCTGCTACTGGACGTGCGTATGCCGAAGCTAACCGGCGTTGAGGTCGTCGAGACCCTCGCCGCGCGAGGTGTCCTCCCACCCACGCTCTTGCTCACGACCTTTGAGGACGATGCAGCCCTAGTGGCCGGCGTGCGGGCGGGCGCACGCGGCTTCCTGCTCAAGGCCGTCACCGCCGAGACCCTCGTGGAGGCGATCCGCACCGTCGCCGGTGGCGGCACGTATCTGTTCGCCCCGCTTGCGGAGGGCTTGGACGCTGCCCGCACCGGCGCCTGGCGCGATGACGCCTTCGAGACACCCGACGCGCTCACGCCGCGCGAGCGCGAGGTCCTGAAGCTGATGACCAGCGGCATCTCCAATGGCGAGATCGCTGAGGCGCTGCGTCTCAGCGAAGGCACGGTGCGCAACCACGTCTCCAACATTCTGTCGAAGCTCGGCGTGAGCGACCGTACCCGTGCGGTGCTCCGAGCGCTGGAACGACGGCTCGTCTGATCGGACTCAGCGACGTTCGAAGCTAAGAGCCAGCGGCACCTCTTGTGGTGATACGCCCGAGACCCCGGGCGACGACCCTGGGTACCGAACAGGGTCAGATTTGACCCTAAGTTTTTGTTTTTCGCGAAACCCGTTCGCGCACCGAGCATTCCCATAAGGGCTCTTACGCGGTTAGCCAAAATAGACTTAAGGACGCTCTGATTTATTGAGTATGAAACGGACGTCTATACAGCTGTGCGTAAACGTCGGTAGCTTCATGGAAAAAGGATGGTCTGACTGACCGTTCTGCTCATGCATGCATGTCGTCGCCGGCC
>Ga0302314_10006747_pt1 | contig 20720 bp, 19 predicted proteins | sample III_Palsa_N2_3_FD_200533 | JGI IMG/M metagenome (GOLD analysis project Ga0302314, IMG submission 200533) | Peat permafrost microbial communities from Stordalen Mire near Abisko, Sweden - III_Palsa_N2_3 | ecosystem: Environmental > Terrestrial > Soil > Palsa > Peat permafrost | place: Sweden... | reverse complement strand
TCCAAGGCCATTGGCCGGATTGGCTCTATATCCCGGGGGATCATGCTGCGCCGCCGCCAACCACGCCGCCGACCGAGCCCGCCGACCCGGTCTGCCTCGGCTTGTGCGGCCCGGCCGGATTTTCCCTGCGCTCACCCGACTTCGTCGTCGCCGGGGCGGCCCAGGCGGCCCAGGAACGGGCGCGCTATCACCCGGCCGATGCCGCCAAAGCCGGTGCCAATTCCGTCTGGGAAGACGTGCTCGCCTATGCCACCGACCATCCCAAGGATCCGCGCGCGCCCGAGGCACTCTATTGGCTGGTCCGCATCAGCCGCTTCGGCACCGGGCACAACCACTCCTCGCACCGGGCCTATGATCTGCTGAAGGAGCGCTATCCGAGCAGCGCCTGGGCGAAGAAGACGAAGTACTATTATGATTAACGCGCCCAAGATCGATCGGCACCCGCTTCGCTCCCAGCCACTCGCGCAATCTATCGACGGTGAGACCCGAGGCGGCTCTTCGTGCTGCCCAGATCGGAAGCGGCGGGCTAATGCACTCCCGTCAGTGCCGGCTGCACCATGCCGGCAGGCGCTTGGCCGATGGCCGCGTGTGGACACTGAAACCCTGGCGCAGTGATCGTTCGATTGGCGCCGTTGTAGAACGCGTGGAAGGAAAACGGCACACTTTGCGGGACGAAGGAGATATTCTGCTCCCAGTCTGCTTCGTCTATACCGGGGAGCTGGTTGACACTCCAATGCAGCTGCCGCTCTCCGGTTAGACCGGTTTGCCCTTCGATCGCGATGGCATCGCCCTGCTTTACCATGTCGCCGGTATTGACCAGGGCGTGATCGAGATGCGCATAGAAGGTGAAATATCCGCTGGCATGGAGAATCTTGATACGATTGCCCCAGCCGTCGCCACACGTCGTGGGTGTATTGCTTTCCGGCGTCCCGGGGTTCGGCGGACAAAGAGCGCAGGCTGTGTTTGGATCCGAAGAACACGGGACGTTTGCGGGATCGGAGCCGAAGACGAAGGCCTTGCCATCCGCCGCGGCACGTATGACGACCGGCGGTTGATCGTAGGCGCTGTCGAAATCAAGGGCGTAGAACGCGTTGACCGAAGCATGACTGCCCGTCCCGTTGGAATGGGTGCAAATGACATTGGTCTGGGCATCGAACGGCAGGAGCAGGCCCGGGAGCGGCGCCGGCGCTGGCGCCGGCAGGCATTGATTGCCGTTGTTGACCATGCAAATCATGCCCGCGGCGCAGCCGGTATTGGCCGCCGAATCTGGGTCGGCCGTACAGGTTTGCGGCCGCGCCGCCGGTGAAGCGCCGATCGCGACCACACCGGCGAGGAGCGTCACAACAAGCTTCGCCGAATTCATTTTCACCTTCCTGCTCTTTCCAGGGGGCTCGAGATCATGCGCAATCGCGGATTTGGCGGCTTGCGTCTACTGGGTCTGCACCGCGACGCTGGTCGAACCGCGGGTGGCCCCGGAACTATCCTTGAAACGGACGAAGATCCGGTTGGTCGCCGGCGCAAGTGTGACCGGCCCTTGCGCCGTCGCGAAGATCGAAAAGGTCGGCGTCGCACCGGCCGAGAAGGCCAGCGAGACGTTCGGCGCCGGTGCCGCCAGGCATTGGGCGGCGGTATTCGTGGCGCAGATCGACAGCGTCAGCGGCAGGGCGACGGTTCCGGTATCGGCGCTGACCGTCAGCGCCTGAGCCGCACCGAGATTGACCGCGGCAACGCCAAAGGCGCCGGCCCCGCCGGACGGAAGGTCCAGGATGCCGTCACGGCTCGACACCGCCGCAAGCGCGACGACATCGGCGACCGGCGAGGTAGAGAAACTCAGATCGACGGTATTGACACCCGGCGTCACTGCGGCGGGGTCGACCCCCTCGCAGCTGAAGAGCAATTGCTGCTGCGGCAGCGCAACGGGCGCGCTGGCGCTGTTATCCAGGCCGAAGGACAACAAGAAGCTCTGGAATCCGTTAGCCGCAAGGGTCACCGGCGTGTCGGCGGTCCCGGTCAGGGCATTGGTCGTCGGATCGGTGGTTTGATAGGACAGCGACAGGAGGGGCGAAGGCATCGGGACCGGCAAGGTGATCTGGCAATTGCCGAGCGTCGCGCCGGTCGCATTGACCATGGTTGCAAACACTGTGGCGACATCGGTGGAGAGTACCGAGCGGGCACCGGGCAAGACCGACGCAACCAGCGCCGGGGCCGGTGCGCTGGCCGGAAAGCGGCGGATCAGGCTGTCTTCCGTATCGGCGACGAGGATATTGCCGTTCCCATCCGGGATAACCCCTATCGGGCCTGCTAGAGCGGCGAGCGCCGCCGGCCCGCCATCGCCGACGCTATCGATGGCGATTTCCGCTCCGGTTCCGGCCAGGGTCGTGATCACGCCATTCGGCGCCACCCGGCGGATCACCCAATTGCCGGTATCGGCGATATAGAGATTGCCCGCCGCATCGACCGAGGCAGCCATGGGCTGGTTCAACAACGCCGACGTCGCCGGCCCGCCGTCGCCGCCAAAGCCCTGCTGCCTGGGCGTGCCGGCGACCGTGGCGATCGTCCCGCCCAACGTGAACAGACGAACCGCTTCCGCCGTGAAATCCGTCACATAGATATGGCCAGCGCCGTCGACCGCCAGCCCGGACGGCGCCTGCAGCGTCGCGGCGGTGGCGGGGCCGCCATCGCCAGTGGCACCGGCCAGGCCGGGCGTCCCGGCCACAACCGAAATGGTTCCGCCGACAGTGAACATCCGCACGACATTGTGCAGCGCGTCACTCACGAAAACATGGCCATTGCCATCGACGGCAATGCCTTGCGGTATTCCCAAGAGCGCGTCGGTCGCAAGGCCGCCATCGCCTAGCCCGTCAGGTCCACCGCCGCTGCCCCCGCCGGCGACTGTGCTGATCGTGCCGCCAACCGTGAACATCCGGATCCGCGCATTGCCGGCATCGGCGACGAAAATCCGCCCTGCGCCATCGACAGCGATTCCCGTCGGCCCGGAAAAGGACGCCCCTGCCGCCGCTGCGCCGTCGCCGCCGAAGGCAGGCGCAAGACTAGCAACGCCGGCTACGGTGTCGATCGTGCCGCCTGCGGTAAATGCCCGGATGATATTGTAGGTCTGATCGACGACGAAGACCGTACCGTTCGGAGCCACGGCGAGTGCAACGGGGCGATCGAGCTGCGCCAAGGTTGCCGGCCCGCCATCGCCGCTGAAGGATGGCGGCGTCGCGGGATTGCCTGCGATCGTCGTTATGGTCTGAGCGAAGCCAGCGCCGGCCGCCAGCGTCAACCCCATCGCCAGAAGCAACGCCGGCGCGGATCGACTCTTCCCTCTTGGCGCTGCTGTCGCCATGACACCTCAGGCTCGACCGACACGGCCACAATGAGAATCGCTGGCCGACGCAACTGGCGCCATTCTAGCCTCGGGCCTAGTCCAATCCCGAAATCAACAAATCGTGCGGGCGGCTGGCGCTTCACTCCGTCCCCTTCACCGTCACCTTATAGGCCGAGTGAGCCTCGGGGACCGGCTGCGCTGGAGGTGTAGCGGGCGCTTCAGATGCGACGGGCGCCGCCGTCGCACCGCCGAGCAGGGTCGAAACCAGGCCGCCATTGTTCGGAAAGCCGGCCTCGGTCAGCAGCTGGTCGATGATCGGCGCATTCGCCCGATAGGCCAGCAGGCTGTCGACCAGAGAGTCCATACGCCCGCCCTTGCCGCCACCAGCGGCCTCGGGCCTGTCGTCAGTTAGCCGCCGGAAAAACGGGCCTTCTCGCTGGGCGAGTCGACGCTGCAACCGATGGACGTAAAACGAGTCTGCTATTTGGGCGGTTGATGTGATTCATAGAAGGTCGGCCTTTGTGGAGCTGACCGATGCGACGTCATGGACTGCGGGACGATCAATGAGAGTGGATCAAGGATTTTCTTCGTGGCCGTGAAGGTCATGTCGGTGGCACCGCGGCGGATAATCGCCTTTTTGTCGAGGCCGTCATTTTCCGCTACCGCACCGGCGTTGGCTGGCGCGATCTTCCGGAGCGCTTCGGCGGTTGGAAGAATACCCACAAGCGGTACCGTCAGGGGTGTGAAAGCGGCGTTTTCGAGCGTATCTTCAAGGCCTTGGCCGAAGATAGCGACAATGAGTACATGATGCTCGACTCGACTGCAGTCCGTGCCCACCAGCATGGCGCCGGCGCGCGGAAAAAAGGAGGGTCTGCCAAGCCATCGGCCGCTCCCGAGGCGGTCTGACGACTAAAATCCACGTGATCGTGGATGCTCTGGGCAACCCAGTTGCGGTGTCCCTCACGCCTGGCCAGCAATCCGATCTCAGCCAGGCTGCGCCCTTGCTCGAAGAGGTCGAGCCCGAAGCCCTTCTCGCCGACAAGGCATACGATGCCGATGCCCTGATCGAGACCTTGGAGGAACGCGGGATCCAGCCTGTCATCCCGTCCAAGGCCAACCGGATCGTCCAACGCAAAACCGACTTCGCCCTTTATCGCGAACACAACCTCGTCGAACGATTCTTCTGCAAAATCAAAGGCCTCCGCGCAATCGCCACACGCTACGATAAGCTCGCCAGTACGTTCCTCGCGGCCGTTCAGCTCGTTTGCGCGTTATCCTGGCTTAACTGACGACAGGCCCTAAGGCGACGCCCAAAATTGAGCAAATCAGTTACGACAACATTCCAAAACCGTCATTGCGAGTTCCACACCGGCCTGACGGCCGACCCGCCCCGCCCGAACGCCGGGCAGGGCATGGTTCCGTGTGCAGTCGTGAGGGTTGCGGCGAGGACGCCTCGCCGAAGCGGGCGCCCTCCTCGGCTCAACTCTTGCGCGTCAGCGAATCGAGCTGGCTCTGTAGCTGATTCAGCCGGTCGGTCAGCTCGCGCAGGCTGGGCGCGCCCGGCTCGGCCGCCGGCGCTGCTGCGGCTGCCGGTGCGGCACCGGCTTCGGTCGGGGCGACGCCGTCTTCCGGACCGAAGGGCGAGAACATCTTCATGGTCTTTTCGAACAGGGCCATGTTCTGCTTGCCCATTTCCTCGAACGGGCCGAACGGGAACAGCCCGCCGAAGGAGGAGCTGAGATTCTTGGTCAGCTGGTCCTGATTGCGCGAAAAGGATTTCATCGCGTAATCGAGATAGCGCGGCAGCAGCCACTGCATGTTGTTGCCGTAGAAGCCGATGAGCTGGCGCAGGAAACCGATCGGCAGCAGGTTCTGGCCCTTCTGCTCTTCCTCGACGATGATCTGGGTCAGCACCGAGCGGGTGATATCGTCGCCGTTCTTGGCGTCGTAGACGATGAAATCGCCGCCCTCGCGCACCATCATGCTCAGATTCTCAAGTGTCACGTAACTCGACGTCGCGGTATTGTAGAGCCGCCGGTTGGCGTATTTCTTGATGATGATGGGAGCGGATTCGGATTGGGTCTTGGCGGTCATCGACTAGCTACCTCGGCGGTTCTTGTGCGGCCATGCTGCGCAACATTGCACCAATGATGCGCAGCAGCATAGCAAAAGCGAGAGCGCTTGCCCCACCGATTCCACCATTATGGCATCGGCGCTACAGCCGTAATTGCATCGACATCTCAGACTTGTATAGTCGGCGCTATGACCAAGCCGCCCGATCTCGAAGCCCTGGCCCGCCGCTATGTCGAGCTCTGGCAGGACCAGATTGCTGCAGCTGCTGCCGACCCGGAGCTGACCGAAGCGCTGGTGCGCATGATGCAGCTGACCGGCAGCGGCCTCGCCGCGTCGACGGCGATGTGGCAGAACCTGTGGGCCGGCACCGCCGCACGCTACGCCACGCCGGCCGGCGGCTTCGGCACAGGGGGACCCCACGGCCATGACGGCAGTACGCGCAATCCGGGCTTCTGGGCCGCCCCGGCGCCAGGGCCCGCGCCCGCTGCCGGTGCATCTGCTGTCGGCGGGGTCGACCTGGCACAGCTCCATGCTCGCCTTGCCGTTCTTGAAGAGCGGCTTGCTGCCGTGGAAACCGGACCTAAGCCCGCGCGCCGCAGCCCTCGCAAGCGAGCTCGGCGAGACCACACTCCCTGATTTTGCCGCCGCGGTCGAAGCCGAGCTCTACAGCCGCGCCGATGCGCTGGCCGCCGGGATCGAGCGCTATCGCAGCCACCCCTATCGCCGGGAGCTCGCTGACCCGGGGGTGCTGTGGCAGGACGGCACGACGCGCCTCTGTGATTACGGCCCGGCCGATGGCGTGCCGGTGCTGATCGTGCCGTCGCTGATCAACCGCTTTCATATCCTCGACCTCAACGCCGAGCGTAGCCTGCTGCGGCATTTGTCGGCCCATGGATTGCGCCCGCTGCTGGTCGATTGGGACCGACCTGGCGAGGCGGAGCGGCATTTCGACCTGACCGGCTACATCGCCGGACGGCTGGAACAGGCCTTCGAAGCGGCGATCGCCGTCGCCGGCGCCCCCATGGCGGTGCTGGGCTATTGCATGGGCGGGCTGCTGGCGCTCGGCCTGGCGCTGCGCCGGCAGCGCGACGTCTCGCGGCTGGCCCTGCTGGCCACCCCCTGGGATTTCCAGTCGGGCAACCCGGCCTTCGCCCGCTTCATCGGCGCCTTGGCCGAGCCGATCGAGCAGAGCTTCGGGCTGCTCGGCCAGGTGCCGACCGATATCCTGCAGACCCTGTTCTTCCTGGCCGACCCGCATCTGGCCAGCCGCAAATTCGTGAAATTCGCGACACTCGACCCGGAATCACCCGAGGCCCGGAATTTCGTCGCGACCGAGGATTGGCTGAATGACGGCGTGCCGCTGGCCCTGCCGGTCGCCCGCGAATGTTTCGGTAGTTGGTACGCGCATAATACAGCACTTGCTGACCAGTGGCGGATCGCCGGGCTGCCGGTCGATCCGAGCCGTTTCGTCAAGCCGGCGCTGGTCGTGGTCCCGGCCAAGGACAAGCTGGTGCCGCCGGTCTCGGCCCTGGCGCTGGCCCAGCGCCTGCCCAACGCCCGGGTGTTGCAGCCCGATCTCGGCCATATCGGGCTGGTGGTCGGCGGCAAGGCGCCCGAAGCAGTGTGGACGCCGCTCCGGGAGTGGCTGCTGCGGCCGTAACCCCCCTCACTGTGTGCGGACGGCGACGCTGGTCGAGCCGCGGAGGGCGCCGCTGGCGTCTTTGAACCGGACAAAGACCCGCGACGAAGCCGGTGCGAAGGCAATCGGTTGCCCGTCGCTCTGTAGGAAGATCGAGAAAGTCGGTGTCGCACCGCCGGCAGAGCTGAGCGTGACCACGGATGAGGGCGGGGCCAGGCACTGGCCGGTGTCGGGATCCGTCTGGCACAGATTGGGCGAGAGCATGTATCGGCTCAATTCGTCTCGACAGCGACGCTGATCGAGCCATGGCTTGCGCCATCGGCCTCGGTGAACCGCACGAAGATCCGCGACCAGGCCGGCTCGAAGGTAATCGGCCCGTAGGTTTGCAGGAACACCGAGAAGGTCGCGATCGCCCCGCCGGCATAGTTCAGCGTGACCGTCGATGCCGGTGGGGCGAGACACTGTCCCGTGCCGGGATCGGTCTGGCAGATGCCGCCTTGCAGCGCCAGGAACGCTGGTCCGGTATCGAAGGACACGGTGATCGGCGCCGTCGCCCCATGATTGGTGCTGGCGACGGCGAAGGCACCGGTCCCGAAATTGTCGGGGCTGCCGGGGGGCAGCACCATGATGCCGTTGCCGGTCGGCGTCTGGATCGCCGTGATGATGTCGGCGACCGGTGTCGTCGAGAAGGTCAGGTCGACTGTATCGACGCCGGGAATATTGGCGGCCGGCGCCGCGCCGGCACAGGCAAACACGAGCGGCAGGGCGGAGGCGGTGAAGGCCTGCGTGCCCTGGAACGAGACCACGAAACTCTGCTGCCCGTCATTGCCCGGGATGGCCACCGGGGTATTGGGCGTGCCGGTGGGCGTGTTGCTGGCGGGATCGGTCGTCTGGTAGTTCAGTATCAGCCCGGCCGGCGCCGAGGACGGCAGGGCAATGCTGCATGTGTCGCGCGCCGTCGGGGCGGTATTGATCATCGTGGCGAAAATGGTCGCCGGCGTGCCGAGCTGGACCGAGCGCGCGCCCGGCAGCACCGACGCCAGAATCGCCGGTGGTGCTGCCAGGATCTCCTGGACGGCACCGCTTATGCCGTCGATGAAGAAGACATTGTCGCTGCCATCGACCGCGACGCCGATGGGATCGCCAAGGGCGCCGGTCAGCGTCTCGACCGTGGCATAGCCGCCCGAAGCCAGGATCTTATAAATCGCGCCCCTGCCCGGATCGGCAACGACGACATTGCCGTTGCCATCGACGGCGATGCCGGTCGGATCGATGAAGCCGCTGCCGAGCGTCTTGACCGTCGTATAGCCGCTATCCGCCAGGATCTCATAGACCGCGGCCGGGCCACGGGCCGGGTCGCTGTAAACGCCGGCATCGGCCACAAAGACATTCCCGTCGCTATCGACGGCGACGCCGGCGGGATCGATGAAGCCGCTACCGAGCGTCTTGACCGTGGCATAGCCGCCATCCGCCAGGATCTCATAGACCGCCTGGTTGGTGATATCGCCGACGAAGACGTTGCCGCTGCCATCGACCGCGACACCGCGAGGGTTGACGAAGCCGCTGCCCAGCGGCTTGACCGTGGCATAGCCGCCCGACGCCAGGATCTCCTTGACCGAGGCGGTGACCGGGTTGGCCGATTGCGTGACATAGGTGGAGGTTTCATTGGCGATGAAGACATTGCCGCTGCCATCGACCGCAATTCCGTACGGCGCCGTGATGCCGCTGCCGACCGTGACGGTGGTGGCATAGCCGCCCGCGGCGAGGATCTCGCACACCACGTTGCGGTATGAATCGGCGACGAAGACATTCCCGCCGGCGTCGAGTGCAATGCCGCCCGGCTTGTCGAGGGCGCCGCCCAGAGCGTTGACCGTCGCATAGCCGCCGTCCGCCAGGACCTCATAGACCGCGTCGCTGCCCCAATCGGCGACGAAGACATTGCCGCTGCCATCGAGTGCTATGCCCCATGGATCGATGAAGCCGCTGCCGACCGTCTTGAGCGTGGTATAGCCGCCCGCTGCCAGGATCTCGGTCACGCCGTCGATAGCGGTGACGAAGACATTGCCGTCGGCATCGACCGCGACGTTGTTGGGATAGGCGACGCCGGGTCCCAGCGTCTGCACCGTGACATAGCTGCCCGAAGCCAGGATCTCCTTCACCGCGTTGTTGCCCCAATCGGCAACGAAGACATTGCCGCTGCCATCGACGGCCACACCTCTGGGCGCGCTGAAGCCGCTCGCGAGCGTGTTGATCTTGGTATAGCCGCCGGCCGCCAGGATCTCCTTCACCGCGTTGTTGCCGGTATCGGCGACGAAGACATTGCCGCTGCCATCGACGGCTACGCTCTCGGGGAAATTGAAGCCGCTGCCGATCGTGTTGACCGTGACATAGCCGCCGGCTGCCAGGATCTCCCGTACCGCGTTGTTGGCGCTATCGGCGACGAAAAGATTACCGCCGGCATCGAAGGCGACGCCCAAGGGCTGATTGAACCCCTGCTGCAGGATCTTGGACGTGCCATAGCCGCCCGCCGACAAGAGTTCCGTGACCGCGACATTGACGGTGTCGGCGATGAAGAGATTGCCGTTCGAATCGACCGCGACGCCTTGCGGGTGGTTGAACCCCGTCGCGACCGGCACGATCGTCTGGGCCAGGGCGGGCAGCATCCGGAGGCCGCCGGCAATCAGCAGGAGTGCCAGGACGAGACGGCGCGTGATTATCATACAGCACTCCCAGGGCACGAAGGACTCTACGCAGTGCAACCACCGGCGCCGACAGGTATGAGCCATTGCCGCCGATTTGGCGGCAATGGCAACGGCCGCAGGATTCTGCGCCGATCCCGCGCAAGCACTGGACGCCCTTTCGCGCCGGGCAGTATGATAGTTGCCCTTTTCGAGACGAGCCGGCGCCTCGAAGCCGGCCTGTCGAGCTTCTGGAGGAAATACCATGTCGGACGTCATCATCGCCGGTGCCGCGCGCACGGCGGTCGGCACTTTCAACGGGGCCCTGTCCTCGGTGCCGGCTCATTACCTGGGTGAAATCGTCATCCGCGACGTGCTGACCCGGGCCGGCGTCGAGCCCGGCGAGGTTTCCGAAGTCATCCTAGGCCAGGTCCTGGCCGCTGGCGCCGGCCAGAACCCGGCGCGCCAGGCCGCGGTCAATGCCGGCCTGCCGGTCGAGACCACGGCCTATGGCATCAACCAGCTCTGCGGCTCGGGCCTGCGCGCGGTGGCACTGGGCTTCCAGGCGATCCGCAACGGCGACAGCAGCATCGTCGTCGCCGGCGGACAGGAGAGCATGAGCCAGGCGCCGCATGCCATCCATCTCAGGAATGGCGTCAAGATGGGCGACGCCCAGATGGTCGACACCATGATCAGGGACGGCCTCTGGGACGCTTTCAACGGCTACCACATGGGTACCACCGCGGAAAACGTCGCCGAGCGCTGGCAGATCACCCGCGAGCAGCAGGACGCGTTCGCGCTCGCGTCGCAGACCAAGGCCGAGGCGGCGATCAAGGCCGGCAAGTTCAAGGACGAGATCGTCCCGGTCAAGATCACCACCCGCAAGGGCGACATCATCGTCGATGCCGACGAGCATCCCAAGTTTGGCAGCACGCTCGAAGCCCTGCAGAAGCTGCGACCGGCCTTTTCCAAGACCGGCTCGGTCACGGCCGGCACCGCCTCGGGCATCAATGACGGTGCCGCAGCGGTCGTGCTGATGTCGGCCAATGACGCCGTGCGTCGCGGCGTGAAGCCGCTGGCGCGTATCGTTTCCTGGGCGACCGCCGGTGTCGATCCGGCGATCATGGGCACCGGCCCGATCCCGGCCAGCCGCCTGGCGCTGAAGAAGGCCGGATGGTCGGCCGATGACCTCGATTTGATCGAGGCCAACGAGGCCTTTGCCGCGCAAGCCTGCGCGGTCAACAAGGATCTCGGCTGGGATACCTCCAAGGTCAATGTCAATGGCGGCGCCATTGCGCTTGGCCATCCGATCGGTGCTTCGGGGGCCCGTGTGCTGGTGACCCTGCTGCACGAAATGCAGAAGCGCGACGCCAAGAAGGGCCTCGCGACCCTGTGCATCGGCGGCGGCATGGGCATCGCCATGTGCATCGCCCGCGACTGACGCCGGCATAACGAAAGGCGGCACCGAATCGCCCGGTGCCGCCGCAGCGCGAAGATCAGGCGAAACAGGGATCAAGCGGATAGGGAGCGAAATCATGTCAGGACGCGTGGCGATCGTAACCGGCGGAACCCGCGGCATCGGCGCCGCCATTTCCACGGGGCTTCGGGATGCCGGCTACAAGGTGGCGGCCAATTACGGCGGCAATGACGACGCCGCCCGGCACTTCACCGAAGAGACCGGCATCAAGGCCTACAAGTTCGACGTCTCCAGCTTCGAGGCGTGCAAGGCGGGCATCGAGCAGATCACGGCCGATCTTGGCCCGGTCGAGATCGTCGTCAACAATGCCGGCATCACCCGCGACGGCACCATCCATCGCATGTCGCCCGAGCAGTGGCAGCAGGTGATCGACACCAACCTCACCTCGTGCTTCAACCTGGCGCGGCTGGTCATCGACGGCATGCGCGAGCGCAATTTCGGCCGCATCGTCAATATCGGCTCGATCAACGGCCAGGCCGGGCAATATGGCCAGGTCAATTACGCCGCCGCCAAATCCGGCATCCACGGCTTCACCAAGGCACTGGCCCAGGAGGGTGCCGCCAAGGGCATCACCGTCAACGCCATCGCGCCCGGCTATATCGACACCGAGATGGTGCGCGCGGTGCCGCCCAATGTCCTGGAAAAAATCGTCGCCAAGATCCCGGTCGGCCGCCTCGGCAAGGCCAGCGAGATCGCCCGCGGCGTGCTGTTCCTGGTCGCCGACGATGCCGGCTTCCTGACCGGCTCGACGCTCTCGATCAATGGCGGCCAGCATATGTATTGAGCAGGGCGCCGCTCAGTAGTCGGGTTTGCCTCATGGGCGCCAAGATGGACAAACTCCTCCTGCGCGGCGGGACCCACCTCATCCTAAATCCTTCTCCCCCCTGAAGGGCGGAGAAGGACTTTCCGCGCGCTCCGCTGCAACTCCCTCTCCGCCCTTCTTCAAGGGGGAGAGGGTTGGGGTGAGGTGGGTCGCGCCCCCGGAAAAGCCGTTTGCTCATGCCCCTCGATAGCACCGGGTCTCCCCCGCGCCGGCTGCGCGCGACCGCGATCGGCGGCATCGCCGTGCTGCTCTGGGCCGGGCTTGCGGTGCTGACCAAGCTGGCCGGGCCGGTGCCGCCGCTGCAGCTGGTGGCGATGAGCTTCGCCATTGCCGGGGCGGCCAGCCTCGTGTTCTGGACGATCCAGGGCGGCAGCATCCTGGCGCGGCTGCGCTATCCGCCGGCAGTCTGGCTGCTCGGCATCGGCGGGCTGTTCGGCTACCATCTGCTGTTCTTCGTGGCGCTCGGCGCCGCACCCGCAGTAGAGGTGACGCTGGTCAATTATACCTGGCCGCTGCTGATCGTGCTGTTTTCCGGATTGCTGCCGGGCGAGCGGCTGCACTGGTGGCATATCGCCGGCGTGCTGATCGGGCTGCTCGGCGCGGTCCAGCTGGTGACCCAAGGCTTCACCGTGACGCTCGGCCGGGGCCACGCGCTGGGCTATCTGGCGGCGATCGGCGGATCGCTCACCTGGTCGAGCTATTCGGTCCTCAGCCGCCGTTTCGGCAACGTGTCGAGCGATGCCATCGGCGGCTTCTGCGTGGCGACGGCAATGCTCGCAACACTCTGCCACGTCGCAGTCGAGCCCAGCGTCTGGCCGAGCAGCGCGATCGCCTGGCTGGCAGTGCTCGGCCTCGGGCTAGGACCGGTCGGCATCGCCTTCTTCGCCTGGGATTACGGCGTCAAGCACGGCAATATCAAGGCGCTGGGCGGAATGAGCTATGCCGCCCCGCTGCTCTCGACCCTGCTGCTGATCGGCGCCGGCATGGCCGAGGCGTCGGCTTCGATCGGGCTCGCCTGCCTCGCCATCATCGGCGGCGCCTTGCTGGCCGCGCGTGATCTCTGGGCCCCGGCGGCGGCGCAAGCATGATCCGCAAGCTGCACTTCTCCGCGCTCGAGGCAAGGCGCATCGCCTTGGCCGCCCAGGGTTTCGCCGAGCGCCGGCCGGAAGCGGCCGATGCGGCGCAGCTGAAGCGCCTGACCCGGCGGCTCGGGCTGCTGCAGATCGATTCGGTCAATGTGCTGGTGCGGGCGCATTACATGCCGGGCTTCTCGCGGCTCGGCGCCTATGCAGCCGGGCTGCTCGACAAGGCGGCCTATGATGGCAGGCGGCGGCATCTCTTCGAATATTGGGGCCATGAGGCCTCGCTGCTGCCGGTCGAGCTCTATCCGCTGTTCCGCTGGCGCATGCAGGAGGCCGAGCGGCTCGAAGGCATGTGGACCAGCGTCGCTCAGGCCAAGCGCGAGCAGGCTGCCTATATCGAGCGGCTGCTTGACGAGGTGCGCAGCCGCGGGCCGCTCGCCGCCTCGGAACTGGAAGAACAGGCGGGCGCCCGGTCGAGCGCCTGGTGGGGCTGGAGCGAGAGCAAGCGGGCGCTCGAATATCTGTTCTGGTCGGGGCGCCTCACCACCGCGACCCGGCGCAATTTCGAGCGCGTCTACGACCTGCCCGAGCGGGTGCTGCCGCGCGCGGTGCTGGCCGCCCCGGTGCCGGACAAGGAAGAGGCGCAGCGGCAATTGCTGATGCTCTCGGCGCGGGCACTGGGGGTGGCGACCGAGGCCGATCTGCGCGACTATTTCCGGCTGAAGCCAGCCGATTCGCAGCCGCGCGTGGCCGAGCTGGTCGAGGCCGGGCAGCTGCTGCCGGTGACAGTCAAGGGCTGGAGCCATCCGGCCTATCTGCATCCGGACGCCAGGCTGCCGCGCCGGGTCGAGGCCAAGACCCTGCTCTCGCCCTTCGATCCGCTGATCTGGGAGCGCGCCCGCACCGAGCGGATCTGGAATTTCCGTTATCGGATCGAGATCTATACGCCGGCGCCCAAGCGGCAATTCGGCTATTACGTGCTGCCCTTCCTGCTCGGCGAGGCGCTGGTCGGCCGGGTCGATCTCAAGGCCGATCGCGCCGCCGGCGTGCTGCGCGTGCTGGCCAGCCACGCCGAGCCGGGCATCGAAGCCGAGCTTGTGGCGCCGGCGCTGCTGGAGTCGCTCACCGACATGGCGGCCTGGCTCGGGCTGGAGCGGGTCGAGGTCGTGCCGCGCGGCGATCTGGCCGAGACGCTGCGCCGCCATCACGGCGCGCTGGCACCGGTCGAAGGCTGAGCGCCGGCCTTGTCCAGCCTGTTCTTCTTTGCCTCGAAGCTGTTCTGGCTGGTGACAGCACCAGACGTGCTCTGGCTGCTGCTTCTGATCCTGAGTTTCGCGCTCGGCGCCACGCGGTTCCGGCGTTCAGCCCGGCGCCTGACCGGGCTGCTGCTGATCCTCGCCCTCCTGGTCGTGGTCTCCAAGCCCGCGCAATATCTGGCCCAGCCGCTGGAGAACCGTTTCCCGCGCCCCGATTATCCGGCCTGCATCCACGGCATCCTGATGCTGGGCGGCGGCGAGAGCCCGTTGATCACCAACACCCGAGGCGTGCCGCAGATGGAAGGCGGCGCCGGCCGTCTCTTCGCCGCGATCGAGCTGCTGCGGCGCTATCCCGAGGCCCAGCTGATCTATGCCGGCGGCTCGGGCAATCCGCTGGAGCCGGAGCCCTCCGAGGCCAGCACGGTCAAGGCGGCGCTGGAACAGCTCGGCATCCCTCTCGATCGCGTGCGCTTCGAGGATAAATCGCGCAATACCTGGGAGAACGAGGTGAATGCCATGGCAATGGCCGAGCCCCGGCCGGATCAGCGCTGGGTGCTGGTGACCTCGGCCATGCATATGCCGCGCGCCGTCGGGATCGCACGCCAGCTCGGCTGGGCCATGCTGCCCTGGCCGGTCGACTATACCACCCTGCCCCAACGCGCGATCCGCTCGGAGGGCCACTTTGGCAAATACCTGGCCGATCTCAGCACCGCTGCGCATGAATGGCTGGGCCTCCTCGCCTATCGGCTGAGCGGCCGCAGCGCGGCACTGTTCCCGGCGCCCGAGCCCGAGCCCGGGACGATAAGCTGTGCCGGCACGGCTGGGCTGCCGCAATAGCCTATCCAGCCGGGCGCGCCCTTGCCTATCTTTGCGGAGTCCATGACCCAAACGGCCGCCCTTCCGGAGATTTTGGATCTGACGCGCGAGACGATCCTCTCGGGCGACATCATGCGTGTCGCCGCCCAGATCCCGGGCATGAATGTCCTGAGCGAGACGGAGCTGGCGGCATCGCTCGCCGCCACCCTCGCTGCCGGCCCGGGCGATGGCGATATCTGGGTCTTCGGCTATGGCTCGCTGATCTGGAACCCGGCCTTTGTCCATGACGACTCTCGGATCGGGCAGATCCGCGGCTGGCACCGGCAATTCTGCCTGTGGACCCAGCTCAGCCGGGGTTGTGCCAAGCAGCCGGGGCTGACTCTGGGGCTGGATCGCGGCGGCTCCTGTCGCGGCGTCGCCTATCGGATTCCGGCCCGTGCGGCGGCGCTTGAATTGCTCGTGCTGTGGCGCCGCGAAATGGTCGGCGGTGCCTATGCGCCGCGCTGGGTTTCGGTCGAGACCGGGCTCGGGCCGGTGCCGGCCATCACCTTCGCCATCAACCACGCTCATCCGCGCTATGCCGGCAAGCTCGACGCGGCCGAGATGGCCCGGGTCATTGCCTGCGCCACCGGCCGGCTCGGGCGCTGCTCGGATTACCTGTTCAGGACGGTCGCGGCCCTGCGGGCGCTCGGCATCCGCGATGCCAGGCTGGAAAATCTGCAGCAGCGGGTCGAGGCGCTGCTGGCACCGGCTCACACCCGCCCGTAAGTATCCTCGAGCCGGACGATATCGTCCTCGCCCAGATAGCTGCCCGACTGCACCTCGATCAGGTGCAGCGGGATGCGGCCGGGGTTTTCCAGCCGGTGCTGGGCGCCGAGCGGGATATAGGTCGATTGGTTCTCGGTCAGCATCAGGGTTTCGTCGCCGCGCACGACCCGGGCCGTGCCCTTCACCACCACCCAGTGCTCGGCCCGGTGATGATGCAGCTGCAGCGACAGCTTGGCGCCGGGCTTGACCGTGATGTGCTTGACCTGGACGCGCTCGCCGGCATGGATGGTGCGGTAGGTGCCCCAGGGCCGGTGCACGGTCGAAAGATGGGTCAGCTCCTCGCGCTTTTCCGATTTCAGGCGGTCGATCAGCTTCTTCAGATCCTGGGCCCGGTCCTTCGGCGCCACCAGCACGGCATCGGCGGTCGAGACCACGATCAGATCCTCGACCCCGAAGGCCGCGAGCAGGCCCTCCTCGACGCGCAGATAGGAGTTCTTGCAGTCGACCGCGACGACATCGCCGATCGTCACGGTGCCGTTCTCGGCCGATTTGGGCGTGATGTCCCAGAGCGCATCCCAGGCGCCGACATCGCTCCAGCCCATCGAGACCGGCACGACCACGGCGTTCAGCGTATGCTCCATCACGGCATAATCGATCGATTCATTGGCGGCTCGGGCGAAGGCGTCGCCGTCGAGGCGCAGGAAATCGAGATCGCCTTTGGCGCCCAAAACCGCCGCCGCGACCGCTTCGCAGGTCTCGGGCAGCTTGGCGGCAAGCTCGGCCAGATAGACGGCGACCGGGAACAGGAAGATGCCGCTGTTCCAGGTATAGCCGCCCGAGGCGAGATAGGTTTCGGCCCGCGCCAGATCCGGCTTTTCGACGAAAGCCGCGACCTCATAGGCGCCCTCGATCGCGAGATTGGCGCCGCGCCTGATATAGCCATAGCCGGTTTCCGGCCGATCGGCGGCGATGCCGAAGGTGACCAGCTTGCCCGTCGACGCCGCTGCAGCCCCGATTTCGAGGGCGGCAAGGAAGGCGGCATTGTCGGTGATCGAATGGTCGGACGGCATGATCAGCATGAGGGCATCCGGATCCAGCGCCTGCAGCCAGAGTGCGGCGGCGGCGGCGGCGGGTGCCGTGTTGCGCGCGACCGGTTCCAGCATAATGGTCTGCGGCTTGACCCCGATCTGGCGCAGCTGCTCGGCGATGATGAAGCGATGCTCGTCATTGGCCAGAATCAAGGGGGCGGCAAAGCGCGCGGCATCGCCGACGCGCTTGACCGAATCCTGCAGCAGGCTCGATTCCGACAGCAGCGGCAGCAGCTGCTTGGGATAGGCCGAGCGCGACATTGGCCACAGCCGGGTGCCGGAGCCGCCGGACAGGATGACGGGATAGATCAACGGGCGGGAAGTCTCGGCTGGCATCGGCGCGCTCTCTCCTGATCTGCCGCGGAGATTAGAGTGTGAAGCCGCCATCGACCAGCATGATCGTGCCGGTGGTGAAGGCGCTGGCATCGCTGGCCAGATAGAGTGCTGCCGCCGCGACCTCTTCCGCCGTCCCCAGCCGGCCGAGCGGTTGCCGGTCGATGAAGGCCTGGCGGGCCGCGACCGGATCGGCGAAGGCGTTGATCCGGCCGTCGAGCGACGGCGTCTGGATCGTGCCGGGGCAGATGGCATTGCAGCGTATGCCCTGGCGAATGTGATCGGCCGCCACCGCCTTGGTCAGCCCGATCACCGCCGCCTTGGTGCTGCCATAGGCGCAGCGATTGGGCACGCCGCGCACGGACGACACGACCGAGGCGATATTGACGATCGAGCCGCTGCCGGCCGTCAGCATCGCCGGCAGGAAGGCGCGGATCATCCGGTACATGCCCTTCACATTGAGATCGAAGGCGAGATCCCATTCCGCCTCGGTGCAGTCGAGGATCGTGCCGTGATGCACGAATCCTGCGGCATTGATCAGGATGTCGACGGCACCGAACTCGTCCGCCAGCACTTCGATCGTCGCGGCGTTGCGGACATCGAGACGCCGCGTCTCGATCCGCTCAGTCCCGCTCAACGTGCCCAGCGCCGCGTCATTGATATCGGTCGCAATCACATTGGCGCCGGCCTCGGCAAGCGCATGGGCGATGGCGGCGCCGATACCCTGTCCCGCCGCGGTGACCAGGGCGCGCTTGCCGGCAAGACGGTCGCTCATGGGTCGCTTCTCCTCGCTATCCGACTATAGGCACAACGCGTGGATCGCCGGGTCGGGTCATTGCTGCGTTAGGCCACTCAACATCCGAACAGGCGCTAAAATAAGGGCAAACAGCGGTGCGGTAATGGATTTTCTTCAGTGGGGTGGCCGTCCCTGGCCGCCTTGTCGCCGGAGGCGGCAATAAGCCTCGCCACCGACAAATCGTTGCGCACTTCGACCAGCATCGCCGCCTGCATTGACTTGCCGCTGTCGAGGGGAGTGCCGGCTTCGCCGGCAAGGCGGCCAGGGACGGCCACCCCACCCTGGGAGCATGCCGGGAAAGCTGCGGCTTCGCCGCCGGCCCATCCCGGGCTGCCCACACAAACAAAGGCGTCGGCGCGCCCAAGGGGCGGCCGTCGCACCGGTCCAGCAGGGAAAACCATAACGCGCCAAAGGCCCGCGCGGCGGAACGACGCCGCGCCAACCAAACTCACGGCGGGTCGCCGCCACTCGGCCTGAGCGGCGGTTCGCGCGCCACGGCACCAAACCCGTCAAACCTGGGGTCATCGGCGCGGGCAGCACCGGGCAAACCCGCTGCCGTGACCCGACCGGCCAGCACGGCTGTTGGCGCTTCTGGAAACCGGACGTGAAGCTCGGCAACGCTCCTTTTGTCGGTGCTGGGGTGAACCGGTCCGGGGCGCCATTCGTAGCCATCAAAGCAGATGGAATTGCGGAGGACACATAATCGCAAGGAGGGCCGCGATCTCTCCCGCCAAGACGATTGGCAACCCGCCCCGCTGCCGGCAAACTTCCAAGATCCCGACCCGCCGCACGGAGCCGCCGCCCATGAGCGCCCTCAACGCCATCACCCATCGCCTGCACGACGAGGAGATCCTCCTACTACACCGGCTGCGCACCGCCCGACGCAAGCGGCGCGAATTTGACGGGCCGAGCCCGCCGCTCGGCGCCCGGATCTCCGATGCAGTCGCGGCGACGGTCGGATCCTGGCCGTTCATCATCATCCAGAGCGTCCTGCTGGTCGCCTGGATGGCGCTCAACGTCACCGCCTGGGTCGAGCAATGGGATCCCTACCCCTTCATCCTGCTCAATCTCGTGCTGTCCTTCCAGGCGGCCTATGCGGCACCGATCATCATGATGAGCCAGAACCGCCAGGCGGCGATCGACCGCATCGAGGCCAAGCACGATTACGACATCAACATCAAGGCCGAGCTGGAGATCGAGCTATTGCACCAGAAGATCGACATGCTGCGCGAGACCGAGGTGCTCGAACTGATCCGCGTCATCCGAAGCCTTGAGGCGCGGCTCGCCGCCGCGGCTGTGCCGGTTGCGACACGGGCGGGCGAGGCGGGTTCGCAATCCGCGGCCGTCACGCCGGGGAGCACGGGATAAGAAACACGGGGCTCAGCACGATACAGCGCCGAGGATGGTCGGCGGCGTCGATGACTGGGCACCACGACGTGACCGTGATCTGGCGCCCATTGGGAGCCCAACAGAGAGCGGCCGATAACCCGACGCCAGCAGTAGTGTGGCCATCAGGCTTGGGCGATTTCCACGGAGACTTTCGTGACATTGTAGAGCGCGACCGCACCGCCGATCGCCTTGTCCGGCTCGAACAGCGCGAGATTAATCCCATCGCTCACCGAGCTGCGATAGACAACGCCGTCAAAGCCGCTTTTCTTGATGAACTCACACAGGTACTGGCTCGGGATGTAGTCGATCGCGGCCCCCGAAGGCAGCACCGGCCGGGTAAGCTCCTCACCGAGGCGTTCCAGAAACGGGAGGTCGGCACGAAGCTGACCGATAGCGCTCGCATCCTCAAGGATGAACGGCGACACCAGTTTACGCGGGGTGCGTAGGTCGACCGCCCGAATCTCAGGGATAGTGAAGTGGGCGACGCAAGCGACTTCGCCGGTATGCGGCCTGATCTCGGCGGCCGCTGTCTCGGGTTTCGAGCCCAGATAGAGATAAGGGATTCCTGCAGGATTTGCTCGGCCATTCGATGCCAGTCGCTTGGGCGGAGCGCCCATCCTGTCGATCGCAAGGGTCTCGTCGCCCGATCGAATGCGCGCGCGATACCAGGTGCGCGGAAGGCCGGTGGCTGGCAGATGGTCGAGCAATTGGCGGAGGCGATCAGTGTCAAGGCGCATATCCAGGAACCAGCGATTCCGGTACATCATTTCGTCGCGCAGTGTCTCCCATCGCACCAGTCCCTCACCCCTATAACTGGGCGACGGAATGAAGGATGCCCGCACGATCTCACCGTCGTCGAGAATGTCCGCAAGCAATTCCTTGGTGTGCGCAACGTCCATCGCGGGATGCGAGAAGAGCTGCCAATCCTCTTTCATCCATTCAGCGAGCGAGTGGCCCTGACTATTCGGCTCATAGACGTTGACGATCAGCTCGAAATAGGGCTGCAGCGCCTGGGGTTCGAGTAGGTCGACGTCGCGGGTGCCGCAATAGCTGCACTTTCCGCGCCCGGGCCCGAGGAACGGGAAGATCTGTTCGCGCAGCCCCCGATCGTCGAAACATTCCGGGCAGCACCGCCGCTTCGGCATGACTGTTTCAGCTCAGAAAGTCGGCA
>Ga0302314_10006746_pt1 | contig 20723 bp, 18 predicted proteins | sample III_Palsa_N2_3_FD_200533 | JGI IMG/M metagenome (GOLD analysis project Ga0302314, IMG submission 200533) | Peat permafrost microbial communities from Stordalen Mire near Abisko, Sweden - III_Palsa_N2_3 | ecosystem: Environmental > Terrestrial > Soil > Palsa > Peat permafrost | place: Sweden... | reverse complement strand
CAGCAACTGGAACACGATGCCCGCGCACGTGCATATGCGGCGGTCGGAGGTTTATTTTTATTTTGATATCGAGCCGGATCAGCGGGCAGTGCACCTGATGGGACCGCCGGATGCGACCAGCCACATTGTGATGGCGGACAAGCAGGTAGTGGTGTCGCCGGGGTGGTCGATCCATGCGGGAGTGGGCACGAAGAACTATGGCTTCTGCTGGGGCATGGGCGGAGAGAATCAGGACTACGCCGACATGGATCCGGTGGCGATTAAGGACTTGAAGTAAGTTGCCAGTTGTCAGTAGGTGCGAGGAGCTTGGATCGATGGCAGAAAGCAAGAACAGTTTGGTGATTCGGAAGAAGGACGAGTGCAAGTGGGACCTGGTGAGCCTGGGCGAAGTGATGCTGCGACTCGATCCGGGCGATGTGCGCGTGGCTACGGCGCGGCAGTTTCAGGTATGGGAGGGCGGCGGCGAGTATAACGTCGCCCGGGGCCTGCGGCGATGTTTCGGGCTGAAGACGGCTGTGGTGACGGCGCTGGCGGACAATCCTGTGGGCCGGCTGATCGAAGACCTGATGCTGCAGGGTGGTGTAGACCAGTCGCACGTGGTGTGGACGAAGTATGACGGCGTTGGCCGGACGACGCGTAATGGGCTGAACTTCACAGAGCGCGGCTTTGGGGTGCGGGCGGCTCTGGGCTGCTCGGATCGCGGGCACACGGCGGTGAGCCAGTTGAAGCTGGGGCAGATCGACTGGGACGAGATCTTCGGCAAGGAGGGTTCCCGCTGGCTGCACACGGGCGGAATTTTCTGCGCGCTGAGCGAGACGACGCCGGAGGTTTGCAAGGAAGCGATGGTTGCGGCACGTAAGCACGGAACGATGATCAGCTATGACCTGAACTACCGCGACTCACTGTGGAAGTCGATTGGCGGGAAGGCGCGGGCGACTGAGGTGAACCGCGAACTGGCGTCGTACGTCGATGTGATGATCGGGAATGAAGAGGACTTTACGGCGGCACTGGGCTTTCAGATTGAGGGCGTGGGCGAAGATTTGGGCGAGCTGGATTCGGCTAATTTCCGCAAGATGATCGAGAAGGCGGTCGCGACTTTTCCGAACTTCCGCGCGGTGGCGACTACGCTGCGCCACGCGAAGACGGCGAGCGTCAACGACTGGGGTGCGGTGTGCTACTACGAGGGCGAGTTCCACGAGGCGCGGCCGATGCCCGACCTGGAGATTTTCGACCGCGTGGGCGGCGGCGACTCATTCGCTTCCGGGCTGATTTACGGCTTCCTCAATGAGAAGGGCGCGGATTGGGCGGTGAACTGCGGCTGTGCTCATGGTGCGCTGGCGATGACGACACCGGGCGATACGACAATGGCCACGTTCGATGAGGTGCAGCGAGTGATGAAAGGCTCCGGGGCGCGCGTACAACGGTAGCTTCCTGCGGGTTATGAAAGGACTGGAACGGGCCATGTTGGCATTGAAAAAAAATGAAGCCAAGCGATTGCTTTTTGATGTGGTATCTGTCGCGTTGATCTGGATTCTGGGCGATTGGATGTTGCGGGGCCGTGGACGAAGTGTTCACCAAATACTGAGTGACAGCTTTCCCTTCGTGCTGGGCGCGACAACCGTAACCATCTGGAGATTTTTCCGGGAAAGACGAGGAACTGAAGTGAGCCGGACAGGGAGAAGAAATGCAGAAAGCTGAAGTTCTTAGGACATTGCGCGAGATTGGCCTGGTGCCGGTGCTGCGGGCGGAGAGTGAGACGCAGGCGTTGGCACTGGCATCGGCGATTGCGGCCGGCGGCGTTACTGTCCTCGAAGTCACTATGACGGTTCCTGGAGCGATCCGCGTAATGCGGCGGCTGGCCGAGGAACGGCCGGACATCCTGATCGGCGCGGGCACGGTGCTCGACGCGGAGACGGCGCGGATGTGCATTCTTGAGGGTGCGCAGTTTGTCGTCAGCCCGGCGCTGAAGGTTGCGACGATCGAGATGTGCCATCGCTACGGCGTGGCTGTGCTGCCGGGCGCGTTGACGCCGACGGAGATTGTCACGGCGTGGGAGGCTGGCGCGGATGTGGTGAAGATCTTCCCGGCGAGCTCTCTGGGCGGGGCGAAGTACCTCAAGTCGGTGAAGGCGCCGTTGCCGCAGGTGGAGATGATTCCCACGGGGGGAGTCTCGCTGGCGACGGCTGCGGAGTTCCTGGAGGCGGGAGCGTTCGCGCTCGGTGTCGGCGCCGACCTGGTGAACCTGAAGGCGATTGCTGAAGGACACCCGGAGACGATTACTGAGAACGCACGCAAATACTTGGATATTGTGCGCAAGTTCCGCGCGGCGTAAGACGCCGACGAAGTCACGGTTCGAATATCGGATGGTTTACCAAAGTCACGTGCGCGGACGTTCGGGAGTGTGATTAAATACAGGGAATTCGGGAAGATACTTCAACTGCTCGCAGACTTCCATTCTCGGTAAGCCTGGGTGCGGCATAAGATGAGCCCTGAGGGGCGGCAGCCATGAAATGGGCGAACGAAGTCAAATGTCCTACCTGCAAGGGTAATGTCGCCATGCGGATTAGCCGCAGTGGGTTCCTGCGGCGGCGGGTGTTGACCCTCATCGGGCTGTATCCCTGGAAGTGCGGCGCCTGCGGGACGGCGTTTCTGTATCGGCGGCGCGGCATTCGCCATCGGCCGGGCGATGAGGCCGCTGAATCCGGCGCGAGCCACAAGCACGGGCCGGCATAGAAAGGGCAACGACGGAATGCGTCGATATCTGTGCACTGTCTTAAATTCGTGCGGGCTGATGGATCCACAGCAGCGGCTGATGAATTGGCATGGTGCGCAGGATGTCGGGCGAGGCGGGATCGGGCGGCAACTTCTTCCATAGCGCGGCATACTCCGGCCTCTGATAGGCGCGGGCTGTAAGCAGGAGGCTTGCGCGGCGGCCGGGAAGCTCCGTGAAGTGGGTCGCGTCCGACCGGAACGGCCACAGTGCGCGGTCCGCGATGAACGGGAAGTGGTAGGCGATCGCCGACCGCATGCCCGGGCCATCTTCCAGCTCGTACGCCCAGACACTGTCGAAACGCGTGGACAAAAGTTCGCAGATGCCTGCGAGCATATCGAGGTTGAACAGTGAATCGCGGTACGGTGCGGGTAAGGGAAGCTCATGGGGAAAGGAGCCGTTGGGACTGATCTGCGCGCGCAGGGTGACCGTTCTGAAGCGGTGACGCAGCTCGCCAAGCGCCGTGTCTTCCGCCCTGGCCGCATCGCCGGGGGACACGGCCAGCGTGGTGTAGGCGCTGGCCTGCAACAGCCAGGAGGTTCCGTGGTGGTTCTTCTGGTCGCGCGCCAGGGCGGGCAGGCGAGGGCCGCTGTCCTGCGGCTCGATGAGCCAGCGCAAGTAGGTAGCGAACCAGGCGTGTATCGCGCTTAGGTCGTTGCCGCTCAGCGCGGACGAGGCGGCCAGGAACGGGATGGCAATGGCGATCTCGACCAGCGGCAGGGTCTCCAGGATGCCCTCAAAACGGCCGCCAGGGTGAGGGACGGGAACTGGAGCGGTTGTCGCGTCGTCCTGCAGGGATGGGTTCCCCGGTGCCAGTACGACCTGGCCGTAGTCGAGTCGCGGTGTCATTCGCGTAGCCAGATCGACGAACCATGCGCGCAGATGCAGGGCGGCATAGGTGGCATAGCGCTCTTCGCCGGTGAGCACATAAGCCGCGGTCAGCGCTGGCACGGCCAGCCCAAGGGTGAAGACGGCGTCGCGGTGCGCGGTGAAGGGCGGAGAAGAGGTTGAGTTGGCGGAGTCCGTTTTGGGCTCGGCCTCGGAGTAGTAATCGTGCGCCGTGCCAGGGCTGCGCGGACAGGCGAGCGAGGTAAGAGGCGTGGGCGCCAGCGTTAGATAGCGCTCGGCAGCAGCGAGGGTGCGGTCGTGATCGATGGCGGCAACGTCGGGCCGGGTCGGCGTCGAGGGAGGGCTGGGCGGCGGTTCTGCCATCAAACGTACCGCGCGCATCAGGTCCGCAGAGGCCAGTAACGCCGTGCCTCCGCAGCAGGACGCTGCGCGGCGCACGAAGGCACGGCGGCTGATTCCGGGGGAAGCCTTCGTGTTCTTGCGGGGTATCGGGGACATTGGCAGGTTGGATGCTTTCCGACGCGAATTTTCGATAAACTCACGTAATTATCCGCGGCAAAGTGCGCCTTCCTAAGCATGCTATGCGTTGAATGTCGTAATTTGAAGTCAGTACATCTTAAAACAGCTCGGGCGTGGGGGCGAAATGAGCATCGATTTGGGACATGCGGGGGCGACTCGTCTTGGCACTACGCTGGTGGCGGCCTTCCTGGCCTCGCTGGTGGAGTGCGTGGAGGCGTTGACGGTGGTGCTGGCGGTTGGCCGCGTGCGTGGATGGCGGAGCGCATTAGCGGGAGCGGCAGTGGCACTGGCGGTGCTGGCCGCGGTCGTTGCGGCGCTTGGTCCCGCGCTGACCCGGATTCCGTTGCACTTGATCCAGCTTGCGGCGGGAACGCTGATTCTGCTGTTTGGGCTGCGCTGGCTGCGCAAGGCCATTCTGCGCTCCGGCCGGCTGATTCCCCTGCACGACGAGGAAGTGGCGTTTGCGAAGAGCAGTGCGGATATGCGGGACGGCCACGACGACGGTTTGCGCGGTTGGGACAAGCTCGCGTTCGCGGCGGCGTTCAACATCACCGTGCTCGAAGGGACCGAGGTGGTCTTTATTGTGATTGCGCTGGGCGCGGGCGGAACTGGCTTACTGCTGCCGGCGAGCCTGGGCGCGGGTGCGGCACTGGTGTTGATTGCGGCGCTGGGACTGCTGCTGCGTCGGCCGCTCGCGCGGGTTCCGGAGAACACGCTGAAGTTCGCGGTTGGCATATTGCTCTCGGCTTTTGGGACGTTCTGGGTGGCCGAGGGGGCTGGCATTGCGTGGCCTGGTCCGGCGACCTCGAATCCGGATCTTGCCATTCCGTGCCTTGTTGCGGGGTATCTCGGTGTCGCGCTGTGGCTGGTACCGGTTTGCTTCGTGCGGAAACATCATGCTGTAACGGTGGAGGACTAAACCCATGAGCTGGATTCGATCCATCGTTCGCGAGATTCTCGGGCTGTTTGTCGACGACGGCAATTTTGCGATTGCCATCGTCGTGTGGCTGGGCATTGCGGTGCTGGTGCTACCGCTGATTGCGGCTCACAAGCACTGTGCGGGGCCGGCGCTGTTTGGCGGGCTGGCGCTGATCCTGATTGAGAGCGTGATGCGGTTCTCGCGGCGGCGCGGGTAAAGACTCCACTCACGGACTGAAGCATTTCCGTTCTAGAACTCGACTTTGAGGGTGCAGCGCTGGGCGGAGCTTTCGCGGGCCATTTCCAGCAGTTTGGTCACGCGGTAGCCATCCTCGGCGGTGACTGCGAGTGGGGCTTTGCCGAGAACTGCGTCGCGCACGTTGGCGTAGAAGCCACGGTAGTCGCCTGGCTCGGTCTTCACCTGGCGCTCGACCAGCATGGCGGGATCGGCCGGGTTTGGCGCAACCACGAGCTTGCCCCACGCGGACTCCTTCTCACGTAGCCAGGCTTCGGAATCGGGCGATCCGAGGACGGGGACTTTTGCTCCGCCGACGAGGGCGCCTTCCTGCGGATCGAGACCGTGTTTGGTGAAACTGCCCGCGGTTCCGTGCAGCACAAAGCGCGGTGCGGGGTCGCAGGCGAGGTAGCTGGTGCGGCAGTGGGCCAGCAGGCCTTTGCCGCCTGGTCGCATGTAGTGCAGGGTGATGTCGAAGGCGTCTTCGATGGCGGTTTCGTCGCGGTCGGCGCGGACGCTGGCGGTGATTGCGTCGGGCGCGCCGAAGAGCGCAAGTGCCTGATCCACGAGATGTGGGCCAAGGTCGAACAGCATTCCGTTGGCGGGATTTCCTGCTTCCTTCCACGTGCCTTCGCGCGGCACCGGGCGGAAGCGGTCGAAGTGCGACTCGAAGGTGACGAGGCGGCCGACAGCGTTCTCCTTCAGGAGCTTCTTGACGGTCAGGAAATCGCCGTCCCAGCGGCGGTTGTGGAAGGGTATCGCGAGCAGACCCTTGCTCTTGGCGAGCCGGCCGAGTTCCAGCGCCTCCGCGGCGGTGGGAGCGAACGGCTTGTCGATGACGACGTGCTTGCCGGCTTCCAGCACGTGTTTCGCCAGGACGAAATGGGTCTCGTTCGGAGTCGAGACTACGACTACTTCGACGGACTTATCGGTCAATGTGGCTTCGAGCGATCGCTCAATCTTTACGTCCGGATACGCTTTTGCCGCTTCGTCTCCGGTGCGCTGCATGATCGACACCAGCCGCAGACCCGAAACCGCGCTGACAAACGGTGCATGAAACACGCGCCCGCCCAGCCCATACCCGATTACCCCTACGCCAACTTCGCGCTCCGCCATTTAAGTCCTCCCAATCTCTTTGAGGGCAGGATAAACCCGCCGGAATCTCGCGTACGCCTCATCCATCGTAGCCGCATTCGCGGGCTCGATCGACTGCGCCACCTTGACCGTCGCGGCGCAGGCGGCTTCGACGGTGGGCCACACATCCACACCCACACCAGCCAGCAGCGCGGCACCGAAAGCGCCGCCCTCTTCCGCTGCCAGCAGTTCGACTGAGCGACTGTAAACGTCGGCTTGGATCTGTCGCCAGAGCGGTCCGCGAGCGCCGCCGCCGCCGAGGCGGATGCGTTCGACCGGAATACCCAGTTCGGCGAACAGGGTGAGGGTGTCGCGCAGGCTGAAGGCCACGCCTTCCATTACGGCGCGCACGCAATGGGCCCGCTTATGCGACGCGGTGAGACCGACGAACGCGGCTCGGGCAAGGGGGTCGAGGTGCGGCGTGCGCTCACCGAAGAGGTACGGCGCCCATAGGAGGCCATCGCTGCCGGCGGGGATCTTCTGGGCGTCCGCGGATAGCTCGTCATAGCTTGCGCCGGGTGCGAAGGTATCGCGGAACCAGCGCAGCGAGAGGCCGGCGCCGTTGGTCACGCCCATCACGTGCCACAGACCTGGGGCGGCGTGGCAGAAGGTGTGTAGTCGGCCCAGGCGGTCCATTGTGGGCTTATCGGTTGCGGCGAAGACGACGCCGCTGGTGCCGATGGTGGCCGAGACCGAGCCGGGTCCGACGATGCCCATGCCTACGGCGCCTGCGCCCTGGTCTCCTGCGCCGGCTACGACGGGTGTGCCGGTGGGTAGGCCGGTCGCGCTTGCGCCCACTTCGCTGATGCGGGCGCAGATCTCCGGGCCTTCGAAGAGGGACGGCAGCCAACTCAGGGGGATTCCGGCCGCTTCCGCGACTTCGGCGGACCAGCGCCGATGGGCTACGTCAAGCAGAAGCGTCCCGCTGGCTTCCTGCATGTCGATGGCGAATTCACCGGTCAGGCGATAGCGCACATAGTCCTTGGGGCATAGTACGTGGGCGATGTGGGCGAAGATCTCCGGCTGGTGGGTTCGCACCCACAGCAGCTTGGTGAGGGTGAAGTTGGGCAGCGCGGGATTGCAGGTGAGTTCGATCAGCCGTTCGCGGCCGATCTTCGCTTCGAGCCAGTCGCACTCCGGCTGCGTACGCTGATCGCACCAGATGAGCGCCGGGCGCAGCACCTGACCCTGGGCGTCGAGCATGACGCAACCATGCATCTGGCCGGTGAGGCCGATGGACTGAATTTCCGCGCTGTCCGACCGGGCAGCGGCACAGACCTCAGCGATTGCCTGCTTCGCTGCGCGCCACCAGTCCTCCGGCTCCTGCTCGGCCCAGCCTATATGTTCGCTGCGGATTGGTGCGTGCTCGCAGGCTGCAGACGCCACCACCACGCCCCTGCGGTCCACCAGGACAGCCCGTGTCCCACCGGTTCCTACATCGACTCCGAGAAACATCCGCACACTCCAATATGCTGCAACGAAAGTGTATCTGCTTCGTGCGGGAAGCGGTGCCTGGCGAGCCAATTTCGCGGTGCGGCTGCCCGGCGCACTTCTGGTACACCTATTTGCATACTTTTTTTTGCATTTTCTATGGTTCCAGGAGCATCCAATTCCCATTGCAAAGAGCGATGGCTGATAGAGTTGCAACCTCCAACCCAAGAGCAGGTACCATAGAAGCAATGGATCCAAGCAAAGCAGTAGCGCCCGTGCGGACGGCTCTGGTGGCCGCTGGCCTGACAAGTCTGCTTCTGATTGCCATCGCCAGCCGCGCGCAGGCGCCGGGAGGCACGAGTGTTGGCGCCACCACGCCGGGGCAGGCGCAAGCGACCCAAGGCGCGTTGCAGCAGCTCTCTACGCCCGGGGGCCAAGACCTCTCCGCGCCTACGCCGGACTCGTTCAAGGGATCGATCGTCACAGGCAAGGCGACGGATGGCCTGCTTGATCTCTCGCTCGACGACGCGATCGCGCGCGGCCTGCGCCAGAACCTCGGACTCATTCTGCAGACGACCGCGCAGCAGAGTGCCAAGGGGCAACAGTTCGAGCAGCTTCAGGCGCTGCTGCCGACGGTCACAGGCGACGCGTCGATCGAAGTCGAGCAGGTTGACCTGGCCGCGTTCGGACTGAAGTTTCCGGGCCTCAATCCGATTATTGGGCCGTTCCAGGTGATTGACTTCCGCGCGTATCTGACGCAGAACCTGGTGAACGTGCCTTCGTTGGAAAACTACATCGCGGCGAAGCACAACTTTAAGGCGGCGAAGCTGACGGCCGCGGATGCGCGCGACATGGTGGTGCTGACGGTGGGCAACGCGTACCTGCTGTGTATCGCGGACGCGGCGCGGATCGATGCGGTCAATGCGGAACTGGCGACGAGCAAAGTTTCGCTCGACCAGGCGACTGCCTCGCACGATGCGGGAATCAGCCCGCGGCTGGATGTGCTGCGGGCCCAGGTGGACTATCAGAACGAGCAGCAGAGCCTGATCTCGGCAGTCAACCAACTAGCGAAGGACAAGCTCGCGCTGGAGCGAACCATTGGCGTCCCGCTCGATCAGGCGATTCGCCTGACGGATACTGAGCCTTACAAGGCACTCGACAACCTCGATCCCGCGGCGGCTTTCGCGCAGGCACTTAAGAACCGCAAGGACCTGGCGGCGCAGAGTGAGCAGGTGGCTGCGACTCAGTCGCAGAAGACCGCGGCGTTCACCGACCAGATGCCTATCGCGAAGTTTTCCGGCGACTATGGCGACATCGGCGAGACCGTGAACCACTCGCATGCGACCTTCACGGCTACGGGAACTATCTCCGCTCCGATCCTGCAGATCGCGAAGACGAAGGGCGAAGAGGACGTCGCCGACGCGAACTACCAGCAGGCGAAGGACAAGCTGGCCGACCAGATTCAGCAGGTCAACGCCGACATTCGCGACGCCACTCTGGACATTCAGTCGGCGGCGAAGCTGGTCGACGCGGCTAAGTCGAATGTGGACTTGGCTAATGAGGAGCTGAGCGAGGCGCAGCAGCGGTTCCACGCGGGCGTTTCAGACAACCTGCCGGTATCGCAGGCGCAGTCGTCGGTCGAGCAGGCGAACGAACAGTACATTAGCGCGCTTTACCAGCACAACGCGGCCAAGCTATCGCTGGCGCGGGCGCTCGGTGTCGCTGAGACCAATTTGAAGGATTATCTCGGAGGTAAGTAACCGTGGCAGATACAGTTGCAGAGAACGATAAGGCCCAAGCCGATCCCAAGACCGTCGCGCCTTCGGGTGAGCCTGCTGCGCCGCCGCCGCCGGCGAACTCCAGCCGCAGGTCCATTGTGATTGTGGTGATCCTGCTGCTCGTGCTGGGCGCGGTCTTCATGTACTGGCGCTCGACCTTTACGGAGGATACCGACGACGCACAGGTGGATGGCAATCTCTACCAGGTGAGTTCGCGGGTCACCGGCCACGTCGTCAAGGTTTACGTGGACGACAATCAGACCGTGCAGACGGGGCAGCCGCTGGTGGACATCGATCCCACTGACTACCAGGTTGCGCTCGACCAGGCCCAGGCCGATCTTGCCAATGCGCAGGCGCAGTACGTTCAGGCTACGGTGAACGTGCCGATTACCCGCGTCAACGTGGGCACCAGCGTGAGCACATCCGGTTCGGACGTGCGTGGGTCGAGCGATCAAGTTGCGCAGGCCGAGAAGCAGGTTGAGGCCGCCAACGCGCGCGTCGATCAGGCGAAGGCCAACGCGGTGAAGGCTCAGCTCGACGTGGACCGGTACACGCCTCTCGTGCAGAAGGACGTGATCTCCAAGCAGCAATATGACGCCGCTGTCGCCGAAGCCGCTGCGTCGAAGGCTGCCGTGCTTGAAGCCGAATCAAATGTGCTTGCCTCGCAAAACGCGGTCGGCGCTGCTCGCCAGAAGCTCGCTCAGTCCCAGGCCCAGTCGCAGCAGTCGGTCGCGAACGCGCCAGGGCAGGTGAAGGTGGAGCAATCGCGCGCCGCTGCTGCGGATGCGGCCGTCAAACAGGCCGAAGCGAAGGTGGAGCAGGCGAAGCTGAACCTCTCGTACACGCACATTACCGCGCCCACGGCTGGCATCGTGAACAAGAAAAGCGTCGAGGTGGGCGGCAACCTTTCGGTGGGGCAGGATCTGATGACGATCATCCCGCTGACGGATTTGTGGGTGACGGCGAACTTCAAGGAGACGCAGCTGGCGCGGATGCATATGTGCCAGGCGGTGACGCTGAAGGTGGACGCGTACGGCGGGCGCAAGTTCTCCGGCCGCATCACGCAGGTCGGCGGCGCGACTGGGTCGATGCTTTCGCTGTTCCCGCCAGAGAACGCGACCGGCAATTATGTGAAGGTGGTGCAGCGCATTCCGGTGCGTATCGACTTCACCAACCTGGCGCAGGAAGACGGCGACTATGTACTGCGCCCGGGGTTGTCGGTGACGCCCGATGTCGAAGTCAAAGCCGAAGATGCGCCGAACTGCCCCGGACCCGCGAAGTAGTTTTAGCGGATCGCGTGGCCGATGAGCATGAGCACGGGGGCGGGGCCGACGGCCTCGTCCTCGAGCTGCTTAAGAGTGGTCCGGTGGATGTGCTCGTAGGGTGTGCTGGCTTTGGAGACGGCTACGCAGGGCGTGGCTGGGTCGATGCCTGAGGCGATGAGCTCGTCGGCGAGCAGGCGGAAGCGGCGGCCGGGCATGTAGACGACCAGGGTGGCATCGGGCGGGAATGCGCCTTCCCATTTAGGTGTGAGGTCGAGCTTGTCGGCCGCGTGATGAGCGGTGGCGAAGATGAGTTTGGAGGCCGAGCCGCGGTCAGTGAGCGGAGTTTTGAGTTCCGCGGCGACGGCGAAGGCCGCAGTAATTCCGGGAACGATCTCGAAAGGGATTCCGGCGTCGGTGAGCGCGGCGATCTCTTCGCCGGCACGGCCGAAGACGAGCGGGTCACCGGACTTCAGACGGACGACAGAGCGTCCGGCGCCAGCGTGCTCGAGCATGAGAGCGTGAATGCCGGCCTGGGTGATACGGGGCTGGCCGCAGCGTTTGCCGACCGGCACGACCAGGGCAGATGGGGATGCGAGGCCGAGAACTTCATCCGAGACGAGATCGTCGGGCAAGACTACGTCCGCGGTTTGCAGCAGGCGAAGAGCGCGGAGGGTGAGTAACTCAGGATCGCCGGGGCCTGCTCCTACGAGATAGACGGTGCCTGGTTGGGCGGGGGTGCTCACGGCTTGGGCTCAGTTGGAATTGGATTGGTGCGTGCGTGTTCGCGGGCGAGGGTGCGTGAGGGGCAGGCGTCGTACCGGCAGACTTCGCGGCTGGCGAGCTGGTGGAGAAGCTGCTTACGCTCGTCGTTCAGCGGTTCGAGTTGGAGGACTTCGCGGCGGAGGTTGCCGAGTTCGGCGAGCCAGTCGCCGGTGTCGAGCGGGAGCAAGGCATTGATCTCCTTGCGCAGGCGCTGGGCGAGGGCCGGGCTGTGGCCGGCGGTGGAGATGGCGATTTGGAGGTCGCCGCGGCGGACGACGGAAGGGAAGTAGAAGTCGCAGAAGGGTGGATCGTCGACGGCGTTGACGAGGATGCCGGCGGATTCGGCCTCGGCGAAGACGGCGCGGTTGACGGCGGGGACGTTGGTGGCAGCGACGACGAGGAAGTGGCCGGCGAGGTCGCCGGGGGCGTACTCGCGCTGGTTCCAGGTGAGTTCGCCGGACGCGGCCATGGCGGCGATGCGCTCGGTGGCAGCGGGTGCGATGACGGTGACGCGGGCGTTGGCGGATTGCAGGGACTCGATCTTCGACTCGGCGAGATGGCCCGCGCCGATGACAATGCAGGGGCGGCCGGCGAGCTTGAGGAAGATGGGGAAGAGGGACATTGCCCCCTACTCTCCCGGGGCGTGGCGACCGGCACCTACGGGTGCGGGGTCGCGCTCGACGGCGGGGATGTAGGTGCCGTTGAGCTGTGCGCGGAGGCTTTCGTCGTCGGTGCGGGCGAAGTAGGCACGGAGGTCCTCGCCGGATTCGCGTGCGGCGAGATAGGCTCGCAGCAGGCGCTCGATGGCTTCGGGGCAATCCTCGGCGGCGGCGCGGTAGCCGATCTGGCGCGCGATGGCGGCGTATTTGCCGACGGCTCCGCCGACACAGAAGTAGAAGGCGTCGACCATCTTGCCGTCCTTCTTAATCTTCTTGCCTTCGAGGCCGATGTCGGCGATCCAGCTTTGCCCGCAGGAGTTGGTGCAGCCGGTGACATGCAGCTTGATCTGCTGATCGAAGCCGGGCAGGCGCTCCTCCATCTCGCTGGTGAGCCACTTCGAGAAGGCTTTGGTCTCCGAGATGGCAAGCTTGCAGAATTCGGTGCCGGTGCAGGCGATGGCGCCGCGCCAGAAGGGCGTGACTTCGACATGCAGGCCGATCTCGCCAAGGCGGTGGACCAGGTCGCGGGCGCGTGCGTTGGGCACGTTGATGAGGACGATGTTCTGCATGATGGTGGCGCGCAGTTGGCCATCACCAAATTCTTCCGCGAGATCAGCCAGTTGGATGAGTTGGTCGCCTGAGAGGCGTCCGCCCATCACGCTTGCGCCGACCGCCGAGAGGCCGGGCTGGAGTTGCGGCGTGATGCCGATGTGATCGCGATAGACGTCGTCGGGGACGACATCCTCGTCGATGGGGGAGGGGTCTAATTTGTAGCCGAGCTTGGCTTCGATTGCCTCAAGCATGGTCTCGGCGGTCCAGGCGTGCCGCATGAAGAGGTACTTGATGCGCGCGCGGGTGCGGTTTTCGCGAAGCCCTGCCTGCTCCTTAAAGACGCGAAGGACGGCTTCGACGACGGCGTAGGCCTTGTCCTGCGGGATGAATGCGGGGATGCGGATGCCGATGTGCGGCTCAGTGGAGAGGCCGCCGCCGACCCTGAGGGTGTATCCGATCTCGTGCTGGATACCGTTTGGGCCGTTCACTTCGCGCTTGATGGTGGTGAGGGCAACGTCGTTGATCTCCGGGTACGAGCACCAGAGCGGGCAAGCGGAGACCGTGACTTTGAATTTGCGCGGCAGGTTGTAGAACTCAGGGTTGGCGGTTAGGCCGCGGGCCACTTCGACCGCTAACGGGCTGGCGTCAATGATCTCGTGGCCGTCCAAGCCGGCGAGTGGGCATCCGGTGACGTTGCGCAGGACGTCTCCGCAGGCGCCTTTGGGGCTGAGGCCGATAGCGGTGAGGGCTTCGACGATCTCCGGCATCGACTCGATGGTGAGCCAGTGGAGCTGGATGTTCTGGCGCGTGGTGATGTCTGATAGGTTGCGTGCATGCTTTTTGGTGAGGTCGCCGATGACGCGGAGCTGGTGCGAGGTGAGCAGGCCGTTGGGCAGGCCGATGCGCATCATGAAGTAGTCGGTGGCTTTGCCCACGCCGTCCTTGCCGCCGGTGACGCCGAGGCCGTCGCCCTGGGTGTACACGCCCCACCACTTGAAGTAGAACTCGGCCCATTCGGGCAGGACTGCGGCGCGCCCTTCGCGCGCGAACTGCCGAACTTCTTCCCATGCCTCCCACGGGTTCTTGGCGAGCTTCAGCCGCTCGGCCTTCTGGGCCTTGGTTTCCTTCGCGGGTTTGGGTGAGGCGGGAGGAGGGATGGCGGCGAGATCGGTCATAGGTTCCTGCGGGCTTCCGGGTTGCGTGAGGCTGAGGTCGCGGCCAAGTGCCGGCCAAATAAGAATCGCCCACTGGGTTCGTGGGCGCTCGAGCGGCCTCCGCAAACCTTGTAAAAATCGAGCTTTACGAGGCGGGACAGGCGCGATGGCGCTGAGCTTCGCAACAACAGGTCATACCGACTGCCGACGGATTCAGGGCGCGCATCGTCATCCCTCTAAGCTTAATGGGGCGCGCCCATTCGAGTCAACACGGCTTAGCGAGAATCAGTCCGCTTCGGCAAGCGACATCTTGTGGCGGACATCCGAGCCGCGCAGCCAGAAGATGACGTCTTCGGCGATATTGGTGGCGTGGTCGCCGGCGCGCTCCAGGTTGCGCGAGATGAGGATTGCGTTCAAGGCCTGGATGCTGAACTGCGGGTGCTGCTGCATCATTTCGACCAGCTCTGCCTGCACCGAGCGGTTCATGTCGTCGACTTCGTCGTCCATCGAGAGCACGGCCTCGGCCATCTTGGGATCGGCTTCGAGAAGACCCTGGATCGCGGTGCGGATCATGACGCCGGTCTTTTCGCCCATCTGCTGAATGTCGATGGGAAGCGAGATATCGGGTGTGTCTTTCAGTAGTTGGGCTCGCTCGGCGATGTTGGCCGCCTGGTCGCCGATGCGCTCGAGGTCGCCATTGATCTTGATCACCGACAGGATGAAGCGCAGGTCGATCGCCATGGGCTGCTCTTTGGCGAGGAGCTCATAGGCCATCTCGTCCACGATCGTCTCGGCCGAGTTGATGGCTTCTTCGATCTCGAGCACGTGGTTGCACAGGGTCATGTCGCGCGCGATGTACGCTTCGACCGAGAACTCCAGTGCCTGCTGCGACAAGGCCGCCATGGCGAGCAGCTTATCTTTCAGCGCGGCCAATTGTTGATGAAAATTGATGCGCGGCATCGCTTCGCCTCCCCGGCGAATCACTCATAGGCTTCTATTGTGACGCAGATATGAAACTGCCGTGTGAAAATTTGCCCGCGGGGGTACCACGAAAGCGTCAGGGGACGGAGGGTTGTCGCGGCTAGGTTCCGAAGACGGCGTGGATGTAGTTGCCGTAGCCGACAATGACCGTGGACCCGACCAGCAACGCCAAGCCGCATGTGACCAGCAGCTTGGTGCGCATGCTGGTGCCGTGCCACTCCTTCAACACCAGGCCCCAGAGCGTGGCGAAGATGATGATCGACGCCATATGCAGGGTCCAGGAGGAGAAGTCGTACTTGCCCATCTTGGTCTGGCCCATGGAATAGAAGAAGAATTGGAAATACCAGATGACGCCGGCCATGGCGGCAAAGAGGTAGTTGAAGATGAGCGTGGACGGAGCGAGACGGTCGTAGGTGGAGGCGTCGAGCGGGTCGAAGTCGACCAGCGTGTCGCCCGAGGTCGCTGCGGCGCGCATGGGGTTGACTCCGGGCTCGCCGGCGAACTGGCGGACCGAGCTGTTCTGAAAGATGAGGATGGACGACCAGATGAAGTTGGTGAGGAAGCCGCCCAGAAGCACGACGATGAGGACGGGCAGGTTGGCCCAGAGATCGAGCCTCCCATCGGCGAGTAGTTCGGTTTTGGCGAGAGCGGCGATGGGCTTGCCTGCGTCGAGGCCGAAGGCGAAGAAGGAGCTCATGAAGCCGGCCAGGACAGCGATAGCGATTCCCTTGCCGAAGTTGTAGTCGCGCTCACCGGCTTCCAGCTTCTCTTCTGGGGTGATCTCATTTTCTTTGGAGTAGCCGGCGGCTCCATTAACGGCGACGCCGATGAGGCAGACGAAGACGCCGAAGAGGATGTATCTGCCGGAGGTCTGGTGGAAGAGGCTGGCAATCTCGCCATGATAGATGGGCGGCACGAGTGTTCCGAAAAAGGCGCAGAGACCGAGCGCAATGGCGTATCCCAGGGCGATGCCAAGATAACGGATGGCGAGGCCGAAAGTGATTCCGCCAACACCCCAGAGAATGCCGAAGAGAATGGCGTACTTGATGCTGCTGGGATCCGTGCGCCAGGCCTGGGCGAGGATGGACCAGACGTGGGGTACGAAGATGCTGGCGAGCAGGGACGGTGCAATGATCCACGCGGCAAAGCCCTGGATGATCCAGTAAACCTCCCACGACCAGCGCTTGATGCGCCGGAACGGGATGAAGTTGGTGGCTGAGCAAAAGCCGCCAATCCAGTGGAAGATGACGCCTAGAAACGGATTTGGACCCACGGTGCCTCGCTGCGACAATAAGATTTGGACTTAGACGGGTACCATCCTACCTGAGCTGATTCTATTGTGGAAATGGATTGTCTATTGGACTAAGGTGGAGAGTGAGGGCGAAGACCCTCCGCCGTCTGAGGCGCATCGTTACGGATCGGAAGCTGGAGAGACTTTGGGGACGTGGCGGGATTTGAAGCTGGATCCATTGAACTGACCATTGAAGCGAGGGAGAGGGTTTGCGAGTTTCGCTGTTTATCACGTGTTACAACGACACGTTGTTTCCAGATACGGGCAAGGCAGTGGTGCGGGTGCTGGAGCGGTTGGGGCATACGGTTGACTTTCCCGCTGGACAGACATGCTGCGGGCAGATGCATTGGAACACCGGCTACCAGGAGGAGGCGCTGCCTCTGCTGAGCCGGTTTGTCGAGCAGTTCAAAGGGTCGGAAGCGGTGGTGAGCCCCTCGACCAGTTGTGTGGCGATGATGCGCGACCACTATCCGCTGATGGCGGAGCGGCTGAAGGATGAGAAGCTGAAAACCGAGGTGGCGAAGCTGCTGCCGAAGGTGTGGGAGTTCTCGGAGTTTTTGACGCAGAAGCTGGGCCTGGAAGATGTGGGCGCCTACTATCCTCACCGCGTGACGTACCACGCGAGCTGCCACGGGCTGCGCAGCCTGCATATTGGCGATGGACCGATGCGACTGCTGCGCGCGGTGCGCGGGATCGACCTGGTAGAGATTGAGAACCTGGAGCAATGCTGTGGATTTGGCGGGACCTTCGCCATCAAGAACGCCGAGGTTTCGAGCGCGATGCTATCGGAAAAGGTGCGCGGCGTATTGAATACGCGGGCCGAGGCGGTCACGGGCTGCGACAACTCCTGCCTGATGCACATCGGCGGAGCGCTGCACCGGCAGCGGACGGGCGTGAAGCCCATACATCTGGCGGAGATTCTGGCGAGCGAAGAAGGCGGCGAGCGATGAGCGGAGAAGCTCTGGACCCGACGACAGCGCCGAAGTTCCAGGTGGCGGCGAAGACGCTGCTGGGCGACTCGCAGTTGCGCAAGAACGTGCGTCACGCGACCAAGGTGATCCAGGCCAAGCGCGCACGCGTCGTAGCCGAGATGCCCGACTGGCAGGACTTGCGCGAGGCGGGCCAGCAGATTCGCCAGCACACGATGCGTCACCTGGATTTCTATCTGACGGAGTTCGAGCGCAACTGCACGGCCGCGGGTGGAGTGGTGCACTGGGCGAAGGACGCTGAGGACGCGCGGCAGATCGTCGTGGGATTAGTGAAGGCGAGCGGGGCGAACGGACAGTCGCCGACGGAGGTCATCAAGATCAAGTCGATGACGACCGAGGAGATTCAGCTCAACAAGGCCCTCGAAGCGGCTGGAATCCACGCGTATGAGACCGACCTTGCGGAGTTGATCATTCAGCTTGGGCACGATCAGCCGTCGCACATTGTGGTGCCGGCGTTGCACAAGAATCGTGCGCAGATTCGCGAGATATTCAGGCGCGAGATGAAACTGCCGGGCGTCGATTTCTCAGAGCTGGGGGGAACGCCGCAGGACCTGGCGGATGCAGCGCGGAAGTTTCTGCGCGAGAAGTTTCTGCGGGTGAAGACGGCGGTGAGCGGGGCGAACTTTCTGGTCGCGGAGACGGGCAGCGTGTGCATCGTCGAGAGCGAGGGCAACGGGCGCATGTGCCTGACGCTGCCGGACACATTGATCTCGGTGGCCGGCATCGACAAGGTGGTGCCGACGTACCAGGATCTCGAAGTGATGTTTCAGTTGCTGCCGCGTAGCGCGACGGGCGAGCGGATGAATCCGTACAATTCAATCTGGACGGGCGTAGACAAATCGTCCAGTGGCGGCGATGGGCCACGCACGTTCCACGTGGTGCTGATGGACAATGCGCGGACGGAGATACTGGCGGACGTGGAGTCGCGGCAGACGCTGCACTGCATCCGCTGCGGGGCCTGCCAGAACTCCTGCCCGGTGTATCAGCAGACTGGCGGGCATGCGTATGGCAGCGTGTATGCAGGGCCGATTGGGGCGATCCTGACGCCGCAGTTGATGGAGATGCACCATGCGCAGAGCCTGCCGTATGCGTCCAGCCTTTGCGGCGCTTGCTACGAGGTCTGCCCGGTGAAGATCAATATTCCGGAGGTGCTGATTCACCTGCGCAACAAGGTGGTGAAGCAGCAGTCGAGCGGGCTGAATATTCTCGTCAACCCCGAGGTATTGGCGCTGAAGGCGGTGGCAAAGGTTTTTCAGAGCGAGACTGTCTTCCGCGCTGCTCAAAAGATAGGACGGCTGGCGGAGCTTCCGCTTGGGCACAAGGATGGACAAGGTGAGGCGTGGATCGATTGGCTGCCTGGGATGCTGGGAGGGTGGACGCAGGTTCGGGATCTGCACGTGATGCCGAAACAGACATTCCGGCAATGGTTTGAAGCGCGTGGGAAAAGCGCGGCCGGCAGGCGAGCCCGTGACATGGCCGGCGATGGGACCGCGATACATGCCGGCGGTCGGGCCGCAGATGCGGTGGAAAAGGGAGCGGGCGATGGGCGCTAAGACGGCTTCAATTTCTTCGCGCGACGAAGTATTGCGGCGCATTCGCGCTGCGATCGGCGATGCTCCGGCCGCGGACGGAGCGGCGATTCGTACCGAGTGGGAGGGGCTTCCGCGGGCCTACAAGCGCGCGCCTTCGCATGAGCGCGAGACAATTCTGGAATTGCTCGAAGACCGGCTGCGCGACTATGACGCCAGCGTGGTGCGATCGAACCCAGGTGAAATTGGTGCGGAGATTCGCAGAATTCTGGCCGAGCGCGGCAAGCGGCGATTGGTGGTGCCCACCGGGCTGGCCGAGGCTCTGGGCGAATCGCTGCCGGCGGGATTTGAGTTTGTCGTCGATGAGGGACTGACGACAACGGAACTGGACGCATTCGAGGGCGTTGTCACCGCGTCGATGGTGGCGATCGCGGAGACCGGAACGATTGTGCTGCAAAACGTTCCCGGGCAGGGACGGCGTGCTCCAACGCTGATTCCCGACTACCACCTGTGCGTGGTGCGCGCGGAGGACGTGGTGGAGACGGTGCCGGAGGCGATGGCGCGATTGCAGGCAACCGCTTCGTTGGCGACGACGTTCATCTCGGGACCATCCGCAACGGCGGATATTGAGATGACGCGGATCAAGGGGGTTCATGGGCCGCGATTTCTGGATGTAATTCTGGTTATGTAGGTTCCGTTGGTCGGAACAATTCGATGAAGAGGAAGGGTTGTCCACTTCCTTGCTGATTTCAATACGGAGTATATTTCCAATTGATATTTTTTCCGAGGGATTTGAGATGGGAATGAATGGAGCAGGGACCGCCGCGCGCGCGACGGAGAAGATTTTTTCAGCGCTGGACGGCTTCCGGATCGAGGTCCCTTCGTGGGGCTTCGCGAATACCGGAACACGCTTCGGCAAGTTTTCCCAAGCGGGCGCCGCCACAACCCTCGAGGAGAAGTTTGCCGACGCGGCGCAGGTGAACAAACTGACGGGAGCAAGTCCGACAGTTGCGTTGCATGTGCTGTGGGATCTGCCCAACGGCAAGGGCGATGTGCCGGAGATCAAACGACTTGAGAGCCAGTTCGGGGTGAAGGCCGGTTCCATCAACCCCAACCTGTTCCAGGCGCAGGAATACAAGTTTGGGTCGATCTGCAACCCCAGCGCGGAGATCCGCGGCAACGCGCTAGCGCATCTGCTGGATTCGGTCGAGATCGGACGCGAACTGGGCTCGAAGGACGTCTCGCTGTGGATCGCGGATGGCTCGAACTATCCCGGCACACAATCGATCCGCAAGCGTATCGAGTGGATGGAGGAAGTTCTAGGCGCAACGCACGCTGCCTTGGGCGAAAGCCAGCGCATGCTGGTGGAGTACAAGCCGTTTGAGCCGGCGTTCTACCACACCGACATCGCGGACTGGGGTATGGCGCTGGAACTGTCGCGGCGTGTCGGTCCGAAGGCCAAGGTGCTGGTGGATACAGGCCATCATCTGCAGGGTACGAACATCGAGCAGATTGTGACCTGGCTGCTGCACTGCGATGCGTTGGGCGGTTTCCACTTCAACGATCGCAAATACGCGGACGACGATCTGACGCTGGGCTCGATCGATCCATACCAGGTCTTCCGCATCTTCGCCGAGATTCTGAGTTGTCCGGATGCGAAGGCTACCGGCCAGATCGCCTACATGATCGACCAGAGCCACAACTTGAAGGGCAAGGTGGAGGCGATGGTTCAGACCGTGGTGATGGCGCAGGAGTTGTTTGCCAAGGCCGCGCTGATCGACCAGGAAAAGCTGGCGGCGCTCCAGCAATCGTGCGACTTGGTTGCGGCGGAGGAGACTTTCCGCACTGCGTTCTGGACCGACGTGCGGCCGATGGTGAAGGAATGGCGGCAGGCGCGGAAGCTGCCA
>Ga0302314_10006745_pt1 | contig 20723 bp, 20 predicted proteins | sample III_Palsa_N2_3_FD_200533 | JGI IMG/M metagenome (GOLD analysis project Ga0302314, IMG submission 200533) | Peat permafrost microbial communities from Stordalen Mire near Abisko, Sweden - III_Palsa_N2_3 | ecosystem: Environmental > Terrestrial > Soil > Palsa > Peat permafrost | place: Sweden... | reverse complement strand
CTTCCGCCCCCAGCCGGGCGGTCAGCTCGTCTGCGCCCCGTTCGCGCAGGGCGGCGCTGATCGACCTGGCGATCCGGGCGTGCTTGAGCAGTCCCCGCTCCTGCACTTCGGTGTTCGCCGCGACCACCAGCACGCGCTGGGCGGCCTTGGCCCGCTGCTGCGGGGTCATCGCGGCCCCGGCGGCCGCGAACGCGGCCTGCAGGCACTCGGTGAGCGTCGCATCCGGGGAGGCAGCCCGGATGGCGTCGGCGAATAGCCCGGCCAGCACGTCTTCACCGCCGAACAGGACCTCCCGCTTATCGGCGAAGTGCCGGAAGAACGTGGCGCGGTTCAAGCCGGCGCGATCCGCGATCTGCGCGACGGTCGTCTCCTCGTACCCGTTCTCCGCGAACAGGTCCAGCGCGGCGGTCTCCAGGCGCTCACGCGCGTCCGGTGCCCATCTACTCACCATCACAGCATAGGCGAGGCGACCGGGTCGCATCACCTGAAGACGATGCGACGCAGTCGCATCGTTGTGTTAGCATTGATGCGACCGGATCGCATCAACGTTCCGGCCGCGGCGTGTGCGCCGCGCATCCTCATCACGCAAGCACGACCAAGGAGAATTTCCATGCGCATCTTCGTCACCGGTGCCTCCGGCTGGATCGGCTCGGCCGTCGTCCCCGAACTCATCAGCGCCGGCCACCAGGTCCTCGGGCTAGCCCGCTCGGACGCCTCCGCCAAAGCCGCCGCCGACATAGGCGCCGACGTGCTGCGCGGCGACCTGAACGACACCGACGTGCTGCGCGCCGGTGCCCTCGACAGCGACGGCGTCATCCACCTAGCCTTCGTCGTGCCCAGCGTGACCGAGGCTGCGACGCGGACCGACGCCAGGGCCATCGAGACGTTTGCCGCCAGCCTCGCCGGCTCCGGCAAGCCCCTGGTGATCTCCGGCGGAACGCTCGTCAGGCCCGGACGACCCGCGACCGAACGCGACGAACTCATCGCCGCCGGGCCTATCGCGGCCCGCATCACCAACATGCAGGCCGCGCTGGCTGCCGCAGGCAGGGGCGTTCGCTCCTGCCTGGTCATGCTGCCCCGCTCGGTGCATGGCGAGGGGGAACGTCACGGATTCATCCCCCAGCTCATCGCCATGGCCCGGATCAAGGGCGTCTCCGGCTACATCGGCGATGGGACCAGCCGCTGGCCCGCTGTCCACGTGAAGGACGCCGCGAGTCTTTACCGGCTTGCTGTCGAGCAGGCGCCCGCCGGCGGCGTGCTCAACGCTGTCGGCGACGAAGGCGTGCCCGTCCGCGAGATCGCCGAGGCCATCGGCCGGCACTTGAACCTGCCGGCCAAGTCTCTGCCCGCCGCGGAGTACGAGGGCATGCTCGTGCACCTGCTCAGCACCGACATGCCCGCCTCCAGCACCATCACCCAGGAATTCCTGGGCTGGAAGCCCACCCACCCCGGCCTCATCGAGGACATCGAACAGGGCCACTACTTCATCTGACCAGCCCCGGACAGCAGGCGAGACAACGACCCGGCCGTACGAGCGCGGCGCCAGCCTCAGCCACCGCGCCGGAGCCAATGAAAGAAAGGCCAACCGGGCGTGTCTAAAAGATGGCTTGCGGGGCGTGAGTTACGAAGAGGTGCCGATGCAGGGGTTCGCAGTGTGACATGGCAAGGCCTCCGGCAAGGGTGTCAACGACCAAGAAGACATCTGAATACCGGAGGCCTTGTGCCTACCTACCCGCGTGCGGGCGTCATGACCTGGGGGGCGATCGCGAGTGGACCGTTCTGGGACGTGTCAGTGGACTCGGGCACCGCACGGGCGCACCAGCACGCCGCCGGGCAAGGAAGAACCCGGCCGATCCGCATCCTCCGCGACGACATTGATACCTTCGGCGTGGCACCCGGCGGCCAGATCTTCAGCAGCGACCGCGGCCACATCATCGCCTCCACAGCGATCAGCGACGTCTGGCCAGGAGCCCGGACCCGCGCGCTGACGCCGCATCAGGCCGCCTCCCCGCTGGCAGGCCGCCCGTACGACCTGCGCCATGCCGCCATGTCGCTGTGGCTGAACGCCGGAGTCCCCGCAACAGAAGTAGCCGAGCGGGCGGGGCACAGCGTCGAGATCCTGCTCCGCGTCTACGCCAGGTGCCTCGATGGTGGCGAGGGCACCGCCAGTAAGCGGATAGAAGTAGCGCTCGATGTCGCGGCCGATGCTTGCGTCCCGCGGGCAGCATCGGCTTTGGCAGGCCGCTCAACTGCCCGGATATCCGCCAGACCGGGCTGCGGCCATCCCGCGTATATCCCGCGAACGACGGCATCCAGCCGCTCCCAGCGGCGTCTGGCTGCATGGACCTGACATCAGCCAGGGATGCCAAGGCAACCCTGAGCTGGTATTTCTGCTGGTGGCAGGTGTTGGGTTCGAACCAACGTAGGCTTAGCCGACGGTTTTACAGATATCCGCCGACATGCCTTGACCTGCGCCAACGTACTTCGCCAGACGATTTTCCCGCGTATTATCCGCCAGCTGCCCGCAAGGTGCTGGCTCACCGCCCAACAGTGTCGTTCATGGTCGGTGCGGCTGTAGCTCACTAGCGCTACCTTGGGGTACGATGCTGGGGATGGCTGGAGGTAATCATGGCTAGAAGCACGTCCTTCCGGATCAGCGACGCGGCCAGGAGCCGCCTCTCATCCCGGGCCGCGCATGAGGGCGTGACCGCGACTGCGCTACTGGATCAGCTCATCGTCGAGGGCATCGACCAGCTCGACTATCCCGGAGTGATCTTCCGCGGCCCGGCGCACGACCGGAGGGCCGCCCTCGCCGCGGGCCCGGATGTCTGGGAGATCATCGCCAGGCTCCAGGAGCTGGCCGGCACAGAAGAGCAGCGCATCACTCTGCTGAGCGAAGAGTCTGACGTGCACCCCCGGCTCATCCGCATCGCCCTCGACTACGCCGCAGAGCATGCCGACGAGATCAGCGAGCGGATCGGCCGCAACCGGGCGATGGCCGAACGCAGCCATGAGACGGCGCAGCAGCGCCAGGCACTGCTGGCGTGACCGCGTTCCTGATAGACCAGATGTTCCCTGCGACAGCAGCCGGCCTGCTGCGGGACAAGTACGGTCACGACGCGGTCCACGTCACCGAGGTTGGCCTGCGCGGCGCTCCGGACACGCAAGTCGCGGCAACAGCCCGCGCGGACAGCCGGGCCGTCGTCACCGAGAACGTCGCCGACTTCTCCGCCGAACGCGACATCGTGCTCGTTTTTGTCTTAAAGAGGAACCTGCCCGCAGGCGGCGCGCAAGCCCCGGCCCTCGCAGCCGTTCTGGACCGCTGGAACCATGAGCACCCAGATCCGTACCTCGGCCCGCACTGGCCCCGGGTGGATTAGAAGATCATTCCCTGTGCAGGCGCCCAGCTCGTCATCGGCGAATTGGCGCTACACCTATGACCTGTCCACCCAGGTGCACTGACGTCGGGCTCGACGTATCCGATTCCTGGCCCGGCTGGCCCACGCCCGACCCGCGACAAAGCCAGTAACCGGCTGCCCACTGGAACACCGCCCGGGCCGGCCTGGACGTCGCGATCGCGATCGGGCTCGCCCTGACCAGCTGGCTGGCTCACTGACGCGACGCCAGGACCGCGCTCGCCGCCACCGCGACCGCGACCGCGGTGCGCCGATGGCTGGTTCGACCTATGCACCTCCGCACCGGGACACCCGTTCGCCTACGCCGTCGCCGAGGCAACGGCCGAGCTGATGGTCGCCGCCGTCTGCCTGGTCATCGGGCTGCGCACCCAACAGGATGCGGACGGGTGGCCATCGGGTGGTCTTCGCCTGTCGGCTGGGCCGGCGGTGGCGCGGCGTGCCGCTGCAGGCGCCAGGCCAGGGCCCGGTGTAGCGAGGGCCGGGTGCGCCGGCGTGGGCGCCGGCGGGCCGCAGGCGGCCGCCCGCATCTGGTCATCTGGCACTTCCAGCTGCCCGCTGGCTGACCGGCTTCCCGGCAGGCCCGACCCCGGCCTTGACCTGTCTGCAGGTACGGCACACCCGCCCGCAGGCCCGGACCAGACACAGTAACGAGCGCGGAATCGGCAGGGCGCGCCGCCACGACATCCGGCCCTCCGGCATATCGTCACCCTCCGTAACCAGGTTTCCTTTCCTGATGACTAGCGGCACCCGGGCGCGCGGTCCCCGCCAGCGGCCGGCGGACCGCTGCCATTGGGGCCGCCGCACCCCAATGCACCGCGGCGGCGCGTCCAAGGCCGGAACGTCTCCGCGTATTCTCCGTGGCCCGGCTGTCTCGTGCCCTGCAAGGGATGGACCGGCACGCTGAGCTGCAGGAACTGCGCAGCATGTGGAAAGCATCCGCGCGCACGGACCTCTTCCTGCTTAGTGAGGGAAACGAAGTGAGCACTACCTCTGAGCTGCGGCTTTACGTGGTGGCAGGTGTTGGGTTCGAACCAACGTAGGCTTAGCCGCCGGTTTTACAGGGAGTCGGCGCTGCGCTGCCTTCATGGCTCATGACTTGCGGCTCAATCTCTTCGGCACCGCGTGGTCCCGGCTGCCGTTTCGTCGTGGTTGCGCCCGGTGTTGCTTCGCGCTCGGCTGATTTTTAGTACGGCACGTTACCGGGCCTGCCTAGCAGGTTCCAGGTCCGGCCGTTATCGCGGGAGACGTACAGGAAGGTCTCGAACTGGCCGTCTGCGGTCTGGGGCACGAGGGCGCGGACCTGAAGGTCCCCGTCTCGCCAGCCGGGCTGGCCCCAGGGCCGGGACTGAGCCGGATTCCCAGCGCCCTGCAACCGTTTCCCACCCTGGTGCGTCCAAGAGCCGTGAGAGTTGGTGCGTGCGCGGTCGGCGCACTAGTGATGTTGACCGTTGCGCTCAGCGCATGCAGTGGGGCCGACGAGCACGGCTCGGTCACCGGAGTCGCCGCGCCTTGTGGTGGCCCGCAGGTAGGGTCCGGTCTACCGGGATGGGCCCTGCAACCGGTAAGAGTGAGCGCCATTCTTAACGACCGCACCGTTGCCAGCGAGGTAGTGAGCTACCGCAAAGACCGTGACAGATACCAGCTGTCTCTGCGGCCTGGCCATTATGCGATCGTCAGCGCTGGCGACCCCTTGCCCGGCACGGCAGTAAACCTGCGACCGGGGCGACGGATCAGGCTGAATCTCCCCGACCGCTGCGCGTGAGCACGGCCGTCTAGCGGGGACCTACTGCGTGCCGGGCGCACGGCGAGGGCCTGTCATCCCGCACATATCCCGCCAGCTCACCGCGGCAGCTTATGGCACCATCCACTCATGGCAGTCCAGGCTGTGGCATTCGACATCGGCGGTGTGCTCACACGGCCTCCGACGGACCAGATCACCGGCCGGTGGACGCAGCGGCTTGGGATGAGCGAAGCTGACTTCGCGGCGGCCCTGGCCCCTGTTGATCCGGAGTTGCGTCATCTTACCGGCGGCTTCACGGAGGCCCAGATGAGGCACCGGTACGCGACCGCGCTGGGCCTTTCGGACGCACAGGCGGATGAGTTCATGGCTGACGTGTGGGACTGGTACTGCGGGGAGCTGGATGACGAGCTGGCCAGGTACGCAAGCAGCCTGCGGGGCCAGTACCGCACCGGCATCCTGACCAACTCAGGAGACGGGGCACGGCGGGAGCAGCAGGCCCGCTACGGGTTCCAGGAGCTATTCGACGTCATTATCTACTCGCATGAGGTCGGCCTGGCCAAGCCCGACCCCCAGGTCTTCGCCCTGCTCTGCACCCGGCTGAACGTAACGCCGGACGAGCTGGTGTTCCTGGACGACGGACCGGCCAACGTCGAGGCCGCGTGCCAGCTCGGCATTCACGGCGTCCTTCACCGGAACACACCCGAGTCCATCGAGGCCATCAGCGCTCTCACCGCACCGTGATGCATACTCACCTGCTTACCGGCGCCTGCTCTCCCCCCGTCTTCCTCGTAGCCGCCGAATCCCTGGTGAGTGGCCATCGTGTCTAGGGTCGGCACAGCCGATCGCGTGCGACGGCCCGCAGGGCCGCCCTAGACGCGGTGGCCGCGAGCTGGACAATTGGAGCCGAGGAAGACGGCTGAGCCGCTGTACCCGTGCCGGTCACGATGAGCCGATCCGATCATGTCGTTCTGCTGCGGATGTGGCCCGGCGTGCGGCGCGCGGGCGTCCCAACGCAGAGCGCGCCGCTGGCGCCGGGCCAGCGGTCCCGCGAAGCGGGCCGCCTTGACGCTGGATGGCAAGCCGGCGGCGGCAACGACGATCGCGCGCAAGCGGGCCGTCTTCTACGGCGTGCTCAACTACGCCGTCGAGCTGGACATCATGCCAGCCAACCCGATCGACAAGGTCACCTGGAAAGCACCCGAGGTCGCCGAGGAGATAGACCGCAGCGTGGTCGCCCGGCCCCGGCAGGTACGGGCCTTGCTGTCGGCCATCGAAAAAACTAGCCCGGAGCTGACGGCCTTCTTCGGCTGCCTGTACTACGGCTGCATGCGGCCCGGCGAAGCCGTGTCCCTCCGCGAGATCGACTGCGTGTCCCTCCCCGAATCAGGGTGGGGCCTGCTGCTGCTTAGCGGCAACGCTCCGCGGGTCGGCTCGCAGTGGACCGATTCCGGCACGACGCAAGACGAACGCCACCTCAAGCACAGGGCCAGGAAGACAACCCGGCCGGTGCCGATACCGCCCGAGCTAGTCAGCCTGATCCGCGCGCACATTGCCCGCTTCGGCCTCGGCCTGGACGGGCGCCTGTTCCGGGGCGCACGGGGCAGCCTGCTCAGCGAGAGCAGTTACGGCCGCATGTGGCAGCTCGCCCGGACGAGCGCCCTTACGCCCGCTCAGGCGAAATCGCCCCTCGCCAGGCGCCCGTATGACCTGCGGCACAGCGGAGTGACGCTGAGCCTTAACGCTGGCGTGCCCGCCCCGGAAGTCGCCCGCCGCGCTGGGCATTGTGTCGCGGTCCTGCTCCGCGTATACGCCGGTTGCATCGACGGTCACGAGCAGCTCTGGAACGGCCGCATTGATGATGCGCTCCGCGACGAGGCCGCGCTGTGACGCGTTTCGCCGTGGTTTCGCCGATGGCCGCTAACTGCCGGGGATGGCCAGGAACTGTCAGGAGCCGCGAAGCTCCGTCCCTGGCCGCGTTTCCGCTGCTCAGGGGCCGTTTTTGCTGGTGGTGGCAGGTGTTGGGTTCGAACCAACGTAGGCTTAGCCGACGGTTTTACAGACCGCTCCCTTTGGCCACTCGGGCAACCTGCCTCGCGCCGCCTCGCCAGACGGGCACAGTGAAGGATAGCGGAACCCCCGGCTGACGGCAGCATGCGGAACCCTGGCGCAGACACGTCGCGACCGGCTCGCCGCGATCGGCCGGTAAGCGTACCCGCCGCGCCGGTCAGGCTGCCGCCGTCTAACCTTGGACTCGTGGCAGCGGAATCATCTTTCGACATAGTCTCGAAAATCAACCGTCAGGAAGTCGACAACGCGCTGAACCAGGCCGCCAAGGAGATCGGGACCCGATTCGATTTCCGCGGCGTGGGGGCATCCATCAGCTGGTCCGGCGATCACGCTGTGGAAATCAGGGCCAACAGCGAAGAACGGGCCGGCGCAGTACTCGACATCTTCAAGGACAAGCTAGTCAGGCGCTCCGTCTCGCTCAAGGTCCTCGACCCTGCCGAGCCCGCGCCCTCGGGCAAGGAGTACCGGCTGGCCGTCGCGCTCAAGGAGGGCATCTCACCGGACGACGCACGCAAGATCTCGAAGATCATCAGGGACGAGTTCCCGAAAGGCGTCCGCGCCCAGGTACAAGGCGAGGAACTGCGTGTCTCCGCCAAGAAGAAGGACGACCTCCAGCAAGTCATCAGCCTGCTGAAGGGCAGGGAATTCGACCTCGCCCTGCAGTTCGTCAACTACCGCTGAAACACACCTACCGCAGGCCCCTGGCCAGCACCTTTAGCCGGTAGCATGTCGTCTAGGGCACGCACAGGGCACTCGCCGAGCACGGAGTCCACGATCTCCCGCGCCTGATCGTCGGTATCGGGCCAGTCGCCCGCGTACGTGTTGAGCGTGATCATCGGCGTGGAGTGTCCGAGGGCAAGCTGTTCGCGGAATTCCCGGCTGGCATGAGGTCGGGTGGGATCATGTCGAGCGGATGCGCGCCGAGATACCCTCGCTCACCGTGGATCGCCTGATCGTTGATGCGATGGAGCCGGTAGAGGACAACCTCCGCCGCGTGCTGTCCTATCTGCATGATCGCCGCGATGTGCTGTAGGGATGGCTGGGCCGACGCGGATGGCGTCAGCCCGGCCGGTGCGGGGAATCATGCTGAGCTGGTGGCTGGCTGGCGGGGGATGTCCCTGGTCAGCCAGCGCGGTGGGAGGGCAGGCCGCTGCTGCAGGTGTAGGAGCTGGCGTAGATGAGGTTGCCTGTCAGCGTGCGGTCGCTGTTGAAGTAGCCGAAGAACAGCTCGGTCCCGGCGGGCATCGCCGCGGGGTTGATCACGGTGACGGCATCGGCGGGAACCGGGTTTCCGCTCACGGGTGTTCCGTCGGGCAGCTGTAGGGACAGGGTGGCGGCCCAGGCCGCGCCGGGCGGGGCTGGGCTCGATGAGCAGTACGAGCCAGTCTCTACCAGGGCCGGGATGCCGTCTTGCTGCAGTGCCTGCTGGAGCGCGCCGGGGTTGAACACCTGGTCTGCGGTCAAGGTCAGCGTGGCGGTGCCGTTGGCGTTCTTGGTCAGGGTGAACGCTGCGGTGCGGATGGTTCCCAGGTCGTGCGCTGGGGTGCGGCTGGCGGAGCCGAAGACGCCGGCCAGGCCGAGGGCCAGGATCGTGCTGGCCGCGACGCCAGCTATGGACAGTTCCGCCAGCCGCCGGTGCCGCCGGGACCGGCTCCGTGGGTGGTAGTCGCGCTGGAGCAGCCGGTGGCGCGCCTGCTCCGGAACGGTGATCTGGGTGGCAGCCCTGGTGAAGGCACTGCGCAGTTCATCCTCAAGTTCGTCGGTGGGCATCGGGTGCTTCCTTTCCTGATTGCCGGGTAGCGGGTTCGGGTGCGGGCGATTCGCCGGACCTGAGGACTGCGCCCAGCCGGGCCGCGGCGCGGGATGCGGTGCTCTTGACCGTCCCGGCCGAGCAGCCGAGAATGCCGGCGACCTCGGCGACCGGCAGGTCCGCCCAGTAGCGCAGCACCAGCACGGCGCGCTGCCGCGCTGGCAGCTGAGCGAGCGCCCACTGGAACTCTGCGAGATCATCGACCGCCCGCAATGCGCGCGCCGCGTACTGGTCGGCAGCCTCGGTTCCGCCGCCCTGCGGTTCCAGCTCCGCCTTCTGACGTGACCGGCGGCCAGTATCACGCAGCACCAAGTTGATAAGGATCCTGCGGGCGTAGGCTGCCGGGTGATCCATCGACTGCACCCGGCTCCACCGCCGGGCGACCCGCAGGAACGTCTCCTGAACCAGATCCTCGGCATCCTTAAGGTCCCCTGTCATCAGGTAGCCCGTGCGGAACAGGGTGTCCGACGCCTCGGCCGCGAAGACCTCAAACTGGCGCTTCGACGCCGCGTCCCTGACCCATTCCATGCACGCCTCCGGCTGCCTTGCCCTCACCCCTCATCTATATGAATCCCGCGAACCTGGCCGAGGTTGAGTACAACCCGTGACGATCTACCCGTGGAGGATCCCACCGGATGCGCTACTCGATGCAGGCCGATACCGCCAGCCGTGCCCGCCGTGTCGCGACCAGGCGCCCAATGCCCCAGGGTGGCGAGGCCAGGACTTGGCTTCGGGACAAAGAGGCCATGTGCAGCACGAAAGTGCAGCCGCGCCAGAGCGCCTGATAAAGAGCCCCCGGAGGGGCAGTTCGTCAACTACCGCTGAGCCCGGCGGCCGAGGCCGGCTGCGGGCCGCCGCGGCTTATCCTGCGTGCCGCCCCGGCATCATGCCGCGGGCCGGCCTGGCTATGCGGACGTCGTCGCGAAACGACGGTAGCCTGCGGCCTCGCTAGGCTGCGAGAACTCGCCGGAGCTGATGCTGCCCGGGGCAAGTACCGAGGCCAGCTCGGTACAGGCACGCGCCCGGTCAGTATCCTTGACGTGCTCGGAGCATCGGCCGCCCGGGACGTTCTCGCATTCCCAGCAGCCTAGGCAATCAGCGCCGGAGTCCCGGTAGACGGCGGCATCTCGCAGCGCGCCGAGCACGACAGCCAGCTGGCCCGCGGTGAGCGCCATTTCGGCCCGGCCTGCCAGCCTCGCCTGCCAGATCAGGGCTACCACGGACGACACGTTCCGCTTATCCCACTTGACCAGCCTGCTGAGGAACTGCTGGTCACGAACCGAGAGCGCGGCACCGTTCAGGGCAGTATCGAGCGCATCACGCACGTCGGCGCTGCCGGACACGGGCTGGTGCAGCGGCACCGACCTGGCGGGCGGGCCGTGCAGCGAGCTGCGCGGAACCGGCCGGCGGCCCGCCTCGACGGCACTGCTGGCGATGCGTTCCTCTGTACTGTTGTCCATATGTCCGCGGCCCCCTCACTAGCGCGGGAAGATCCGCTTGCACAGGGCTCCTGGCCCGCCGCCGCCCGATCGGCAAGGGCCCGTTGCCCCGCCGTGAGCACGGCGCGCCCCCCAGGATGAACTCCGTAGTGCAATCGAATCATCACTTTAGGTAAGCATAGCTGACAGTCGGGTGAAACAGAACCTCACGGCCACAACGTCGCCTACCGGACGCCCGGGCACCCCGCACCTGGCGCGGCCCTGCCCCCGCAACGCCGGCGCCTACCCGATGACGCCCGGCACGAATGAACGGGCAGACGGAGTGAACCCGGATATCCTGAGCTGCGTCTTATTACAGAGAGAACTCATTTCGGCACAGTTCTGTCATAGGATCGCACTATGCTATAAGCCAAGGCACCCCGGCTGGCAGATTGGCGGGTAGCGAGAGCATCACGGCAGTTCAGGAAGGTGAGTATCCGACCGCTGACTACGCCTCGTAGGTAGGATGCAGCTAACCCTAACTTCACGCTCCGGCCAGAGGTCGGCGCTGAAAGGACGCACGCCGTCACCGTGTTACTTAGCCCGGCTGCGGCGCGTGGAGGAGGTCCTCCCACTGTGACCAAGCAGGTCCAGCAACGTGATCGTGTCATCATCAGATTCGCCGGCGACTCTGGGGACGGCATGCAGCTTGCCGGCGACCGGTTCACCCAGGAGACGGCGTCGTTCGGTAACGACCTCTCCACCTTGCCGAACTTCCCGGCCGAGATCCGTGCGCCGGCGGGCACCCTGCCAGGGGTGTCGAGCTTCCAGCTCCACTTCGCCGACCACGACATCCTGACGCCGGGCGACGCTCCGGACGTGCTCGTGGCCATGAATCCGGCGGCGCTCAAGGCCAACTTTGACGATGTGCCCCGCGGCGCGGACATCATCGCGAACACCGACGAGTTCACCAAGCGGAACCTGGCCAAGGTCGGCTATGCGGAAAACCCGCTGGAGGACGGCTCGCTGTCCGCTTACCAGCTGCACGCACTGCCGATCACCTCGATGACCGTCAAGGCGCTGGTCGGCTGTGAGGTTTCCAGGAAGGACGCCGAGCGGGCGAAGAACATGTTCGCGCTCGGCCTGCTCTCCTGGCTCTACAGCCGGCCGGTCGAGGGCACGATGAAATTCCTCACCTCCAAATTCGCCACCAAGCCAGAGATCTTGAAGGCGAACATTGCCGCCTTCCAGGCTGGCTGGAATTTCGGCGAGACCACAGAGGCCTTCTCCGTCCAGTACGAGGTAAAGCCGGCCACGCTCGCGCCCGGCCTCTACCGGAACATCACCGGCAACAGCGCCCTGACCCTCGGGCTGGTTGCCGCATCACGGCGCTCTGGCCTGCCGCTGTTCCTGGGCTCCTACCCGATCACCCCCGCCTCGGACATCCTGCACGAGCTGTCCAAGCTGAAGCGGTTCGGTGTCCGCACCTTCCAGGCAGAGGACGAGATCAGCGGCGTCGGCGCGGCGCTCGGCGCCTCCTTCGGCGGCAGTCTGGGCGTCACCACCACCTCGGGCCCCGGCATGTGCCTGAAGGCCGAAACCATCGGCCTGGCAGCGTCCGTCGAGCTGCCGCTGATCATCTGCGACATCCAGCGCGCGGGGCCGTCAACCGGCATGCCGACAAAGACCGAGCAGGCGGACCTGCTGATGGCGCTCTACGGCAGGAACGGCGAGTCGCCAGTCGCGATACTCGCGCCTGCTACCCCGGCCGACTGCTTCGACACAGCGATCGAGGCGGTGCGGATCGCGGTCAAGTACCGGACCCCGGTGATCATCCTGTCCGACGGCTACCTGGCGAACGGCTCGGAGCCGTGGCAGATCCCGACCGTGGACAGCCTGGCCAAGCTCCGGGATGAGTTCAAGTTCGCTATTTCAAACGAATACTCCGGTGCCGATGCCGCACCGGAGTTCCTGCCTTTCCAGCGGGATCCGCAGACCCTCGCCCGGCCATGGGCCATCCCCGGCACGCCGGGTCTTGAGCACCGGATCGGCGGCATCGAGAAAGCCGACGGCGCCGGGACCATCTCCTACGACCCGGACAACCACGACAAGATGGTCAGGCTGCGTCAGGCCAAGATCGACGGGATCGCCGCCGACATTCCGCCGATTGAGGTGGACGACCCAGACGGCAACGCCCGGGTCCTGGTGCTCGGCTGGGGCTCGACCTACGGATCGATCGGGGCAGCGGCCCGCCGCGTCCGGCTCGCGGGCGGCTCGGTCGCCCAGGCGCACCTGCGGCACCTGTGCCCTTTCCCGGCCAATCTTGGCGACGTGCTGCTCGCCTACGACAAGGTGCTCGTCCCCGAGATCAACCTCGGCCAGCTCGCGCTGCTCCTGCGCGGCCGGTACCTGACCGACGTGATCTCCTACAACCGCGTCAGAGGGCTGCCGTTCCGCGCCGCGGAACTTGCCGGAGTGATCCAGGATGTGATCGCAAATGTCTGACCACGGCCCAGCGAGCCAGGACGCGGCAGGCCACGGCGCGGCAGGCCACGGCGCGGGCAAGCCAAGCCCAGCGGACGACGGTGCCGACGGACCGCGCCGGCTCGCCTCGCTGACCTTGGTACCCAAGGCCGACGCCAAGCTCGCTACCAGGGACTTCAAGTCCGACCAGGAAGTCCGCTGGTGCCCGGGCTGCGGCGACTACGCGATCCTGGCCGCGTTCCAGGCCTTCCTGCCGGAGCTGGAGATCCCCAGGGAGAACCTGGTGATCATCTCCGGCATCGGCTGCTCGTCCCGGCTGCCCTACTACGTGAACAGCTACGGGATGCATTCGATCCACGGGCGAGCGCCGGCCGTCGCCACCGGGCTCGCCGCCTCCCGCCCCGACCTGTCGGTCTGGGTGATCACCGGGGACGGCGACGCTCTGTCGATCGGCGGCAACCACCTGATTCACGCGCTGCGCCGCAACGTCAACATCAAGATCCTGCTGTTCAACAACCGGATCTACGGACTGACCAAGGGCCAGTACTCGCCCACCTCGGAGCAGGGAAAGGTCACTAAGTCGACTCCGTTCGGCTCGCTGGACACTCCCTTCAACCCGGTGTCCCTGGCGCTCGGCGCCGAGGCGAGCTTCGTCGCCAGGACGATCGACTCGGACCGCAAGCACCTCACCGGAGTGCTGCGGGCAGCAGCCGATCACCGCGGCACCGCGTTCGTCGAGATCTACCAGAACTGCCCGATCTACAACGACGACGCGTTCGCGCCCGTCACTGATGCCGGGTCCAGGGACGACCGGCTGATCAGGCTCGAGCATGGCGAGCAGATACGGTTCGGCGCCGACCGGGGCCAGGGGCTAAGGTTCAGCCGCTACGGCTCGCTCGAAGCTGCGGATGTGGCCGGAACGGACAGTGACTCACTGCTGACTCACGATGCGCACGCGCCCGACCCGTCCTATGCCTTCGCGTTGTCACGGCTGGATACGGTGGACTTCGCGCATTCCCCGATCGGCGTCTTCCGGCAGGTGCCCAGGCCCAGCTACGACGAGCTGATGGCCGACCAGATCGAGAAGGCGCGTGAGCGTGACGGCGACGGCGACCTCGCCGCCTTGCTCGCGGGCGGCGACACCTGGCAAGTCGGCTGACTAGCCCCGTCCGCCGCCAGACCGTTGAGAGGCGCAGATGGCCGTTCGAGTGGAGCGAGACGGTGCTGTCACCACAGTCATCCTGGATCGCCCGGAGCGGCGCAACGCGGTCGACGGGCCCACGGCAGCCGCCCTGGCGGACGCATTCCGTGCCTTTGACGCCGATCCTGACGCGCGGGCGGGCGTGCTGTTCGGCGCCGGCGGCACCTTCTGCGCCGGCGCCGACCTGAAAGCGGCGGGCAGCCCGGACGGTAACAGGGCGGAGCCCGAAGGCGACGGCCCTATGGGCCCGACCCGGCTGCAACTATCGAAGCCTGTGATCGCGGCGATTTCCGGATTCGCGGTTGCCGGCGGCCTTGAGCTCGCGCTGTGGTGCGATCTCAGGGTCGCCGAAACCGATGCCGTCCTCGGCGTGTTCTGCAGGCGCTGGGGCGTTCCGCTTGTCGACGGCGGGACCGTCCGCCTGCCGCAGGTCATCGGGCTCGGCCGGGCGCTTGACCTGATTCTGACCGGCCGGGGCGTGTCCGCGGCCGAGGCCGCCCAGATGGGCCTGGTCAGCCGGGTAGTGGCGAAGGGCGAAGCCCGGCCGGCGGCGGAACGGCTGGCGCACGAGCTCGCCGCGTTGCCGCAGACCTGCCTGCGCAATGATCGTATGGCAATGCTGGAAGGCATCGATATTGATACGCAGGCTGCGATGGCCAATGAGTTCCGCCGGGGAATGGTGACCCTGGCGGCACCAGACGTCGCGGACGGCCTGGCTCGCTTCCAGAGCGGTGCGGGCCGCGGCGGCGCGGCGTCCTGACGTTCCCTATCGCGGTGCCCGGAGATGAGGCGAGCCCCCACGACGGACGGCGAGAGCGCGGTGGATGACGTCAACGCGGTGGAAGTTCGCCCGGGAAATGCGGGCCAGCCAGGCCAGGGGGGGCCGCGGTCAGCGTTCCCTGACTGGAGCTTCGCGCCGAACATCGGCAATAACCCTGGCATCTACGAGATCGAGAATGGCGCGCTCGACCGCGGCGGCCACGTCCTCGACGCGATGCGCCAGCTAGCGCCCTGGGCGGGCCGGACGATCGTCGATCTTGGCTGCGGAACCGGATTCTGGCTGGCCCGGTATGCCGGGGAAGCCGACCGGGTCATCGGCATCGAGCCGGATCCCGCGCTACGCGCGAAAGCCGCCGCGAGGACCGCCGGAATGCTCAATGTCGAGGTCGCGGCGGGCTCGGCCGAGCATCTTGGCCTTCCCGGCTGCTCTGTCGATGTCGTGCATGCGAGGTTCGCTTACTTCTTCCCGCCGGGCACCGATGCTGGCCTCACGGAGGTCCTGCGGGTACTGCGCCCCGGCGGCAGCCTCGTCGTCGTCGACAACGATCACCGGTGGGGCGAGTTCTCGACGCTGCTGGCTGCCTCCTCGCTGGCCGGGCCGCAGGGCACGGCCGCCGGCACCGATGGCTGGTGGCGCGAGCGCGGCGCCATCCGCCGGGAGGTTCACTCGGAGTGGAGCTTCGATAGCCGGGCCGACCTCGAGTCGGTCCTGCACATCGAGTTTCCGGCCAAGGTCGCCGACGCATGGCTTGCCCGGCACCCGGTCGCCACCGGTCTCAGCTACGGGTACGTCCTGTTCGCCGTCGTCGCCTGACTAACCGCCGCGAGCCCGGCGCCCGCACGTCCTGGCACCGTCAGGCTTGGTGCCGTCAGGCTTGGGTACCGTCAGGCTTGGGTACCGTCAGGCTTCCGCGACCGTCGCCGAGGGCCCCGTATCCGCAAGCATGCGTTCCGCTGCGGCCACTACGTCGTGGTGCCCGGAAATTTCCTCCAGGCTGCGCCCGGCCGGCTCGGGCAGGACGAGGGTCAGCAACGCGCCTGCCGCAGAGACTCCGGCCGTGAGCAGCAGCGTGCCACGCAGGCCCAGGTCTTCCTGGAGCACGGGAAAGAGAAACACCCCGATGAAAGCCCCGAACTTGCCGATACCGGCCGAGATCCCGTGTCCGGTGGCACGCACCGATACCGGGTACAGCTCACCGGGCATGACGAACGTGGTCACGTTCGGCCCGAACTCGGTGAAGAAGTAGCTGATTCCGTAGGCCACCAGGAACGGCAGCACGGCAGTCGTCATGCCGGGCACCAGCGCGATGACCGCGAAGCACAGCCCCATCATCGTGAAGCCGGTCAACTGCAGGCGCCGGTGCCCGATCCGGTCCATCCGGGCGATAGCGAGGATGTAACCGGGCACCGCCGCGACCGCGAAGATGGCAAGCTGAATGGCGATCTTCGTCATGGTGGAGGAGCCCGGCGAGATCAGCCCGATGATCTGCGGCGTGGAGATCGTGTTCCCGTAGTAGGCATAGTCGAGCAGGAACCAGCAGCCGGCTGTGCCCGCCAGCATCACCAGGAAGCTGCGGTTGGTGAGAAACGCGCGCAGCCCGATCCGGCGCCTTGCGGCGCCATCGGTGCCGCCCTGCAATGCCCCGCTGCTGAAGGCGGACATCTCGTTCTCGGCCTGGGCCGTGCGGCCCTGCATCTGCAGCTGGTAACGCGGCGATTCGGGCATCCGGCGCCGCAGGTAGACCACCGCGGCCGCCGGGACCGCGCCCAGCCCGAGCAGCACCCGCCAGGCGATGTCGTTGCTGGTTCCGGCTCCGAGCAGGGCAAGCGCGATCAGCGGTCCGATGATCAGGCCGAGCGCCTGGGTGGAGAACACGAGCCCGACCAGTTTGCCCCGGTCCTTGCGGTTGGCGTACTCGGTCATGATGACGGCGCTTACCGGGTAGTCGCCGCCGACGCCGAGCCCGAGCAGGAAGCGGAAGCCGATCAGGATCCAGTAGGACGGCGCGATAGCGGATCCCAGCGCCGCCACCACCATGATCGCCGCTACCAGCCAGTACACGTGCTTCCGGCCGACCAGGTCGGCGATTCTCCCGAAGATGAAGGCACCAAGGCAGGCAGCGCCGAGCATCGTGGCGTTCAGCAGCGCCAGCCTGTCCGCGCTGAGCTGCCACTGCAGGCTGATCAGCGTCGAGGCGATCCCGATGACGAACAGATCGTACGCATCGGTGAAAAAACCCATCCCGGACACCACGACGGCGCGGAGATGGAACCTGCTGAGCGACGCCTCATCCAGCGCGGTGATCAGGTCATTGGATGGGGTATCGGCCACTCGCGTCCCCTTTGATCTCACTCAGCCCGTTCCCGCACGCCAGTCCCTGGCAGGACGAAAGTACCTCTCCTGCACAACGTGTCACCGACTTGCATATGAACAGGAAGTGAACTATGCGGCCGCAAGCCTCCCGGTCTTGCCGCCGCGACAGGTCTGCGGCCGGTCTGCGGTCGCCTCGCCGGACAGCTCCAGCCGGCAGTCATGCCTGGCCTGGCCGCAGTCATGCCTGGCGTGGCCGCTCTCGGCGTGCCCGCGCTAGGATGCGGGGCTACGCTTTCCGCTGTTTCCGCGGCGAGGGCAAGGCACCGCAAGGCAAGGCAAGGCACGACGGGGACGCGGTCGCAGATCCCATCAGAGCGATCGGGTAAGCACCGCCGCTGGCGTTCCTGAGCAGATCGGTCGGCAAATGCAGGACTGTGCGTGACACGGAGAGGCAGATAGGAATGCGTCGGTATCTTCTCGTGGCGCTCTGGCCCGCTGGCATAGCTGCGATCGCAGCTGCCACGGTCATCGCGGCGCGGCGGGCGCCGGTCTCGCCCGCCCTGGCCACCGCCGATGATCTGGCGGACCAGGAAACCGGACCGGCGCCGGCCGGCCGGCCGCCGCCTCCGCCCGTGTCCCTGAAGCCTTCCGCCGGCTTTCCGACCGGGCAGCGTCACAGCCTGACTGGGTGCCAGGCCTCGTCCGGCTGAGCGCCATCAGCTGCGCTGGGGGCATCGCGTCGTACGGCGTGATGGCGCTGCTTGGCCCGACGGTGGTGAACCACGGCCCGGCGATCGACGAGCCGATTGTCCGCTGGGTCAACAGCCATCAGGTGAAATTGTGGGCTGCGGTCATGAACCGGCTCGACAAGATCGGTAATACCTGGACTACCTGGGGCGCCGCGGGCACCGCGGCGGTCTGCCTCGGGGTGACCTGGCGCAGGCAGAAGTGGCTGCCGCCAGCCGCGCTCGGTGCCGCTATTCTGGTGGATCACTTTGCCACGCTTGCGCTCCGGCGCACCTTCGGCCGGCTCGGCCCGCCCGGCAGCCCGGGCGGCACTTACCCCTCGGGCGGCTGCGATCGGGTGGTCCTTTTCTACGGCCTGATCGGGCACCTGCTCTGGCGCGAGTTCAGCGGCACCGACCGCGGGAAGATCTGGGCCATCGGCACGGTCACGGCCCTGTCCTTCAACGAGGCTTACGGGCGGGCCTACCTCAGCAAGCACTGGTTTACCGACATCGTGACCGGCCTGTTCTACGGCGGTGTGCTGCTGGGGCCGTTCATCGCCGCGGTCCGGCTCATTGCCGGCCCGGTTCGCGTGCATGGCGGCCAGGGCGGGCACATGCTCGCCACGGCCGCAGCTGACCGGGCGTCACGCCAGGCAGGGGTGCGGCCCCGGGTTACCGCCAGCGATCCGGCCTAGCCCGAGTCGGGCCAAGCCCGCTCGTGGTGTCTCGTCAGGAGGATTTAGTCAGATGCCTTCACGCATAGTAACCAAGGTGATCAGCGCTGCTGCCGTCGCCTTGATCGTTGAATTGACTGATCTGGCTCTAGATAAGACTGGTCTATCAGATAAGAAATTCCGGATAGTCAGGAAAGTCCTCAAAACTGGCGTCGGCGCTGCCAGCGGTGCTCTCATAGGCAAGATTCTGCACGATGCCGCAGAGACAGGCGCTGACCCGGCAGACTCTCCGCAACCAGTCCCGGAAGCAGCGCGCGCATGACAAGCCTGCGGGCATAGCCAGCGCCACGCCGGAGCCGGGCAGTGGGCAGACGGTGCAGACTAGGTCGGTGATCGGACGGTGGCACGGACTCGTCATTGACTGCCCGGACCCGCGTGGGCTGGCGGCCTTCTATCAAGAACTGCTCGGCATGCAGCGGGTGCAGGATGACGGCCACTGGGTGGTCATCGGTGACGCGCCCGACCGCCCGGGGCTGGCCTTCCAGCTCGCACCCGACCTGGAGCCACCACAATGGCCCGATCCCGGCCACCCACAGCAGATGCACCTCGATATCGCCGTGACCGACATCGACCAGGCAGAGAAACAGGCCTTGGGTCTTGGCGCACGGAGGCTCCCCGGCCAAGGACCTAGCTTCCGCGTATACAGCGATCCGGCCGGTCACCCCTTCTGCCTGGTCACGCTGGAAAGCAGGAGATCAATCGAGTGACTGACCGGGTGACGACTAGCCCCACCGCATCGGCTTTCACGACCCCGACGGCCTCGACATGGCTCCCGAGCCGCTGTATGAGCGGGCGCGCGCCCACCCTCTAGTTGCGGCCTGACAAGCCCTGACGCCAAGCGGCGGGCCACCAGGGCCGCGATCCCGCGACCCTGAGACCCGCCATTTCAGCTAGCTCTCAGCGAGAACCGTCGGCCAGATCAGCCCTCAGCCTTGATCGGCTCAGCCGGGCCGCTGGCCCGCACCACCCCGATCGGGCAGGACACGCCGGTCCCGTGGTCCGGGCAGTACCCGTTCGGGTTCTTACTGTCCGAAAGGTACTGCTGGTGGTAGCCCTCGGCGAAGTAGAACTCCGACGCAGGCGCCACCTCGGTGGTGATCTCGCCGTATCCGGCGTCGGTCAGCCGCTTCTGGTACGCCGCCAGCGACTCCCGCGCCTCCGCCTCTTGCTGCGGCGTGGCATAGAAGATCACTGAGCGGTACTGGGTGCCCCTGTCATTGCCCTGGCGCATGCCCTGGGTCGGATTGTGCGCCTCCCAGAAGGTCCGGAGCAGCTCACCGTAGCTGACCTTGGCCGGGTCGAAGACGACGCGCACCGCCTCGGCGTGGCCGGTCCGCCCGCTGCAGACTTCCTCGTAGGTCGGGTTCGGCGTGATGCCGCCCTCGTATCCGACAGCGGTCGAGATCACGCCCGGCGTCTGCCAGAAGGTCTTCTCGGCGCCCCAGAAACAGCCAAGCGCGAACTCGGCGATCTGTGCCCCGGCGGGATACGGCGGACGCAGCGGCGCGTCGAGCACCGCGTGCCGCGCGGGTACCGGCATCGGCGATGTCCGCCCGGGCAGCGCCTCGTCTGCGGTGATCATCGAAGTCTTGTGGAAACCGAATATGCCCACTGCTGCCTCCTCCGGGTTTCCCCGTCACTACCGGGGACTGGCGGAACGGCCCTGCCCGCCATTGCCAGCCGACCGGATCGCCGCGCGAAACGCGAACAGCCGCAAGGCTGATGTCCCGCGGTCTGTAACGGAAAATCCGGGGCCAGTCATTCCCCGGCATCGCCGGCCGCCAGCCGGGCTAGACCGGGAAATCGTCCGGGCCGGCATCCCCCGGCCCGCTGCGAGGATCGTCCGGGCCGGCCCGGCCCGGATCATCAAGAGCAAGAGCACCAGCAGCACCGGAACGGCCCGGCCCGCGCCCGCGCAGCAGCGCAAGCCCGCGCGGTCCTGCCGTGCTTCCGGCCGGCCAGAGCCAGTACCCGACCGGGAACAGCCGGATGCCGGTCCGTTCGGCTATCAGCCCCCAGAGCCCGCGCGG
>Ga0302314_10006742_pt1 | contig 20724 bp, 22 predicted proteins | sample III_Palsa_N2_3_FD_200533 | JGI IMG/M metagenome (GOLD analysis project Ga0302314, IMG submission 200533) | Peat permafrost microbial communities from Stordalen Mire near Abisko, Sweden - III_Palsa_N2_3 | ecosystem: Environmental > Terrestrial > Soil > Palsa > Peat permafrost | place: Sweden... | reverse complement strand
AATCGGGATAGGCCCATCCGGCGCCGGATCGTTCCAGCACTTGCCATGCGCGATGCAGGAATTGCGGCAACAGCCGATTGTCGCTGTCGAGAAAATAGATCGCCTTGAACGAAGGCCAGGCTTTTAATGCGAACTCGATGCCGCTGTTGCGTGCCGCACTCAGACCGCCGTTCTCGCGCCGCAGATAGATCACCCGGCCGGGGTAGCGCGCTGCGAGCACGCTGGCGGTATTATAGGTGGAGGCGAACGGACAACCGTCATCCACCACCACGGTCGCCACCGAAAGATTGTTGACCTGGTCGAGGACGCTGCCGATCGCTTCGACCATAAACAGCGGCTGTTTATAGACTGGAATCACCACGACTAGGTCGGGCGCGATGCAGGGCAATGCGGGCCTTTTTGAATTGGAACTAAAAATTAAATCAAAAACAAGAATTTATTTCGAACTGCCGTCATTGCGAGGTCAAGAAGCCAAGACTCATCTTCTTTTTGTGAACAAAAAGAAGCAAAAAAACTTTGTTACTGTGGGCCGGAGCATACCTCGCCGAGTGCGTACCGGCCCTTCGTCGCAAAAGTTTTTTGCTTCTTTTTTTTTCAAAAAAGAAGACTTCCTACCCTACTCCGGCTCCGGGCCGTCCGCCCCCAAATCCGCCTCCGGCTCCCCAATCAGCGCCTTCGCCACCACGCCCGAGCGCTCGCGCACCTTGGCCTCGATCGTTTTCGCCAGCTCCGGATGTTCACGCAAATACTGCTTGGCGTTCTCGCGTCCCTGGCCGATGCGCACGCTCTCCGCGCTGAACCAGGCGCCGGATTTCTCGACCACGCCGGCTTTAACGCCGAGGTCGATCAACTCGCCGACTTTGCTGATGCCTTCGCCAAACATGATGTCGAACTCGACCTCGCGGAACGGCGGCGCCAGCTTGTTCTTCACCACTTTTACTCTGGTCTCGTTGCCGGTGACGTTTTCGCGGTCCTTGACCGAACCGGTACGGCGGATTTCCATCCGCACCGAGGCGTAGAACTTGAGCGCATTGCCGCCGGTGGTGGTTTCCGGATTGCCGAACATCACGCCGATCTTGAGCCGAATCTGGTTGAGGAAGATCAGCAGCGTCTTGCTCTTCGAAACCGACCCGGTGAGCTTGCGCAGCGCCTGGCTCATCAGCCGCGCGTGCAATCCCATGTGGCTGTCGCCCATCTCGCCCTCGAGTTCGGCGCGCGGCACCAGTGCTGCGACACTGTCGACCACCACCACGTCGACCGCGCCGGAGCGGATCAGCGTGTCGCAAATTTCCAGCGCCTGCTCGCCGGCGTCGGGCTGGCTGATCAGCAGATTATCCACGTCCACGCCTAGTTTGCGGGCGTAGATCGGATCGAGCGCATGCTCGGCGTCGATAAAGGCACAAGTGCCGCCGCGCTTCTGCGCCTCGCCGATCGCGTGCAGCGCCAGCGTGGTCTTGCCCGAACTCTCAGGACCGTAGATCTCCACCACCCGCCCGCGCGGCAGGCCGCCGATGCCGAGCGCGATGTCGAGCCCGAGCGAGCCCGACGAAATCGTATCGATCTGCTCGTCGGGATTGCGCGCGCCGAGCCGCATGATCGAGCCTTTGCCGAAAGCGCGCTCGATCTGGCTGAGGGCGGCGTCCAACGCCTTGTTCTTTTCCATCTGTTCCTTGCCTTACCGTCTGGGAATTCGCCGAAAGGCGAATCGCCCACACGTTGATATGTCTTGTTGAATGAAAGGGTTAGCGGCTGGATTGCGGTCGCAATCGGATTGATGTTCTCTATATGTTCTAATTGGTTGCTGGGCAAGCGATAAATTAAGAGGCTATTAATCCCGCGGGACGCTGTAGCACAGTTTCGGCGGCTTCGATCAGGGCCCGCAGACTATAGGGCTTTGGCATAAAGACAATATCCCGGTTCGCCAAATCGCGCCGCAGCGCCTCGTCGGCGTAGCCCGACACCAGAATCGCCGGCAATCCCGGCCGCTGCTCGCGCAGCAGCCGCACCAGGGCCGGCCCGTCGAGTCCCGGCATCACCACGTCCGAGACCACCAGATCGAGCGGCCGATCATCCGCCAGCATTTCGCAAGCGGTAAAGCCATCTTCGGCTGAGAGCACTTCCCAGCCCTTTCCGGTGAATTGGCGCACCGCGAGCCGGCGCACATCGGGCTCGTCCTCGACGATCAGCACGGTGCGCGAGCGGTCGGTCGGTAGCGTTTGCGCCGCCGGAGTCGGTTCCGCCGTGACTGGTGCCAAGGCGTCACCCTCGTAACGGGGCAAATAGATCCGCACGCTGGTGCCTTTGCCGACTTCGCTATCAACGGTCAGAAAGCCCTCGGACTGGCGCACGATGCCGTGCACCGTGGAAAGCCCCAGCCCGCTGCCGCCGCGATCGCGCTTGGTGGTAAAAAACGGGTCGAAGATCCGCGGCAGCAGCTCGGCGGGAATTCCGGCGCCGTTGTCCTGCACTTCGATCACGACGTAACGGCCGGGCGGGATGGTCTCCTGGCCGCGAACCATCGGGTGCAGCAGCAGCGCGTGACCGCTGCGCAGCGTCAGCAGACTGTCGTCGCCCCCGCTCTGGATCATCGCGTCGCGCGCGTTCACCGCCAGATTGACCAGCACCTGGTCGAGCTGTACCGGGTCCACCCGTACCCTGCGAGCAGGCTGCTCGAGGTCGAGTTCAAGCCTTATCTTACTGCCCAGCAGGCGGCGCAGCAGGTCGGAAACCTCGGTGATCGCGGCGTTGATCGCGACCACCTGCGGCAGCAGAGTCTGTTGCCGGCCGAAGGCGAGCAGTTGCCGCACCAGGTCGGCGCCACGTTCGGCGTTGGCGTGGATCTGGTTGGCATCCTCGTGCGTCGCGGCATCGATCCCGGGGCGCGCCGCGATGTCGGCCGCAGCGCCCATCACCGCGGTGAGCAGATTGTTGAAATCATGCGCAATCCCGCCGGCCAACTGGCCCACTGCCTGCAGTTTCTGGCCCTGCGTCAGCTGCGCTTCGAGCTGTCGCTGCAGGCTGAGATCGGAAAAGCGCAGGACCAGCCCGCTGATACTGCCATCCGGTTCGGTAAGCCGGGTCGGCAGGATTTCCACCACCGGTGCACCGTCGCCTTCAAGCAGCGTCGCGAAAGCGCGGGGCGCCGCACGGCCGGTGAAGATTGGAAACAGTTGATGCCAAGCCTTGGCGCGGGTTTCCCGCGCGAACACCGCCGCGGCCGGGGCGCCGGGCGAGAGATCGACTCCGTCACCCACCAGCCCTGCCAGCGCCTGGTTCGCGCGCACGATGCGGCCGTCGCTGTCGCAGATCATGCGCCCGGCGGGTCCGTTTTCGAACAACAGCCCCACCAGCCCGTCGAGCTCGCCGGTGAAGCGATCGATCAACCGATGGCCAACGCTGCGCCGGCGCGCGAATAATTTTTTGCTCATAAACGACCAGCTCGAATTGAGGTCTTCAAACGCCAGACATAGGCAATAATTTCGGCGGCGGCCTGAAAATGCTCGGCCGGGATTTCGGCATCAAGCTCTACCAGATAGAGCGCGCGCGCAAGGGCTGGATTGGCTACCAGCGGCACGCGGTTCTGCTCGGCGATCGCCCTGATGTTCGCCGCCACTTCGTCGACGCCCTTGGCGACCACCCGGGGTGCTGCCTGCTTGCCCCGTTCGTAGCTCAGTGCGACCGCGTAATGGGTCGGGTTGGTCACCACCACGGTCGCCTTCGGCACCGCCGCCATCATTCGCCGCCGCGCCCGGATGTAGCGGATCCGCTTGCGCTTGGCCTTGATGTGGGGATCGCCGTCCATGTCCTTGCGCTCTTGCTTGACGTCCTCGAGGCTCATCCGCATGTCGCGCTGATGCTTGAGCCGTACCCATAGAAAATCGCCGGCCACGATCACGCTCTGCGCCATCACCATGGCGAGCACGATTTCGCTAATATCCTGCAGCAGACGCGCGAGGAATTGCTGCGGCGACCACACCAGCGCGCCGCTGAGAAAGGGCAATTCTCCCATCAGGATCTTCGCAGCGGTCCAGCCCAGGAAAACTATCTTGACCACCGACTTCAGCATCTCGACCAGATGATTGGAGCTGAAAATGCGCTTCACGCCGTGCACAGGCGAAAGCCGGGTCAGATCGAGTCTGATGGCGCCAAGATGAAACAGAAAGCCGGTCTGCAACCAGGTGGCGCCGATCCCCGCAAGCATCGCCCCGCCAATCGAGGGGCCCACCGCCTGCATCAGCATCCAGCCGGCGCGCGTCAACGCAAGCCGCGCCGGAAAATCCTCGACCGCGGTCGCCATGAAGAACCCGCGCAGCTCGACCAACAACCGCGCGAAGATGGCGGGACCCCCGACGATCAGAATTGTGAGCCCGGCGGCGAGCGAGGCGAGCGAGGCAAGGTCGCGCGACAGCGGCACATTGCCCTGCGCCCGCGCCTGCTGAAGGTGACGCGCAGTGGCGGCGTGGGAACGATCTTCGGAATCGGCCATGCTACTAAATGTGTGTCCGAATTCTCATTCAATGCGTTGGTTAAGCGAAGTCGAAGAGTCTTCTTTTTTGAAAAAAAGAAGCAAAAAACTTTTATTCAATTAGCTCCTTACCTGTACTGGAGAGATTCGTACATGACTAAATTGATAAAGTCTTTTTGCTTCTTTTTGTTCACAAAAAGAAGATTCTAATTCCCGGGCAGCGCCGACCACCCGGTGACCACCGCGTCGCCCCACACCCGCAGCATCGCGCCCACCAGCACCGCAAGCAGCCCGAGGCCGCCCAATATCTGCCCCGGCGCCGAAACGATGAAGGTTTGCACCCTGGGCACCAGGCGCGAGATCATACCGAGCGAACCGTGCCAAAGCAGTGCCGCAAACATGAACGGCGCCGCCAGCCGCACGCCGAGCGCGAAGAAATTGCCGATCGCACGGACCACCAGTTCTAGCGCGTCGGCGACCGAAAAGAAGCTGCCGGCTGGCATGACCGCATACGATCCGGCCAATGCCTCGAGCGGTAAGCGATAGAGACCCGACGCCAGCACCAGCACCGGCAGCGCCCGGCTGAACATCAGGCCGACGATCGCGGCTTGGGCGCCCAGTTCCGGGTCCGGCTGCAGGACGTTCGAGAGCCCCATTTGGATTGAGATCAGCTGGCCCGCAAAGGGGAGCGCCAAGGCGACCAGCCGAGCCAGCCAGCCGAGCAGCCCTCCGGCGGCCAGTTCGCTCGCGATCATGCCGATATTTTCGGCAGTGCCCGATGGGCCCGGCATTTGCGCCGCCAACGGCGGATAGAGCAGCAAGGTGAAGGCAATCGCGACGCCGGCGCGAACCATGCGCGGCGAGCCGGTCTCGCCCCAGCCTGGCACCAGCATCACCGCGGCAGACACCCGGCACAGCAACAGGGTCAATCCGAACAGATGGTCCGGCAGCGTTTGCAAAAATTGCGGAAGATCGTCGCCCATCGCGCGACGCTATTGCCCGCCGACTGCGATCATCTGATCGAAGATCATCTGACCGTAGCTGGTGAGGGTGACGGCGATGTACGATCCCATCAGCACGAGGACGGCACCGATCGCCAGCACCTTCGGCACGAAGGTAACCGTCGCCTCGTTGACTTGCATCACGGTTTGCAACAGTGAAACCACCACCCCCACCGCCAGGCCCACCAGCAACGGCGGTCCGGCGAGTTTCAAAATTACGATCAGACTGGCACGCAAAGCCAGGCCAAGATCGAGATCATTCATCCGCCGTCCCCTCCGGTGCCGTCCGCGTGAAAAGGGAAGAAAGCTTCTTTTTTGAAAAAAAGAAGCAAAAAACTTTTGATGAAATGGATCGGAACCCACATTCCTCAGACCGGTAGATGCCAATTCCAAATTGACAAGGTTTTTTTGCTTCTTTTTGTTCACAAAAAGAAGATTCTTTCTGTTTCCTAACCTCCTGATTTCACGTGCCTCAAATCGTCATATTCATGATGGTCTGGTAGGCCTGAACCATCTTGTCGCGGATCGCGACGGTGGTCTGCAACGCAAGCTCCGCGCGGGAAATCGCCGTGACCACGTCGGTAATGTTGCCGGTCCCGGCAATTCCCGACATCGCCTTGGTCTCGGCATCCTGGCCGGTATCGTCCATGCTTTGCATCGCGCGCTTCATCACGCTGCCGAAGCTTCCGGCAACGTCACCGCCGTCGCCCTCACCGCCTGCGCTAGCTCGGCTATAGGCATCGAGCGCCGTCTGCGGGCGTATCACCAAGGTTGCAACCGGGTCGGTCATTTCAGCATCTCGACTGTGCGCGTCAGCATCGTCCTGGTCGCTTCCATCGCATTCAGATTGGCGCTGTAGCTGCGCTCCGCCTCGCGCATGTCCATGACCTCGACGAAACTATTGACGTTGGGAAGCTTGACGTAGCCCTCCGTGTTGGCCGCCGGATTGGAGGGGTCGTAGCGGGTCTGGAAATCGGATGGATCGGTGCCGATCGATTTCACGTTCACGGTTGCCGCACCAAGCGTCTGATCCAGCGTGTTTTGGAACGTAATCGTTTTGCGACGATAAGGATCAGCACCCGGCGACGAACCGGTGGTGTTCTGATTGGCAAGATTCTCCGCGATCACCTGCAGCCGCTCGGTTTGCGCATCCATGCCGCGCGCCGAAATCGTCATCGCTGTGGAAAGATCCATGAAATATCTCCCTTAACTCTTGTCGAGCGCCGTCATGAAGAAGCCCATATATTTTTTATAGATCTCTTCCACCAGTTCCTGGGTGCCGGACGTATCAGCGACCTTGGCCAATTGGTCGGTGACCGAAACCGCATTGCCGTCGATCGCGACCTGCGGCGTAAGCGCCTTCCGCAGTGACGCAGCGCTCGCATCAGGGCCGGCCAAGTCCTTATCGTCCGTGCGAGCGAGGGCAAGCACGGACTGCAGCTGATTCGCGAACGGCGTGACGTCGCTCGGCTTGTACCCGGGCGTATCGGCGTTGGCGATATTCTGCGCCAGAACCTGCTGCCGGCGATCGACCCACGCCAGCCTTGCCTCGGCCAGATCGAACAAACCCATCCCGTCATTCGCCATTCGACCCCCGCATCCGACTTCATGCCCGGCAGATCGTGCCGTCCGGTACCCGATCAGGTCGGCAATATGCGCCGGAGTTGTTGCGCGGGAGTTAATCGGCGGTCCCACGCACCGGCCCGGACCGCGCGGAAAGATCGAAAGAATTTGTTGACTCTTTGGCCCCAGGATATCCCGATGAAGGTAGGATTCTCGTTTACCGGGACGGAGAAAGCCGACCAGGCACGGCTGGAGCAGGTGCGTGGCCTATCCGCCGGCATCGCGCGCGTGCTCGATCTCGCGGTGATCCTCGCCAAATCCGGCCGGCGCATTGATCTGGTCGGAATCGATCGCAAGGTCGGTCTGCTCTGCGCCCAGGCGCTCGATTTGCCACCCGAATTGGGCCGCGAGCTGGTGGCCGCATTGCAAGCCCAGATCGCGACGCTCGACCAGCTGACCGGTCTGATCAGAGCGGCGCGCTCACCGTATTAACCAGGAGGCGGAAAAATTCCGCGCCATGACCCACATGAGTTTGTATCCACTGCTCAGTTCGTTGTTCGCCCTTGCTGCCGTGCTGGGTTTGCTCGGGTTCACCGCGAGGCTGCTGCGAATGGGCGGCATGGCGCCACGCGCCGGAGGCCGATTGCAATTGCTCGGAAGTCTCGCGCTCGATCCGCGGCGGCGGCTGGTTCTGGTTCGCGCGGACCGGCGGGAGTATTTGCTTTTGACCGGCGGTGCAAACGACCTTTTGCTGGCCGAGCTCGGGGAGCGTGCGCCATGAACCGGTGGATTGTGGGATTTGCCGTCGCGGGGCTGATCCTGGCGCTGCCGGCGCACGCGCAATCCATCAACATCGATATGAGCCAGGCGGGGCAGCCCGGCGTCACCAGCAAGCTGATCCAGCTCGTCGCGCTGATCACGGTACTGTCGTTGGCGCCCAGTCTGCTGGTGATGGTTACCGCCTTCACCCGGATCGTGATCGTGCTATCGCTGTTGCGCGGCGCGATTGGGGCCCAGGGCACGCCGCCCAACATGGTGATGATCGGGCTGGCGCTATTTCTCACTTTCTTCGTGATGGAGCCGGCGCTCAACGACGCCTGGATCAATGGGCTGCTGCCGTTGAGTCAGGGCAAGATTTCGGATCTTGACGGACTTACGCGCGCAGCGTTGCCATTTCACCGTTTCATGACCGCCAATCTGCGCAACGCAGATCTGGAATTATTTTTGCAAGTCGGTCACGTCGCCGCTCCCGCGACGGCCGACGCCACGCCCTGGCGGGTCTTGGTGCCCGCCTTCATCGTGGGCGAGTTGCGTCGCGCGTTCGAAATGGGATTTCTGTTATATCTGCCGTTCCTGGTAATCGACATGGTGGTAGCGAGCATTTTGATGTCGCTAGGCATGATGATGTTACCTCCCGCGACCGTATCGCTGCCATTTAAACTAATTTTCTTCGTCATGATCGACGGCTGGCGCCTGGTCGCCGGGAGTCTGGTGGAGAGTTTTGCTCATTGATAAAAGTTTTGTGCTTCTTTTTTTCAAAAAAGAAGACTTCTTTTTCTGAAGAAAAAGAAGCAAAAAGACTTTGTCAATTAGCTCACCAGCGCCCCAGGCGGTACTCCTCGAGCGAGGCGCCGTAGGGGTCGGGCTTTACGTCCCAGGTCATACCTTCGGGTCCGTGCAAGCCAGGGGCTACACTCGACCATAACAAGGCACCGAATTTGATCTCCCACGCGCGCGGGATCCAGTTGTCATCCAGGTAATCCGTGTCGCAGTGAATCTCGGCATCACCGCCGGCGGGGCACGGGAAATAATAATAGATCGCCGACGAAATCCGATGCCGATTCAAGCCCGGCGTGTAAGGCCGCTCCTCCGACCACCCGTGCTCCTGCATGTAGTTGGCCGCGATCATCACCTCGTCGATGTCATCAACGCCGAACGCGATGTGAGCGTAGCCCTTCCTGCCCTTCAGCCCGGGATGACGCGTGGTCACCCAAAACACCGTGTGGTGCTCGAAAGTGCCATCCGCCCGCGCGAAGATGCCGTTGGCCTTGGAATGATCGGTCAGCCGGAAACCCAAGCGGTCGCGATAGAATTCAAACGCGCCGACATAATCGTCGGAGAAATACACCACGTGATTGATCGTCTTCGGCCGCGTGCGCACGATCCACTTGCGCTGCAGATTGAGCCGCACGATCTGCCCCGGCGCGTTCACCGGATCGGGCCGCGACATTACTGGCTTCTTGTGCCACAGCCGCAGCGCCAGCGTAGTGCCGTCGTCCGCGCTAAAATGCGCGGTGCCATCGGCGTCGCGCTTCACTTCGCGATCGACCGCCAGACCCGCCACCAATTTCTCCAGCGCGTCGGCGGTGTCGACCCCCAACACGGTCTCGCGCACGCCCGAACCGGGGAAATACGCCGCCGGCAGGCTGGGATCGTCGATCTTGCGCAAGATCACGCGCGACGAAGTTGCGACGTCGAATACCACCTCGGTTTCCGACCGCGACACCGGATTGAGCCCGAAATCCTCCCAGAAACGAGTGCAGAGCGCCATGTCCTCCACACCGTAAACCACGCTTTCCACACCTAGAATGGCCATGTCCGCTCCTTGCGATGATATAATTCAGGTCTCAATCGATCCGGTGAGTTTCCGAACCGCTGGCGCCGCCTTCCATTTCCAGCATGTAGCCACCAAGGAATTCCAGGGTCGGCCACGCCGCGAAGCCATTCACCACGGTGTATTGGGTCGGCAGATCCTGCCACGCCGGACGCTCCCATTTCACCTGGCCCTTGCCGCGCCAGTAATTCAATACCTTGCCGTTCCACGCCGGCGGCGTCAGCGTCGCGTACGCCACATCGGCTTCGCCCCACGGACCGGTCTTCGGCATATATTTATACGACAGCAGCCCGCGGTTGGCCGGATTGCCCGCCGGCGGCGCGGCCGGTTCAAGTTCGGAAACCGAGACATCCAAAAATGGATAATGCAGCCAGCTCATCACCGAGCGATGGCTGCCATTCACCGATGCGATCGGCGGAATTTCGCAATAGAGCTTGTTGTGACCCAGCTCTTCGCGGCCGCTCAGGATCGGATCGCACAGATCTTCCCAGCGCACGAACAGGAAAGTAGCGTTCACCGGCCCTTCCTTGCTCTGAAAAGTGGCCGGAACCTTGACGTCGCACATGTTATAGCCACGGCCGGCGAGCCAATCGAGCTCGGTCATATAGGTGACCTCCACGGTCACGATCGGATCGCCCCACACCGAAAATCCTGCGGGCAAGCAGGCTTCGATCGCCTCGCGGTCGCTGCGATAGCGCACCCCGATCACCCGTCGCTTGGGATTTTTGCTGAAATCCGGTTCCAGCCCATCCGGCCATTGCCGCGGCCCCGGCAGTGGGCCGAAAAATACCGGCATCCGGTAATATTTGCCGCGTTCTGGATTGAAAGCCATGAGTCCCTTGCCCCTATCGAAGAAATTTCAGGAATGCGCGTCGATTGCGTTGAACACCGCGCCAGTGCGCAGTTCGAGCTCGGCCGGCAGCAGTGCCCGCAGCTCAGGCGTGAAGTAGGCGCCGACCAGGATGAACGCCATCCGGCATACCTGATCGGATCGATTTTCCCAGGCGTGATCGGTGCCCCGCTGCACCACGACGTCGCCCGCCTTCAACAGCACCTCGCTGTCATCCAGGATCATCCAGATTTCGCCGTCCAGCACGATGCCGTAATCCACCGAAGCGGTGCGGTGCATCATCTTATGCCGCCCGTCGGCCCGCGGCGGCAGGCGGTCGATGTGGCCGGGGTAGAAATCGTTGAAGCGGATCTTGCTGCCGGTGGCAGCCGGCGGCGTCAACAATACACCGGCGGTGGGTTCGGGCTCGGTCGCGGCGAGCGGCGCCGGGGTTACCTGCGTGTTCCAGATCTCGATGAAGTCGACCAAGGTGCCCTTGTTGTGGATATAGGGCGGCGTGCCATCCATCCAGACCACCGACTTTCCCTGCTCGTCATGTCCCGTCACCACCCGGCGCGCCGCTCTCGGCATGTATTCTCCCCCGCCTGCGACCGCCGTTCGTCGGCCGGTCCCGCAATTTCCACCATAGACCGTGTCGGTTCGGGGTGGAACAAAAATTTCCTACCCCATATAATATCGGCAAGGAGACCCCATGAGCAATAGGCCAAACCGCTTTCCGCCGATCCCCCCCGAACAATACACGCCGTCGCAGCGCGAGGCCGCCGCCAGCCTGGTCTCGGGACCGCGCGGCGAGGTGCGCGGCCCGTTCGTGCCGCTGCTCTATAGTCCGGAGCTGCTCGATCGCGGCCAGAAGCTGGGCGAGTATCTGCGCTACCGCAGCGCTGTTCCCACCGCCTTGCGGGAGTTCGCGATTCTGATCGCAGCCCGCCACTGGCGCCAACCCTATGAATGGCACGCGCACGCGCGGCTGGCGGCCGAGGCCGGCGTTCCCGGCAGCTTGATCAACGCACTCGCCGCCGGCCGCGAACCCGCCGAAATCACGCCCGACCAGGCGGTGATCTATCGTTTTTGCAAGAGCGTGCACGAAACCGGCCGGGTCGATGACGAACTGTTCGCCGCGGCCAAGGGCCTACTCGGCGAAAATGGTGTCATCGACCTATTGGGCGTCTGCGGCTATTACGCCATGCTCGCGATGGTGCTGAATGTCGCGCAAACATCTGTACAGGGCGATCCGCCCGATCCGTTTGGCGAGGAGAATCCTTGATGAGCCGAGTTCTGATCGTGGGCGGGGGCATCGGCGGCATGTCGACCGCCATCGCGCTTGCCCGCACCGGGCAGCAAGTGTCTCTGATCGAACGTGACGAAGGCTGGCGCGCGCTGGGTGCCGGTCTCACGCTGAACGGCGCCTCGATGCGGGTGCTCGACCGGCTCGGTCTGCTCGACCAGGTGGTCGAACACGGCTGCGGCGCGGCCGGAACCGGCCGCGCCCATCACGCCGACGGCAGCGTGATGGACGAGCCCAATCGCGAACGCCTGTTCGGCCCGCGCATCCCCAACATGGGCGGCATCATGCGCCCGGTGCTGCACGAGATCATGAAATCCGCAGTGCGTGCCAACAACGTGGCCGTCCGCACTGGCGTGACCTTCACCAGCCTGCGGCAGAACGACGACGGCGTGAGTGTAGCGTTCAGCGATGGCACCGAGGGCACCTACGACCTCGTGGTCGGCGCTGATGGCCTGTTTTCCCAGACCCGCCAGACCATCATGCCGGAAGCAAAGCACCCCGAATTCACCGGCCAGGGCTGCTTTCGCGCGGTGGTGCCACGCCCACCCACCCAGGACGTGCCCGCGATTTTCTACGGCAAGCAGATCGTCGCCGGCTTCAACCCGGTATCAAAGGACCAGATGTATCTGTTCACCCTGGTGCCGATGCCGGGCAACCCGTTCCTGCCGACCGAACGCTGGCCAGAGTTTCTGCGTGCCTCGCTTGACGAATTTGGCGGCCACATCGCCGTAATCCGCCAGCAGATCGACGAGCATTCGCTGATCAACTACCGGCCGCTCGAAGGCATCTTGCTCGAAGACGATTGGTACCGCGGCCGCGTGCTCCTGATCGGCGACGCTGCACACGCCACCACGCCCCACATCGGCTACGGCGCCGGGCTTTCGATGGAGGATGGCGTAGTGCTGGCGGAGGAACTGCAAAACCACGCCACGATTGAAGCCGCCTTCGCCGCGTTCCAGCGCCGCCGCTTCGCCCGCTGTGCCGCGGTGGTTAACGGCTCGCGCCAGCTCGGCGATCTGGAGTTGGCCGGCGCATCCGCCGACGTGCAGCGCGCCGTGTTCGGACCATTGATCGCGATGATCAGGCAGGAAATCTAGCGCGGCCGCGCTTCCGATTGACTATTCCCACTACAAAGAATAACAACCGTCGGACGGGGACATACGGGGGGATTATGGCTGGCAGACTCGAGGGCAAGATCGCGCTGGTAACCGGAATCGCCGCCGGCATCGCTACCGAAATCGCGCTGAAATTCGCGCGTGAAGGCGCCACCGTATTTGGTTGCGACATCAACGCCGCAGGCGCCGAAGCGACGGTGGCTCAAGCCCGCGACGAGGGGCTCACGATCCACAGCATGCACCCGATCGACCTCACCAAACCCGCCGACGTCGACCGCTTCGTCGAGCACGCCGGCAAAGCCTACGGGCGGATCGACATCCTCGCCAACGTCGCCGCAATCCCGCCCCACCTCGTGAAAATCGCCGAGATGGACTATGAAACCGAGTGGGTGCCCACCATGGCGGGCGAAATTGACCTGGTGTTCCTCGCCACCAAGGCAGCCTGGCCTTACCTGGTCGCCAGCGGCAACGCCTCGATCATCAATTTCGCCTCGGTCAGCGCCTTTCGCGGCAGCATCAACTTCGGCATGGCGGCCCACTGCGCCGGCAAGGCCGCGGTGCTCGGCATGACCCGCCAATTCGCAGTCGAAGGCGGCCCGCACAATATCCGCGCCAACACCATCGCCCCCGGCATGGTCATGACGCCGCAAACCGCCCACGCCGGCGCGATCCAGGAAGACTCGCCGGCGCGGGCGAACATCATGAACCGGCTGTTGATCAAACGCCTGGGTAAGACCGAGGATATCGCCTGGTGCGCGGTCTACCTCGCGTCGGATGAGGCGAGCTGGGTGACGGGGGCCAATTTCTCGGTCGATGGCGGAGTGCTGGCGATCTAAGGTGAGGAGAAGAAGAAAGTCTTCTTTTTGAAAAAAGAAGCAAAAACTCTTATTCAATCGGAGGATAAAATCTAATTACCAAAGTTTTTTGCTTCTTTTTGTTCACAAAAAGAAGATTCTTCCTTACCAATATGCGGCAGGTGCCTGGGGAGGCGCCGAAATATGGACGGTGTTAATGCCCTAGCGGATACCAAAATCCTCAAGAGCGTCTGCTATAGCTGCCACGGCGGCTGCAGCGTGCTGATGCATGTGCAAGACGGCCGACTCACCAAGGTTGAAGGCGACCCCGACGGCCCCCTCAACCACGGCTCGATCTGCCCGATGGGCGTCGCCGCACCGGACCTGGTCTACCACCCCGATCGCCTGGAACACCCGCTGCGCCGGATCGGACCGCGCGGCTCAGGCGTATGGGAACGGATCAGCTGGGAGGAAGCATTCACCGAGATCGCCAGCAAGATCGACGCCATCCGCAAGGAATTCGGGCCCGAATCGATCGTCCTCGGCACCGGCACCGGCCGGCATCTGTGCAAATGGGTGATCCGCTTCGCCAACGCGCTCGGCACCCCTAATTGGATCGAACCCGGCACCGCCCAATGCTTCATGCCCCGCGTCAACGCCGGCATGATGACCTTCGGTGCCTTCCCGGTCGGCGACTTCAGCGGCCACCGCCCGGAATGCATCCTCTACTGGGGCCACAACCCGCTCAACTCCGGCCCCGACGGCGAAACCCGCTTCGCCGCGCGGGAAAACCTGGCTTCGGGAGCCAAGGTGATCGTGGTCGACCCGCGCGAAACCGAAGTCACCCGCCACGCCGCGGTCTGGCTGCGGCTGCGGCCCGGCACCGACGACGCCCTGGCGCTCGCCATGATCCAGGTGATCATCGCTGAGAAACTCTACGACCACGATTTCGTGCGCGACTGGACCTACGGCTTCGAAGAACTCGCCGCGCACGTCCTATCCTACACCCCCGAATGGGCCGAGCCGATCACCTGGGTGCCGGCCGACAAAATCCGCGCCGCCGCGCGTCTGTTCGCGCAAACCAGACCGGCGCAGATGGAGTGGGGCTGCGCGATCGAACACACCCCCAACACGATGCAGACCGTCCGCGCCGTGGCGCTGCTGCCCGCGCTCACCGGCAACATCGATATCCCCGGCGGCTGGGTTTTCGCCGGCGAGAAATTCGCCCGCTTCCCGCTGCTGATCGACAAACTCTCGCCCGAGGCCAAATCCAAGCGGCTGGGCGGCGAACAGTTCAAACTGCTGGCGGAAGAATCCGCGATCCCCTCCGCCCACATCCCGGCCGTCTTCAAGGCGATGCGCGACGGCGTGCCCTATCCCATCAAGGCGTTCCTGGTGTTCGGCAACAACGGTCTCACCACCTACGCCAACGCCTTGGACGTGCGCGAGGCGATCGAGCACGTCGGTTTCATGACCTGCACCGATCTGTTCATGACGCCGATGGCGGAACTCGCCGATATCGTGCTACCGGCGCAATCCTGGCCCGAGCTGAAAGGCCTGCACATGGCGCCGTTCGCCTCGGCCTATGTCTTGGGCGCGCTGCAACCGGCGGTCAGCATCGGCGAGCGCAAATCCGACGCCGACATCATGATCGAACTCGCCCGCCGGCTGGGTCTGGAGCACGGCACCGAATCGGTCGACGAGCTGCTGAACGCGCAGTTGTCGGCGGGCACCCACGGCTTCGATTTCGAAGATTTGCAGCAATCCGGCTCGGTGCAGTTTCCGATCGACTACCGCAAGCACGAGCGTCAGGGTTTCAAGACCCCGACCGGCAAGGTTGAGCTCTACTCCACCAGGATGGAGGCGATGGGCTACGCGCCGCTGCCCTATTATGAAGAGCCGCCCGAAAGCCCTTATGCGACACCCGAAATCGCCAAGGATTTCCCGCTGGTGCTAACTACCGGTCATCGTTCCGCGTTCTTTTTCCATTCCGAGGGCCGCCAGATCCGGCGCCTGCGCAAGGCGCACAAAGATCCGCGCGCAGAAATCCATCCCGCTACCGCGGCGGCCGCCGGCATCGCCGACGGCGATTGGATGTGGCTGGAAAGTCCGCGTGGCCGCATTCGCCAGCGGGCGAAATTCGCCGCCAACATCGACCCGCGCGTAATTCTGGCCGAGCACGGCTGGTGGTTTCCCGAGGATTTGAGTCCCGAGCACGGAGTCTGGTCTTCCAACGTCAATGTATTGACCAGCAACCAGCCCCCGTTCGATCCCGCGATGGGAACCTATCAATTGCGCGGCCTGCTCTGCCGTGTCTCCCCATGCCCTAACGTTTAAAAGTTTTTTGCTTCTTTTTTTCAAAAAAGAAGATTCTTTCTTTGTTCTTTTTGTGAACAAAAAGAACCAAAAAAACTTTATCCGAAAGTAGGTTCCGGGGATGTCCAGCGGCGGCGAATTCAATCGAAAATCGATTCCCAACATCGTGGCGGCGTGGGCGGGCTTTTTCACCGGGCCGAGCGTGATGATCGCGGCGACTACCAGTTTCTTCATCGTCCCGTGGGGCCAGACCTTCGGTATCAGTCGCGCCTTCGTGTCGCTGATCTTGTCGGTGTCGCCGATTTTCATCGCGATTTGCGTCCCCTTCGCCGGTCGCGCGATGGATCGCTGGGGGCTGCGGCGGGTGCTCATCCCCGGCGTGCTGGCGTTCGGCGTTATGAATGTCGTGATGGCGCAGGCCGTCACCACCTGGCAGCTGGTGGCGATCACAATTTTACTGTCGGCCGCCGGAGCCGTTACCGCCACCGTCGGCTACTCCAAACTGATCTCACTCTGGTTCGACAAGCATCGCGGCGCGGTGCTTGGCGTATGCGTCGCCCTCGGCGTCAGTGCGGGCCAGGCGACGATGCCGCACGTCACCAAAACGCTGATCGAATTGGGGGGCTGGCGCGCCGCCTATCGCGGCATCGGCGCGATCATTCTGCTGGCTGGATGTCCGTTGATCATCGCGTTGATGCGCGAACCCGGCAAACAAAAAGCCGCGACCGTCACCACCTCGGCCCCCGCGGTTGGCCTTACCCGCGCCGAAGCACTGCGCAAACCGGTCTTCTGGGTGTTGGGCATCGCGATCTTCCTGGGATCGACGTCATTGTTCGGCACCACCACCCACGCAGTGCCGATGTTGGCCGAACGCGGCTTTACCGCCACCATCGCGGCCGATGCGTTGTCGCTGTTGTTTGCCGGCGGCATCTTTGGCCAATTTACCGTAGGCTTCGTCGCCGATCGCTTCAACACGCCACGGATCACCATCCCCTATTTCGCTTGCGCCTGGACCGGCCTGATGATTGTCCACTCGGCCAGTCATCCCACGATCCTGTTGATCGGCGCCTTCATCCTCGGGCTCGGGCTCGGCGCCGAGACCGCGATGACGGCGTATCTGACCTCGCGCTATTTCGGCCTGAAGGATTTTTCCAGCATCTACGGCCTGTTCTTCGCCGGCAGCAGCTTCGGAGTGTTCTGCGGCATCAACCTCATGGGGGTAATGCACAACATTACCGGCAGCTACGACATCATGCGCTACATATTCGGCGTGACCATGGGCACGGCAGTAGTGCTGATATCCTGCCTGGGCCCGTATGTTTACGCGCGGCGACAGGAATTGGTCAGGTAAGAAAGGGTCTTCTTTTTGTGAACAAAAAGAAGCAAAAAAACTTTGTCACTTTGGGCCATCTTGCAACCCAACGTTTTGCACCTCGGCCCAAAACGTACAAAAGTTTTTTGCTTCTTTTTTTCAAAAAAGAAGACTTCTTCCCCTACCCTATATCCGCCACCGTAATAAACCGCGGCTGCAGATACGCTTCGATCGCCTCATGTCCGCCTTCGAAACCGTATCCCGAATCCTTCACGCCACCGAACGGCGTCTCCGGAATCCCCAGACCGAAGTGGTTGATCGACATCATCCCGGTCTCGACCCGCGCGGTGATTTCCGCCGCGATCCGCGCCGATTTGGTGAAGCCATACGCCGCCAGCCCGAACGGAAGCCGATTGGCCTCCGCGATCGCCTCGTCCAACGTTTCGAAACTGCGCAGCAGCACCAGCGGCCCGAACGGCTCCTCGTTCATCGCGAGCGCGTTCAGCGGTACATCGGCGAGCACCGTCGGCGGATAGAAGAACCCGCCGCCCGGCAGCTTTTCGCCGCCCAACTTCAGCTTCGCACCCTTCGCCACCGCGTCGGCGGTGAGCCGTTCCATCGCCACCACCCGGCGCCCGTTCGCCATCGGTCCCATCTGGCTCGCTGCGTCGCTCGCCGGCCCCACTTTCAGCTTGCTGGCGGCGTCGACGAACGCCTCGACGAAGCGCTCGTACACCCCCTTCTGCACCAGGAAACGGGTCGGATTGATGCAGCTCTGGCCGGCGTTGCGGAACTTGTTGCCCACCAGCGCCCGCGCCGAGGCTTCCACGTCGCAATCCTCGAACACCAGCACCGGAGCATGGCCGCCCAGTTCCATCGTAGTGAGCTTCATGTGCTGCGCCGCCAGCGCGCCGAGATGCTTGCCCACCGCGGTCGAGCCGGTGAAGGAAATCTTCCGCACCTCCGGCCGCGCCACCAGATATTCCGAAACCTGCGCCGGGGTGCCGAACAGCAAATTGCACACCCCCGCCGGCAAGCCGGCATCGGCAAAACACCGCACCAATTCGGCGCAGCAGGCCGGGGTTTCCTCTGGCGCCTTGACGATGATCGAGCAGCCCGCGGAAAGCGCGCCGAGGATCTTCCGCACCAGTTGATTGATCGGAAAATTCCACGGCGTGAAAGCGGCGACGATACCGACCGGGTCCTTCACCACCGATTGCCGCACATTGGCCGCCCGCGCCGGGATCGAATAGCCATAGATCCGCAGCGCCTCACCCGCCATCCAGTCGCATGATTCAGCCGCGCGATCGACCTCGCCGCGCGCTTCGCCGAGAACCTTGCCCTGCTCGAGCGTCATCAATTCCGCCATCTGGCCGGCACGTTCGCGGATCAGGGCGCCCGCTTTGGTCAGCACCTTGGCGCGTTCGAACGCCGGGGTTTTGCGCCAAACCGCGAGCCCCTTGACCGCTGCCGTCACCGATTTTTCCAGCTCCGGCAAGCCGCAATGGGCGACCGATCCGATCCGCTCACCGGTGGCCGGGTTCAGCACCGGCAATACCGCGCCGCTCTCGGCTCCGCTCCAAACGCCGTCTATATAAAGTTCGACATCCGTATACATCTGATCCCCCGCATTGCCGTCCCGCGCACGGTATATTCCTTTATATCGGAATTGCAATCCGGGCGCACCGCTTGACGCCGCCCGGAGGGGGGCATAAACTCGATATTCCTAAGGGTATGAATTGACCTGGGGAATTGCGCGCTGGTCCGGTTTGGGGATGGGGAAACGATCATGAAACTCGCACTTTACCGCGACACCGAAAACACAGCGCGATTTGGCCTGCTGACCGATGCGGGATTGATCGATGCCGATACGCTGGCGCCGTCGGCGGCGACCGCTCAAGGCCGCATGCAGGCGGTGATCGACCAGTTCGAGGATCTCCGTCCGGCGCTGCAAGACCGGCTGCAAACCGGTGCCATGCTCGAACCGGGCAGCTACAGCCTGATGCCGCCGCTGCCTCGCCCCGGCAAAATTGTCTGTTGCATCGCCAATTATTGGGAACATGCCCAGCGCGAAGCCAGGCCGCTCAACATGTTTCTGAAGAATCCCGACGCCGTAATCGGCCCGGGCGACGTGATCACCCTGCCGAACTACACCGACCCGTGGGCTTTCATGCACGAAGCCGAACTTGCACTGGTGATCAAGGGACCGGCCAAAAACATCTCCCAAGCCAACTGGCGCGATGCGGTGTTCGGCGTGACCTGTCTGATCGACGTCACCGCGCGATCCGACGGCCGCAAAACCTGGCGCAACAACAGCTGGATGGGCAAATCGTTTGACACTTTCGCGCCGATCGGCCCCTGCATCACCACCATCGACGAAATCGGCGACCCCAACAACCTTCACGTGCAGTTCTGGAACAACGGCGAGCTGCGCCACAATTATCACACCGACGACATGGAACACCGCGTCCCGGAAATCGTCGAGTTCCTCACCAGAATAATGACCATGTACAGCGGCGATCTGGTCGCCTGCGGCACCAATCACGAAGGTCTGGGATTCCTGCAAGACGGCGAAGAGGTCGAAATCAAAATCCAATCGATCGGTCAGATGAAACTTACCGTAAAGGATCCGCTCAAGCGAAGCTGGGAACGCGGCGTCTACATGGGCGCGGATTCAACCAACCTGGAAGCGGTGCGCCGCCACCGGCCGCAGGGCTAAATCAATGCAGCGCAGCCTACGCTTCAAGTTCGCTGACGCGGCCGAGGCCCTTCCGAACCATTCGACCGGCTTGCTCGAGCGCCTGCGCGTCACCGAAGGGCCCTATCCCTGGGCCAGCTTGGAGACCTACCCCACCCCACTGCCGCCCGACCAAACCCCAACCGCGGCCGGCTTCGACACCACCGAAATCGACGACACCGGCCCCGCCAGCGAGCCCTTCGGCGTTCTCATGCTGGTCGCCTTCAACGTGCCGCCCGAACGCACCGAAGAAGTCGAAGCCTGGTACGTGCAAGAACACGTTCCACTACTCATGCGTGCCCCCGGCTGGCTCCGCGCCCGGCGCTATCTGGTGAAAAGCCATCATGGGCCAATCACCTGGACCCACCTCGCCTTTCACGAACTGCGCAACATCGCCGTACTCGCCACGGAAGAACGCGCCTTCGCCCGCTCCACCGCCTGGCGCGCCAAGCTTTCCCCCGAACCCTGGTTCGAATCCGCCGGCCGCATCTTGTTCGAGCCCCTGCGATGAAACGGGCGGGGACGGTGACCCGGAGCGAAAGCAAGGCCATGGGCTCTGCCCCTGGACCCCGCCAGGAGCCAAGGGGCCCCTGGACCCCCGGGGACTTTGTGGTGGGGAGGGCGGTGCGGCTGCAATCCCAGCCACGATGCGCGAGGACTCGTGCATCGCGG
>Ga0302314_10006740_pt1 | contig 20729 bp, 17 predicted proteins | sample III_Palsa_N2_3_FD_200533 | JGI IMG/M metagenome (GOLD analysis project Ga0302314, IMG submission 200533) | Peat permafrost microbial communities from Stordalen Mire near Abisko, Sweden - III_Palsa_N2_3 | ecosystem: Environmental > Terrestrial > Soil > Palsa > Peat permafrost | place: Sweden... | reverse complement strand
CCATCCGCGACGGCGCGGTGGAGCCCTGGGCGACGGGCATGGGCAAGGGCGAGGGCTGGACGGCGGAATTCGTGGAGCAGCTGGCCCGCTCCTTCAAGATTGACCTGGACACTCCCTGGGAGCAGCTTTCCAAGCGGGAGCGGGACGTGGTGCTGCACGGCTCTGGGGGCAAGTCCTTCACCATCCGCGGCTGGAAGATGGAGTGGGAGGGCATCGTCCACAAGCTGATGAAGGGCTTCCGCACCACCCACAGCGAGGGCATGCGGAAGTACTACCTCAAGTTTTTCTCTCCCCGCCCCTGCTCCACCTGCCACGGCGAGCGGCTCCGGCCGGAGGCGCGGGCGGTGCAGGTGCACGGACAGACCATCATCGAGCTCTCCCGCCGCACGGTGGCCGACGCCAGGGACTTCCTCGCTGGCCTCACCCTTTCGCCCCAGGAGGAGCCGGTGGCGCGCGAGCTGCTTCGCGAGATTCAGAGCCGGCTCGGCTTCCTGGTGGACGTCGGGCTTGGCTACCTGACGCTGGAGCGGAGCGCGACGACGCTGTCCGGCGGGGAGAGCCAGCGCATCCGGCTTGCCTCGCAGATGGGGTCCGAGCTCACCGGCGTCATCTACATCCTCGACGAGCCCTCCATCGGGCTTCACCAGAGGGACAACGGCAAGCTGCTCCTGACGCTGAAGCGGCTGCGGGACCTCGGCAACTCGGTCATCGTCGTGGAGCACGACGAGGAAACCATGCGCGAGGCGGACCACCTCGTCGACTTCGGCCCGGGCGCAGGCGAGCTCGGGGGCCAGGTGGTGGCCCAGGGGACGCCGGCGGACGTCATGCGCAACGAGGCCAGCCTCACCGGGGCCTACCTCAGCGGGCGGGCGCAAATTGTCGTTCCGGAGAGGCGCCGGCCAGCGACGGGCGGGAAGCTGGTGGTGGAGGGGGCGCGGGCCCACAACCTGAAGGACGTCACCGTCGAGTTTCCCCTGGGGCTCCTGGTGGCCGTCACCGGCGTGTCCGGCGCGGGCAAGTCCACCCTGGTCAACGAGGTGCTGTACCCGGCGCTGGCGCAGAAGCTGTACGGGAGCCGCGAGGTGGCGGGGCGCCACCGGGCGCTGAAGGGCGTGGAGCAGCTGGACAAGGTGGTGGACATCGACCAGCGCCCCATCGGCCGCACCCCGCGCAGTAACCCGGCCACCTACACCAAAGTCTTCGACGCCATCCGCGCCGTCTTTGCCCTCACCCAGGAGGCGCGCACCTTCGGCTATGGCCCGGGCCGCTTCAGCTTCAACATGAAGGGCGGCCGGTGCGAGGCGTGCGAGGGCGACGGGGTGAAGCTGGTGGAGATGCACTTTCTGGCCGACGTCTACGTCCCCTGCGAGGTGTGCGGCGGCAAGCGCTTCAACGAGGCCACCTTGCGCGTCCGCTTCAAGGGGAAAAACATCGCCGAGGTGCTGCAGATGAGCGTCCGCGAGGCGCGGGAGCACTTCAGCGCCCACCGGGAAATCGAGCGCATCCTCGGGACGCTGGAGGACGTGGGCCTCGGCTACGTGCGCCTCGGGCAGAGCTCCCCCACCCTCAGTGGCGGCGAGGCCCAGCGCATCAAGCTGTCCCGGGAGCTGGCCCGGGTGGCCACCGGGCGGACGCTGTATATTTTGGACGAGCCCACCACCGGGCTTCACTTCGAGGACATCCGGAAGTTGCTGCGCGTCCTGGACCGGCTGGTGGAGGCGGGCAACACGGTGGTGGTCATCGAGCACAACCTGGACGTCATCAAGAGCGCGGACTGGGTCATCGACCTCGGGCCCGAGGGCGGCGAGGGCGGGGGCCGGGTGCTGGCCGAGGGGACGCCGGAGGCGGTGGCCCAGGTTCCCTCCAGCTTCACCGGGCACTACCTTGCCCGGGTGCTGGGGACCAAAGGCCCCAAGCGCTCGCGCACCTCCGCGCTGGCGAGCGCCTAGCGGCTCCCGTCTCCCCGCAAGGGCCCCCATGCTACGCGCTGCCATCTACGACATGGACGGGCTCCTCCTCGACTCGGAGCCCTACTGGGTGCAGGCCGAGCTCGAGGTGCTGGGCGGCGTCAGTGTCCCCCTCACCAGGGCGCTGGCCCGGGAGACGACGGGCATGCGGCTCGACGAGGCGGTGGCCCACTGGCACCGCCGCTTTCCCTGGAAGGGGCCGACGCAGAAGCAGGTGCTGGGCCGGCTGACGAAGGCCGCGCACCGCCTCATCCTCGCCCACGCCGAGGCCAAGCCCGGCGTCCGCGAGTCGCTGGCGCTGTTTTCTTCCAAGGGCATCCGCCGGGCGCTGGCCTCCTCCTCGCCGCTGGTGCTCATCGACGCGGTGGTGGAGAAGCTGTCGCTGCAGGGGCAATTCGAGCTCACCGTCTCCGCCGAGTCCGAGCCCCTGGGGAAGCCCCACCCGGCCGTCTACCTCACCTGTGCGGCCCGCCTCGGCGTCCCACCCAGCGAGTGCGTGGCGCTCGAGGACTCGGTGAATGGGCTCGTCTCGGCCAAGGCCGCCCGCATGCGCGTCATCGCCGTCCCCGAGGCCGCCGACAGGGACGACAGGCGCTTCGGCCTGGCCGACGCCGTGGTGGGCTCGCTCCTGGACGTCGACGCGGCCCTCCTCGAGCGCCTCTCCTAGGTGGCCTTTCCGCGGAGGCGGCTGGGACAAGGCTTGCAACCGGGAAGCGGTTGAGGCTCTCTGCCGCCCGAAGAGGGCCGGCCACCGCGCCGGCACCTGCACCGTAAGGAAAGAGAGCTTCATGCGCTGTCCATCGCTTCCGTTGTCTCGCCGCCTCCCGGGAGGCTGCGGGCTTGCCCTCGTCCTTCTGGCCCAGGGCGTCCTCGCCCAGACGCCGGCCGCGCCGCCCGCCGCGTCCAAGCCCTACGCCGGCCACGGCGCCGGCAGTGCCTCGGCCGAGGTGCTGGCGAAGTACGCGCCGCCGACGCTTCCGCCGGAGCTGAGCGAGCGCATCCAGGCCATGCTCGACGTGCGGTCACCCGCGCCGGGCATCGTCTCCCCGGATGGGAAGCGCCTCTTCTTCAGCTGGACGGTGACTGGCACGCGTCAGGTGTGGCGGCTGGACGGCCCCCAGCGCTTCCCGGTGCAGCTCACCGGCGGCGAGGACACCACCCTCCCCGTGGAGATTGCGCCGGACGGCAGCTTCCTCCTCGTCTCGCGGGACCGCGGCGGGGAGGAGTACCCGGGCCTCTACTGGCAGTCACCCGACGGTGGCCCGCTGCACCTCATCCAGCACCTGCCGCGCGTCCAGACGTTTGGACAATTCATCTCCGACGACTCGCGCTACGTCTATTTCCGCGCCAACGACGTCAAGCCGGACTCCTACGCCATCTACCGCTGGGAGAAGAAGAGCGGCACGAAGGAGAAGGTGTTCGAGCAGGACGGGCTGTGGAACGTCGTGGACCACCGTTCCGACGGGCGCCTGTTGCTCCTCAAGGAGCTGGGTAGCGCGGTGACGGAAGTCTACGAGTGGAACCCGGCCTTCAAGGCCCTCACCGCCATCGTCGGACAGGGGGAGCGCGAGGAGTACGAGGCCGCCTACGGCGCCGCCGAGGGCGAGGTGCTTCTCCTCACCCCCAAGGTGGGCGAGTACCGGCGCCTCTACCGCTGGCGGGCGGGGAAGCTCGACCCCGTCACCCCGGACATCAAGAACGACGTCTCGTCCTTCCTCATCGACTACCGGCGCCGGCGGATTCTCTACACCGTCAACGAGGAGGGCTACAGCCGACTGCACGCCCTGGACGCCCGGACGTACAAGCCGGTCAAGCTTCCCAAGCTGCCCGACGCCGACGTCGTCACCGCCAACGGCTTCAGCCACAACGGCCGCTACGTCACCGTGGCCGTGGACACCGGCACCGCGCCGGCGGTGGGGTACGTCCTCGACTGGCAGAGCATGAAGGCGCGGCAGTGGCAGCTCCCGAGCGCGCCGGAGGTGAATCTCTCCCTCTTCGTCCGTCCCAAGCTGGAGTACTACCCGGCCGGCGACGGGACGCGCATCCCGATGTTCGTCCGGCGCCCGACGACGTGCGTCGAGCCCTGTCCAGTCATCGTCGAGTTTCACGGCGGACCAGAAGCGCAATCCCTGGCCGGCTTCAGCGCGCGGGCACAGCTCTTCGTCAACGCCGGCTTCGTCTACGTCCAGCCCAACGTCCGGGGAAGCGACGGCTACGGCAAGAGCTGGTTTCACGCCGACGACGGTCCGAAGCGCCTCAACATCATCTCCGACATCGACGACTGCTCGAAGTACATCCGCCGGGCCTGGGCCGTCGGCGGACAGGCGCCGAAGGTGGGCATCTTCGGCGGCAGCTACGGCGGCTACTCGGCCCTCATGGGGATGACGATGTTCGCGGGGGCCTACGACGCCGGGGTGAGCATCGTCGGCATCAGTAACCTCCTCACCTTCCTCAACAACACCGCCCCCTACCGGCGCGCGCTGCGCGTCAACGAGTACGGGGACCCGGACAAGGACAAGGAGGCCCTCCTGAAGCTCTCCCCCGTCACCTACATCGACCGGCTGAAGGCGCCGCTCCTCATCGTCGCCGGGGCCAACGACCCGCGCGTCCCGGTCGGCGAGGGCGTGCAGATGCACGACGCGCTCGTCGCGCGCGGGGTGAAGAGCGCCCTCATCATCTTCCCCGACGAGGGGCACGGGGCGGCCAAGCGCGCGAACCAGGTGGTGCAGTACGGCGCCTCGCTCGAATTCTTCGAGCAAACCCTGAAGCCCGCGGCGAAGTGAGGGCCCGGCGCTAGGTGGCTGGCGCGGGGGTGGCCGCGGCCGGTGCCAGCACCGCGTCCTCAGCACCGTGGGTCATCCGGTAGAGGAGCCCGGAGAGCGCGAGGAGGATGAGGCCCGAGGCGGCGGTGAAGACGACGATGATGCCGAACATCGTCTGGTCGCCCACCCGCTCGGCGGCCCCGCCCAGCATGCCGGCCAGCTTGTTGGCCGCGGCGTTGGAGAGGAACCACACCCCCATCAACGCCGAGGCGAACTTGGTGGGCGCAAGCTTGGTCACCATGGAGAGGCCCACCGGCGAAATCGCGAGCTCGCCCCAGGTGTGGAAGAGGTAGGCACCCACCACCCACAACAGCGCGGCCTTGCCCTCCGCCGCGCTCTGCTTGGCCGCGGCGTACATGAGCACGAAGCCGCAGGACACGAGCAGCATCCCGAGCGCCATCTTGACCGCCGTCTTCGGCTCCTTCCCCCGGACGGCGAGCCAGGTCCACATCACGGCGAAGAGGGGCGCGAAGGCGACGATGAAGAGGGAGTTGACCGACTGAAACCAGGTGGTGGGGACGGTCCACTGGAAGACGCCGCGGTTCACCTTGGTGTCGGTGTAGAGATTCATCAGGCCACCGGCCTGCTCGAAGGCCGCCCAGAAGGCCACCACGAAAACCACCAGGACGAAGATGACGATGACGCGGTCGCGCTCCTTCTTCTCCAGGTGTCCGAAAAAAGTCAGGTAGACGAAAAAGCCCACCATCGTCCCGAGAATGGCGGACAGAAGCACCACGTCCCAGTTGACCTTGCCGGCCAGCGGCCCTTTCACCCCCAGCCAGGCCAGGGCGGCGAGCACCACCGCCGCCACCAGGAGGCCAAGAAGGAAGCGCTTCACCTCCTTCGGCGAGGGCTTCTCCTTCAGCGTCCCGATGCCCACCAGCAGCTTTCCCCGGAGCGCGAGGAAGGTGGTGACGCCGATGGCCATCCCCACGCCGGAGAGCGCGAAGCCAAAGGACCAGTCCACCTTCTCCGCCACGCCGCCCGCCAAGAGCGGCCCGACGAAGCCTCCGAGGTTGATGCCCATGTAGAAGATGGTGAAGGCGTTGTCGCGCCTTCTGTCCCCCGGCGCGTACAGCTGGCCCACCATGGTGGAGATGTTGGCCTTGAAGAAGCCATTCCCGAGGATGAGGATGGTGAGGCCGGCGTAGAGCGTGGGCGCGGACTTGAGGGCGCAGAGGAATTGCCCGCACATCATCAGCGTCCCGCCCAGCACCACCGAGAAGCGCTGGCCGAAGAAGCGGTCGGCGATGTAGCCGCCGAGGACGGGCGTCAGGTACACGAGCCCCGTGTACGTCCCGTAGAGACTCAGGGCCTCGGTGCGCGTCCAGCCCAGGCCCCGCGTCTTGTCCACGAGGTACAGCACCAGGAAGGCGCGCATCCCGTAGTACTGGAAGCGCTCGAAGGCCTCGGTGAAGAAGAGGAGGTACAGCCCTTTGGGGTGTCCCTTCCCGGCTGGCGCGGAAACGGCGGCAGTGGCTGTCGTCATTTGGGCCCCCTGGCCGAGTGGCCGTGGGGTTGGGGAGTGCCCCGTCCGCCCGCGGCCGCCTCAGGAGACGACGTCGTAGCAGACTGGCGCCCAGCCGGGGCGGAAACGCTGCGGAGGCGGACGCGGAAAAGGCCTTCCGACGACGGCGCCACCGTCTCCCGACACCGCAGCGCGGTGCGTCCTGGCATCGCCTCCGGGTGAGGGTTATTTCAACCGCGAGGGCAAAGGAGACTGCCGTTGGCCGTCGTCGACACGCCGCTTCAACTGGAGGAGGAGGTCCGTCGGCTCAAGCGAGAGCTCAACGCGGTCATCCTCGCGCACTACTACCAGGAGAGTGAGATTCAGGACGTGGCCGACTTCGTCGGCGACAGCCTGGCGCTGGCCCAGGAGGCGGCCAAGACGGACGCCGACGCCATCGTCTTCTGCGGCGTGCACTTCATGGCCGAGACGGCGAAAATCCTCAACCCGACGAAGCTGGTGCTCCTGCCTGACCTCAAGGCCGGCTGCAGCCTCTCGGACCGCTGCCCGCCCCCCGCCTTTCGCGCCTTCGTCGCCCAGCACCCGGGGGCCTTCGTGGTGACGTACGTCAACAGCTCGGCCGAGGTGAAGGCCATGAGCGACGTCATCTGCACCTCGTCCAACGCCGCGCGGATTGTGGCCCAGGCCCCCAAGGACAGGCCCGTCCTCTTCGCCCCGGACCAGCACCTGGGCCGCTGGGTGACGCAACAAACCGGGCGGGACATGGTGCTCTGGCCGGGCAGCTGCATGGTGCACGAGATTTTCAGCGAGAAGCGCCTGGTGCAGCTCAAGACGCAAAACCCCGGCGCCGTCGTCGTCGCCCACCCGGAGTGCGAAGCGGCCGTCCTGCGCCAGGCGGACTACGTGGGGAGCACCCGGGGAATTCTCGAGCACGTCCTTGCGAGTCCGGCCCACACCTTCATCGTCGCCACCGAGGTGGGCATCCTCCACCAGATGCAGAAGCACGCCCCGGAGAAGCGGTACATCGCGGCGCCCCCGGACAACGGCTGCGCCTGCAACGAGTGCCCGCACATGAAGCTCAACACCCTGGAGAAGCTGGTCCTTTGCATGCGCACCCGCTCCCCGGCGCTGAGCATGCCGGCCGAGCTCCTGCAGGCGGCCCGGGCGCCGCTGGAGCGGATGCTGGCCTGGTCCTGACGGGGGCTTCCTTTTGCCTCCCGACAGAAGTCCAGGTAATGCGGTAGTCGCCGTGGCCACCCGCTTCTTCTCCCTGCCCTCGCACCTCCTCGTCCCGCCGCCGCGCCTGCTTCCGGCGGACAGAATTTTCGCGCCCGAGCTGCCCGCCGTCGTCGGCGCCGTGGACCGGGCCATCACCGGGGCGGAATTCCGCGACCAGCGCCTCCTGGACCGCCTCGAGCACCTCCTCGCCGACGGGACGCGCTACGCGGCGCCCTCCGCCGACGGCGGCCCGTCCGTCATCTTCGCCCAGCCCCCGGACGACTTGCCGGCGCTTCTGCGCACCGCGGACCAGCTGGAGTCGATGGCCGTGGACACCGAGGGGGAGCGGGCGCTGGTGTGGAAGTGCGACTCCTGCGGCACGCGCTACGCCGTCCCGGTGGCCCTGGCCCGCGACGTGGCCATCCACTGCGAGCGCTGCGGGAACCCGGTGCAGCTGATTCGCACCCGCTCCCTGGGCGAGCAGTCGCTCATGGACCCCCACCTCAGCGCGGTGAATGTGGCCCGACGGGCCCTGGCCGCCTTCTTCCGCGAGTCCATGGCCCGCGGCTGGCCCGTCCTGGCCAGCCGCAACCGCAGCTGATGTCCGCGCGCGTCGGACGGACGGCGTACGCGCTGGGCCTCGTCCTCGGGGTTTTGCCCCTGTGGGCCGCGCACCAGCTGCCGATGGTGGACTTACCCCAGCACCTGGCGCTCATCTCCGCGCTGCACCGGCTCCACGACGGGACGACGCTGTACCCGGAGGTGTTTTCTGCCCGCGGCGAATTGACGCCCTACCTCGGGTATTACTACCTCGTCTCTCTTCTCAACTGGCTCTTCCCCCTCGAGCTGGCCAACCGTCTCTTTCTCACCGCGGTGGTGGCCGGCCTCCCGCTCAGCCTCGGCTTCCTGTTGCGGACGCTGGGCCGGCCGCGGTGGCCAAGCCTCCTCGCCCTGCCCTTCTCCTACGGCGACAGCTTCGGCTGGGGCTTCATCAACTACCTCGCCTCGCTGCCGCTGGCGGTGCTGGCCTGCGCCTGTTTCCTCCGGACGCTCGAGGACGTGCCGCACCGCCGAAGGTGGGCCTTCCTCGGCGGCGCCCTCGTCCTCGCCACCCTCCTCATGCACGTGCAGGCCTTCTTCTTCCTCGCCCTCGCCCTGCCCTGGCTTCTCCTCACGACGGCTGTCCCCGGGGGCTGGCGCGCGCGCCTTCCGGCGCTTCTGTCCGTCGTGCCCGGCGTGGCCCTCTTCGCGGTGTGGGGCGCCGGGCGGCTTCTGGCACCGGCCGAGGTGCAGGAGGGCGCGCCCTGGAAGGCCTGGGGCCCCCTCTTCTCCGAGAGAAACCTCGCCTTCAAGCCCTTCTCCCAAAACCTCTCCGAGTTTCCGCACGTCCTCGCCAACCAGCTGCGGGATGGCTCGGACCGCTGGGCCCTCCTGGCGGTGGGGGTGCTGTGGGTGGCGGCGCTTGTCGCGGCGCTGGCCGGCGCGCGCGGGACGCGGCGGGAGCAGGGGCTTTCCTGGCTGCGGCTTCCCGGCCTGGGCCTTCTGGCCCTCCTTCTGTACTTCGTCCTGCCCTTCGACATCCGCGGCGCCATCTACTACCTCAACACCCGCTATGCGCACCTGGCCGCGGCTCTCTTCGCCGCCTGCCTTCCGCCCCTGGGCAAGGGGCTGCGGCCGGCCTTCCTCGTGGGCGGGGCGGTGGCGGCGCTCGTCCTCTGCCTGCCTTTGGTGCGGGCCTTCCGCGCCTTCGACGTCGAGGCCGCACCGCTTGTGCACTTTGCGGCCCTGACGCCTCCCCGGCCGAGGGTGATGGGCCTCCTCTGGAATGCGGGCGCCGAGGGCCTGTTGCACCCGGTGTTTCTGCATGCCGCGGCCGTCCCGGCCCGCCTGCGCGGGGGCGTGACCAACTTCAGCTTTGCCCTCACCCCGCACTCGCCCCTGCGCTACCGGGGCGCGCCCCCGCCCACCTTCCCCTCCGAGTGGCGGCCGGACGGGTTTCGCTGGGACAGCATGGGCGGCGCCTACACCCACTTCCTCCTGCGCGGGCCCCCGCCGGAGCGCCAATTCGGCGCCCACCTCGGCACCGACGTCCACGTCGTCGCCCAGGAGGGCGGCATGTGGTGGCTGGAGCGCGGGCCCGGGCCCGTGCAGGCCCCCGCGGGGGGCCAGCCATGACGGAGGCCTCCCTGGCGCAGTTGTTGCGCACCTCGCCCGAGGCGCCTGAAGGGCAGGACGCCCGGGCCTGGGAGACGGCGCGCGCCATCCTCCTCCAGGAGCCCGCGGCCGAGAGCGCCGAGACGCTTCCTCCTCTCCTCCTCTCGGGGCTCCTCGAGGCGCTCGTCCTCGAGCGGCGCACCGGCCCCATCGAGGCGATGGCCAGTAGCCCCCACAAGGCCACGGCCAAGGCCGCCAGGCGCGCCCAGTACCGACTGCGGTCGGCCGGGGTGGCGACGCGAAGCCCGAGTCCGGTGCCGGCTGTCGCGCCGCCCGAGGCCGAGGCGCCGGCGGAGCTGCCCTCGCTCCTGTCTCCCCCGGACGGCTCCGGGGAGTCCGTCCTCATCGTCGCCCAGGGAGTGAAGGGCGGCCTTTTGCTGCACGAGGTGGTGCTGTCCGACGAGGCCGGCCTCGTCGGCTACCAGGCGCTTTCGGGAAGCCGGCACGCCTGGCGGCGCTCCTTGCGCGATGCCCGGGCCGAGCCACTGCGCGAAATTTCACTCGACGAGGCGCGGGGCCTCTTGGCCTTCGCCCTGGCCAGAAACACCGCCACCCACGCCGGGCTGCCCAAGGGCGCCGACGCCATGCTGCAGCGCCTCTCTGTGCAGCCCGCCACCACGCCCCCGCCGCCGCTTCCCGTGCCGGAGGACGCTGACGCGGCACTGGCCCTGCGTGGCGCCGAGTTGCACGACGAGCCGGAGCTCCGGAGCTGGCTTCCCCCCGAAGACGAGCTGCAGCGCCTCGCGCAGGCCGTCGAGGAGTTGCGGACGAGCCCACTGGCCCTCTCCCCGCAGCAGCGGGCGGAGCAAATGCAGGAGCGCGTCCGCGCCATGGCCGTGGCCTTCTTCACGCCCGAGCGCGCGGCACTCTATGCCCGGCGGCTGTGGCTGACGGCCGACGTCTTCGAGCGGACGGGCCGGCCCCGCGCCGCTCAGCTGGCGCGGGCCGAGGCGCGACGCCTCTTCCACCAGGCGCCAGGCGTCTTCTCCGGCTTCGCCGAGGCCCTCTACGGGAAGCTTCTGCGCCATGTCTCGCCCGTCGGCGCGGGCGAGGCCGGCGCGGCGCAGCCCGAGGCCGCCGCCGTGGGCCCGCAGGAGCGGCGCACCAAGGGCGGCCTCATCCTTCCCTAGCGGGCGCCGCCCTTCTGCCAAGCGCCCGCGCTTTCCGTGGTGGACGCCCCGGGGTGCGAGGGGCTAACGAGGGGCGCGGCCCCTTCCCCCGTGCTCTCGCGCCTCTTCCGCGGGCTCCGCCCCACGCTGCACATTTCCCACCGCGGGGGGGCGGCGCTCGCTCCGGAGAATACCCGGGCCGCCTTCGACAGCGCGCTGGAGCGCTGGCACACGGACATGCTGGAGCTGGACGTCCACCTCACCCGCGACGGTGAGCTCCTCGTCTCCCACGACCCCACCGTGCAGCGCTGCACCGACGGGGAGGGGCGAATTTCGGACTTCACGCTGGCCGAGCTTCAGCGCCTGGACGCCGGCTACCGCTTCACGACGGACGGCGGCACCACCTTCCCCTTCCGCGGGCAGGGGGTGCGCCTGCCGTCCCTGCGCGAAGTCCTTCTGGCCTACCCCAAGATGCCGCTCAACATCGAGCTCAAGCAGGACACTCCGGGAGCGGCGGAGGCCCTGGCCAAGCAGGTGCGGACGGGTGGCGCCACCGGCCACGTCTGTCTCGGAAGCGAGCTCGACGCGCTCGGGAAGACGCTTGCCGCGCTCCTTCCAGAAGTCGCTCACTTCTACCCGCGTCAGGCGCTCACCGAGGCGGTGCTGGCCGTCAAGGAGGGCGCTCCCCTGCCCACCGACACGCCCTACACCGTCCTCGACATGCCCTACCGCTTCGGCGAGGTGACACTCGTCGACGCGGACTTCCTGGCTGCCGCGGCGCGGGCCAACCGCTGGGTCAACGTCTGGACGGTGGACGACGAGGCCGACATGCGCACCCTGGTGTCCCTGGGCGTGGGCGGCATCATGACCGACCGTCCGGACCTCCTGCGCGAGGTGCTTGGCTGATGGCGGAGGGAAACCCCATGTTGGAAGCCAAACCCGCGTCGGCCAGCGAGGCGGTGATGACGCAAGTCATCCTCCCCTCCGACGCGAACCCCCTCAACGCCGCCTTTGGCGGACGCGTCATGGAGTGGATTGACATCTGCGGCGGCGTGGCGGCCGGCCGGCACTGTCGGCACGCGGTGGTGACGGCCTCCATGGACGACTTGCACTTCCACACGCCCATCGGCGTGGGCTGGGTGGTGACGCTACGGGCCCGCGTCCTGGCCGCGTTTCGCACCTCCATGGAGGTGGGCGTCACGGTGCATGCGGAGAATTTGCTCACCGGCGCCGAGCACCTCACCACCAGCGCGCTCCTGACGTTTGTCGCCCTCAACCCGGACGGCACCAAGGCCCTCGTCCCGCCGCTCGAGCTCAAGACGGAGGCGGAACGTCTGGCCTTTGCCGAGGCGCACGTGCGCCGCAAGGCGCGTCTGGAGCGAAAGCAGTCCGGCGGAAGCTGGCAGGCGGTGATGCTGCGCCATCCCTAGAGGCCACAGAAGGGCCTCTTGGGGGGGACGGCGTGGACGTCAGGTGGAGAAGGACGTGCCGCAGCCGCAGGTGGACTTGGCGTTGGGGTTACTGAATTTGAAGCCCGCGCCGGTGGTGCCCACCACGTAGTCCACCTCGGTGCCGGCGAGGTAGGTGTTGCTGAGGGCGTCCGTCACCAGCTTCACGCCGTCCTGCTCCCCGGTGAGCTCGCCCGGCTGGACGTCCTTCACCATGTTCAAGTCGTAGCCGAAGCCGCTGCAGCCGGCCGGGACGACACGGACGGAGAGGTAGTAGCCGTCGAAGTTCTGCTGCTTCTGGACGGCCTTCACCTGCTCCACCGCGCGCGCGGTGAGGCGCAAGGGGAAGGCGTTGCCCTGCGCGGACGCGGGGGCCGAGGCGGGGGTGGATTGGATGTCCATGGGACAAACATATAGCGGCCGGCCCCCACGGAGTCCACGGCCGCTGGGGGCTGGCTGGCCTCAGGGGCTTCTGGCACCCCGGAGACGTCCGCCGTCCACCGCCACCACCTGCCCGGTGATGAAGTCGGGCCCCGTCAGGAGGAAGCGCACCGTCTCCGCCACGTCCTCCGGCCGGCCGAAGCGCTGCAACGGAATTCGCTGCCGCAGCGCCTCGCGGTCCTTGGCGCTCATGGCCTCGGGCGGAAGCACCGTCCCCGGGGCGACGGCATTCACCCGCACCGACGGGGCCAGCTCCACGGACAGCACCTGCGTCAGCATGGCCAGGGCCGCCTTCGACATGCAGTAGGCGGCATAGCCCGCCCAGGGGACGAAGCCGCCGCCGATGTCCACCACGTTGACGATGTCGCCCTGGCCCCGGGCCACCATCCCCCGGCCCACGGCGCGGGCCAGCCGGAAGGGCGCCCGGGCATTGAGTTGCCAGACGGCGTCGAGCACCGCGTCCGGGGTGTCGAGAAACGCCGCGCTGTCGAAGCGTCCGGCGCTGTTCACCAGCACCGACACCGGCCCCAGCGCCGCTTCCACGGCCGGAAGCAGCCCGTCGAGGGCCGCATCATCGGTGAGGTCCGCCCGGAAGGCCTCGGCGCGGTGGCCGGCCGCACGCAAACCCGCGACGACGGTGGCCGCCGCTTTCTCCGAGAGATGGTGGTGGATGGCCACGCTGGCGCCGGCCTCGGCGAGACTCACGGCAATGGCCCTGCCCAGCCGGACGGCGGCACCCGTCACCAGCGCCACCCGTCCGTCCAGTCTCCGCTCGTCCTTGGCCACGGTTGTCCGCCTCTGGCCAACCCCCTCGAGGGCCGCCCGAAGCCTGTTATACCCAAGGCCTCGCGCCATGCCCTCCTACGCTGACTTGCTGGCCCGCGCGCGGGCCGAGACGTCCGAAATCTCCGTGGAGGAGTTGCGCGCGCTGCTGGAGGCGGGCACTCCACTCGCGTTGCTGGACGTGCGCGAGGCGGACGAGGCCGCCGAGGGCCGCATCCCGGGTGCCCTCCTCGTGCCGCGCGGCGTCCTCGAGTCGGAGGTGGAGGCGCTCGTCCCCCGCCAGCGGCGCCTCGTCGTCTACTGCCACCGCGGCAACCGTTCGGCCCTTGCGGCACGGACGCTGGCCGAGATGGGCTATGGCCAGGTGCAGTCGCTGGCCGGAGGCTTCGCACGCTGGAGCGACGCCGGCTTCGCCTCGGAGCGTGAGCCCGGGCTTCGGGCGGACCAGAAGGCCCGCTACCGCCGGCACCTCACCCTGCCCGAGGTGGGAGAGGCCGGGCAGGCCAAGCTGTTGTCGGCGCGGGTGCTCATCCTCGGCGCCGGCGGGCTGGGCTCGCCGGCGGCGCTCTACCTCGCCGCGGCCGGGGTGGGGACAATTGGCATCGTCGACGCCGACGTCGTCGACGCGAGCAACCTCCAGCGCCAGGTGCTGCACACCACCGAGCGCATCGGACAGCCCAAGACAGAGAGCGCCCGGGAGGCGCTCACCGCCCTCAACCCGGACGTCGAAGTGGTGGGCTTTGCGGAGCGTCTCACCGCCAGCAACGCGGACACCATTCTCCAGGGCTTCGACGTGGTGCTCGACGGCGGTGACAACTTCCCGACGCGCTACGTCCTCAACGACGCCTGTGTCCGCCTCGGGAAGCCGCTCGTCCACGGCAGTATTTTTCGCTTCGAGGGCCAAGCCACCACCATCCTCCCCGGCCAGGGGCCGTGCTACCGCTGCCTCTACCCCTCGGCGCCGCCGGCCGAGCTCGCGCCGTCCTGCGCCGAGGCGGGCGTCCTTGGCGTCCTGCCCGGCGTCATCGGCCTTCTTCAGGCCACCGAGGCCCTCAAGCTGTTGCTTGGCGTGGGGACGCCGCTCGTGGGGCGCCTCCTGACGTACGACGCGCTCGCCGGGCGCTTCCAGGAGCTGACGCTGCGCCGCGACCCGGCCTGTGCCGCCTGCGGCAACAGCGCTCCCTCTAGCCTCGACGAGTCCGTCGAGGGACGTCTTCCGGCCCCCCATGCCCGTGCGTGAGGTGACGCCCGCCGCGCTGCAAAAGCAGCTTCTTGGCCCCGGGCCGCGGCCGGTCCTGCTCGACGTGCGCACACCCGAGGAGAACGCCCTGGTGGCGCTGCCAGGTTCGCTTCTCATCCCCCTCCAGGAATTCAACGAGCGCCTGGCTGAGCTGGACGCGCTGAAGGGGAAGACGGTGGTGGTGTACTGCCACTCCGGAGTACGGAGCTTTCACGCCGCGGCCTTCCTCGCCACCCGTGGCGTGGACGCCACCTCCCTGGCGGGCGGCATTGACCGCTACTCCGTCGACGTCGACCCGTCGCTGCCCCGCTACTGACGGCCCATTGGCAGCGCGCGCTGCGCACCGACGCCTTCAGTTCCTGCCGGGACGGGCTGGAAGCCATAGCCCGCGCTCTGGCAGCCTTTCGGGTTGCACACCATCGCCACCCGTTCCAGGACGCGCCCGCCGCCCTGGGAGGGGGTTTCGTAGGCGACGGTGACGACGCTGCTGTTGGGCGTCGTCAGGCTCGCCGGGCGGGTCTGCATCCGGTAGAGCTCCTTGCGGCCAGGCGCGAGTCCCTTGCGCCGCGCGAGGACGGTTTGCCAGGGGCCGGGCGCCTGGGTGACTTGGCCCCGGAAGGTGTCCGTCATCGCGGCGACCGCCGCGTCGCCGTCCTGGGCGTCCAGGAGCGCCACCCACTGTGCCGCGGCGACGGCCCCGGCCTTCGTCCTCTCTGCGTCAAAGGGGAAGAGCGGGTCCTCGGGCGGCGTCGTCGTGCCCCCGCCGCTCAATTCCTGAGGCCCGTCGCCCTTGCGCACCACGCGAATCCATCGGCCGTCCGCCAGGGCGAAGAGCACGTTGTAGGAATCCGATTGCGAGAACGCCTTCCGCGGGTCGTACCCGACGTTGACGCCGACCATGAGCGCCTTCTCACCCGCGGCCTGCATTTCCGGCCCCAGGGCCGCCACCAGCGTCTCGGCGTCCGTCTCGATGCGCTTCACCTCGCGCGTCGCCCCGGCGTAGAAAACCATCGTGCCCAGCTTCTCGTGCTGAGCGCCGTAGAAGGGCCCCGTCTTGAGGAGTCGGAACATCTCGCCCGACGGCGTCACGAGGTAGCTGTACGTCGCGGAAAGGCCTTCGGGGCTGCTCGGGGCGCAGCCCCTCGAGCACGCGGACAGCGCCAACAAACAGCCAAGCCCGACTCGGACGCGCATCCTGCTCACTCTAGGCCAGAGGTCTCGAGGGGGGCCTTCTTCTTTCCTGGTTTGGCCCCACCCATTAGCGAGGCAGCGCTGCCGCCGTGCGCAGGCGCGCGTAGCGCCAGGCGTGCGCCGGCTTGGTGGTGCCGGAGTTGGGGAAGACGACGGCGTCGAGGAGCAGCGTCTCTCGAAGAAAGCCGGCCTTCTCCAGCACCCGCGCCGAGGGCGCATTCTCCACGTGGCAGGTGGCCTCCAGCCGGGACAGGGACGGGATTTGAAAGGCCAGCGACGCCAGCACCTGCGTCACCTCCGTCGCGTAGCCGTGTCCCCAGGCGTCCTTGGCGAAGACGTAGCCCGTCCCGGCCCGGTGAGGCTCCTCGAGCGCCAGGCCCGTCCCGCCCAGGAGTGCGCCGTCCTTCGTCAACACCAGGAGCGGGCCGGCCCCCTGGTCCGCCCAGGCCCGTTCGCTGGCGTCGATGAAGGCCCGGGTGTCTCCCACACTCCGGTGCGTGGGCCAGCTCAGGTAGCGCGTGACGTCCGGCACGCTGGCGTAGCGGTCGAAAATCGCCGCCGCGTCCTTCTGCCTGGGCCGGCGCAGCCTCAGCCGCGGGGTTTCAATCTCGTCCGGGATGAGCCTTCGCATGGGTTGTACGAGTCGCGGGTGGCGAAGTTTCGAGGCGTCCTCGTCGCGAGCGGTCCCTCATTTGCTCGTCCCGTCTCCGTGGACTTGTTGCTGGCGGGACCAGTTGCCCTTCAGGTAGCCGTTGGGGTTGGCATTCACGTCATTGGTTTGAAAGCTCGTCTTCCCGCTGTCATCCACCCAGGTGTAGCTGTAGGAGCTCGACACCTTGTTCACCTGGCCAGTGCTGGGGTCGCGGACGGTTTGCTGGTCGAGCGCGTAGTCCACCCAGTCCGAGGCCATGGTGTGGTTGCTGTTGGCGATTTGCGCCGCCCGGTGCATGGACATGTCCGTCCCTCGCTGCAGGGTGGCCATGAATTGCTCGTGTTGACGCTGGTGCATGGCTTGCGACTGCATGAACTGCTCGTGCGAGCGCCGCATCTGCGCGTTGCTGTTGTCCATCTGCTGCTTGAGCATCTGCTGGCTCCGGCGCGACTGCTCCGTCAGGTATGCCTGGGCCCACTGGGGGTTGGGGCGTGAACCGGTGGTGTGCACGTCCATCAGCTTGGCGGCAGCGTCGAGCTTGCCTTCCGGGGCGCGCAACAGGCGGACCGCGGCGCTGCAGGTGTCGGTCGAGTAGTCGTGGTGCTGGTGCTGGTAGTCCGGCAGAGGGCTGTGGATGCACGTCAGGTTCACGCTGAGGAGACCCTCCATGGGGAAGGTGCCATTGCGGTAGCGCACCTTGGCCTGCGCCATCTCGCCGTGCTGCGTCCTCGGCTCGACCTTCAGGGCGGCCGCATTCTGAGCGCTCATCCTGTTGAGCTGCTCGATGTTCTTCTTCTGCGCCTCGACGAGGTCTGCCGGGGCCGGGACTTCGCCGACGTACTCCACCTCGAGCGTGGCCGAGAGGTACTTGAGGAATTCCGAGGCAGTCATCGTCTTCTTCAGGGGCAGACACCCGGGCTGCGTCTCCTTCGGCCCGTACGGCAGGTTGGACCAGGTCCAGTCGAGGCGCGGCAACCCCTCCACTTCGGTGAGGCCGTCGGGGCTGTAGGCCCGGTACACCGGAAAGGGGATTTGGGAGCAGCCCGTCCCGGGGAAGTAGGCCCCTTGAAAGTGCCAGTCGGCGGGAAGGGTGACGACGAAGGCGTCCATGTTGAGCGTCGGGTCGTGAATGGGCTCTCCGCGCATTCCTTTGGCCGCGGGCACGGCCGGAGCGACGGCCGCCGGCGCCGTCCCCGGGGCGGCTGGGCTCTTGGCCGAAGGCGGCGGTGCCGAGGGACTGCAGCCGAGACACCCCAGGAGACAGACGCCGAGGACGGTGACGACGCGTCCTCGGAGACGGAGTTTTTCGTTGACGACCATGCGTGGACCTCTCCTCGACAGGACAAGGGGCGCTCGTCGCAAAAGGCGCGGGCCCCCCTTCCGCAAACCCTACCCCTTCGTCCGGCCGTGTTGCGGCGTTTCTCCACGGGGCCCAAGCGGCACTCGCGGGCTCCCCCGGAGGGTGGGCTGGCTGGCGCCGGCGCGTCCTGGCCGGTACAAGAGCCGGCCCCATGTCCCGCCCTCCCCTGCAGTCCCGCCGAGGCCCGGCCCGCCCCGCGTCGCGGAAAGCCGGAGCACGAAGCGCCCCGCCGGATGGGACGAGGAAGGCGCGCTCCGAGCACCGGCGCATTCGGAGGCGCGAGGAGGAGAGCGGCCAGCGCCCGGAACGTCCCGTCCGGGAGGACTTGGTGACGCCGGCCTGCCTCGAGGCCTACGGCGCCATCCGCCACGAGGGCCGGCTGGCGGACCGCGCGCTCGAATACACCCTCCGCCCCAAGCGGCACCTCTACTCCAACGAGCGAAGGGCAGTGGCCGAGCGCGTCTATGCCCTCGTCCGCAGGCAGCTGACGGTGGATGCGCTCCTGGAGCGCACCGGGCCAGCCTTCGGAAAAATGTCCACCACCACCCAGGACAGGCTGCGCATTGCCAGCTCCCGCGTCCTGGACGGCGAGGACGCTGCGGCCGTCGCCCGCGGCATGGGGCTCTCGGCCGACGAGACGGCTGCGCTGGCGGCGCTCCCCGCCGCCCGGCGCGCACTCGCCCAGCTGCCCGAGGACGCGCGTTTCGCACTCGAGGCTTCCTTTCCGGACGCTCTGGCGACGGCCTGGCGCGCCGAGTACGGGAAAGACGCCCGCCGAGCGGCGGAGGCCGTCAACACCCGCGCGCCACTCACCATTCGCACCAACACCCTGAAAACGGACCGCGAGGCCTTGCGCCTGCGGCTGCACACCGAGGGCGTCGAGGCCACGCCCACCCCGCTGAGCCCGCTGGGGCTGTTTCTCGCTGGCCACAAGAATGCCTTCTCGCTGCAGAGCTTCCGGGACGGCCTCTTCGAGATTCAGGACGAGGGGAGCCAGCTTCTGGGGCTGCTCGTCGACGCGCCTCCCACCTGCGTGGTGGACGCCTGTGCCGGCGCGGGAGGAAAGACGCTGCAGCTGGCCGCGCAGATGAAGAACCGCGGGGAGCTCTTCGCCCTGGACGTCGACGCACGCCGGCTGGATGACTTGCGCCTGCGTGCCCGCCGCGACGGCGTCCACAACACCCGCGTCCGCCTCATTCCGCCGGAAGGCCCCGCGGCCCGGGAAGCCCTGGCGGACCTCGTGGGCAAGGCCGACCGCGTCCTGGTGGACGCGCCCTGCACCGGCACCGGCACCCTGCGCCGCAAGCCCGACGCACGCTACCGCTTCAGCCTGGACGTGCTGGCCGAGGCCGTGGCGCGGCAGACGGCGCTCCTCGAGCAATTCGCGCCCCTGGTGAAGCCCGGCGGACGCCTCGTCTACGGCACGTGCAGCGTGCTTCGGGCCGAAAACGAGGCGGTGGCCGAGGCCTTCACTGCCGCCCACCCGGAATTCCGCCTCCTCCCGCCGGCGGACAGGCTGGGCCCCGAGCTCGGCGAGGCGGTGAGCCAGGGCAGCTACCTGCGGCTCACCACCCATGTCCACGGGACGGATGGCTTCTTCGGCGCCATCTTCCTGCGCGCGCGCTAGCAGGGTGTTGAAGATCCGGCCTGTAGGCCGGCTGGGCGGCCGATGCCCGCTCGGGGTGGTGGAAGTCTCATCGCTCGAGGCCCTAGTCGAAGCTCCGTCCTTCGCCGATGGTCAGGTTGCCGCCTGCAGCTTCGCTACCCTGAGGAGATTGTACGCCGCGCCGACAAAGTACGCCGCGAGCTGCGTTCGGTCTCGCCCTCGGTACCTCGTCCTACGGAAGCCTCCGACCGTCTTCATCCAGCCAAATATCTCCTCGATGCGCTTCCGGATTCGCTGGCTCACCAGATAGCTGGGATGTCTCACCGTCCGACGGTCGATTGCCGACCGCCGACGGTGGTCAGACGTCTGCGCCACGTGAGGTGTTACTCCCAGTTCGCGGCAGTCCTGGACGAAGCCTCCCGTGTCGTAGCCCTTGTCGGCCCCGACAGTGACGCGCTTCTTCTTGAGGGCTTTCAGCATCGAGATGGCTCCCCGGCGCTCGGCGTAGCCGTCTGCCGGCTCGACGAGGAAGTCCACTAAGAGCCCATTCCTGTTCTCCATGAGGGCGTTCGCCGTGTAGGCCAGCCGGGCTTCCTTCCCGTCTCCTTTTCTCGCCAGCCGAGAGTCGGGGTCCGTCTTCGACTCATGCGTCTCGTTGCTGCGTTTCTCCCCGCGAAAGTTCACCGAGGGGTTGCCGGGGTCGTCTGGGGGCTTGCGCTTGTCCTCGGCCTTGGGTCGAAAGCTCTTCACCGACGCCCAGGCCTCAATCAGAGAGCCGTCCACACTGAAGTGGTCATCGCTCATGAGCCTCCCTTTCCGGGCCTGCTCCACGACTGCGGCGAAGAAGCGCTTGGCTACCTCATGCTCGAGGAGCCGCTGTCGGTTGGCCGAGAAGGTGCTGTGGTCGAAACTCGCGTCCTCAATCCCCATGTCCAGAAACCAGCGGAAAAGCAGGTTGTAGTCGAGCTGCTCGCAGAAGAGCCGCTCGCTCCGCACCGAGTAAAAGGCCATCAACAGCGACGCCTTCAGCAGTTGCTCGGGCGGGATGGATGGGCGACCCTGCTGGCTGTACATGCCTTCGAGAGTCTCTGACAGCATCCCAAGGGCGCCGTCCGCCAGGTCCTTCACTCGTCGTAGAGGGTGGTCTGCGGGTACCCGCTCGTCTGGTGTCCGAAGGCTGAGCATCGTCGACTGCTTCTTGGTCTCGCCG
>Ga0302314_10006739_pt1 | contig 20732 bp, 13 predicted proteins | sample III_Palsa_N2_3_FD_200533 | JGI IMG/M metagenome (GOLD analysis project Ga0302314, IMG submission 200533) | Peat permafrost microbial communities from Stordalen Mire near Abisko, Sweden - III_Palsa_N2_3 | ecosystem: Environmental > Terrestrial > Soil > Palsa > Peat permafrost | place: Sweden... | reverse complement strand
CCCGAACTGTTTCCGGTAAGCCTGAGCTAACTTGATGCCCGCGATCTTGGCGATCGCATACCATTCATTGGTCGGCTCCAGGGGACCGGTGAGCAGGGACTCTTCCATGATTGGCTGTGGTGCCAATCGTGGATAGATGCAGCTTGAGCCAAGGAACAAGAGCTTGCTTACCCCGGTCTGGTGGGCCGCGTGGATGATATTCGCCTCTATCATCAGGTTGGCGTAGAGAAATTCAGCGGGCCGGGTATCGTTCGCCAGGATCCCACCCACCTTGGCGGCAGCCAAGAAGATGGCGTCGGGCCTCGCCTCTGCCATCCAACGCTCCACCTGGTCTTGCCGCTCAAGGTCCACGCCAGCCCGATCAACGATCAGCACCTCGCAACCTTCGCTTGCGAGTCTGCGGACAATGGCGGAACCCACCATGCCGCGATGGCCGGCGACCCAGACGCGCAGGCCAGTCAGCGGAAAGATGACATTACTCGCCATTTCTGCGCTGCTCCTTGCCTACGACAACCAGGTCCTCTCTGACCATTTCCTCGCAGAGGTCCTGCCAGCTGGTCTTGTGCGTCCAGCCCAGACGCCTTTTGGCTTTGGAAGGGTCGCCGATCAATAGCTCCACCTCGGTGGGGCGGAAATAGCGGGGATCAATTTCGACTAGCGTTCGGCCACTCTTGACGTCCACGCCTTTTTCTTCGACGCCCTGTCCGCGCCAGTCGAGCTGAATGCCGGTCTGGGCGAACGCGTGAGAGACGAAATCGCGCACAAGGGTGGTCTCACCGGTCGCAAGCACATAGTCGTCCGGCTCATCCTGCTGCAGCATCCGCCACATGCCCTCCACATATTCGCGCGCATGGCCCCAGTCGCGGCGGGCGTCCAGGTTTCCAAGATAGAGCCGATCCTGAAAGCCGTGATGGATCGCCGCCACCGCCCGCGTGATCTTGCGGGTGACAAAGGTCTCACCGCGCAGGGGGCTCTCGTGGTTGAACAGGATGCCGTTCGAAGCGTGCATGCCGTAGGCCTCGCGATAGTTCACCACGATCCAGTAGGCATAGAGCTTGGCGACGCCGTAAGGGCTACGTGGGTAGAAGGGAGTGGTCTCGCTTTGCGGGACCTCCTGGACCTTGCCATACAACTCCGATGTGGATGCCTGGTAAAACCGCGATTTCTTTTCCAGGCCCAATATCCTGATCGCTTCAAGCAGGCGCAGCGCGCCGATCGCATCTGCATTGGCGGTATATTCGGGAGTCTCAAAGCTCACTTGAACGTGGCTTTGCGCGGCGAGATTGTAGATCTCGTCCGGTTGCACCTGCTGTACGATCCTGATCAAATTGGTGCTGTCGGTGAGATCTCCGTAGTGCAAAATATATCTTTGATCTCCCTCATGAGGGTCCTGGTAGAGGTGCTCGATCCTCCCGGTGTTGAATGATGACGATCGGCGCTTGAGACCGTGAACCTCGTAACCCTTCGCCAATAGCAGCTCGGACAGATATGCACCGTCCTGGCCCGTCGCACCCGTCACCAGCGCAACCTTGTTGTTCTTCGATGCAGTCATTTATTCCTCAATGTGAATCAGCAGCTTGGCGATATCCGCCGATCGGGTGACGCCCATGCAGGCGCGACTTACGAGACGGCCTGCGGTTTATGCAAGGCGACGAGTCGGCTAGCACGGACAGGCCGGCTTTGCGTAGGACGAGGACCTTCGCAAGCGCGGCCTGCTGAAGGGGCAGAGCGACGAAACCGAGGACAAACGCGGGACGGCATAGTGCGTGGTGTGGGTCGCTACTCCCATGAGCTCTCCACCAATTCAATGCCTGGGATGGGGCGCGTCCCAGCTGATAATTAGCCTATAAGGGAGAGGCTTGAAAAAGCTACTAAGACCAAGTGGCCTCGAGCGCTCCCTCTCGACGGTGCCGGAATCTGAGGCTGCGCCGCCAAGGGCTGCCCACCGCCTTAAAGGACCATTTAGACTTGCAGCCAGTGAGTCCAATTACGTCCTGCGCCACTGCCGGGGCGAAGAAGTGGGCTGAAGGGCGTCGTGACGGCGGCCAGGGATTTGGCAAGGGTAGTGCGCCCTTACCTTCGCAAGCCTGAAGGACCGACTGTATCCCGCCGAGTGGCCTGAATCCGGCTCATAGCGGGCTGCGGAGGAGGCGAACGCCTTGGCGCCGACGCTCGCCAAGTCTCAGTCTCGCCCTAGGCTAAAGGCGGTGGCGGGATATCACTACGGTGGATACGGCGGCGCCGGACCCCGGCTTCCCTGCGGCGACTGAACGACATGGCTTAGCGTCGCTGGCGCGGCCCGGGCGGGTCCCTTCGCCAACTTCGCACACGATCACCGCTTCATGAATTGCCGCCGACGCCGTGGTCGTCGTGATAGTGGCTTAAGGCTTGCAGGCGCATAGGAGCCAAGTCCTCGTGATTCCTAGGCTGGATGGCTTAAATGCTGATACGGGCTCGCGCGCCCTACGCCTCGGTCTGGCAGGGGGAGGAACCGACGTTTCGCCCTAATGCGAGGCCTATGGCGGCTGCGTGCTGAACGCCACAATCGATCGCTACGCATACGCGGTGATAAAGCCGCTTGATGAGGCCACGCTGGTATTCAACGCTGCCGATCAGGTTCGGTCGGAAGTCCTACCTCTCGTCGATCGACTTGCGCTGGACGAGGGCCTGATCCTTCATCGCGCCGTCTACAACGAGATCGTCGAAACCTATAATAGCGGACAGCCGATCGCAGTCGAACTGACGACACACTGCGACGCGCCCGTGGGATCCGGCCTCGGCGCCTCATCCACCGTCGTGGTGGTCATGATCCGCGCCTTCGCCGAGCTGCTCAATTTGCCGCTGGACGACTACGCCATCGCGCAGCTGGCGTACAAAATCGAACGCATCGATTGCGGCCTGCAAGGGGGGCGTCAGGATCAATATGCGGCGACCTTCGGCGGCTTCAACTTCATGGAATTCTACGACAACGACCGCGCCGTCATAAACACGCTGCGGCTCAAAAACTGGGTGATCTATGAGCTCGAGGCGTCGCTGCTGTTGTTCTACACGGGGATTTCACGGGAATCCGCGACCATCATCGCCGATCAAAGCCAGAACATCTTGCTTGGGCAGGACGACGCCGTTGAGGCCATGCACACCATGCGGCGCGAAGCGATTCAGATGAAGGAATGTATCTTGAAAGGCGACTTTCGCGGGATGATCCAGTGCATGCACGAAGGCTGGGCTAGCAAGAAACGCTCTGCCCGCACGGTCTCAAATCCGCAGATCGAAGCGATTTTCGACGCCGCAATGGAGGCGGGCGCGTTGGCGGGCAAGATTTCCGGCGCCGGCGGCGGCGGCTTCATCATGTTTTTTGTCCCGCCGGAACACCGGATGAGCGTCATTACGCGGCTCAATCAGTTCGACGGCGTCGTCTCGAACTGCCACTTCACGAAGACAGGCGCCGAAGCCTGGAGGGTGTATTAGATTGGCGGGGCAGGGACAGCCAACGGCTCCTTTCCATCAAGTGCTGCGAGCGCATGACGGAGGCGGTGACGCCGAATGGGCAGCTTCGTTGAGAGCAGGGTGCCACGGAGAGATCGTCCAATTTCGGCAATCGCGACCGGGATGCGCACATGACCTTTGACGGCCTAAACCCTTTGCCAAACTCACCGCAGGCGTTTCCGCGCGCGTCATGAAGGTCATTATCCTTGCTGGTGGCCTCGGCGCCCGCCTGAGACATCTTGTGCCCGACCTTCCCAAGCCGATGGCCCCTGTAGGCGGCCGCCCGTTCCTTGAATACCTGATCGAACGCCTCGTGGATGCGGGCTTGCGCGAGATAGTACTTTCGGTCGGCTATCCGGCCGCTTTGAGGCCAACCTCAAGCGCTCTCGCTAAATATCATGAGCTTGGCCTCCAAACCAAAGAGACCGACAGACCCAACGCGGGCCGGCTAGGCCCAGTCCAAAATGCATGCAGGTCGCGCGTCATGCCAAATGCAGAGACCTGCAATAATTCATCCGGTGTCCGCGGGTTAGTCTCCGTTGAAGGCGCCGCCCCCAACCATGGGCTCACCCTTCAGTCCAATGCGTACAAGAAACGGGAAATCTAGGTCTGATCGCAACAGGGGAAGGCGGCCCCAAATCTCAGCATCGCGCCGACCGCCCGACAGAACCCGCAGCCCCGCCTTCAGACAAGAATGGGCTGCGGCCTCCCACCCGCGCGATGCTATTTCGCCGCCCGCTTTACCGACGCCGATTTCGCCTTACGCCCGCCAACACCCAGCCCAATGGCCTTTGCCAAGGCCGAGCGCGCTGCCGCGTAGGCCGGCGCGACCATCGGATAGGCCTCAGGCAAGCCCCATTTTGTGCGGTATTCCTCCGGAGAGAGATTATACTTGCTTCGTAAATGCCGCTTCAGCGACTTGAACCGTCGCCCATCCTCCAGACAGATCAGATACTCGTGAGTGATGGATTTCTTCAACGTCACTGCAGGCGCCTTGGCCTCGACGACAGGTTCCGCCGGCGCATCTCCCGCGCTAGAGAGAGCTCCAAATATGCCCTGGATGAGAGAGGCAAGTTCTGCGGCAGGAACACTATTGTTCCCGACGTAGGCGGACGTGATATCTACTGTTAGCTCGATTAGAGACGCCGGCGCTACGCTCGATTCAGTCAATCTGGTCTCCCCCTTGAGCTTTATTACGATGACACGGTCTATCGACCCATAAAGATAAATTCGCAATCCAAAAATGGAGACTTAAAGCCACCGACCTGTCTCGAAATCAAAGCAAGGTGCGGCCAGCCGCGCACCCAACTGCGGAGCCTTTCAAAAGCCGCTCAGCGGCGACCTCAGCTATTCTTGACCTTGGACTCCGCAACGGGCGGTCCCCAGCCCGCGTCTTGGGCCATGAGGAAGTCAGACCGCTCAGCGCAAAATTCGGCGCCCAAGCGGGCCCTGGTCTCCCCACCGGTCGCGCATCGTCGTCTGCGGCGCCACCGGCGGCGCGGTCGTCCCGCCCGTCGTCGGGCAGGCCGTCATCGAACGCACAGGCAAGGCCTTCCGCCGCCCACGAGCGAAGCGGCCAAACCAGCAAGACCTTCGGCGACGGACAGGGTGAATAGGTGAAGACCCGATAGACCAAACCGGCCTCACGGATTGGCGATCGGGGATGACTGCGGCGGGGACGTCGGTCCGCCGCCCTGACCTAACCGAGTGGCTAGGGGGAGGGGCGACGACCTGAAGCTTGGCGGATTCAGCCTACTCTCCAGGGCAGCTGTGCCGGCCTTGCCCAGTCGGCGACATTCGGGCGCGCTCAGCAGGACATCGAACGGCCAAGGCCGGCGCGCTGACGATGCCGTCCAGCCGTATCGCGGCGCGGGAGGCGAGCGGAAGGGCGAGGTCTGATCCGTGTCGGTAGTTGGCAAGTGGCGCAACGAATACGGCTCGATCCTCGACATTCGCTCGCAAGGGCCGGGCGGGGGCCTGTCCGGGGTCTACACCTCCGAGACGGGGGCGACGGGAACCTACCTGATGGCCGGTTGGTCGCCGCCCAGCCCCTCTGGCGCCGAAAACCGGCCCGTCTCGGCATGTGTCGCCTGGAAACCGACCGACAGCGACGAACACGATCCGAGCTGGAACTGGGTTTCGATCATGGCGGGGGTGGTCTTCCTTGATGGCCCCGGGGCCGCGCCGCGACTCCAAATGCTTCATGGCCTGGTCGCATCGACCCCGCTGTCGGCCGTTTCGATCGAGCGACCGGGCGTCTACGTGGAGACTCTGACCTTCGAGCAGCTCGCCGAACCGGCCGATCCGCGAGAGCCCGTATCGGACGACCTCGCCATCGGCCCGGTTTCTGGACCTCCGCCGCTGATCTTGACCAACCGCGATTCCGCTTCGCGCTTCCGGGACATCCGGCTCGTTATCGACGCTGACGGCCGGGCGCAGGCCACGATCAATCTGGCCGACAAGGCCGCACCGGCGCAGGGCTTCGTCGATGCGTCGCCGGCTGGCGATCTGCGCAGCCTTGCCCTGTCAGCCTCGATAGGCGGCGACGCCAGCCCGTCCATCACGCTCGGAGGCTTCATAGACGCGGGACGCCGGGTCGCGGTCCTTCAAGTGTTCGAGGCCAGAGCGGTGACCTACCAGAACAAATATACGGCCGTGATCGCGAGCCAGGAGACGTTTTCAGTCGCCGTCGGCCAATGAAGGTCCCGGGAGGGCGGCGAACCGGGTGGGTCGAGGACAGCGCAAAAGACGCCTTAGCCGGCGCGATCTTGGGGCCAGTTGATCCGCCAATCGGGCATCCGCGGATCGACCTTCGGCCACATCGCCAAATTGTCGGGCGCGATGCTTATGCACATGATTTAGTTGGCGTCATGAGCTCTCGATCCGATCCAGACAGTGCGCGCATGCTTCATCTCAAGGGCGAAGTCCCGCGCCAGCGCATCGATCTCGTCGAACGGGATCACCTCATCGGCGTCATGAACGCGCTCACCTCGGCGCGGCTGATGCTGATCATCGCCCCGGCCGGCTATGGCAAGACCACCATCTTGACCCAATGGAGCGATGCGGCGAAGGCGGCCGGCAGCCTTATCGCCTGGCTTACCCTCGATGAAGACGACACCGAGCCAAGACAGTTCCTCTCGGGCGTCGTGTTTGCGCTCAGTCAAGCCGGTGTCGACCTTGGCTCCCTGGTCTCCCAGGCTGAACAGGGGCTGGTCGAGATCAGCGTCGGCGCCTGCCTGGACCTCATCATCGATGCGCTGGAGGAAGACGGCCGAGGCTGCTTTCTCATCCTTGACGACTATCACCGCTCCGCCAGCCCAGATCTCGATAAGCTGCTGATCCGAATGGCGCAGATGATGCGGGGCGAAGCGCGGCTGGTGGTGAGCGCTAGAGCACGTCCCAATATCGGCGTGCCCCAGCTGCTGGCTTCCGGCTTCGCATCCGAGCTTAGCGCCGACGCGCTGCGTCTGACCGCAGATGAAAGCCGCCGCCTGCTCGACACGGAAATGTCGGACACCGATTTTGCGACGGTCTTCGACCACACCGAGGGATGGCCCGTCGCGCTTCAGCTAGCGCGGCTGGTCCTCCAGGGTGACAAGGGCGTATCGGCGTCAATCCGCCAGCTAACCAGCCGGGGCAGCCATCTGTCCACCTATCTCGCCGACCAGGTGCTCGGCGGTCTCGCGCCGGAGGTGGTCGACTTCCTGCTAGAGACGTCGATCCTCGAGCGGTTCAATGCCGAACTCACCGACGCCGTCCGCGGCCGCAACGACAGCTGGTCCTTCATGGATCAGTTGGAGCCGCTGCAATCCCTCATCACGCCGCTGGACGATGACGGCGTCTGGTATCGCTACCACCATCTTTTTGCCGAGTATCTGCGCCACCTTCTAAGGCAGAGGCGACCAGGCGACGTCGCGCGGCTGCACGACCGCGCCTCCAGAGCCTTTCAAGGCAACGGCCTGCTCGTCGAAGCGGTCCGGCATGCCGCCGCGGCGGGTGATTTCGGGCGGTGCGCCGACCTGATCCAGGCGGCGGGCGGCTGGCGCATGGTGCTCTACAGCGGCAAAAACCAGCTCGCGGGCGCCTTGCGCCAGATTCCAGACGCCGCGCGCCGCGCCTTTCCCCGGCTGCTCGCCGCCGAAGCCTATCTCAAACTGAAGGATGGCGATCTGGCGGGCGCGCGATCGACCTTCGAGCTTGTTCCAGCCAGCCTGCGAACCGAGGATCCGGATTGGTCACAGCCGACCGACGAAGTGCGGGACATGTTCAATGTGGGGGTCTTGCTGAGAGTCTATGAGGACAATGGGCTCGACGGCGCCTTCCTTGACCGCCTTGAACAAACCCGCGCTCGCATCCCCATGTCTGAAAGCCTGACGCGCGGCGTGCTGGAAGCCGGCGAAGCGCTCAGCGCGCTGGCGGTGGGACGCCTGCGTTTCGCCGAGACCCTCGCCCAATGCTCAATGACGTCCATGCGGGGCGCCAGCACGGTCCTTGGGCTCAACTACGCCCTGCTGCATGCGGGCCTGTCCACCCTTATGCAGGCCAAGCTAAGCGACGCCGACGCCTATCTCACCCAGGCGCGCGCCATGGCCGAGGAGAATTTCGGCGAAGACAGTGGCTTGAAGTCGATCGCCGACATTTTATGGGCGTCGCTGCAGCTTTGGCGAACCGGCGACGTGGGGATGCCCGACGCGGCCTTCGCCCGGGCGTTTCAGCACGCGCGCGAATTTGATGGGTGGTCCGACGTCTATATCATCGGCCTGGACGCTCGCTTCCGGAGCGCCTGGGCGACCTGCGATCCGGTCGCCATGAAGCAGGTGATCAGCGAGGGCTATGAGCTTGTCCGTGGCCGTGGCATTCGCCGGCTTGATCTGCAGGTGCGCGGCCAAAGCCTCTTGCTGGCGACGATCGTCGGGTCGAAGGCGGAGGCGTCGTCCCTCGGCCGCGACCTTCGCGATCAACTGCCGATTGGATGCTGGAAGACGGATCCGAGCTTGTGGCGACCCTACCAGGATTGTGGGTTTGCGCTCACGCGCTGGCTTGAGGATGACGCCTGCGGCGAGGCGCTGAAGATCGCTTCAGACCTCATGGACTGCGCCAACGCCATGGAGGCGCAAGTTTTCGAGATCAGGGCTCGCGCCATACGGGCGCGTCTCTACGATCGCCTGGGTCGAAGGGTCGAGGCCGTCGCGGACCTCACCTGGGCCATCGAGGCGGCGGCGCCGCACAAGATCGTCCTGCCCTTTCTGGAACAGCCGCAGCTGTCGCCGCTGATGCAGGAGCTCAGAAAGGACTTCCGCCACCACGGCTGCGCGCCGATCACGGAGGTCTTCCTGTCTGACCTCGTCACCAGCCTCGGCTCCGCCCCGTCGGGCGGCAAGGACGAGGTCGCGGACCTGGCCAGACTCAGCCCGCGTGAGCGGGAGGTGATCCATGAGTTGCAACTCGGTTCGACCAACAAGGAGATCGCCCGCGCGCTCGACATGACCGAGCACACGGTCAAATTCCACCTTAGAAACATCTTCAACAAGCTCGGCGTCGATCGACGGGCGCACGTCCTGGCCAAGGTCCCGGCGCGTTCCGCCTTTGGACCCTGACTATGTGGCTAGGGGTCTCGGCCGACCCGCGGCTAGAGAGCCGCCTAAACCTAGTCTCCAGGCGAGTTGTGGCGGCCTGGTCGTCCCCGCATCATGAAATTGTCAAAAAGGCGCGCCTTCGCCGCGCGATGGGGGATCATGATGAAACGGAACCTGGTGCTTCTGCTCGCGAGCTGCACATCCACGCTCGCGCTGAACGGGGTCGCGGCGGCGGCGGAGACGTCAGCGGCGCCCGCGTCGAGCGTCACGGTCGGTGAAATCGTCGTCACGGCCCGAGGCCGCAGCGAGCTGCTGCAAAAGACGCCGGCCGCCGTCACCGCCTTTTCCCAGAAGGCCCTGAAGGATGCGCGCATCGATGACGTCGCCGACTTCATCGCCCTGACCCCCAATGTCTCGATTGTCGAGTCGCAGGAGGCCGGCAACGGATTGATCAATATTCGCGGCATCTCCCAGGTCCGCAACGGCGAGAGTCCCGTCTCGGTGGTCACTGACGGCGTTCAGCAGATCAGCTCTCGCCAGTTCACCACCGACCTCTTCAACGTTCAGCAGATCGAGGTGCTGCAAGGCCCGCAGGGCGCCCTCTACGGCCGGGACGCCGTCGGCGGCGCCATCATCATCACCAGCAAACAGCCGACCAACGCGTTTCATGAGAGCGTCGACGCCGAGGTCGGCAACGGCAGCGACTACCGGGTTGAAGCGGCCGTGTCCGGTCCGATCGTCCCCGACAGGCTCTTGTTCCGCGTGGCCGGCAGCTACCACGATTTCGGCGGGCTGCTTCCAGATACCTTCAACGGTCAGAAGGTCGATTCCTCGCATGACCGCGACGTTCAAGGTCAGCTGAAGGCCTTCGTCACCAGCAACTTCACGATCGATTTCCACGCCAACTACGACTACACCTATGGGGGCGCGGATAACTTCCATTACGAGGGCGCCACCAACAACGCAGCCTGCCAGGAGACGAGTTTCGCTGGCAGTGGCACCGCCAATACCGTGGTCCGCAATTTCTGCGACTTTGATGTCGGAACCGACGTTCGCACCCTCGCCAACGCGTCCCTGCGGTTTCAGGAGACAACGCCCTGGGCCACCATCACCGACACCATGGCCACGGCCAAGATCGGCGAGAACCTGCTCGCGGACCAACTCCCTTACACGGCTACAATCTCGAAGACCTTGGGCGGGACCTGTACGGCGTCCTGTCCGAACTTCGGCGCCTTTGGGACGCAAACCCAGTGGGAGCAGGACGCCGCCGTCGAGAACGATTTCCGCATCACCTCGCCTGACACCGGCGCGTTCAAATGGATGGTCGGCGCCTTCGTCCTGCGGACGACGCGATATATTTCGACCACCACCGGCTACAACAACGGCGAAGGCATCGTCGGGATTTATCGGCAGCCTCAATTCAGCAACCCGACCAACCCCACCCTCACCTATCTGGGGGATGGGGACAGCGATCTGGCCTATGCCCTCTACGGCAACGTCTCCTACGAAATCATCCACGGGCTGACCGCCGACTTTGGCTACCGCTACGACAATGACGATCGGGCTCAGAACGCCAGCCCCTTTACGAATGCTGGCCTGGGCACGCCTGGCTGCACCACCACCTCGCCGACCCCTGGCGCCTGTCATGTCTCGACCGATTTCAGCAAGGGCCAGCCCAAACTCACCCTGAGCTATCAGGTCGATCCCGGCTTGCTGCTCTTTGCTGACTACGGCGTCGGGTTCCGGTCGGGCCAGTACAACCAAATCTCTCCAGCGGCGGCGGGCATCGGCGTGGGCCAAGTGTCAACGCTGGTGAAGGCCGAGACGGCAGATACCGGGGAGGCGGGTTTCAAAAGCACGCTTCTGAACGGGAAGCTGCACCTGGATGTAACCGGCTTCTACACGCAGGACTACAATCCCTTCTACTTCGTCTTCGTCGGTTCGGTGGGCGCCCAGGTGCTCGTCAACATCGATCAGGTAAACCTCTATGGGGGCGAGCTTCAGGCCGACTATACGCCGGTCAAGGGTTTGGATCTGTTCGCGAACTTCGGTTACACCCACAGCTCCATCGCCAAATATGCTTACAATCCCGCCGATGTGGGAAACTGGGCGCCCTATGTGCCTCAGTATACCGCCTCGATCGGCGCCCAGTATCGCACGCCGATCACCGCCGAATTGGGCCTCTTCACCCGCGGCGACGTCGAGTTCCATGGCGAACAATATTGGGATCCCGAGGACGACACCGCCCGCTCGGCGTTCGCGCTGGTCAACTTGCAAGCGGGCATCGAAAAGCTTGGCGGCGCCTGGAGCGTTGTCGCCTTCGTCAAGAACCTCACCGACAAGCCCTACAACGTCGAATATGTGTCGGGCGGCTTCACCGAGCCCGCCGAGCCTCGCACCTTCGGCGTCGAGTTGAAGGGCGATTTCTAGCCCCCGTTCGGGGCTGATCGAAGACCTTCGTCCCGCTTCGATAATCCTGTCGAAGCGGGCCGAGGACCGCCGTCCTCGCCGCGCGATTAGGCGAGGCCGACCCGTAAGACTTCAGACTACTGCCGGCCTGCCGGGACGCTCGGCGGCCACGGAGTTCATTCATGCGTGCAGCCAGCGATGTCGGGGGAACCTTCACCGACCTGGTCTTTTATCCCGTCGATCCGGTGACCGGCGCGCCCGGCGCGATTCAGGTCGCCAAGGCCGACACCACCTCGCCCGACTTTGAGCGGGGCGTCATGAACAGCATGACCAAGGCTGGCGTATCGGCGGCCCATCTTGGCTTCTTCGCGCACGGATCGACCGTGGTGATCAACGCCCTGACAGAGCGGAAGGGCGTCAAGACGGCGCTGATCACGACGAGCGGCTTTCGCGATGTCTTGGAGATCGCCCGCGGCAACCGTCCCGACCTGTTCAACTTCAACTTCCGTAAGCCGCCGCCCTTTGTGGATCGCTATCTGCGGACCGAGCTGCCTGAACGGACCAATTTCAAAGGCGAATTGGTCAGACCGGTCGATCTGTCGGGTCTGCCGGCGCTGATCGACTTCTTTCGGTCCGAGGGGGTCGGCGCGATCGCGGTGGCCTTCCTGCACGCCTATGTGAACCCGACCAACGAGCAGAAGGTCGTGGAAGCCGTTCGGGCGCTCTGGCCCGACGTCGCGGTGCTGGCGTCGCACGAGATCAGCCGGGAGTGGCGCGAATACGAACGCACCAACACCACGGTGCTGTCCGCCTACGTCTACCCGATCGCGCGGACCTATATCGAATCCCTCGAGCGCAAGCTGGCGGAAGGGGGGTTCAACGCCTCCCCCTATATGATGCAATCCAACGGCGGCATCGCCACGGTCGAGGCCGCCAAGCGCAATCCGATCACCATGATCGAGTCAGGCCCCGCCAGCGGAATCTATGCCGCCGCCTATCTCGGAAAGCTGATCGCCGAGCCCAATCTGATTGTGCTCGACATCGGCGGCACCACCGCCAAATGCACCTTGATCGAGCACGGCCACGTCAAGGTCTCCACCGACTACTACATTGAGCGCGACGGCAAACACCCGGGCTATCCGGTGCAGACGCCGGTCTCCGAGATCGTCGAGATCGGGAACGGCGGCGGCTCGATCGCCTGGGTCGACGCCGGCGGCAAGCTGCATGTGGGCCCGCAATCGGCCGGCGCGCGTCCAGGTCCGGCCGCCTACGGCCGCGGCGGAAACCGGCCGACCACCACGGACGCCAACCTGGTCCTGGGCCGGATCGATCCGACCAGCTTCGTGGGCGGCGAAGTCGAGCCGGATTGGAACGCGGTGGACCAGGCCTTCGCGCCGCTCTGCGAGGCTTTGAGCCTGTCCAAGACCGAGCTGGCGCGCGGCGTCATCCGCATCGCCAATGCCAATATGACGACGGCTCTGCGGCTGGTCTCCACCAACAAGGGCCATGATCCTAGAGACTTCGCCTTGATCGCCTTTGGCGGGGGAGGGGCTATGCACGCGGTCGCCTTGGCCGAGGAGCTCAATGTTCCCAGGGTGATCATCCCCGTCAATTCCTCGGTGTTTTCGGCCTGGGGCATGCTGCTGACCGACCTTCGCCGGGATTATATTCGCACGCGTCTGACGGAGCTTGCGCCGCGCGCACTGCCGCTCATTCGCGAGACCTTCGCCGAGATCACCGCCCAGGCCCTGAGCGACTTCGCCGGCGACGACGCCGACAAGACCCCGACCTTCGAATACCATGCCGACCTCCGCTACCAGGGACAGGAGCACACGGTCTCCATCCCGTTCCCGCTGGCGAGCGGGACGGCCCTGGAGGAGGCCGCCGCGCTGTTCCATGAGGCTCACGAACGACGCTTCACCTACCGGCTCGATACACCGGTCCAGCTCGTCAACTTTCACGTGGTCGCCACGGTCGCGGTGGACAAGCCCGATCTCGCCGAGCGGCCGGTCACCGGCGCCGCGGTCGAGACGGCGCTCATCGGGTCTCGGAGGGTCGACTTCGACCAGCATGGCGCCCATGACGCCGCCATCTACGACGGCCTTCGCATGGAACCCGACATGCGGGTCCAGGGCCCCGCCGTCATTCAGGAGCCGGCTGTCACGCTGGTGGTGCCGCCCGGCAAGACGGTCCAGGTCGACCGGTTCGGCAACTACCACGTCCGTCTCGGCGCCCTCTCGCAAACGCGCATCGGAGCTTAGCCATGACCCAAGATCCCTTCACCCAGGAGATCATCAAGGACGCCCTGGTCGCCTTGGGCGATGAGATGTTCAACGCGATGATCCGCACCTCGATGAGCCCGATCATCTACGAGAGCACCGACTTCGCCGTCGGCGCGACGGATCCCACCGGCGCCTTGCTGGCCCAGGGCAATGGCGTGACCGGGTTTCTCGCGACCCTGGACACGGCGGTCCAGAGCACGCTGGAGCACTGGCCGCTCGAGGAGATCGCCCCCGGCGACGTCTTCATGACCAACTGTCCCTATGAAGGCGGCGGCACCCACCTTTCGGATGTGGTCATCGTCAATCCCGTCTTCTGGCAGGACCGATTGGTCGCCTGGACGGTCAACAAGGCGCACTGGACCGAGGTCGGCGGCGCCTATCCTGGCAGCGCGACCACGGAATCAACCGACATCTTCCAGGAAGGGCTGCATTTCCGCTTTCTGAAACTCTATGACGCCGGGCGGATCAACCGCTCGCTCGTCGACCTGATCCGAGCCAATGTCCGTCTCCCGGACAGCACCCTCGGCGATATGCACGCCGGCGTCGCGGCCTGCCGTGTCGGCGGCAAACGCATCATCGAGCTCATTGAAAAATATGGGCCGGATGGGGTCCAGGCGGCGATGACCGGACTGCTGGATTACGGCGAGCGGATGACGCGGGAGGAGCTGAAGAAGCTGCCAAAGGGCGTCTTTGAGAGCCAGGACGTCGTCGAGGAAGACGGCCACGGCAACGGCCCCTTCCACGTGCAGGTCAAGATCACCATCACCGATGACAAGATGGTCGCCGACTTCACCGGCACCAGCGCCCAGGCGCTGGGCCCGATCAACATCAGCTATGCCGGCTTGGTCACGGGCGCACGGTGCGTGTTCAAGGCGGTGACCAACACCGACATACCCGCCAATGGCGGCTGCTTTCGCGCCTTGGAGGTCGTCTGCCCGCCAGGCACCATCCTTTCAGCCCAGAGCCCGGCGCCGGTGTCGATCTACTATGAATCCCTGCTGGCGGCGATGGAGGTCATGTGGCGCGCCCTGGCCCCCCTGATGCCGCACAAGCTACCCGTTGGGCATATGCGGACGGTTGGCGCGACCTTCATCTCCGGCCTGAACCCGCAGACCGGCGATCTCTATGTGATGGGCGAGCCCTTGGTCGGCGGCTGGGGCGCGTCCTTGGACCAGGACGGCGACAGCGGACAGTTCTGCAGCGCCAACGGCGAGACCTTCAACATTCCGATCGAGCTCGCCGAGAGCCGCTACGGCTTTGAGATCGATCAATACGCCTTCCACCAGGAAGATGGCGGCGCCGGAGAGTTCCGGGGCGGCAAGGGGGTGGTGCTCGACTACCGCGTGACCGCCGACGAGGCCCAGCTGACCTACTCGGCGACACGCACGGTCTCGCGCCCCTGGGGCGCGGCGAACGGACACGATGGATCCTGCAATCGCGCCCAGATTCTGCGCAACGACGGCTCGGTCGAAACCTACTCCATGGTGACCGGCGCCAAGGCGGTGAAGGGTGAGATCTTCCGCCTGATCAGCGGCACTGGCGGCGGTTATGGCGATCCCAAGCGGCGCGATCGCTCGAAACTCATGCGGGATGTCCGCGACGGGTTCGTTACGCATGAACAGGCCCGACGTGACTACGGGGTCGACCTCGCGCCGGCTGGGGAATAGCGGCGATGTCGGAGCGGCAGATCGGCGGATCGACCCTCAGCGCCGAACTGGCGAGCCTTTCCCCATGGTCGTCCGTGGCGCCAGCGATCAGCCAGGCGGAACGGCTTGCGCGGATCGAGCAGGCCCGGGCGCTTATGATCGACGCCGGTGCGGACGCCCTGCTGGTGGCCGCCGGTCCGAGCCTGTCCTACTTCACCGGGGTGGGCTGGGGCATGATCGAGCGTCTGGTGGCCATGGTCCTGCCTCGCGTCGGTCGGCCGTTCATGGTCTGCCCGGCTTTCGAGGCCGGCTCGTTGGACGCGGTGCTGACGATTGACGTCGAGGCGCGGCTTTGGGAAGAGCATGAGAGCCCGTCGGACCTGACCGCCGCGATCCTTCGCGAGATCGGCGCCTCGACTTTGGCCATCGATCCGGCGCTTGCCTTTGGCATGGCCGATCGGCTTCGCCTGTCGGCGCCATCGCTTACGGTGATGGACGCCACGTCGATCGTCGATGGCTGCCGGATGGGGAAGTCGTCCGCGGAACTGGCGCTGATGCGCCAGGCCAAACACATGACCTTGGAGGTTCAGCGCAGAGCCGCCCGCATCCTCGAACCGGGGATCCGGGCCAGCACCGTGCGCCGCTTCATCGACGACGCCCACCGGGCGATCGGCGCGTCCGGCAGCACCTTCTGTCTGGTCCAATTCGGTCGCTCGTCGGCCTATCCCCACGGTTTGCCTGGCGACGACGTCCTGGCCGAAGGGGACGTGGTGCTGATCGACACGGGCTGCGCCGTCCAGGGCTACAATTCCGACATCACCCGGACCTACGTGTTTGGCGAACCCTCGCCCGATCAGCGCAGGATCTGGAGCCTCGAACAGCAGGCCCAGCAGGCGGCGTTTGACGCGGCGCGACCGGGAGAGACCTGCGAAAGCCTAGACGCCGCGGCCAGGACGGTGCTGGAAAAGGCAGGGCTTGGGCCGGGCTATAGGCTGCCCGGGCTTCCCCATCGCACCGGACACGGCATCGGTCTGTCGGTGCATGAGGCGCCCTATCTCGTACCCGGCGATAAAACCAAGCTGCAGCCGGGGATGTGTTTCTCCAACGAGCCCATGATCGTTCTGCCCGACCAGTTTGGCGTCCGGCTCGAGGATCATTTCTTCATCACGCCGGACGGCGCCGAGTGGTTCACGGATCGATCGCCCGCGATCGATCGTCCCTTTGTCTAACCCGCTGAACAGCCGGGGCGATGTAAGAGCCGCCGCGAGGTCGCCGACGCCTTTCGCGCTAGGAGAGTCATGAACGAGCCCCTCGCCAGGACCGCCGAGGCGAACGGGTTCGCCCGCTCGCAAGTGCCTGAAGCCGCTCAGGGATCGGGCTGGAAAATCTTCTTCATCGTCGCCGGTAGTCTGTGCGGTCTGCCTGTGTTCATCCTCGGCGCCCGCATCAGCACGGGTCTGGGTTTCCAGTCAGCGCTTGCGGCGGTCGCGACCGGGGCAGGGGTGATGGCGCTGCTGGGCGCGGTCAGCGCCTACGCCGGCTCGCGCACGCGAATGAGCCTCGCCATGCTGTCCGACCTGGCCTTCGGGCGGCTGGGCGGGCGGCTGGTGAAGCTGGTGATCGCGCTGTCGCTGGTCGGCTGGTTCGGCGTCAATGTTAGTGTCCTGGGCGCCACGGTCAGCGACTCTGTTCTGGCCATGACCGGCCGGCCTCTGGCGCCCCAGCAATCTCGATTCCCGTGAGCCTGTTGATCGCCCTTGTCGCGATCCGAGGCGCCTCGGGGCTGGAGCGGTTGGGCATGGTTCTGATCCCGCTGGTCGCGCTCATTCTCATCGCCTCCGTGGCGATGACGCTCAATCGCCTAGGCGGCGTGTTGGCGACCAGCGCAAGCGGGTCACTTGGCTTTGGCGGCGCGGTGTCAGCCATCATCGGCAGCTACATGGTCGGGATCATCATCCAGCCGGACTACGGCCGGTTTGTCCGCAAGCCCCTTGCGGCGGCCCTCGGCGCCGCCTGCGCGCTTGGGGTGGTCTTTCCCCTTGTGCTCGTGTCGTCCTCGATCGCGAGCCTGGCGCTTGGCAAGCCAAACCTGGTCGCCGCCATGATCGTCCTGGGTTTCGGGGCGCCGGCGCTGGTCGTTCTGTTTATGGGCGCCTGGATCGACGCCTCGGCCTGCCTCTATTCCGGCGGTCTGTCCCTGGCCAACCAGGCCAAACGCTTCAGCCTCACGCAGATGATCCTCGCCGTCACCGTCGTGGGCATTGCGCTCTCGCTCTGCCATGCCGAGCGCGCCTTGCTTCCGTTTCTGATGGTGCTCGGCGTCGCCTTGCCGCCGGTCGCGACGGTTCAGGTGGCTGCGGCGCTGGGATCGAGATCGGCTGACTCGCGCGACGTGGCGTTGCGGTGGCCGGCGGCGTTCGCCTGGCTCGCTGGCGTTTGCGCGGGCGGCCTGACCTATGCGGGCCTGTGGCGCCTGAGCGGCATCCCCGCCATCGACTCCATCCTGGCCTCCGCCCTCGTGGTCCTCGTCTGTCGTCTCGTCGCCCTGCGCGCTCGCAGGACGGCGCAATCACCGGCTTAGCTAGGGCCCATTGGCCCTGGCGCCAAAGCGCCGTTCGCGCGCTCTTCCCGACATCGCCATGCCGGCCCAACGCGGACGACCGGATTTAGGGCGCGGCGCGCACCGGCGGGAGGGCGTTGCAGACATCCAGGGCGCCGGCGGCCCGCAGGAAGAAGGTGTCCTGGCGATTGGCCTTGAACTGACGCCAGGTTCGATAGCTCGTGCTGTTGGTTCTGAGCACTTCGAACCGCGGCCGGTCGGCCGCGGGCATGTCCGACGCGAGGCGGGCGTGTAGGATCGGCAGGCGCATTTTCGGATCTGCATAGAAGCCGAACTCGCCCACGCCGCGCGGAAGGGCCGTCAGGACGTCCATGCCCGACAGCACGCGCCCGACCAGGGCGATGTTGCGGTCGAGCTGGCGCGGCGAGTGGCCAATCACCGCATAGAGTTCCGCGCCCGATCCGGTATCCGGCAACAGGTCGCGGCCTACGCCGATCATGCCATAGCAGTGGGTCAGCCAGGCCCGTCCTTCGCCCGTCCCCGTTGGCCAGCCGCCGACGAAGCCAACGGCCTCGGCGAAGGTGTCGCGGTAAGGCAGGGGGTCAAAGACAAGGCCGGCGGAGGGGCGCTCATATTCGGCGGGCGCCGGTTGGACGATGTCCGCGGGCAGCGGCTTCTTGCCGTCCGGATCACCCATCTGCGTGACGTAGCCGTCCTGCACCCGCTCGATCACCAGCCCATCGTAGAAACCGGCGCGGGCCATGGCGCGGATATTGGCGACATGAACGGGGGCGAAAGCACCCGCCAACTCGATCGCCACCCGCCTGCCGCCGACGAAGTCGATCACCAGCAGGTCTGACGGCGCCACGGGGCGCCAGTCGCTGGACGGGGCGGCGTCCACGCTGGACTGTGGCGTGGGGGGCGTATCGGACCGAACGGCCGCGGGAGCCGCGGTGGTCAGAAGGGCGGCGAACAGCGCTGGCAGAAGGCGGGTCATAGCGTCACTGTGCCATGCTCGCGAGACCGCGCCTATCAGCGCCGCGTGAGGTTGGTGGTCTTGCCATGATGCGATGTCTCGATCAGACCGCGAACACCGATCTCAGCAGATCGATGGCCCGGGGTCGGTCCTCGGCGGATAGAGACAAGTAGACCGTCTCGATCTCGGACGTGTGCGACGGATGGCGCCGGATCAGATCGTTCGCCTCGCACGCGAGCGTTGCTGCGATCGCCTCAAGCACCGGCTTGGCGTGGTAGCGACGACCGCACTCGATCTTGTTCAGCTGGCTGCGATGGATGGCGATGGCGTCGGCCAATTGGGCCTGCGTAAGGCCCCGGTGTTTCCGCCATTCCCGGATGTAGTGCGATGGGGAAGGGCTGTGTCGATCCACTTTGTTTTGGCTCCGCATGTCTGGACTAAGGCAGGCTGGCGTCAGCAGCCGGGCTCAGATGAACCGAGCCGATAAGCGGCGCCCTTGTCGCCGCGCCCTGCGCCTTGACCAATGCACAGGTCGCACGCAATCGGATCAAATCAGACGTCACACCAAGCTCCCTTGACGCATCGTCGGCGCGCGCCTGAAGCCTGGAGGATGAGAGGGCCGCAAGAGGTCCACAACTGCTCTGGAGAGTAGGTCGGCCGTTTCGCGGGGTAGGTCTCTCCCCTGCCAGACCTACCCTTTCAGGTAGGGCGTCACAGGACAAAACTTGCGCCGCGGTCACCGCCGCCACCGATAAGCAAATCCTGGCGCGCAGGATGCACCCCTGCAACAACTGCAGAATCCCCGGCGCAAGGCCGGGGAAACCAGAGGGCTATTTACCCAGATCGTACCGATCCAGCTCCATCACCTTGGTCCAGGCCGCCACGAAATCCTTCACGAAGGTCTCCTGGGCGTCCGAACTGCCATAGACCTCCGCCAGCGCCCGCAGTTCCGACTGCGAGCCGAAGATCAGGTCGACCCGCGTGCCAGTCCACTTCAGCGCCTTGGTCTTGCGATCACGGCCCTCGAACACATCGCCGGCCGCCGTCGCCCGCCATTCCGTGCTCATGTCCAGCAGATTGACGAAGAAGTCGTTGGTCAGCTTGCCCACCTGATGGGTGAACACCCCGTGCGGAGACCCGCCGGCATTGGCGCCCAGCACCCGCAGGCCGCCCACCAGCACCGTCAGCTCCGGGCCGCTCAGCTTCAACAGCTGGGCCCGATCCACCAGGGCTTCTTCTGGCGCCATGAAGGGCGCGCCACGGCGATAGTTGCGGAACCCGTCGGATACCGGCTCCAGCGGCGCAAAGGACTCCGCGTCGGTCTGCTCCGCCGAGGCATCCATCCGGCCAGGCGTGAAGGGCGCCGTAACTGTAATGCCGGCGTCCTTGGCGGCCTGTTCGATCGCCGCCGAGCCGCCCAGCACGATCAGGTCGGCCAGCGACACCTTCTTGCCGCCGGTCGCCGAACCATTGAACGCCTGCTGGATCGCCTCAAGCTTCGCCAGCACGGTCGCCAGCTCAGCCGGGGTGTTGACGTCCCAGTCCTTCTGCGGCGCCAGGCGGATGCGCGCGCCATTGGCGCCGCCTCGCTTGTCCGAACCCCGGAAGGTCGAGGCGGACGCCCAGGCGGTCGACACCAGCTGCGAGACCGTAAGTCCCGAGGCCAGGATCTTGGCCTTGAGCGCGGCGATGTCGGCCGCGTCGATCAGGGCGTGATCCACCGCCGGGATCGGGTCCTGCCAGATCAGCGTCTCCTTCGGGACCAGCGGGCCCAGGTAGCGCTGGACCGGCCCCATA
>Ga0302314_10006738_pt1 | contig 20733 bp, 15 predicted proteins | sample III_Palsa_N2_3_FD_200533 | JGI IMG/M metagenome (GOLD analysis project Ga0302314, IMG submission 200533) | Peat permafrost microbial communities from Stordalen Mire near Abisko, Sweden - III_Palsa_N2_3 | ecosystem: Environmental > Terrestrial > Soil > Palsa > Peat permafrost | place: Sweden... | reverse complement strand
CCGCCCAAACTCAGCAAGACACCGCTGGTGATGCCCTGCTGTGCCGTCAAGCCGTTCGAGGCCAGAAGCTTTGGTGTCCAGCCGAATACGAAGTAATAGCCGCCCATCATGAAAAAGAACGCGGTCCAGATCAGACAGGTCGATCGCAGCAATTCGGGCGAGAACAGCTGTTTCATGGAGGCGCGTTCGGGAATGCCATGCAGCGCCTCGATGGGCGGAAGCGTCGCCACGGTCGGCCTGTGCATTCTCGTCAGCAATTGATTGAGTTTTCGCAGTGCACCGGGGGGCTGGCGCGTAATCAGGAAATCGAGCGATTCGGGAAGACGCCAAAAAGAAATGGGCAGCATCGCGAACGACACGATCCCCCCGAACTCGAAGGCGCTGCGCCACCCCGAGCGGGCAATCAGTATGGCCGCAATGGCACCGCCGACCGTCCCCCCGATGGAATAGCCCGAGGTATAGAGATAGCTCGCGGTATTGCGCCATTTACTGGACGAATATTCGTTGACCAGGACGGTCGCGCTCGCGAGGATGCCCCCGATACCGATACCGGTAAGGGCTCTCAAGGCCGCGAGCTGCCAGTAGTTCTGCGCTACTGCCGAGACCAGCATCCCCACGCTCACGATGAATACTGAGGTCATGACGATGGCACGACGGCCGAATCGGTCGGCGCGCGGAGCCAGGAACAGTGAGCCCAGGGCCATGCCGACGAGACCCGCGCTCAGCAACACGCCGACCTGCGACCCCGTCAATTTCCATGTCAAGCTCACCCCCGGCGCCGTGAAGGACATGACAAGCACGTCGAATCCGTCCAACATGTTGAGACCCACGCACACGAGGATGGCTGTGATCTGGTGCGCACTCATGCGGCCATTCGCGACGAATTGCCTGATATCCGACATCGTCCGAGGAACTGCGCCGATCATTGCGGGGCCCTCACGACACGACCGCCGGGACTTGCGTCGCGGGCGGGGTATTGCGGCTTCTTTGACATCGAATGACTCCATCGACGAGAACCATCCCAACGCCCGGGATATCTCCGAGACGCACGCTATCGAGTAAGTCACGCCCGGCTGAATGCTGCGCCCTGTCCAGAAAAACCAGGTCGGCCGCCCGTCCCACCGCGATGACCCCCGAATCCAACTGTCGCAAACGCGCCGTGTTGCCGGTCGCGTAGCAGAATGCTTCTTCCGCCGGCACGTCCGCCATGCTGGAGAGCAGAGCGATCATGCGCAATATGCCTAGCGGCTGCACTCCGGACCCTGCCGGCCCGTCGGTGCCCAAGATCACGCGATCCGCACACCCGAGTTCCCGAGCGTGGCGCGCGGTCAAGATTCCGATGCGCTCGTTACCGTTGTGAACGATCTCCAGGCCGCGCCGTGAGCGCTCGCACAACTCGCACACTTGCTCGTAGGGCAAGGAGGTGTGGCCGCCATTGATGTGTCCGATGATATCGGCGTCGGCCTCCAGCACCACGTCCTTGTCGATCAATCCCGACCCTGGGATCGATGGACCGCCCGTATGAATGGTGCTTTGGATGCCATGGCGACGCGCCCACGCCACCATGCGCTGCGCCTCCTCACCGCTTTTGACGGAGCCCAAACCCACCTCGCCGAGCAGCGTCACGCCGGCGGCGGCGAGTTCCGCAAAATCCGATTCGACCATGCCCTTTTCCAGAACAGGGGCACCCGCCAGCACTTTGACGCCGGCCGGCCGAAAATTCGAGAAGCTACGCTGGGCCGTGATGGCCAGCGCTTTCAAGCCGATGATGTCCTTGGGTCGGCCGGGCAAATGAACCTCGCCGGCGGAGATCATTGTGGTGACTCCGCCGTTCAGCGTCGAATCGATCCAACCCAACTGGTTCTGTCGAGGCGTCCAGTCGCCAAACACCGGGTGTACGTGAGAGTCGATGAGCCCGGGCGATAGCGCGGTGCCCCGCGCATCGATATGCGTATCGGCGGCTTCGGTATTGCAATCGCTCGCGCGTCCGACGGCGGTGATCCGGCCGGCTTCGATGACGATGGTGTCGGCGTCAAGAATAGGATTGGCAATATCCCCGGACAACATCAGGCCAACGTGACTGATGACGACCTTCCCCGAACTCTGCGCATCAGTCGGGGTCGCCATCAGCGTAGCCCGTCCTGGCCCTTGATTTCGTGCACTTGTAAACCGCCGACACGAGGCAAGGGTCTGCCGCTGTCCGTCACGGCGATCGCGACGACGATTTCATTGGCGCGAGGCGCATCGGATACGCGCGCCTCGATGGCATCGAAGTGACTGCGAACGAAGGCTGCCTCTTTGTGTCCGAGCGGTACATCGATGGCGGTACCGAGGCCTCCCATTTTCTTTGCCGACGGCACGAGAGCCGCGCCGTGGGAAACCGCTTGTCGCAGGGTTGCGCCCATCTTGGGATGCAACAGCGCGGCCGCGTGTTCGAGCTCGCCACCCTCCCCCACAATCGCCGCCTTGCCGTAGCTTTGAGCCCGTTCCGGCTGGATTCCGAGCGCTTCCACGCACTTAGCTCCCAATAGTCCACCGAGTTCTTCGCCGATGCTGGTCAGCAAGTCCAAGTTGTCGGAGAAGCGGCCGGCGTAGGGATTGGCAATCACCGCCATAGCCACGGCACGCCGAGTGGGAGGCTCCACGGCACGGCCCATCTCGGTGCGGACTTCGTCGATCTGGACCACGATCTTGCGTATTGCTGCAATCATAGACACCTCATCGTTGGCCGTCCCATCGCTTGATCTCATCGACCCGTAGTCCACCGAGTCTCTCATGAATTCTGGGGCCCAAACTCATCACGAGAATGTAGGCTACTTCGTCCGCCGCCGGCGCGCCGGGAATTCGTACTTCTATCGCGTCAAGATGACTGCGTATGTAACTGGCATTGAGGTGCGTCAGGGGCACATCGATGGTCGCACCCGGCCCGGCCACCTTCTTCGTGGACGGAACGATGGCGAGTGCATTTCCTGGCTGGGCACCCCCGCCGGTTACGGCATCGCTCTTCCAGCCCAGCGCCTCCCGCATACCGTAGCCACCCGGCGCGTGCCACAGCGCACCGTGTTCGAGTTCCCCGGCCGCGCCTACGATCGCAGCTTTCCCATAACTTTGAATGTCTGCGGCGGCGCATTGCAGCCCGGCAATCAGCTTCTTCGCGAGCATCAACCCCACGGGTTTCAACTCCTCCATGAACGGCGCAATGTCGGGCACGAAGCGACCGGCGAAGGGATTCGTCATGACCGCCGCGATCGCACCTCGCCGCAGCGGCTTAGGCACCACGGGTCCAAACTCGTGAAAGATGTCTTCTATATGAGTGAATAGGCGACGGATGGTAATCATGCCGCCGCCATGTCGAACAGAGCTGGTCTTGATACCGGCATGACAACTTCCATCCTTCCCTGCAATGTAATAGCGGCTGCAAAAATCAGCCCGCGCGCGCGCCATAGGCCCGTTTCGACGCGTCCTGCCAGCAAGGCCGAGTCGACGGCCGACATCGGCAGCGGCGGAACGTCAACGGTGACCATACGTGAGCCGAGATCGGTGTCATCCTTCAATTGATCGGCGGGCGCGCGGACGATGGCGGGATGCAGGCAGTTCACGGCATTCCCGATGAGCGTCGCGGCGGCATCCGCCGTCGCCGCATCGGCGGCCAATACGGTGACGCTGTCGGCGATACCGAGGCTGAAGCTCCGGCCGCGCCATCCGCTGGTGGCGATGCCGCGAATGGCAGCGTGCTGGTCGAGGGTAAACGCACCGCTCAGCGGCACGCCGGTCGACTGAGTCGTATCGGTGCGCTCGGGGTGCGAACAGATACCCACCCGGAAACTCGCACCCGCCGCGAGATACACAGCAATGTCGCCGCCATTGTTGATGCAGGCCCGCTGTATTCCCGGTTGATCGAACCCTGTGATGAGGTGGTCGGCAACGGCGCCCGCCACCGCCGCCATCGAAGTAATGAACCGCTCATCGGCGAAGGCGCGACACGCTCGCAGCATGCGACGCGCCACGGGCCCGCGCAGGGTGGTCCCATGGTCCACGGCGCGCCGCAACGACGGCAACTCCTGCACCAATCCGGGCAGCACCCCCTGAAACTCGTCCCAACAGCCAGCGATCGCACGCGCCTGGGCTTCGGGATCTCCCTCCACGTCCACAATCAGATCGATAGGTCCGTGCTGAAAATGCCACCGATCCGGGCCGAGGCGTTCGAATGCCGCACCACCGCCCAGGCCGCTCATTCTAGGAGCGCCTTGTGCCGGAGCGGCCAGGGATTGGCGGTATCGATGCTCACGATACGGCTCCGATGCCGATCCATCACGTCCTGCAGTGACTGGACGCTCTCCATGTATCCGCCCAGCGCCTGATACTCGGACAGCCGCATGGTGAATTCGATCGGCGCCACGACCGCGGGCGTCGGAACCGTACCAAAGGAGCGATCGGGCATCAACGCGACATCCACCATGACCGTGATGCCGCCGCCCGGCCACACATAGACGGGCGCACCGCCGCACGTCACATTCACCCGCGAGTCCTTGATGGCCTGCGTCAATCGCACCGGGCTGCGCGTCGCCCCGGCGCGCAGACTTCCGCCCGCCCCCCCCACGAACAACACCGTGGTCAATGCCGGCTCGCAATTCTCGGCGATCAGATCAACCGCCTGCCTGACCTCGACCGGCATTGCCGCCGGCTGCGGCACCAGATGCTCGTCCAATACGAAGTATGCCGAGTGTTCTCCCGTGGTCGAGACCATGAGCAGCCGTAATCCGGGCCAACTCACCTTGGCGTCGAATCCAGCGATGATGGACGTGGGATCCTGGATATCGGTGCCGCCCCAACCCGTGCCGGGGTTGGCGACCTTGAAATAACGACCGGGCGTGGATCGACGCCCTCTCAATTCGATGCCAGAGGGGCGAATATCGAGGTACTTCCCGGCTTGATGCTCGGTAAGCACGCCGGTAATGTGGTCGTCCACAACCACCACCTCATCGAGCAACCCGAGCCATTGCTTTGCGAACATGCCGATGGTCGCCGAGCCGCAACCCACCCGCATCCGGGTCTCGCGCTCGCCGTTGACAATGGGGGGTGCTCCCGACTGAACCACCAGCGTCGAGCCGCCATCGATCGACAGATCTACCGCTTGCTTGTTACCCAGGGCCGCCATGAGTTCGCAAGTCGCGCGGCCCTCTTTCTTACCACCGCCCGTCAGGTGATGAACACCGCCGATCGAGAGCATTTGAGAGCCGTACTCCGCCGTCGTGACGTGGCCGACGAGTTCGCCGTTGAAGCGGATGTTGGCCTGTTCCGGCCCAAGAAACCGGTCGGTATCGATCTTCAGTTTGAAACTGCAATAACTGAAGATGCCCTCGGTCACGACGGTGACGATGTCCACCTCATCATGGCGACTCGAGACGATGAAAGGCGCGGGCTTGTAATCCGGATACGTGGTTCCCGAGCCGACCCCGGTCAGAAAAAGCGCCGCCTTGTCGTCCGGCAGCGGATGCCGGGATAAGATCATGGGATCGACACGGGTGAGGAGTCCGTTGACATTGCCCCAACGATCGCACGCGCCCGTGCGTCCCTCGCTGATGTTGCACAGAACCGGGCAGGCATCGCAGCGAATCTTATTCGCCATCGATCGAGTCGGGCTGGCGCTTTGCAGCACCGTCGGCCCCGACGTCAGCGACAATGTCGGATCCATGTCTTCTACTACATGGTCGACTCGCGTGTGCCCAGTCGAATGTTCATTCATGTCGGTGCCGGATCCTATGCTGGCAGAACCACAACGCGTGATCGTCCGTGTACTAATGAAGTGTTTACTTCACTAATTCTCAGAGCCTACCGGGGATAGGGGGTCAATGCAAGCGGCGGAAGACTCCGCCTGATTGCTGGCTATAATACCGACTGTATAACAGTAATGGGGAGACGTACCTAGATGTCAAACGGCGACTTGCCGACCGCTGTTCCCAGTGGCGGCACGAATAAAAAGCCCGTACGCGGCCGTCCGGTGGGGCAGGTGGCGACCCGCGAGAACATTTTGCGAGCGGCGATCGATGTTTTCGCAAAGCAGGGTTTCGCGGGAGCCCGGGTCGAGAAGATCTCCAAGGCGGCGCGTACCACCGACCGGATGATCTACTACTACTTCGGCAGCAAGGAGCGGCTGTTCGTCGCTGCGCTGGAAACCATCTACAAGGAACTCGGCGACGCCGAGGCGGCGCTGGACCTGTCGGGTTTGGCACCGGATGCGGCACTGTGCGCCATCCTGCGCTTTACTTGGAACCACTATCTCACCCACCCCGAAATGCTGTCCCTCCTCAACAATGAAAACCTTCAGCAAGGGCGGCACGTGTCGAGGTCGAAGCGGGTCAAGGAACTGTCGTTTCCCTTCGTCTCGATTCTGTCCGAGGTGCTGGCGCGCGGAACCAAGCAAAAGCTGTTTCGACCGAACATCGACGCTCAAGATCTCTATGTGGCCATGTGTTCCCTGGGCTACTTCTACTTATCGAATCGGTACACCCTATCCGCCTTTCTCGGCACGAACCTCATGGCGCCGGATGCCCTGGATCACTGGATCGAAACCACCGAGACCATCATTCTGCGATTCGTGCGCCGCGTGCCTTAGGGCTCTGCTTCACGAAGCCGAGCCGCCGTCTCGGAGAGCTCCCTCCAAGCCGGCCGATTGGGAGCGAAACGCGCTTGCAAGTAGGCGAGCAGATCGGCGATTTGGCGATCGTCGAAGCTCGTACGAAAAGACGGCATTGCGCCTCGATGGGCGAGGCTGGGGACATTCACACCGTCCAGGAGCGCGCGTATGGCATTCGTCGGTACGGCGCTGTGCAAATTGCTGTTGAGCGCGAGTGACGGCCGAGTGCCTGCGAGACTTCCGAATTGAGGGTCATGACACGACGCGCACGCGCCTTCGAACAGCCGAGCACCCGCCTCGTGCGCCCGCAGGGAGGCATTTTGGGAATTTGTCTCGAGAAGAGCGGCCATTTCCTGTTGGGCAGTCTCGGCAAGTTGCGGGTTGAAAGAGGCCAAATAGTGAGCCATGGCTCGAATGTCGGTATCCGGAAGTGACGCGAGGCTTGCCACCACGGGCTGCATGGGGCCTGCGGCGGCGCCGTGAAAACGCGCCGCCCCCGTCGTCAAGTACTCGAACAGATCGGCTTCGCTCCAGGGAATGGGGGAATGGCTCAAGGCGGTCAATGGCGGAACTTCCCATCCATCGGCAAAACCGCCGGCGAATTGCAGGGAGCCGCTCTTCTCCGCCCCCAGACTGTTGCGAGGCGAATGGCAGCCACCGCAGTGACCGAGCCCTTCGACCAGATAAGCCCCCCGATTCCATTCGGCGGATCGTGCGGCATCCGGCACGAATTGGCGTTCGCGCAGAAATAGGACATTCCAGAAAGCGAGCAGCGGGCGCCAGCTGAATGGAAATGACAGGCGGGTCGCAGGAACCGTCGCCCGTACGGCCGGCTGGGACATGAGGTAGGCATACAGGTCCTCCATATCCCGGTCCGTGGTCTTTGCAAACGCCGTATACGGAAAGGCCGGATAGAGATGGCGGCCGTCGCGATGAATTCCCTGGCGCATCGCCCGCTCGAACGCCGCGTAGGACCAAGCGCCAATCCCTGTATCGACGTCGGGTGTGATGTTCGTGGTATAGACCGTGCCAAAAGGTGTATCGAGCGCTCGGCCTCCCGCATTTTCCGTACCATTCGCTGTCGTGTGGCACACCGCGCAATCACCGAGCGCCGCGAGTTCTCGGCCGCGGGCGATGGCCCCGCCTGAATACAGCTGCGGATTGGGGCCGGTGGTGGGCGCGATCGGGGCGCGGCACACCCAGAGTGCCGCCGCCAGACCGACGGCGCCCGCGATCCCCGCAGCGAGACGTTGCAACCAGGGCCGAGATCGCGCCGGCGACTGCGGGGATGCTGCGAGCCCGCGCAAATTGTCGAGCCGCGTCGCAATCGCGTGGGCCGACGCGGAGACATCATCGGCGTGCTCGGTGCGCAACGTCAGGCCAGGAACTTGGGCCGCGTGCAGGGCCGCCCGGACCCGCTCCGGCGTAAACGGCGGTTCACGCATTCGGACACCAGTGGCGTCGAATATCGCATTGGCGATGGCGGCGGCGCTCGGAACCGATGCCGATTCGCCCGCCCCTAGCGGCGGGTCATAGGGCCTGGGCATCATCACCACTTGAATGACCGGAAGGTCTGGGAACCGTAAGACGGGGTAGGTCCCCCAGTCGCGATTGGTGGTGAGGGGGCCGGCGAAGCTCACCTCCTCCTTGAGCGTACGGCTGATGGACTGAATCACGTTGCCGTGAATTTGATGCTGTATGCCCGCGGGGTTGATCGCGAGTCCTGTGTCCTGGCCCACAACCACTCGAGAGACCTGCACCTCCCCGGAATCGAGATCGACTTCTACCTCGGCGACCCAGGCGGACCAGGCCGCCGCCGTGCCCGGAAACTTGCCGTGTAGGTATTGGGCGTAGGCGACCCCCTGCCCTCGCCGCCGACCTGCGGCGATTTGTTCCAATCGCGGTCCGGTTCGCACCTGCCAACCCGCACGCTGTACGACTTCCTTGATGAGATAGAGGGCCCGTTCGTCGCGCAAATGTCGCAGCCGAAATTCGACCGGATCAACCGCTGCCGCTGCCGCCAATTCGTCGATATAACACTCGTGCGCGAAGGTGTTGGGCATGGCGGAAACGCCACGCAGCCACGACGCCCGCACCAGCGGCGCCATGTCATTGACCACGACCCGCATATGATCGAACTGATACGGCGGTATCGCGGTACGGTCGCCCATATCGGACACCACGGCCACCGGCGGCACGGCTCCGGTGAGCAGCAACGCGAGCGTGGGTGCCATATTGGAGGGATAGCAGGTCGAAAAATCGTAGGCCGCCACCGTCCCATCGGCGGCCAGGCCGCCGTCGACTGTCATGATCTGCGCCGCGCCTTTCGGCTCCCAGACATGCTCCTGCTCCCGCGTGAGTTGCACGCGCACCGGCCGCTGAACCGCACGCGACAACAACGCCGCATCGGCGGCGACGTCGTCGGCACAGTTACGGCCGTAACAACCAGCCGCCTCCAGCCGGATGATGTCGACTTGAGCGGCCGGCATTTGCATCAGCAGCGCAAGATCGGCCCGCAGTGGCAATGGATTTTGAGTGCCCGACCAGACCGTCAATTGGTCGCCGCGACAATCGGCAACGGCGCAGGAGGGACCTATGGAGCCGTGCAGCTGATACGGCCAGAGGTAGGTGCGAGGCATGCGCGTGCCCGCTTCCTCGAGCCTGCGATCAACCGTACCCTTGTCGAGCAGAGTACGAGGATGGCTCGGTTGTGCACCCACGGCAGCGTGCACATCCTGCATGTCGGGAGCCGTGGTAACGGGCCGCCATGCGACGCGTAGCCGTTGCGCCGCTTCCGCGGCCTGTTCCTCTCGTTCGGCGACGATACCGACGAAGTCTCGAATCACGACCACCGCCACAATGCCATCGAGTCCGGTCAGAGAAGACTCGTCCACCTCGATCAGGCTGGTACCGACGAAGGGTCCGCTGTCGAAGCCCACATAGGGCGGTCGCACCACTCGACCGTGCAGCATTCCCGGCACCCGGACGTCGTGCACGTATCCGTCCCCGCCGGTGGCCTTCGCAGCGATGTCGACGCGCTGAACGCTGCGTCCAACCACCCGATAATCCGCGACCGCCTTGACGGGCACACTGGCCGAGAGCACGAGCCGATCGCAACGCCCCTCGAGCAAGGTACCAAAGCTCAGGCTGACCTGCTGACCCGCCGCTCCTGAAAATACGCAAGCGTCGGCCGTGCGCAACGTCGAGATATCCGTTTGCAGCCGTTGGGCCGCCAATTCGAGAAGAAAAAGTCGCGCCTGCGCCGCAGCGCGCCGCAGCGGTACCGCGGAGATCTGGATGGTCTCGCTGGCAATGGTGGCGCCCTGGTCGGGGGTTCGTTTGGTGTCGCCCAGTACCATCGTGACGCGCTCCAGCGGCACGTCCAGCTCTTCGGCGACGATTTGCGTGAGCGCTGTTCGCACACCCGTGCCGAGGTCGACGTGACCATTGAACGCGGTGACGCTGCCATCTGCGGACAGGAGAAGAAACAGCTCGGCGTCACGGCCGGCCACCGGCCGCACGATGCTCAAGGTACCGGCGCCCTCGAGCTCGCCGGGGCGCGCAGGCGCCGGGTTCTCTGAATCGGTCACGATTGCGAGGACGGCGTGATGGCATCTCTTGCCCGGCGCACCGCATCGAGGATCTCGACATGCGCGCCGCAGCGGCAAAGATGGTACTTCAATGCCTGCTTGATCTCGGCGTCATTGGGGCGGGCATTGCGATCCAAAAGCGCCTTCGTGGCCATGATCATGCCGTTCAAACAGTATCCGCACTGCGCCGCTTGAGCCGAGATGAATGCCTGCTGAATCGGATGCGGACGCTGCGCGTCGCCGAGCCCTTCCAGGGTGACGATCTTCCGCCCCACGACATTACCGACCGGCACCACGCAAGAACGGACGCAGTCACCGTCGACCAGAACGGCGCAGGCGCCGCATTCGCCCAACCCGCATCCAAACTTGGGGCCGTTCAGCGCCAGATCGTTGCGCAGCGCGTGCAGCAGCACGGTGCGTGCAGGAATGTCGAGCAGGTGCCGACGCCCGTTGACGTCGAGACAAAGGGGGCCTGATGAGTTCACGGAAGCCGGCTATAGACCATAGGTCATGATCTCCCGCTTGACGAATTTCCTCAAGGACGGTGATTTCCCCAGTTCGCGGGGGCCTGCGTACATGAACTGAATTAAACACTCCCTACATTTAAGTGCAAGCAGTGAGCCATGTCAAAGCGCACTCGATCATCGATGCGCCTCCAAACGGTGCAATTGCTCGTTTCGGTCGGGGATGTGCGCCCCAACTGCGCGCATGTGATCTATGGCGCTGCGGCTTTCGGACGACTCATCGCGTCGTGCGTGTTGCCACACGAAAATAAACAAGCTAGATTCGGACTTCCTGAAGTACTTACTACATTAAGGCGCAGGATGTCGGACGGTCCGCATTCCCCTTGAGGAGAACACGCCAATGATGACGGGATCCACGCACGCTCGTTACCGCTACGCGGCGCAGAAGCGCATCTTCATGCTAGGCCTGGCGCTCCTTGCCGCGACGCCCAGCTTCGCCGACGAGGCCGACGCGACAATTGAAGAAGTCGTCGTAACCGCGCAGAAGCGCACCGAGAACGCGAAGGACGTACCGGTGAGCATCTCCGAACTGAGCGGCGATCTCATCAATTCCCGGCATATCGCCGACTTCGACGATCTGACCCGCGCGGTGCCGAGCGTTTCTTTTGCCTCGGGCGGCACCGAGGGATTGAGCAACATCGAGATCCGCGGCGTGAGCTCCTCCGTAGGCTCACCTACCGTCGGCGTCTACCTCGACGAGTCGTCGATCACCGTCGATGCCGGGGGGCCTTTCGTCGGTCAAGCACAACCGATTCCTTTCGATCTTGCCCGCGTAGAGGTGCTACGAGGTCCGCAGGGGACCCTTTACGGGGCAAGCTCCATGGGAGGCGCGATTCGCTTCATCACCAATCAACCGCGGCTCGATGCCGACACCGTCGATGTCGTATCCGATCTGTCCGGCACGGATTACGCGGGCGTGAACTACAACGAAAGCATCGTCGTCAACGCGCCTCTTTCGCCTGATCTCGCCGTGAGAGTCGGCGTCGATTACGGCCAGGATGCCGGCTGGATCGATCATTACAATTACCTCACCGGCGCCAAGGACCAGAGCGGTATCAACCGGGTCGAGAGAGGAGTCTTCAAGGTTGCGCTCCTATACAAGCCTACCGAGGATCTGACGATTACGCCGTCTCTATGGGCGCAACAGGTGCTGTCCAAGGACTCCAACGTGTTTTACCCCGATCTCGGCATGTACGATACGAGCAAGGAAGTCCGTGAGCCGTCCAAAGATCGGCTGTTCATACCGTCCCTGAAAATCGACGACAATCTCGGGCCAGTGGACTTGACCTCCATCACAAGCTATTTCTGGCGCGATAACAAGCGACTGCTGGATGGCACGTATTTCAACGACGCCGCCTTCGCCTATTACTTCCTCGACTACAACCCGACATTCGCGAGCCATCAACCGCAGAACGACTCCATCATCGCCCATATCCCCTCCCCCTCCTACGTCGACAACAAGAACGTACAGTTCACCGAGGAGTTGCGCGCGTCGTCGCCGAAAGCGGGGGCCGGGGACCTTCCGCTGCGCTGGACGGCCGGGGTCTACTACTCGACGGTTAACCAAGAGTCCCAGAACAATGAATTCTCTCCGGGCCTCAACTCCGCGTTCCAGTCCATTTACGGGTATCCGTTGAGCAGCCCCATCGCCCAAGCTGCCCTGGGTTCAACGGCCAACACCTTTGCCGGAGACGTGATCTATATCGCGCCGATTCAGCAGAAGGTCGACGAATACTCTGGATTCGGTGAAATCAGCTACGACGTGCTGCCCACACTGCATGCCTCCGCAGGCTTGCGCTACGAGTACTCCACGCAGAAATACATTTCCGACCAGTCGGGCTTCTACGCACTGAGCTCCCCCGCGGTCTACTCCGCCAGCACGAACGGCTCCTCGACGACCCCCAAATTCTCCCTCGTCTACGATTTGACCGACACATCCACGGCCTATGCCACGGTGGCGAAGGGTTACAGACTGGGCGGAGGTACGGGACCCATCCCCGAAAGCCTGTGTGCGAGCGATCTGAAGGCGATCGGTGAATCGAGCGCTCCCAACTCGTACAAGAACGACTCGCTGTGGAGCTACGAGCTGGGCACCAAACTGCTGGTCGATGACCGCCGACTCTCCATCGACGTGTCCACCTATCTGATCCACTGGAAGAACATTCAGCAGGAGATATCACTACCTGATTGTGGATTCGGCTTCGTGGACAATTTTGGCGACGCACTGAACGTGGGCGGTGAGCTGCAAGTCGCTTACAAGCCGGCGCTGGTTCCGAATCTCACCCTGGGACTCAACGCCGGCGGTGGCAAGTCGGTAATCACGAAATCCATCGATCCGTCGGCGGCAGCCGTGGGCGAGCACACACTGTACGCGCCCGAGTGGACCGGAACCGCGTTGGCTGACTACAAGATGACCATTTCTGACGGCTTGACGGGTATTGCACACGCCGACTATGACTACACGGGTATCTCCTACGGAAGTTTCCAGTCGGCGGATCCCGGCTATCAGAATCCGGGGTACGGCGTAGTCAATGCCAGCCTCGGCATCGATACCGGTTCGTTCCAGATCTCCTTGTACGGCAAGAACCTGGCGAACAACCAGACTATCATCCAACGCCCGAACGTGGCGGATGTGTACGAAGGCTATACGGTCAGGCCAATGACCATCGGGATCAATGTCGCGAAGCAATTCCGATGAGGAGCGCCATTCCTATGCGAACACCCGTCCGACTTCTCACCTTGGGGATCACGCTGTTGGCTGCCGTCGCCGGCGCCGAAGCCGCCCATGCCGCAAATCCGGAATGCACGGTGGAAGCCCTCCGGGCCGTAGCGCCTCCGGGTGTGACCATCATGGACATTCCCAATGTCGGGCCGCATGACGTGCTCAAGACCTCGCAGGGCGTGAGCGTCGTGGCGGCGGGATCGTTGGGCGACGGCGCGCCCGAGTATTGCTTCGTCACCGGTCGCGTGGTCACCAATCCGACCACGAACAAGACGGCCAACTTCGCCGCGGCGCTGCCCCTCAAGAGTCAGTGGAACGGCAAGTTCATGTTTCAAGGCTGTGGCGGAAATTGCGGAACGGTGTTTCTTGGCAAGCCGTCCGCAGCCTCGCTGAAGCGCGGTTATCCCATCTTTGCCACCGACGATGGGCATATGAACGGCGCCTCGCCCGACAAGCGCCTGTGGCCGTTCTCCGAGAGCTCATGGGCGGCAGCATCGCCCGGACACCGTGATGAAGATGCGGCCACCGACTTCTTTTATCGGGCGGTCCATGCGGTAGTTCTAGCCGGCAAGGAATTGACTTTGAAATACTATGCTGCCGATACCCTCGAGCAGTCTTACTATCAGGGCTGCTCCGACGGTGGGCGCGAAGGTATGGTCGAAGTCGCGCGATATCCGACGGATTTCGATGGCGTGGTGGCTGGCGACCCGTACTTCGATATCGACGCCGAGATCGTAGAATCCTTGGCGGGCATCCAGGTACAGTTGCGAACCCCGTCGGCCGCGATTAGTCATGCTCAGATGCTGAAAATCGACGCTGTCGTCGACGCGAAATGTGACGCGACAGATGGCGTGAAAGATCATCTGATCCAGGATCCGGGCCAGTGTGCCTTCGACCCGCAAAAGGACCTGCCGAGATGCAAAGCTGGGTTGTCGAGCGATGACTGTTTCACCAAGGACCAATTGGCTTCCCTGTCGTCCATTTGGTCGGGCATCACGAACCAGGCCGGAAAACCGGTCTACCCGGGGTATCCCATCAGTAACGTCTCGAGCAACATGAGAGCGGACGATCTGGAGTACTGGCTTGGTTTCCAGGGCCCCGTCGATGCAGCCTCGGGGCCCGAGCCCTGGGTGAGTCACCCCGACCAACAAGCCGAAGCCTGGTATTGGGCCAATCAAACGATGCGCTATATCGTATATGCCGACCAGCCCGGTTTCAATTCGCTAACGACGCCGGGCATCACCTTTCACGCGGCCAACAAGGGGTCGGGCTTGCACGCCGTCATTCCCGACGAGACCGTGGCCTTTATGCGAAAGCGGGTGGGTGCGGGAAATGGCAATGTGCCGTCTGAGAGTGCCCAGTTCTTCCAACAAAACCGCAAGCTCATTCTTTATCACGGCTACAGCGACGGAGACATCACGCCGTTTCGAACCATTCAATATTATCGTGACCTTGCCAAGCTGCACGGCGGGTATGCTCGGCTCCAGAAAAATGCTCGCCTATTCATGGTCCCCGGCATGGCACATTGTGGAGGAGGTGCCGGTCCGAATTCGTTCGGTCAAGGCGGCAATCCGAATCCAGGCGACGCGCATAACGACATCATCGCTGCACTCGAGAACTGGGTTGAGAAAGGCGCGGCGCCGTCTGCGATCATCTCCACGAAGTTCGAGCATGACGATCCCACGGGCAAGATTGCGCGCACCATGCCTCTTTGCCCTTTCCCCTCCATGGCTCGCTATCGGGGGAAAGGAGACGTCAACGACGCCGTCAATTGGGCCTGTGGTGTTACCGATCAGCGCCTGCTCAAGAAGGGTCATGCGGGGCAGACTGCGGGCTTGTACGCGCACTTGAAGTAACTTGGACGAGCCGCCGCTCACCCCGTTGCCGATGAGCGGCTCGCTAGCCACCAGGACCGGATCGTGCGCTGAGTGCTCGACAGCAGATCAATCTGATCAAGGAGACTGTTCTCCGATGATCCGGCGGCGACGACAATTATTGATGGCCTGGGTGAAGGCCTGACTGCCGAACAGATTCGTCTCACAACGGGACTCACGAAAACCGACTATGACTCCGCTCGGCGGCGCAAGCCGCGGCGGATCTAGGAATGGATCTCGACAACAAGGAATCGGCTGCTTTTGCGGGTTTGACGTATTTTTTCTCGACCGCAACTCTCAGAGTTCTTTAGCGTAGGACGGGGAAACGCCCAGGAAAATGATCTCTCTATTACGGGACGGATGAGTCAGCATATTTCCTAGCATCCAAAGATCCATTTACATTATCAATTTCGATAATGTGAATATAGGTACTAGTATCACATTTAGATTATCGAATATGATATTCTATCTGAATTATGACTCCTTCTCGCCGTCCTTTGACCCCAGAGCTGGCTTCCAAGTGGGCTGCCTCTGCGCAATACCAGTTTCTGGACTCACTGATGGCAGACCCTCAGATCCAATACCAACAAATTGCTTTCCATGGTGGAACCTCATTGCACTTCTCCTGGCGGTCGCCGCGACTGTCGGAGGACTTGGATTTCTTGATCGCCCGAAGTGCGGCTGACCTCGGGACCATCGTTGAGTTGGCCGGACAAAAGGTCGCGGAGGCATTCCGCTCGGAAGATCCTCAGTTCACGGTCGAGATCCAGGACCGGACCCGGCATGAGGAGCGGATGATTTACTACGACCTCCGTGTGGCTCACGAAGCGTATGTAGGAAAGGCGCTCATCAAGGTGGAGTTCTGGCGCGTGAGCCCAGAGTACTTGGCACAGTATCCGGTCGAACTACGCTCCCCCATCCAGCCCGGACAGATGGTTTCACGGATTTCCAACCCGGTGCCAGCGGCAACACTCGAGGCCGCTTACTGCGACAAACTCACAGCGCTCGCCACTCGCCCCTATCTCAAATGGCGAGATATCTACGACTTATGGTGGATCGGTACGCAGACGGACGCCAGGCTCGAGGTGTCGTCGGTCACACGGCAGTTCCTTCATAACGTCTCCGCGTATAGAACGATCGACGGTCTTTCGCCGGCGCAGGCGTTACGGAAATTTCTCGAAAACGATCCGACTGAAGTACTCAAGAAGGCCGATCCTGATTTACGGAGATGGCTGCCGACAGTGCTCTGGCACAAGATGCATCCTCGGGTAACGGGGGAGATGGTCGAGTACGTCAGAGGCGCGCTGGAGAGCGTGGCGGATGCCATCGAAAAGAACATCATGGACGGCACTCTGAAACGTGTGCAGCGATGACGAGTGCGCTAGCACGCCTGCGCGATCTGCCGGAGGCCTTTACTTTCGCGGGGTTTTGCAAGCTCACCCGTTTTTCCAATAAGGCGGCTGCGGTTTGTCTGTCCCGCTGGAAGGAGAAAGGACTCGTCGAGGCTGCTGGGGAGCGCGCGCGCCTTTACTTCAACAAACTCAAATGTAACGAGGTCGACGGATCGCTGCGGATCGCGGCGCTACTGTTCGAATATCCGAGCGCCATGCTCTGCGGTGAGTCGGTGCTGCACGCGGCGGGATGGATCACGCAGATCCCGTCCCGTCTTTCAGTCGCCGTCATCTCACGCCCGAGCTACGTCTCACTGCATGGATTCGACATCCAGGGCCGCCCGCTTTCCTGGTTCAAGAAAGTTCACCCCGCTGTCGATCCCTCTCCTGACCGGCGAGTCTATGGTCTGCGGACCTTGCCAACGCCGCTCGCGCTTGCGGATTTGTACGGCGACGCGAAGGGGTGGCACCCAGACGTGGACGAGTTGGACATTCCGCAAGAAGATCTTGCGTCTGTCGGGGCAGCGGCGACGCTGCTCGATGTCGAACTGCCGGCGCCGCTGGGACGTCAGATCAAGAAGGCCGCGAAGAACTTCGATCGTCTCGAGATCGCAGACGGACCCGCGATTTAATGGTGCCGCAAAAAGGCGGGGAACTCGAATTTAACCTATTGAACACGTCGGCTTTTGGACGGTCAGCACCTTACACGCCCAGAAAGTACCCCGCATCGCAATCAAGGGACCCAGGCTAGGCGTGAATATCAGCAAATTTGCCGTCCCGCTCCGCGAGTTCCAGTAGCAACGGCGAGGGACTCCAATATCGCTCCCCCTGCGCACGTGCCAGCGCCTGGATTTCTTTGAGTACCTCCCGAGGCCCCAATGTATCGGCATAACACATTGGGCCGCCCCGATAGCGCGGGAATCCGTATCCGTTGCACCAAATGGTGTCGATATCGGCGGCGGCACCGACGATCCCGGCGGCCAAGATATTCGCGCCTTCATTGATGAGCGCGAATACACATCGCCTTACCACCTCCTCATCGGATATGGGCCGACGCTCAACCCCGAGCCGCAAAGCTTCTGCCGCGATCATCTCCTCGACGGCGATGGAACGGTCAGGACGCCGGGCTCCCTCCGCATAGTCGAATGCCCCCGCCCGGCTCTTCTGGCCGAGTCGACCAGACTCCACCAGCAGATCGGCGACGCGGTAATACCGAGGGTCATCGGGCAGGTCTTTGCGTTCGCGCCTTACGCGATACCCCACATCCAGCCCCGCAAGGTCCCCGACTGCATTGGGGCCCATCGCCATCCCAAATCGTTGCATGGCCGAATCTATCTGCGACGGTGTCGCCCCCTCGAGCAAGAGGAACTGATTCTCACGCCCGTACGCATACAGCATGCGATTGCCGACGAACCCAAAGCAGTTTCCGACGACCACGCCAAGCTTCCCCATGCGCTTCGTCAACGCGAGGACTGTCGCGATAACTTCGGTCGACGTCGCTCGGCCCCGAACGATCTCGACGAGCCGCATGATGTTGGCGGGGCTGAAAAAATGCATGCCCACGACATCCTCCGGTCGACTCGAGGCTGTGGCGATGGCATCGATGTCCAACGTGGAAGTGTTGGACGCCAGGATTGCGCCGGATTTGCATACTTCGCCGAGCCTTCGGAAAACCTGCTCTTTGACTGCCAGGTTTTCGAAAACAGCCTCGATGATGAAATCGGCGGTGGCGAGGTCGTTGATTCGGCTGCCGCCGGCGACCCGTGCGATGGCCGCGTCCGCCGCCGAACGTTCAATACGCCCCTTGGCAACGCAGGCTTCGATCGTCGATCGCAGCCGCTGCATGCCCGCTGCCAGGGCATCGGGGTTGGTGTCGACCAGCGTCACTCGAACGCCCGCGAGGCTCAAGCTCACGGCGATGCCCGAACCCATGGTTCCAGCGCCGAGCACACCGACCGACTCAACGGAGCGTGTCGCTTCCTTGACGTTTTTACGTCGCTCGGCGAAGAACAGGTATCTCAATGCCCTTGAGCCGCTGGACTCCCGACACTGCTCGAAACGACGACGTCCGAGAGCCAAACCCGCCTCGAATGGCAGCGTCGCTGCCGCCTCAACGCATTCTATAATGAACTCCACTGACTCGATTCCGGGGTATTTGCGTGCGGCCAGCGACCGCTGTTCCGCCACGAAGGCGGGATCGAGCGAGGGACCCGGCACCGCTTTATCCTTGAGTCGCGGAGGGGCGGCTGCCGCACGCAGCAGCGCTACAAGCCAAGATTCCGTCCGCCATCCTGGTCGGTGAGACGGCGGCGGCGGTTCACTCTCGCCATCGATTCTCTATCGATCACGATCATGTGGTGGCAAATCTCGCAAATAATTACGACACAGCAATTCGCGCCCTGGAAACCATCGCCGGCCGGCGCACGAATCGCCGTGTGAAAGGGAAAATGGTGCTTGGCTCTGTCGGCGGCATCGCAGCCGGACTTCGAAACCTGCGGCGCTCAGTTCCCTTGGAGACGACCGAAGTCGCCGGGCGCAGCGGCCGAATTCGCTTGCCTACGATCGACGAAACATTGCGCATCAAAACGTTTCTGGTGGTTGATCGCAATGCGACTCGCGATTATTTGGACGTTGCAGCCCTCTCTCACAGTCTCGGCCTCAGAAAAAGCGCCATAGCGCTGGAGCGGATGAATTAGATTTACTCCGAGTTCGCCGAAGACGGTGGCGACATGCTGACTTCAGCGGTCGTCAAACTAGCGGCACCCGATCCCTACGACCTTACAGATATTGATCTGACGGAATACAAAGGGATAATCGCCCCGTGGAACAATTGGCGCGCGGTTCAAGTTCAGTGCGCGTCGTTGGCCGCGGCGATCCTTACTCCGCCTGCGGCATCCGAACCCGCAGACTGAAATTAACGGGCCGTGGACTAACTTCGCGCTGCCGCGCTTGCAATCACATTGATCATTGCCGGAATGTCCTACCGGGGAGAGCATCGGTACGCAACGGCGCTTGACCGCGCGATGGTCTTGCTCGACGATGTTGTTGAGGTAGCGACAACTCCGCACCTTGACGGACCGCCACTCTGGCTCCTCTTGCCGTAACAACCGCAATGCGCTGTGGGTTGCCGCGTTGCCGCCAAGGTTCACCTTACGAGGGCGGCGACCGTGGTGCGCCCTCATTGCCCTGCCAAAGAATTCGCGCGCAGCCGAGATGCTCCGATCCACGCAGAGTAGAGATTCGACAGTCTTGCCATACTTGTCGATGGCGCGATAGAGCTAGCGATTGCCGCCGCGCACCGAAATCGCAGCCTCGTCCATCCTCCAAGAGGAACGCACGGGCCGCGCGTATCGCTCCCAACGCTTTCGAATTCTGGAACGCACCGCTGAGCCCAACGCAAAATGGTCGAGTGAGATACAGTCACCCCGCGATCGGCCATCAACCGATGCGTTACCGATGTATCTACATCGCGTCCGCCAACGCCAGCGCGTGAGTATCCCAATAGTACGGCGTTATTTCGCGCAAGAACTCGCCGCTGAATTTCCACAGCTCCAGCACCGAAGAATCGAAAGGCTTATTGGTTTTGCGTGATCTGCCGGAAATGGCGAATCTCACCACGAAGGTATCCGCGGTCTCACCCAAGAACTCCAGCGGCTTCAATCTAAACGCTGCCCACGTCGATATGACCTCCTTTGACAGCGTTTTCCAGCCGGCGATACCGTGATAGTCGCCGGCGTAAGGTAGGCCTTGCGCTTCGTGGACGACGAAGTCTTCATGGAGCATGAGCGCGAGAGCATCGAAATCGCCGGCCGACATCGACGCGATAAAACGTTCGCAAAACTCTCGATGGCTCAAGGCACGCTCCGCAGGTTACGACAGGGTATCGAGACAATCTTTGGTAAACGGCTTCAGCTCATCGATGCGATTTTCCTTAATTTTCCGTACCCAGGCAGGATCCACGAGCAGCGCCCGACCAACCGCCACCAGGTCGAATT
>Ga0302314_10006737_pt1 | contig 20737 bp, 19 predicted proteins | sample III_Palsa_N2_3_FD_200533 | JGI IMG/M metagenome (GOLD analysis project Ga0302314, IMG submission 200533) | Peat permafrost microbial communities from Stordalen Mire near Abisko, Sweden - III_Palsa_N2_3 | ecosystem: Environmental > Terrestrial > Soil > Palsa > Peat permafrost | place: Sweden... | reverse complement strand
GGGCCGGCGGGGGGGGGGTTTTGGGGGGGTGTCTTTCGGGCGGGGGCCCCGGTTCCCCCGGGGGGGGGCTGGTGGGGGGCGCCCGCCCCGGCCTCAGCGGGGCAGCGAGCTGCCCGCCCGGACAGCGTGTGCCAGGGGAACGGCGCCGGCTGCACGAAGGCCGGAACGTACCCCAGCGTCAACGCCCTGATTAACTCCGACTACAACGGTTTCCGGGTGGTCTGGACGTCGTCGGTGGTCAAGCCGTACTCGTCCGGCGTGCCGCTCTACTGGACCGCCAACGTGACCTACACCAACGTCACCTCGCAGACACTGGATCTCGGCTGCCCGGGAAGCTGGACCGACCCCGCCTACGTATCGGAGCAGATGTCCGGCGGCAGCGGGGATGACGGCGGCGTCGCCGCCTCGTCCACCCTCTGCAGCGACGACCCCGGCCTCACCGCGGCGATACCGCCCGGAGGCTCAACGGTCAGCGACGCGACCTTCCACAACGTCCCCTGGCCGGGCAGTTCGGTGGCGCTCGTGTGGGGCGACGCGGGCACCTCGGCCGCCGTCAACCCGTTCACGCCGCCGTCGCCGGTGCCGCCCTGCACGATCAACCCGATCCTGCAGTGCCAGAGCCTGAACCCCACGGTCGCGGTCAACATCGACTACTGGGGTGACGCGCCCACCTGCGTCTTCACCTGGAACGTGAACTGGGGAGACGGCACTAGCAGCCAGAACCTGGTCGTCACCGGCCCGCCCGACGGCGAGGTGCCCCTCACCAAGCACACGTACACAAGGCAGGGAACCTTCACCATCGCGGTGACCGGCAGCGAGTCGACCGGCAACTGCGTGGTAGACCCGTTCACCGCCACGTTCACCTCACTCGCCTACGCCGCCCTCGGCGACTCTTACTCCGCCGGCGTGGGCGCGGACGACGTTCCGCGGTCCCTGTGCCACCGCACCGACAAGAGCTACACGGTGCCAACCGATATGGCTCTCGGCCAGTCCGGAGCGGCTTCTGAGTTCAACTTCGCGGCCTGCAGCGGCGCGGTCATCAAGGACTTCGATAGCAGCCAGATGACGGGGGTGGCACCGCAGATCGACGTGCTCAGGAACGGCGGTGCCGGCCGAATCGGCCTGGTGACGTTCACCATAGGCGGCAACGACGCTAACTTCGCCGGCGTAATGAAGTATTGCGCGACAAGGGGACCAAAAGACGAATCGTGCCAGGACAAGTTCAGCAAGGAAGTCACCGCCGATCTCGCGTCGATCAAAACGGAACTGCCCGTCCTCTTCGATCAGATCAAGACCGCGCCGGGCCTCGCACCCGGTGCCCGGGTGCTGGTCGTGGGTTACCCGCTGTTCTTCGACCCACAGTGGCTGCCTCCAAACGCGAACACACAGACCTGCCTCACGGGGTGGCTGACCTACACGTTCTCGAATTCGGACATGGCCTGGATAGACACATCGATCACGAAGCTAGACGGCATCCTCGGCGACGCCGCGGCGGCCGCGGGGTTCACCTACGTGGACAACGCCACGGCGTTCAACGGACACTACCTGTGCGAGCCCAAACCGGACCTGCACGGGGCCATCTGGCCGCCTTTCGCGCGGTACGAGAGCTACCACCCCACGGCGCCCGGATACGTCGCCATAACCGCACGCGTGGAAAACGCCTTGGGCATCGGCTAGCTTGTCGCGCGCCACGCCGCGCTACTATCGGGCAGCGTGGAGCGCGATATCCAGTTCCGGACCGCCGAGGCCGCCGACTACGACCGCATCATCGCCGTGGTCGACGACTGGTGGGGCAAGCCGATGCGGCACCTGCTGCCCAGGCTCTTCCTCGACCACTTCCACGCCACCAGCACCGTCGCCGAAGATGATGACGGCGCCCTGGCCGGGCTCCTGATCGGCTTCTTGTCCCCGTCGCTGCCCGACGCGGCCTACATCCACTTCGTGGCGGTCAACCCGCGCCTGCGCGGCAACGGCCTGGCCCGCTCCCTCTACGAGCGCTTCTTCGCGCTGGCCGAGGCGGACGGGCGGCGGGTGGTCCGGGCGATCACCGCCCCGGCGAGCCCGCTGTCGATCGCGTTCCACACGGCGATGGGCTTCACCGTCTCATCCCCCGTCCCCGACTACGACGGGCCATCCGCGGCCAAGGTCGTCTTCGAGCGCTCCCTGCGGTGACGCTAAGCCTGCGTGCGCGTCGGCGCGGTCGTCGCCCAGCGGATCGCGTGCACCATGGCCTGGCCGGCCGGGCGGACGACCACGGCCTCGGTGACCGGCAGCGAGGGCAGGAGCAGGGGCCGGCGGGCCCAGCGGGGGAGCAGGGACACCGCCGCCCCGGCGAGCATCCCGTAGGGCGCCCGGACGAGCAGCGGAAGCGGCGGATTGAAGAGCAGGAACCGGGCGGCCTCGCGCGCCCCCGAGGTGGCGGCGAGCTCGGGCCGGTACTGGCCGATCCGCGCGGCCAGTTCGGATTCGGTCCGGGGCGGGTCGGGCACGCCGAGTTCGGTCGCGATCCGCGCCATGTCGGCGACGTAGCCGTCGCGTCCGGCCTGGTCGAGAGGCTGTGCGCCGAAGGCGGTGTGGGCGCGGAGGAAACTGTCCGCCTCGGCGATGTGCACCCAGGTCAGCAGGTGCGGGTCGGAGGCCGCGTAGGGCCGCCCGTCGGGCGCGGTCCCGGTCACCCGCTCGTGGATCGCCCGGACGTGCCCGATCATCTCGAGGGCGCCTTCGGTCCCGCCGAACGTCGTGGCGGCGAGGAAGTAGCTGGTTCGCTGCAGCCGTCCCCAGGGGTCGCCGCGGTAGCCGGAATGCTCGGCCACGGCGGCCATCGCGAGGGGGTGCAGCGACTGCAGGAGCAGCGCCCGGATTCCGCCGACGAACATCGAGGAGTCGCCGTGGACCCGGCGGATCGGCCGGTCCTCGGCGAACCAGCCCGCGCCGCCGGCACCGCGGATGCGCTCCCGGCGCTCCGGGCCGCGCGGTCCCGCCACCTTCTCGAAGATGGCCGACCCGATCCGGCCGCGAATGCGATCAGTGGCACTCATGTCCCTATTGTCCCCCCGAGGATCACGCGCGGCGCCGGGGGAGCCTCGCCCCGGCGCCGCCACTCCCGCGGGTAGCCGACCGATACCTCCTCCAAGCGGACGCCATCGTGGCTGGTGGTGCGGGGGATGTGCAGGTGACCGTAGACGGCGGCGAGGACCTGGTGCCGGGTGTGCCAGTCACCGGTCAGCGTGGTCCCGCACCACGGGGCGAACTCCGGTCGCCGCAGCGCCCGCAGCGGCGCCGGTATCAGCGGCCAGTGGCTGACCAGGACGAGCGGGCCGTCCACCGAGTCGAGGCGTTCCCCGGTCGCGGCCACCCGGTCGCGGCACCACCGCGCCACCGACGGGTACGGGTCGGCGTGCAGCCGTCCCTCATCGACCGGCATCAGCCCGGCCGCCCGCGCCGTCAGCAACGCCGCCGACCTCGGATCCGCCGGGCGTTCGGCCGCGCCGCCCGCCCGGCCCGCGGCGACCGCGGTGAACGAGTAGTCGTAGAGCGTCAGCAGCGGCGCGATCGTGACCGGGCCGCCCGGCCCGTCCCACACCGGGAACTCGTCTTCCGGCGTGACCACCCCGAACCGGCGGCACACCGCGACCAGGGCCTCGTACCGGGCGACGCCGCGCAGCGTGACCGGGTCCGACGGCAGGGTCCACAGCTCGTGGTTGCCCGGCGTCCAGATGACCTTCGCGAACCGGTTGGCCAGCGACGCGAGCACGAACCCGATGTCGGCGAAGGTCTCCCCGACATCTCCGGCCACGATCAGCCAGTCGCCGGGATCGGCCGGCGCGAGCGTGTCGGCGTAGGCCCGGTTCTCCGGGTACCCGACGTGCAGGTCGCTGATCGCCAGCAGCCGCCCGGCCATCAGGAAACAGCCATCAGGAAACAGCCATCAGCGAACGGCCGTCACTGTGCTGTCTTCTCCTGCCACGCGTCGAGCAGCGCGGAATCGCCGAAGACGGTGATCCGGCCGTCGGAGCCGGGGATCCGGCCGTAGGTGAACAGCAGCAGCGACGTCACCGGAGCGCGCACCGCGACCGTCGCCTTCGCGTGCCCGCGTTCCCAGACGATCCCGCTCTCGGTGAACCGGATCAGCCACTCGCCGTCGACGTCGGTCGCGTGCAGGTGCAGCGACGCCCCGGTCGGCAGCGACGCGAGGTGCCGGTACGGGCGCCGCGCGGACGGCAGGTTGAACAGGAACTCGTCGATCCCGTCGGTCGCGACCACCGGGTCGATCACCGGGTCGGCGACACCGAGCGCCAGCTCGGCGTCCGCCCGGTGCACGGCTGTCTCGTGCAGGATCCGCCGCGCCCACCAGCCCGAGGTCCGCCCGGGCCCCCAGGTCCACACCGGCGTGACCGGCCCGGCCGAGCGCAGCGCGGCCAATAGCGGCACGGCCCCGGACGTGAGCCACTGCGCCCACCCGTCAGCCGACGACCCGGGCGATTCCGTCTCGGGGAACGGGGGCCGGGCGTCGGCCTGCGAGACGACGATCGAGGTCGCCCACCGGTGAATCGTCCCGATGTGCCGGGCGAGCTCCGCCACCGTCCAGTCCGGGCACGTCGGCACGGACGCCGACAGGTCGGGAGCGTCGCCCACGACCTTCGCGAGCGCCGCTATCTCCGCCCCGCCAGCCTCGCAGAACCACGCATGATCAAGCACCTCAGCCACCCGCAAAGGGTACCGGCGCCGAGCGGTACCCTCGGCCGTCGCCGATCAGCGGCGGGTCAGCGGCGGGTCAGCCGTAGAGCCGCATGAGCGCCTCGAGCACGCAGACCGGCTTGTCCGAGCCTTCCCGCTCGATGACGCCGCTCACCGTCAGCTGCAGGGCGCCGCCCTTGACCTCCTCGACGTCCACGAGCGTGGCGACCAGCCGGATCTTCGACCCGACCGGGACCGGCGCGGGGAAGCGGACCTTGTTGAGCCCGTAGTTCACCCCCATCGTCATGTCGCTGACCACGAGTACCTGCGACCACATGGGCACGAACAGCGACAGGGTGAGGAACCCGTGCCCGATCGGCCCGCCGAACGGCGACTCGGCGACGGCGCGCTCCGGGTCCACGTGGATCCACTGGTGGTCGTCGGTGGCGTCCGCGAACGTGTTCACCCGGTCCTGGCTCACCTCGAACCATTCGCTGGTGCCGATCTCCTGTCCCTTGAGCGCGGGCAGTTCGGCCAGCGTGGTCGTCGTGGTGCTGCTCATCGGCGTTGTCTCCTTCGTCAACCGGCCGTCCGATCGGCCGTCTTTATTGTGTGCCCCCGTATCCCGCGGGCACAGCCGGGGTGGCGGGAAAAGGCGGAAAATCAGCCCCCGCACCCGGAATGAGCCCCCCATACGGAGTGTTCCTCCGGATGGGTAGCAGACCATGATCATGAATGCCGAACTTCCGGCCGAGGGCTTCCTTCGGCACCGGGGACTGATCCTCGTCGCGGCGGGCGGCGCCGTGGCCGAGGCTGGCTTGCTTACGCTCGTCGCCCCGGCCGCCCGGCCGCTGGCGCCCCAGGTCACGGCGGTGCCGTCGCTGGCCGCCTACCACGACGTGCGCTGGCTGTTCATCGACAACCAGTCCTGGGCCTGGTTCGCGGCCCTGGTCGCGGCCGTCCTCATCGTCCGGTCGGCGCTGGACGTCGCCCTGCTGCGGCTCGCCTGGCCGCGCGCGTTCCCCGCCCCCGCCCCGCTCCGCTCGCTCGCGAGCTGCGCCGCGCTCACCGCGCTGGCCTGGCTGCTGCTGTCGCCGGCCGCCACGCTGGCGTTCGGCGTCGCCGTGCTGCCGTTCTCCTGGCCGTTCCTGGCCGCGTTCCCGCTCATGTTCGGCATGGTCGCCGCCCTGAGCCACGGCGGGACGGTCGAGGCCTGGTGGCGCCGGCTGCCGCCGCTGCGCTCCGTGCTCTGGCTGATCGGCAGCTTCGCCGCGCTGACCGCCTCGGCCGGGGTCATCGCGCACCTGCCGACGGCCGAGGCCCTGCCGGTCGCGGCCCTCGCCGGCCTGGTCAACGCCCGGGCCTGGTACGGGATCGCCGTGGTCGCCGCCCGGCTGCACCCGCGGCCGCACCGGTCGGTGCGGGCCAGGCTGGTGTTCGGCCTGCCGTTCGCCCCGCTCGCCGCGCTCGCGGTGCTCGCCCTGGTGATCGGCGTGGCCCGGCTGATGTTCACCGGGACGATCACGCTCCCGATCAGCACCGCCGCGGAGTCGGCCGCCGCCCACGTGACCGGCGCGGTCCCGGCGGCGAAGGAAGGGGCGCCCGGGCACGGGGCGGGCACGGCCACCGTCAGCCCGGCGACCAGCCCGGCGACCGCGCCCGAGCGGGCGGCGGCCGCCGCTGCCGTCCTCGTGGTCGGCGGCTGGGGCTCCTCGTGCTGCGGCGGCGGCAGCGGCCTGGGCGGAGCACTGCCCGGCGTGACCGTCCGCCAGTTCTCCTACCTCGGCCTCGGCGCCAACGGCCGCCCGCTCACGAGCGAGCCTGCCGCCGACGACCTGCCGCTGCCGACGCTCGGCGACCGGCTGGCCGAGCAGGTCCTGGCGCTGCACCGCCAGACCCATGAGCCGGTGGACGTCGTCGCCGAGAGCGAGGGCACCCTCGCCGTCTACGCGATGCTCGGCCGCCACCGCGGACTCCCGATCGCCTCGGTCGTGCTGCTCAGCCCCATCGTCGGGCCCGGGCAGCTCAGCTATCCGCCGGGACCCGACGGCGCGTCGGTATCCGAGGACGCGCTCGATGAGCTGAACCGCCTCGTGGGCTCCATGTCACCGTACGGTCCGTCGGGCGCGCAGGACCTGCTCAGCTCGGTCAGCGAGTTCGGCGCCCGCTACTTCGCCGACGCGGCCAGCGGCGACGGCCCGGGCGCGGACGGCAAGCCGATCCGCTGGCTCGCCGTGGTTCCGCTGGCCGACGCGGTGACGCTCCCGGTCTGCGGGCTGCCGCAGAACGTCATCGTGGTTCCCGCCTTCCACGGCGGCCTGCTCGGCGACCCCAGCGTGCTCCCGATGGTCAGCCAGTTCCTGTCCGGCCGGCCGGTCACCGTCGCCTCCCACGACGACGGCCAGCTCCGCGCGGCGGCCGAGGCGATCACCGGCGCGGCCACGGCGTGGCGCATGCCGCAAACCAGCACGGCCTGTCCCGGATAGGTGTTAAGCTACGACCCGATGAGAACGATGCTTGACCTTCAGTGGTGGCGCCGCCGGTAGGCGGTGCCCGCTGCTATGTCATAGCGACCGCCCGGGATGGCGGTCGCTTTTTTGTTTCTCCCGCCGCCCGGGTCAGCCCGCAGAACCACAGAGCCGAACCAGAGGGGCCCAACGGTGGACACCATCGAGATGACAGCCGGCGGCGTGACGATCACCCGCACCGCCGACGAGTTCGACCCGGACGACCTCGTCGGGGTCGCCGCGCTCGTCGACCGCCGCCGCGGCGGCGTGCTCAGCTCGGGCATGGAGTACCCCGGCCGCTACAGCCGCTGGCACCTGGCCTACGTCAACCCGCCGATCGAGATCACCACCCGCGGCCGCTACGTCACCGCCCGGGCGCTGAACGACCGGGGCCTGATCATCTTGCCGGCCATCGCCGAGGCGATGCGCCGGGTGGGCGACGAAGCTGATAACAGCAAGAAGCACGGAGTGCTCGACCAGGTCACCGTGCACGTTCCCGAGGGCGAGGGGACGTTCACCGAGGAGGAGCGGTCCCGGCGGCCGACCGTGTTCAGCGCGCTGCGGGAGATCGTCGCCGCGTTCGCCTGCGGCGACCCGCACCTGGGCCTGTACGGGGCGTTCGGGTACGACCTGGCGTTCCAGTTCGAGCCGGTCAGGCTGCGCATCGACCGGGCCGACGGCCAGCGGGACCTGGTGCTGCACCTGCCGGACGAGATCTTGGTGGTCGACCTGCGCCGCGAGGAGTCGGTCAGGTACCGCTACGAGTTCGAGGTCGGCGGGGTCTCGACGGCGCACCTGCCGAGGGAGACGGCGGACACTCCAGAGCCAGCCCGGCCCGTTCCCCCGCGGGAAGACTTTGACCTTCCCGTCCCCGGGCGGTACGCCGCGATCGTCGAGCGGGCCAAGGAGAAGTTCCGGCGCGGCGACCTTTTCGAGGTCGTGCCGAGCCACCTGTTCCGCGGGCGGTGCGCGTCGCCCGCCGCGTTCTACGAGCGGCTGCGGCGCCGGAACCCGGCGCCGTTCGAGTTCCTGTTCAACCTCGGCGACGGCGAGTACCTGGTCGGAGCGTCGCCCGAGATGTACGTCCGGGTCCAGGGAGACCGGGTGGAGACCTGCCCGATCTCCGGCACGATCGCCCGCGGCGCCGACCCGCTGGAAGACGCGGTGAACATCGCGATGCTGCTCGGGTCGGCCAAGGAGGAATCCGAGCTGACCATGTGCACCGACGTCGACCGCAACGACAAGTCGCGGGTCTGCGTGCCGGGTTCGGTCCAGGTGATCGGGCGGCGGCAGATCGAGATGTACAGCCGCCTCATCCATACCGTGGATCACATCGAGGGGAAGCTGCTGCCCGAGATGGACGCGCTCGACGCGTTCCTGACCCACATGTGGGCGGTCACCGTGACCGGCGCGCCGAAGGCCTGGGCGATGCAGTTCATCGAGGACAACGAGGACGCCCCGCGCCGCTGGTACGGCGGGGCGGTCGGCACGATCGGCTTCGACGGCTCCATGAACACCGGGCTCACGCTGCGCACGGCGCACATCAGGGACGGCGTGGCCGCGGTGCGGGCCGGCGCGACGCTGCTCTACGACTCCGACCCCGAGTCGGAGGAGCGGGAGACCCACATCAAGGCCCGGGCGCTGATCGAGACGCTCAAGGAGGTGGCCGAGGAGCACGCGGCCGGCCCGGTGGACCCCCTGATCAGCTCCTCGGGTTCCGCCGACTACCCTGAGCCCGCGCTGCCCGCCCCGCCCCGCCCGGTCCGCGTCGTGCTCGTCGACCACCAGGACTCGTTCGTGCACACGCTCGCCGACTACTTCCGCCAGCACGGCGCCGAGGTGACGACGGTCCGCGCCGGGTTCCCGGCGGCCCTGCTCGACTCCCTGGCACCGGACCTGGTGGTGCTCTCGCCCGGGCCGGGCCGCCCGTCCGACTTCGGCTGCGACGAGCTGCTGTCCGAGCTCGACGCCCGCGGCCTCCCGGCGTTCGGCGTCTGCCTGGGGCTGCAGGCCATGGTCGAGCACGCCGGCGGTGAGCTGTCGCTGCTGCCCGAGCCGCAGCACGGCAAGCCCGGGCGGATTGGCGTCCGCGGCGCGACGTCGCTGTTCGCCGGCCTGCCGACCGAGTTCGCGGCGGCCCGCTACCACTCGCTGTACGCCGAGGAGCCCGCCGTGAAGGGCGGCTTCACCGTGACCGCGACGACCCCGGACGGGGTCGTGATGGCCATCGAGGACGAGGCGGCCGGCCGCTGGGCGGTCCAGTTTCACCCCGAGTCGATCCTCACCGCCGCCGGCCGCAACGGGCACCAGATCATCGCCAACGTCCTGGCCGCCTGCCGCGCCCGCGCGGACGCGGCCGACGTGCCCGCCTAACGAGCCGGCCCCGGCCGGCCTGGCCCAGCCGCCGGGACAGCTCCGCGCAGCAGTCGCTCGGCGGTGTCGGGCACATTCTCATCATCGCGCCATTGCGGACGGATACTGTCCGCATCGGCCGCTAGCGTGCCGGATATGGATACGGAGATAGACACGGGTATGGACAGCACGCGGCCGGTCGACTGGAACGGCCAGCTGGCCGAGCAGCTGGACTGGCACTGGCGCGGCCAGCTCCGGCCCCGGCTCGACGGCCTGACCGATGACGAGTACCGCTGGGAACCGGTGCCCGGCATGTGGAGCATCCGGCCGCGGGGCACGTCGACCGCGCCGATCACCGCGGGCAGCGGCGACTTCACGATGGACTACGCGTATCCCGCGCCCGACCCGGTGCCGGTCACCACGATCGCCTGGCGGATGTTCCACCTCACCATCGCCTGTTTCGGCATGCGGGCCGCGTCGCACTTCGGCGGGCCGCCGGTGGACTTCGAGAGCTACGACTACCCGGGCGACGCCGCGACCGCGCTCGCCCGGCTCGACGGCTCCTACGCGGCCTGGATCGAGGGCGTGCGCGGGCTCGGGCCGGAGGAGCTGCGCCGCCCCTGCGGGCCGGCCGAGGGGCCGTGGGGCGAGGAGCCGATGGCCGCGCTCGTCCTGCACATCAACCGCGAGGCCCTGCACCACGGCGCCGAGATCGCGCTGCTGCGCGACCTCTACCGCTGGAAGCGGTAGCGCCGCCCGTGCCCGAGAGCCTGACGCCGAGGACGCGGATCGAGGCCGAACGCGCCCGGCGCGGTCAGGCGGCCCTGGCGGCCGGGTGCGCCGACCTGCTCGGCGGCCGCTACGGCGACGTCGATGACGGCCTGATCATCGCGCTCGGCGGCGAGCACGGCGCGCTCGTCCTCAGCGGCCGCGACGGCGGCAAGGGCGGCTACTGGCCGCGGGTCTGGGCGGCCCGGGGGCTGCTGCACGCCTGGGACAGCGCGGCCACCGAGGCGATCATCGACGCGACCGCCGACGAGGCCTGGCGGGTCCGGGAGATGGCGGCCAAGGTGATCGCCAGGCACCGCGTCGGCGACGCGCTCGACGCCGTCGCCGGGCTGAGAACGGACCCGGTGCCGCGGGTCCGGGCCGCGGCCGCCCGGGCCGTCGTCATCCTGACCGCGGACGGGGCGTAGCGAGCGCGGGCACGGCCGTCTCGGCGGTCCCGGCCGTTTCTGGCGCGCTGGCGGCCATCCGGGTGATCCGCTCGCCCAGGCTCGCCAGCTGGCCGGGCGCGATGCTGTAGCAGATCGTCGTGCCGTCGCGCCTGGTGGTCACCAGGCCGGCCTCGCGCAGCACCTTGAGGTGAGCGGAGATGGTTGGCTGCGACACGTCGAAGAACTCGGTGAAATCGCAGGCGCAGATGCCGGGCTCGGCCGCCAGCCGCTCCAGGATGCCCCACCGGACCGGGTGCGCGAGCGCGCGCAGCACGTCGATTTCATCCATCACCCGGCTAGTATATCGCTTCCAAACGATATAGTGTAAAAACTATATAGCGAGGAGGCTATCCATGGATGCGGCAGAGAACAGCGCGACCGGGAACGGGACGGCCGGGAACGACGCGCTTGACGAAGGCCTGAGCCGGCTCGCCGGCACCGGCCCCGAGTTCCGCGGCGGCCTGTCCAACCACGGCCCGATGGCGGCGGAGGCCCTCGTCCGGCTCGGCCGGGCGGGCGAGGTCGAGCGTTGGCTCGACCGGTACCTGGAGCGGCTCGACGACGCGCCGCGGCCGGGCGACCGGATCACCGACCAGACCTGGCCCGAGGCCCTCGGCCAGATGCGCCGGGTGGCCGACTGGGAACGGTACTTCCGCGACCAGATGACCGAGCGATCCTGGCGGGACGTGCTCACCCGCTGGTGGCCGCGGCTGCTGCCCGGCCTCGCGGCCGGCGCCACCCACGGCATCATCCGCACCTCCCACGCGGCCCGCAGCCTGGCCGCGGCCGAGAGCGCCGCCGCCGAGAGCACCGCCGCGGACCCGGCCGGGCGCCGCGACGAGCTCGCCCGGGGCCTCGCGTACTGGGCGGCCCGCTACCTGGAACTGCCCGGCCGCCCGCGTACCGCCGGACGGCTGGACCTGGCCGCCGCGGTCAGCGGGCTGCCGGTCGCCGCGGGCGAGCCGCCCGCCGGCCTGATCACCGACGGCCTCCGGGCGGGCCTGGCCGAGAGGCCGGGCTTCGCCGCCGCCGTCGGCGCGCTGCGTGCCCCGGCCGACGTGCCCGCCGACCTGCTCGTACTCGCCCGTCAGTTCACCGGGATCTTCCTCGGCTACGGCCGCCGGGAACCGATCTCGCTGCTGCACGCGGTCACCGCGCCCACGGCCGCGCGGTCGGTGCTCCCGCTGCTCCCCGAAGACCTGGCCCGTCCCACCTACGACGCGCTCTGGCAGGTCAGCGCCGCGCTGTACGCGGTGTACGCCGGGGGAGCGGCGCCCGAGCCGCTGCCGTCGGGACCGCCGCCGTCGGCCGGCGAGCTCACCGACCGGGCCGTCGCCAGCGGCGACGAGCACGTCATCAAGCTGACCGAGGCCTGCCTGCGGCTGAACGCGGAGGCGCCGTCCCCGCTGTTCGGGCACGCGGCCGCCCGCGCCGCCGAACTGCTCGGCTAGCCGGTGTCAAGAGGGAAACCCCGCGTCATTGCCCGTGGTTCCCACGATCACAGCGGCCGGCCGAACCGGCACTCTTGCTTGTCATGGCACCTGATCGTGGCCCAGGGGCCGAGGGCGCGGATTCCCCGGGCTGGCGGCAGGTGGAAACGGTAGGAGTAGCTGACGTGGTAATGAGCATTCTCGAGGCGCGGAAGGAGATGCCGTGGGCCAGTGCCGCCGCGGTCTCCCGGCAGCGCCGCGGCGATGCCGTCTACGTGCGGGTGACCCTGCTGGAAAACGCGTCACTGACGGCTGGCGATGGGCCGGCGGACACCGATGGCCGCATTCAGGTCATCGCCGGGTTCGCGGCCCGTCAGCTGGGCGAGGAACTGATCACGGCGTTCGGCGACAAGGACGTGATCATCCTCAACTGAGCCGGGTTCGGGGAGAGACTACCGGGGGGGAAGCCTCTCCTCGAACCCGTAAGTTAGCGTTCACCGAGCACCGGGGATCACGCGGGGCGCGGGATCACCCGGGGCGCAAGAAAGCGAGCACCGCGCGGACCCGGTTGTTCTCGGTGTCCGCCTGGTCGAGCCCGAGCTTGAGGAAGATCCCGGTCACGTGCGTTTCCACCGTCCGGGGACTGATACTGAGGTCTTTCGCGATCCCGAGGTTGGACCGGCCCTCGGCCATGCACCGCAGCACCGCGCGCTCGCGGTCGTTGAGCCCGTCGATCGTGCTCGGCCTGCGCTTGCGCTGCAGCAGGCTCCGGACGATCGACGGGTCGATGACCGTCTCCCCGACGCTGACCCGGGCCAGGCTGTCCATCAGGGTCGCGATATCGGTGACGTTGTCCTTCAGCAGGTAGCCGACGCCCGCGCTCACCGCGTCGAGCAGCTGGTTCGCGTAGCTCAGCTCGGCATAGGTCGACAGCATGAGGATGCCGACCGCCGGGTGCCGGGCGCGCAGCTCGGCGGCCGTGGTGATGCCCTCGTCGGTGAAGCTCGGCGGCATGCGGATGTCGAGGATGGCGACGTCCGGCGGGTCGGCCTTGATGGCGGCAAGCAGCTCCGTCCCCGACCCGACGCTCGCCGTGATCTCGGCGCCCGACGCCTCGAGTAGCAGCCTCAGGCTGCTGCGGAACAGGCCGGAGTCCTCCGCGATCGCTAGCCGCACGGAATCCTCACCTCCAGCCGCGTGCCCGCCCCGGCCGGGCTGACGACGGTGACCTCCCCGTCGAGGGCGGCGACGCGGTCCGCGATGTTCGCTAGTCCCTGTCCCGTCGTTCCGGGACCGGGCGTTCCGGCGCCGCCGACCCCGCCCACCCCGTCGTCCGCGATCTCCATGGTCAGCTCCGCATCGGTGATTCGGATGGTGATGGTCACGCCGCTGGCCCCGGCGTGCTTGACCGCGTTGGTCAGGGCCTCGCAGGCGACGTAGTAGGCGGTCGCCTCGACGGCCGGGGAGGCCCGGGTCGCGGGCACGGTTACCAGGACCGGCAGCGGAAGCCGCTCGGCGACATCCTCGAGCGCCGGGCCGAGGCCGCCCTGGGTCAGCACCGCCGGATGGATCCCGTGCGCCAGGTCCCGCAGCTCCGCGAGGACCTCCCGGAGCCCGTCGCGCATCTCGAGGAAGGCCGCGTGCGCCACCGGATCGGCCGTCCGGCTCACCGCGGCCGTCACCTGCGCGGCCAGCCCGAGCAGGTGCTGCTGCACGCCGTCGTGCAGGTCACGCTCGATGCGTCGGCGCTCCGCGAGGGTCGCGTCGATGATGCGAGCCCGGGACGCGCGGACCTGCTCGAGTTTCTCGTGCGCGGCCTGGGCCTGGATCTGCGCGTTCTGCAGCGCCAGCCCGCTGGTCTGCACCGCGGCGTCGAACAGCGGCCGGTACCGGGCCAGGACCGGGTCCGCGAGCACGACCGCGATCGGGGAACCGCCCTCGGTCCTGATGAACTCCACCATCCGGTCGGCGGGCTCCGCGTCCAGGTCGCCGGGTTCCTCGGCCCCCGGCGCGGGCACGGACAGGTCGACCAGTTCCAGGGTCGGGTCATAGAGCGCGCTGCGCAGCGCGCCCCGGACCGCGCCGATGTCAGCGTCGGCGGAGATCGAGGCGATCAGCCCGGTCATGTTGCGCAGCAGCAGGCCCCGCTGCGTGGCCGCGACGAGGAAGGCCAGCGGCACCGTCATGTCCAGCGAGCCCTCCACGATGTAGACGCCGCCGGGAGTGCCGTTGAGCGGGGTCAGCGCCTGAACCGTCGCCGACGTCCCGGCCGCCACCACCGCGACCAGGCCGGCCACGATGATCGGGGTAATCACGATCCGGTCCAGGCCCGTGGTCCGCAGCAGCCGCATCGCCAGGAGGACCAGGAGCACCAGGACGAAGAGCGCCTCCCCGGCGTTGGACACGAAATTGAGGACGTTGTTCAGCGACTGGTCCGCGTCTAGCGTGAGCCACCACGACGACGCCGGCGCGCCGGTCCACTGCGGACGTGAGGTCACCACGATCAGGGCCCGCCCGGCGAACATCCAGATGACCAGGAGAATCAGGAAGACCCGCTGGTGCCGCAGCAGCGAGCGGTTCGGGTAACGCAGGATCGCCCAGGCGCCGAGCACGCGATCAGCGGCCCCGAACATCTCGGTGTACAGGGCCCACGGAGGTCCGCTCCAGCCGTCGACGAAGTCGAGCGAGCGGATCAGGCCCGCCAGCATGAGCGCCCAGGCCACCCCGTGCTGCCCGGGTTCCCTGTGCAGCAGCAGCCCGGTGAGGACGAACAGCACGGAGACCGCCAGGTTGACCGCGCTCAGGTCCATGTCCTGGTTCCAGACCGGCCACTGCACGAGCGCGGAGAAGCCCGCGGTCGCCGCGGCGGCGACCGCGGCCGTCAGCCACGGGTGGTCGCCGGGCCAGCCCGTCGGCCCGGCTAGCGGGAGGCGCATAGTGCGCATCCTAGGGGGAAATCGGCCGCCGGACCGATGCTCCCGCTGGTCTCGGTAATCGGGACAACTGCCATATAGCGACCGTAACGGGAGATCATTAAGGTAAGGAGGGTGCCAAATCCGATGCCCTCCGCCGACATCGACGTGTCCGCGGATCTGGTCCGGCTGCTGCTCGCCGAGCAGCACCCCGACCTGGCTCACCTGCCCGTCGAATTCATGGCGAATGGCTGGGACAACGTGATGTTCCGGGTCGGGAACACGCTCCTGGCCCGGCTGCCGCGCCGCGAGCCGGCGGCGGCCCTCCTGCTCAATGAACAGCGCTGGCTGCCGGTGCTCGCTTCCCACCTGCAACTTCCAATTCCCCTTCCCGAACGTACCGGGGTTCCCGCCCACGGTTATCCCTGGTCGTGGAGCATCGTGCCCTACCTGCCGGGGGTGCCGGCCACGATCGCGGACCGGCTTGACCTGGCCCGGGTGGCCGCCGTCCTCGGCGGGTTCCTCGGCTCGCTGCACACGCCCGCGCCGCCCGACGCGCCGGCCAACCCGTTCCGCGGCGTGCCGCTGGCCAACCGGGCCGAGGCGTTCGAGTCGAACCTCCGCCTGGCCACAGGCTCGTTCGACCGGGACGCCGTGGTCCAGGCGTGGAAGAGCGCGCTCACCGCGCCCGTCCACCCCGGACCGCCAGTCTGGCTGCACGGCGACGTGCACCCGGCCAACATCCTGGTCATTCAGGGCCGGATCAGCGGCGTGATCGACTTCGGCGACATCACGTCCGGCGACCCCGCCAGTGACCTGTCGGTCGCCTGGATGCTGCTGCCGCTGCCGAGCCACGCCGCGTTCCGCAACGCCTACCGGACCGCGCGGAACGCCAGCTCCGCGGCCCCGGTCGACGACGCCGTCTGGGCCCGCGCCCGGGGCTGGGCGCTCAACCTGGCGATCGCGTTCCTGGCCAACTCGGCCGACAACCCGCAGATAATGAACGTCGGCCGGCGGACGCTACGGCGCCTGCTGACCTGACCCGGGCCAGGGGCGGGCCGCGAGTACGGCCAGGTGCAGCGCCACGAGCGTGTCCTCCAGGTCGGGGAGGGCGTGCGTTTGGGCGGCCCGGACCCGGAACCGCACCAGTTCCGCGGTGGCCCCGGTGAGCGCCAGGTACGCCTCCGGGGGAACGGCCGGCCACTCCGGGTGGCGGGCGCGGGCCTTGCGGTGCCACCGGGCGGTCATCTGGGCGAACCGGGTGCCGGCCGCGTCGAGGCGCTCGACCGCGCGCGGCCCGGCCGCGGGCATGTCGATGTGGAAGACCCGGGCGAAGGCCGGCTCGTCGGTGAGGAACCCGAGGAAGGCCCGGCAGGCGGCGCGCAGCAGTTCCTCGTCCGGGGCGTCGGGCGCCAGCGCGCGGGTCCCGCCAAGCACCCGGTCGGCCAGCAGTTGCCCGCCCTCGTGGGTCGCGGCCAGGAAGCAGTCTTCCTTGTCCGCGAAGTGCACGTAGAAGGCCGCCCGCGACACCTTGGCCCGGCGCACGATCCCGGCGACCGTGACCGCCGGGTAACCAGCCTCAGCCGCCTCAGCGATCACCGCGCGCAACAGCCGGTCCCGCTGCGAGGCCTGGACCGCGGGGGTCGGCAGCCGGCTGCGCCCGCGGGGCAGGCCCGGCTTGCCCTCGTGCGTGTCGGCGAGACTACCCCCTTGCAAGGCCTCTGGCATGCGTCTACAGTAGCGGGAAAATTCCTAAAGTACGACGTCGTACTTTAGGTAGTGCGCGTCGATGCTGATGTGGCAGTGAAAGGGGTTGCAGGATGACAGCAACCGTGGAGTCAACCCCAGTGTCAGGGGCGGTTCAGGGCCTCTGGCGGCGGCAGCTTGATCATTACCCGAATACGCGACCGAGGATGACCTACCTGGCCATCGTGGTGCTCGCGACGATCGTCTTGTACTACGAGTTTTACATCGCGGGGGCGGTGTCCCCGTCGATCATCGCTCAGTACGGGATGACGTTTAACTACTACGTCTACATCATCGTCGTCGGCAACGCGGTCGGCGCGTTTGGATCACTGGCCGCCGGGCTCGCCGACCGGTGGGGCCGCGCGAACCTCGTCGCCTACGGGTTGCTCATCACCGGCCTGCTTGTGGTTTTCGGCATACCTAACGCATCGACCAAGCTCTCCTACGCCATCATCTTCGCCGCGGTCGGGCTCGTCGAGGGCGTCATCCTCGTCGCCACGCCGGCCCTCGTACGCGACTTCTCGCCCCAGCTCGGCCGGGCCTCGGCGATGGGATTCTGGACGCTCGGCCCGGTAGTCGGCAGCCTCGTGGTCGCCATCGTGTCCAGCGCCACCCTCAGCCACCTGACCGCCTGGCAGGACCAGTTCACCATCGCCGGAATCGCCGGGATCGTCGTCGGCCTGATCGCGGTGGTCGGGCTGCGGGAACTGTCGCCCCGGCTCCGGGACCAGCTCATGGTCTCCATGCGCGACCGCGCCCTGGTCGAGGCCCGAGCCCGCGGCCTGGACGTCGAGCAACTGCAGAGCCGCCCCTGGCGCCAGGTGCTGCACCTGGACGTCATCGGGTCGGCCTTCGCGATCTCGGTGTTCCTGATCATCTACTACACGGCGGTCGGCTTCTTCACCGTGTACTTCACCACGCTGCACGGCTTCTCGCTGTCGACCGCCAACAGCATCGGCGACTGGTTCTGGGCCTTCGACGCGGGCGGCCTGATCATCTTCGGGGTCATCTCCGACCGGCTGCGGGTGCGCAAGCCGTTCATGGTCCTCGGCGCGGTCGGCGCGATCGTGATGACGATCGTCTTCCTCAATCTGGGCACGACCACGGGGTACTCCACCTTCGCCCTCGTCATCAGCATCCAGGCCGTCTTCCTCGGCATCGCCTACGCGCCGTGGATGGCGAGCTTCACCGAGACCGTGGAGAAGCACAACCCGGCGCTGATCGCGACCGGCCTGGCCGTCTGGGGCTGGGTCATCCGCGTGGTCATCGCGATCTCCATCTTGATCCTGCCGTCCGTCGTCAGCTCGATGACGCCGCTGGTCACCTACGGCGCGCAGGTCGTCACGCTGTCCACGAAGTACGCGCCGGAACTGACCACGCTCAAGGCGATCGATCCGAAGACCTTCGCCGCGCTCGCCGCCAACCCGTCGAATACCGCGGCGGCCACCACGGCGGTGGGCGAAGTCGCGAAGGCCTTCTCAGTCACCCCGGCGGTCGCCATCACCCGGCTCACCGCCCTGTCGGCCGTGCCCAAGGCCGACCTGGCCTACGTCATCGACCACGGCCCCGCGGTCCAGACCGCCTCGGCCGCGGCCCCCGGCCAGTGGAAGAACTGGTGGTGGGTCTGCGTCGGCGGCGAGGTCCTCTTCCTGCCGTTCATCCTGCTGATGACCGGCCGCTGGAGCCCCCGCCGTGCCCGCCAGGACGCCGAGGAGCACGAGCAAAAGGTCCAGGAGGAGCTGGCAGGCCTGCAGCAGACCTAGCGGAACAGCGGGTCTAGAAACACAGCAGGCCTGACGGCGGCACACCCAAAAAACGGCCCCCCGCGCGCTCTCCCCCCCAGCGCGCGGGGGGTTTCCTTTTACCGCCGCCGTAACCTGGTGCGCGCCTGCTGTTCGCGTGACCTGGGTAAAGTCGGCATTATGCCGGAGGATCTGGGGGCTCGGGTTGCCGTCGTGACCCTCAACACGCGGGGTGTCCCGGTGACCGGGTCGGGCCTGGCCGGGCGGTACGCGGCGATCGGGGCGGCCCTAGCCGTCGGGGACGCCGAGGTCGTGTGCTTCCAGGAGGTCATCACCTGGTGGCACCTGGGGCTGCTGTGGCCACGGATGCGCTCGTTCCCCTACGTGAGCTTCCGGTCCTCGCGGGCCGGTCCGGCCGGCGGCGTGGTGACGTTCTCCCGCCTGCCGGTGGCCGGCCAGGTCTACCACGGCTTCGGTATCCCGCCGGAAGCACCCGGTATCTCCCAGGGGATCCGGCTGCGGGCCGAGCTGAAAGGCGCCCTGGTGACCCGGCTGGAGTCCCCGGGCCTGACCGTGGTCAACACCCACCCGATAGCCAACTGGGACGGCGACTGGTCGCCAGGCAACCGGTTCTACCCGCTGCACCAGGCGCAGCTCGCCGTTCTCGCCCGGGTCATGCGCGACGTCGCCGGCCCGGCGGTACTCTGCGGCGACTTCAACCTGGCCCGCGACAGTCCCCTGTTCGACGAGTTCATGGCCGAGACCGGGCTCGCCGACGCGTTCGAGGGCAAGTGCCCGCCCACGTTCCGGGCCGAGTACCTACCGCCGGGCAAGCCGCCGCACTGCATCGACTTCATCCTGACCGCCGACGGGGTCAAGGCCGAAGCCGCCAGCGTGGTCTTCGCCGACAAGGAGCCGCTCCCCGGCGGACCGGGCTACGTCTCCGACCACCTGGGGCTGCGCGCCAGCCTGGTCCTGATGCCGTCGTCCTGATGCCGTCGTCCTGATGCCGTCGTCCTGGTGTCACCGTCCTGGTGTCACCGTCCTGGTGTCACTGGCCTGACTGGCGTTCCCGGACGAGGATCTCCAGCCCGAGCAGCCGGACGTTCTGCGGAACCAGTCCGAGCGCGGAGATGATCAGGACGAACACCAGGGAGGCCAGCGTCTCGGCTGCCCGCGCGGGCAGCATCGTGGTCCCCTCGAGTATCCGGTCAAGGTTGATCGACACGGCCACGAACAGCAATCCGGTCAGCGCCGCCGTCGCGCCCACCATCGCGACCAGGAACGAGTCCCAGCCGGCCGGGCTGTAGCTATGCATCGGCGGCCGCGCTGATCTCGGGCAGCCCGGTGTTCTCGGGCAGCCCGGTGTTCTCAGGCAGCTCAGCTGTCGCCATGATCCCGTCCGTTCCCGATCGCCAGTGCGGCTAGCGGCACGATATCCCGGTCGCGGGTCCCGGCCAGCTCTATTCGAAAAAGATCATGAGTAGTACACATTGAAATATGTCAATGCGAACGATAAACTCGACAGTACCGACGGAGCCAGCGATACCGGGAGGGGGTGGTCCAGGATGTGCACGGCAGACGGCACGCCCGGCAGTGTTGCGTCAGGCAGTGTTGCGTCAGGTAACGCCGCGCCGGGCAGCATTGCGCCCGGGAACGTGGCGGAGGCGCTGCGGTCAGCCGTCGCGTCCCTGGACTACCTGATCACGGCGGCGCCCGGCCTGCCCGCGGCCGGGTGCGGGGAAGCCCTGGCGTCGCTGGGCGGGGTCCAGGCCCGGCTGGCGGCGGCGCGGTCGGTGCTTTTGCGCCGGTTCGACGCCCTCGACGGGCACGCCGCCGACGGGTACGGGTCCGCCTCGGCCTGGCTGGCCGCGATGGCCAGGATGTCGGGCCGGGACGCGAAGGCCGCGGTCCGGCAGATGCGCCAGCTCAGCACCCACCCCGACCTCGAGAGCGGCCTGGCCCGCGGCGACGTCTCCGAGTCCTGGGCCGGGGAGATCGCCGGGTGGCTGCGGAAACTCCCCCAGGAGCTGCGGGCCGGGACGCAGAAGATCCTCGCGGAGGCGGCCGCGGCCGGGGCGTCACTCGAAGACCTGGCCACCATCACCGCCCACGCCCTCACAATGTGGCAGGAACGGCACCCCGACCCAGATG
>Ga0302314_10006736_pt1 | contig 20737 bp, 19 predicted proteins | sample III_Palsa_N2_3_FD_200533 | JGI IMG/M metagenome (GOLD analysis project Ga0302314, IMG submission 200533) | Peat permafrost microbial communities from Stordalen Mire near Abisko, Sweden - III_Palsa_N2_3 | ecosystem: Environmental > Terrestrial > Soil > Palsa > Peat permafrost | place: Sweden... | reverse complement strand
GCCCACCGTGCGGGTGAAGGCGACGCTGAAGGCGCTCACGGAACTGTACCCCAGGGTCTGGGCGATCTCGGCCAGCCTTTCGCCGCCGTGGCGCAGGCGATCCTTGGCCAGAGCCATGCGCCAGTGCAGCAGATAGTCGATCGGGGCGACCCCGACGATGCGGCTGAACCGATCCGAGAAACTCGAACGCGACAGGGCCGCGACCCGCGCCAGGTCCGCCACGGTCCAGCTGCGCTCAACCTCCCCATGGATCGCCCGAAGCGTAGGCGCGATGCGGGGGTCCGACAGCCCGGCGATGAGGCCCTGGCGGGCGATGTCAGGCTGGCCGGCTTCGTGCCGGATGGTTTCGACGAACAACAGCTCCAGCAGCCGGCCAAGCGTCAGGGAACGCCCCGGACGCTCCGACAGGACTTCATCGCCAATCAGGTCGAGCAGACTGCGCAGGCGCGCGGCGCCATCCTCATCGGGGCGAATACGAACGACCGGCGGCAACAACCCTTCAAGCAATAGGCTGTTGGCGGGCTCGAACACGAACCGGCCGCCGAACAGGCGGGTGACCGGCCCGTCCGTTCTGTCGCCGATCGGCCGAACCTGGGCGCCTTCGCCATGCCCGCCGATGAAGTCGATCGCGGGGGTCTCGGCGCTGTCGCCAAGGGTCCATACCGATGGCGCGTGCATGAGCAGGAAGTCGCCTTCGCGCAGCGTCTCCGGCGGCCGTCCCTGGGCCTGGAACAGACAGCCGCCCTCGGCCACGAGACAGAAGACCACGGAGCTGTTGGCGGGAAACCGAACCGCCCAATGGCCAAAGGCATCCGTCTGCTTCCACAGCAGGGTGCTGGGGCGGAGCAGGGCGATGATCTGGCTGAGCGGATCCAAGATTGGACGATCTAAAATGGAATTGAGCTATCTGAACATAGATTATCCAAATGCTCCTGGCTAGGATGGCTCCGCAATCGGGAACCAGATTCATGGCTGATGACACCACCACGGGCGCCGCGCCGGCGGACCTGTCGAATTGGCGCGAAGCCCCGCACAGCCAGTGGGCGTTCCACAATGTGGACCAGATCGTCCCGACAGCCGCGATCGCCAACGATCCGGGCAATGTCGTCGCCCTGACATCCGCGCCGATGTCCCTAGGCGGCTTCAGCCTGCCGCTGCCGGATGGTTCGGTGCTGGACCTCGCCGGCTTTCTGAAAATCAGCGCCACCGACGCCATGGTCGTGCTGAAGGACGGCAAGCTGGTTTACGAGACCTACGCCAACGGAACCGCCATCCACACCCCGCACATCATCATGTCGGCGACCAAGAGCATTCTCGGGCTGATGGTCGGCATCCTTCAGGCGCGGGGCGACCTGGATGTCGAGCGTCTGGTGTCCGACTACGTCCCCGAGGTCGCCGAAACCGCCTATCGCGGCGCGACCCTGCGCCAGCTGATCGACATGCGGACCGGGGTGAGGCTGGATGAGGCCCAGCAGCGCGCCTACGAGATCGCCAGCAACTGGGAGCCGCAGCCGGCGGGGGAGGCGGGCCTTGGCCTGCACGACTTCCTGGCCAGCCTGCCGCCCACGGATACGCCCCACGGCGGCCCGTTCGCCTACATTTCCGCCAACGCCGACCTGATGGGCTGGGCGATTGAGCGGGCGACGGGGCGCAGCTTCGCGTCGCTGGTCTCCGACCTGTTGTGGAAGCCCATGGGCGCGGCAAGCGCCGCCTATATCACCGTCGACGGACAGGGCGCGCCGCGCTGCACCGGCGGCCTCTGCGCCACGGCCCGGGACATCGCCCGGATCGGCCAGCTGGTGCTCGAGGGCGGCGTTCTGAACGGCCAGGCCATCCTTCCCAAGTCCTGGCTCGACGACATCGACACCGGCGGCGATCCGGCCGCCTGGCGGGACGGGGAGTGGGGCCAAGCCTTCTCCTTCATCAGCCCGAACATGCGCTACCGCGCGGGCTGGTATGGGGTCGATGACGATCCGAAACACATCTTCGCCATGGGCGTCCACGGCCAGAACCTGTTCGTCGACAAGACCTGCGGCCTGGTCGTGGCCAAGCTGTCGTCGCAGGCGAGCCGGATCGACTACCGCGCTCTGCCCCTGACCCACCGGGCGTTTCCCGAGATTCGCCGCTGCCTGACCGGCTCGCTGTCCTGACCCCACGGCGTTCCGCAACGGCATCGATCGCGCCCCGCGTTTGGCCGTTTGACAGCACCTCGCCCGCGCCTTACGCCGCCTGCAAAGCCAAGCAGAAACGGCCAGGGCGAGGATCATGTACTACAAGGAATTGAAGGCGGCCTGGTCGGAGCTGACGGGCGCGGGCGCCCCGTTCGAGATCGTCCCCATCGAGGTGCGTGGCGAGACGTTGCGCAGCTACAAGAACGCTCCGCCCAGCGTGCGGGAGCTGTGGCTCTCCACCGCCGCCTTCGCCGACCGCGACTACATCGTCTACCAGGACGAACGGCTGACCTATGGCCAGGCGCACAGCCAGGTGAACGCGGTCGCGGCCTGGCTTTGGGAGCAGGGCGTGCGGCCGGGCGATCGGGTCTCCATCGCCATGCGCAACTATCCCGAATGGATGCTGATCTACTGGGCCTGCATCTGCATGGGCGTCGCCGCCGTCGGCATGAACGCCTGGTGGGTGGCTACGGAGATGGCGTTCGGCCTGAAGGACGCCCAGCCCAAGGTGACCTTCTGCGACCAGGAGCGTCTGGAGCGCATCCTGGAAGACCCGGCCGTCGCCGCCTCGACCAAGCTGGTCGCCGTCCGCGTCAGCCAGGCGCCGGCCAACGCCACCCTCTGGGCCGACGTGATCAAGGGCGGCGGGGCGCTGCCGCAGGTCCAGGTCGACCCCGACGCCGACGCCTGCATCTTCTACACCTCCGGCACCACCGGCTTTCCCAAGGGCGCGCAGCTGACCCATAGGGGCTGCGTCGCCAACCTGTTCAACATCATGTTCTCCGGTCAGGTGCAGGCCCTGGCGACGTCGCGGGGCACTGGCGTCGCCATCGATCCCAACGCGCCGGTCACCGTTCCGGTCGGCCTGATCACCACGCCGCTGTTCCACGTCACCGCCAACAACTGCGCCGCCTACGCGATCAGCGCGGCGGGGGGCAAGATGGTGCTGATGCATCGCTGGGACGCGGGCGAAGCGTTGAAGCTGATTGAACGGGAGAAGATCACCACGGTCACCGGCGTGCCGGTGATGGCGCGAGAACTGGTCAGCCACCCGGACTTCGACACGTTCGACACCTCCAGCCTGATGACCGTCGGCGGCGGCGGCGCCCAGCTACAGCCGGACCTGGTGGCCAAGATCGACGCCAATGTGAAAACCGCCCGACCCAACACCGGCTACGGCATGACCGAAACCTGCGGCATCATCACCTCGGTGGCCGCCGACTTCTTCGTCGACAAGCCGGCCAGCGTCGGTCCGGCCATGCCGACCTTCGAGGTCAAATGCGTCGACGATGACGGAAACACCCTGCCGCCAGGCCAGATCGGCGAGCTGTGGGTCAAGGGCTCGCCGGTGATCAAGGGCTATATCAATCGCCCGGAAGCCACCGCCGACTCCATCACCCACGGCTGGCTGCACACCGGCGACGTGGCGCGGATCGACGAGGACAACTTCATCTTCATCGTCGATCGCAAGAAGGACATGGTCCTGCGCGGTGGTGAGAACGTCTATTGCGCCGAGGTCGAGGCGATCATCCACCAACACCCCGCGGTGGCCGAATGCTGCGTGTTCGGCGTGCCGGACCAGCGATTGGGCGAGGAAGTCGCCGCGGCCGTGGTGCTGCGCCCGGATATGACCCTGACCGCCGAGGTGCTGCGCGAGCATTGCGCGGCCCTGATGGCCCGCCACAAAATCCCTCGCTACATCTGGTTCTTGAAGGACCATCTGCCGCGCAACGCCAACGGCAAGTTCCTCAAGCGCGAGCTGCGGGAGACCCTGCCGTTGGAGACGGCGGTCTGACCGGCGGCTAAGAGCCCGCCTTCGCCGCCGCTTCCGCCCTGCGTTGGGCTTTGCAGGCGGGGGTGAAGTCGGGCTGATGGTCGAGGACGCACTGGCGCATCGCGTACTTGGACACGCCGGCGCAGAATCTGACGTAGTCGTCGTCGCAGGGGTGCTTCATGCCGTTCGAGCCATAGCCGGACGTGATGCCGCTCGACGGGGCGTTCGACTGCGCCAGAGCCCCCGTCGACCAGCAGGCGGCGAGAGCCAATGAGATCAGTGCTGTCCGCAGAGCCGTCATGCTCCATCCCCAGGTAATAAGCGGCGCCAAGAATTTGCCGACGCTAGTTTAGCACAGATGCGCGCAACGCACCCGTCGGGAACTGACTAACCCGCGTCATCGTCGGTCTTGCCGCGCGGCTCATGCACCCGAACGATCACCGACTGGCTGGCGGTGGCCATCAGCACCCCGTCTTCCGAGAACAGCCTCATCGCGCCGTGGCCAAAGCCGGCGTGGACGGCGGCGATGGAGATGTCGCACAAGACCCATTCGGTGGGGACCAGCCGGACGATGCGGATGGTGTTGTCCAGGCTGTTGCCGCCGGCGTTCAGCCCCAGCGCATTGCCGATGCCCGAGGGGACGTGATCGGCGAAGATGGCCAGGGTCGCCGCATCGATATCCTGGCCGCTCTTGGGCCGCATCCACAGGATCAGCCGACCGTCCTTGGCCGGGCCTCGCTCACCCATGGAGAAGCCATAGTTACCCTGCACCAGGCGCATCTCGATCTGGCCGTGCAGACCCTCGTCATCGCCGCGCCAATGATCGGTATGTTTGCAGTCTTCCGGGCCGGGCACGGACGGCATGTCCACCCACTGTTGCGAAAGCGGGCTCTCGCGCGAGCCCAGGGCGGCGTTGACGGTGAAGATCTCCTTGTCGCCCACATGGCCGGTCACCCGGGCCTGGCTGGTGTTGCGGCCGGCCGCGGGCACCCAGACGTCCAGGTCCACGATCGAGGGCGGCCGGGCATAGGACAGATACTGCGCCGTGGCCCAGATCACCGGCCGCTCGCAGGTGCGCTCCATCGCCTGGATCGCCGCCGCCAGGCCAACCCCGCCGAACATGAAGCTGCGCCCCACCGGGCCGACGCACAGTCCCTCATGCAGGGGCAGGTACCAGCGGTGTGGATTATGCGTGGGCGTCAGGGCGAAGAAGGGCGTGGACATGGGCGCGGCATAGCAGTTTGAACGCGGCCCGCAACCGGCGCCGGGACACGGCTGATCCTAGGTCGGGCTTTGGAACAGCGTCGCGTTCAGTGAAGGCTCGCCAACTTCAGCTGCTTCAGACCGAGGATGGGGCGCGGCTTCATCCAGGCGCCAGCGCGCGCCAGCATCGACGACAGACGTCCATCCTCGATGGCGCGAATGAACCACCCACCAGCGACGAAGCCCACCGGGCCGACCACAAGAATGATGGCTGCTACAATCACCGGTCGCCCCTGACCTTCGTCCGGCGCCTAAGTCCGAACAGCGAAGGTTGTAACTGGCGATGGGCGCCCTGCGCCATCTGCTGAGGCCCGGTCAAATCGTCGCGCCAGTGACGCCATCCATTAGGGCGGGACGGGCAACTGTGATCGCTGGGAGCGCTTGAACCTGGCGCGCTTGCCCCCAAATCAAAGCGCACGGAGGCTCAACCCTTGACGTCACTCTTTGCCGGTCTCGAAGTCGATAAGTCCCTGCGCCCGGTCGCCGGCGCCTTCAGGTTCGATCTGAACGCCTGCCTTTCGTCCGTGGTCGCTCTTGAGGCGACGGTCAGCGACGACGCCTCGACGGCGGGCGCGCTCGGCACGAACCGGATCGGCAACGGCGTCGTCATCGACGCGGAAGGCCTGGTGCTGACCATCGGCTATCTCATCACCGAGGCGGAAGAGGTGATCCTGACCACCGGCGACGGCCGGCGCGTGCAGGCGCATGTGCTTGGCGTCGATCCGGCGACCGGCTTTGGTCTGGTTTACGCGCTGGAGCCTTTGAACCTGCCCGCGCTGCCGCTCGGCGATTCCCGTTCGGTCGGCAAGGACGACACGGTCCTGGTCGCCGGGGCAGGGGGCCGCGCCCATGCCTTGGCTGGCGTCCTGCTGGCCCGGGCGCCCTTCGCCGGATATTGGGAATATTACTTGGACGAGGCTCTGTTCGTTGGCCCAGCCCACCCTCACTGGAGTGGCGCGGCGCTTGTCAACGCGGCCGGCGAGCTGGTCGGCGTCGGCTCGCTCTATGTCGAACAGCGCGCCGCGGACGGCGAAGTCCAACCGCTCAACATGTTTGTTCCGGTAGACCTGCTGCGGCCGATTTTGGCTGATCTCAAAGCGGGCCGCCCAGCGCGGGCTCCAAGACCCTGGATTGGGGTTATCGCGCAGGAGGTCGATTCTCTTGTCGTGGTGCTAGACGTTTCCGACGGCGGCCCCGCCGACCAGGCAGGGTTGGAACAGGGCGACATTGTCCGCGCGATCGGCGGCGAGAAGGTGACGGATCTGGCCGGTTTCTATCGGCTGCTGTGGGCGCTTGGACCGCCCGGGGTTATGGCGCGCGTGATCGTGCAGCGCGATCAGCAGATGATCAGCATCGACGTCCAAACCATCGACAGATCCACCCGGATGAAGAAGCACCGGCTCAACTAGCTCGGCCTTAAGGCTTAAGTCCGCGTGTTGGCGGCTGACGACTCTCGGCGCAGGTTTATGGGATGCCAACGCCTGACATTGCCATCCGCGCCAAGCGCAAGCTGACCAACCGCCTGATCGCCGCGCATGACGCCGCGCGCCTGAGGCCGCACATGACCGATGATGTGGTGTTGATCGTCGGCGATGGCGCCCTGATCCAGGGCGCGGACGCGGTGGTCGCCGCCTTCGCGGGACAGTTCGCCGACAAGGCCTTCATGGCCTACGTCCGAAGCACCGAAACGGTCGAACTCGCCGCCGATGGCGCTCGCGCCGCCGAAGCCGGCCGGTGGGTCGGAAGCTGGAAAGGTGGCGTTGAGGTGAGCGGCGTCTATCTGGCGGCTTGGCGCGAGCGCCACGGCCAATGGCTGTTGGAACGCGAACTATATGTCACCCTGCAGACCGACGCCGCGCCTGGCGGTTAGGACTCAGCCGCACTCCGGTCGGGCGACGCGGGCATAAAGCCGAAGAGCGAAGAGGTCCTTCATCCCATCGAGGGTGGGCGATATTCCCGTCAAGCCAAGGCGCGGAGCGCGACCTTAGCCGAGGGTGAAGACTGCAATGGCGTTAAACCGAAGCGTTGGCTCCTCGGGCAGGACTCGAACCTGCGACAAGTCGGTTAACAGCCGACTGCTCTACCAACTGAGCTACCGAGGATCAGCGACGCTGAAGGATGGCGGCTATAGACTGGGCGGCGGGCGTGATCAAGCCTGCGGCGATCTTACCAGAAAAAAGGGCTCGACCGAAGCCGAGCCCTAGTGGGTACTGGTGGGGCGCCTTTGACAAAAGGCACGTGCAACCTATGAACAATCATAGTTAACAAGATTCTAATGCCCGCCCGGACCGGCCCGTCCGTTGCAACGGGAAGATGTGGTTTGGGGCTGTGCGTTGAAATGAAACACAATGGCGATTGACTTCATCTGGGCGCGGGTAAAGCGCAAGGAAACCATCGAGCGCCGCTCGCGCGATGAAATCCGCTATCACAGCGCCGTCTATGGCGAGGAGGCGCATGCGGTCGTGCTGAAGAAGCTGCGCCGCTGCGAGCGCGGAAGCGACGACGCGGCGATTCTGCGCAAGGCCGAGCGCGCCCTGCGCCCGGGAATGTTCAATCGCGCCGACAAGACGCAGCAGGTTTAGACTCTGTCGGGTTCACTCTAAATCGTCCCGCCCGCGCTGGCCCCCACCGTCGCTACGCGGATGGTCTCCCCCTGTCTTCGCTTCGCTCGCGTGGGCGGATAAGGAGGGGGTCTCCTCACCCCACGCGAAGCGAGAGGGGGAGGTGGATCGGCGCTGAAGCGCAGCGGAAGCGACGAGACGGTGGGGGACAGCGCCGGCGGATCGATCACGCCTGATGTCACCGGCTCTAGGCGTCCACACCGAATTCGGCTCGCCCCGGCGAACGTTCCCGCGGAAGGATCGTTAGGCCTTGCATGGCCCGATCGATCTCCGCCGCCAGCCAGTCCCTGGCGGCGAGCCTCCAGCCCCTGCTTCACGCCCGCAAGGCCGAGCTGTCGGTCGGCGAAATGGTGGATCGAATCGAGCGCGGCGATGGCCCGGGGCCAGTGCTGTTCGTTCTGACCCTGCCAGTCCTGCTGCCCCTGCCGCCGGGCGTCTCCATGCTGCTGGCGCTGCCGCTGTTGATGGTGGCCCCGCAGATCGCCCTGGGACGCCGCGAGCTGTGGATGCCTGCCGTGCTGTCCCGCCGCACTCTCAAGCGCGAACAGCTGGTCAAGCTGCTCCACCGCGTGCTGCCGCCGCTGAAAAAGGTCGAGACGCGGGTGCATCCCCGGCTGGGCTTTCTCACGGGCGGCGTCGGCGCGCGCCTGGTGGGCGTGGTCTGCACCCTGATCGCCATTGTGCTGGTGCTGCCCATCCCCTTCGCCAACCTCGTGCCCGCCGTGGCGCTGGCGACCTTCGCCCTGGGGCTGTCGCGGCGCGACGGCCTGGTGGTGTTGGCCGGCTATGGCTTGGTGGCGCTGGCGATCGTCGTGGTGGTGCTCGGCGTTCATGGCGCGGACTTCGGCTGGCAGCGTCTGCGGGCGATGTTCTGAAAAGACGCCGGCGATGCCTGCGCCGAAATAGTCCGAATCAGAGCAGGTCGTAGGTCTTCAAGGCCAATCCTGCCGGACCGACGCGACGCGCATGAATCAGACCCTTCAGCAGGCGGACGAGTTGCTGCGGCGGGGTGAGCGCGACGCGGCCGAGGCGGCCTATCGCCAGGCCCTGGCCGACCAGCCCGGCAACGCGCCCCTGGTCCACCGGATCGGCGTCCTGGCCTTTCAGCGCGGCGCGGTCAGCGAGGCGCTGCCCTTCCTGGCCCGCGCCGTCGCCCTGAAGCCGGACGATGCGACGCTGCAGTCGGACCTCGGCCTGGTCCAGGCCGCCGCCAGCAAGCCGGCCGACGCCGTGGCCAGCTATGACCGCGCCCTGGCCCTCAAGCCCGACGTCGCCGAGACCCACTGCCGCCGCGCCGACGCCCTTCGCCTGCTCGGCCGCGACGCCGACGCGCTGGAGGGCTACGACGCCGCCATCGCCCTCAACCCGACCTTCGTCCAGGCCCTCAACAACCGGGGCCTGGCCCTGATGGCCCTGGGCCGGCGCGACGAAGCCCTGGCCAGCTACGGCATCGCCCTGGCCTTCCAGCCCGGCTACCTGCTCGCCATGTGCAATCGCGGTCGCGCGCTGCAGGAGCTGGGACGGCTGGATGAGGCCCTGGCCAGCTATGACGCGGCCCTGGCGATCAGGCCCGACTATCTGGAGGTGCTGAACAACCGCGGCGTGGCGCTGCAGGCGCTCGGCCGCCTGGACGAGTCGCTGCACAGCCTGGATCGCGCCCTGGCCATCCGGCCGGACTATGCCGACGCCCTCAACAATCGGGGCAACACCCTCAAGACTCTCGGCCGGATGGACGAGGCGCTGGCCAGCTACGCCGTCGCCATCGAGGCCAACCCGCGCTTCGTCGAGGCCCTGTGCAATCTCGGCTTTCTGCAATGGACCCTGGGCCGCCCCACCGAGGCCGTCGAAAGCTACGACCGCGCCCTGGCCATCGATCCGGCCCAGATCGAGGCCCACAATGTCCGCGCCATCGCCCTGACCAGCCTGAACCGTCCCCTCGACGCCCTGGCCGGCTATGACGCGGCCCTGGCGCTGAACCCGGACTTCGCCGACGCCCTCGGCAACAAGGGGATGCTGCTGGCCGAGCTTGGTCAGATGGACCAGGCGCGCGCGGCGCTGGAGCGGGCCATCGACCTCGAACCCGCCAAGGTCCGCGCCTACTACAACCTCACCCTCTGCCGGAAGATGGTCGCCGGCGAGCCCCGCGTCCGTGCGCTGGAAGGTCTCGCGGCCGACATCGAAGCCTACAGCGCCGATGACCAGATCTACCTCCACTACGCCCTCGCCAAGGCCTATGCCGACGCGGGCGAACCAGCGTCCTCGTTCGAGCATCTGGCGAGGGGCGCAGACCTGAAACGCGGTCAGGTCGCCTATGACGAGGCCGAGGCCATCGGCGCCCTGGACCGGATGCGGCTGGCCTTCCCACAGGCGCGGATGGCCGCCCTGGCCGAGGCTGGCGGTCCCACCAACGCGCCCAGCTTCCCCACGCCTGTCTTCATCGTCGGCATGCCGCGCTCGGGCTCGACCCTGATCGAGCAGATTCTGGCCAGCCATCCGGCGGTGTTCGCCGCCGGCGAGAGCGACCTCTGGGTCCGCACTGTCGCGGGCCTTTCACCGCCCGCGCGGGCGTTACTCGTCGATCCCGACGCAATGGGTCCAGACGCGGCGCAAGCCTTCCGCGACATCGGCCAGGCCTATGGCGGTATGCTGGGCCGGGTGGCCCCGAACGCGGCCCGGGTCACAGACAAGGCGCTGGAGAACTTCAGCCAGATCGGCCCGATCCACCTGGCGCTGCCCAACGCGAAGATTATCCACACCCGCCGCGATCCCGTCGACACCGGCCTGTCCTGCTTCCAGAAGCTGTTCGGCGGCGATCTGCCCTACAGCTACGACCTCGGCGAACTGGGCCGTTACTGGCGCGCCTACGACCGGCTGATGACCCACTGGCGCGCCGTCCTGCCGCCGGGGGTGATGCTCGAGGTCGATTACGAAGACACTACCGCCGACCTGGAAGGCCAGGCCCGCCGCGTCATCGCCCACTGCGGCCTGGACTGGGACGACCGCTGCCTGGACTTCCACAACACCACCCGCTGGGTCCACACCGCCAGCGCCGCTCAGGTCCGAGAGCCGGTCTACCGCAGCTCGGTCGGAAAGTGGCGCGCGTATGAGCCCTACCTGGCGCCGCTGATCGAGGCGTTGGGGGAGGGGTAGGGGGAGGCGCGGCTTGGCGCGCCCGGTGCGCCTTGAGAACCGCGTGCGCTCAATTGACCGTATAGCCGCGACCCCGGAAGCAGGTGGCCAGGGCGCGGTTGTATTCGCCCAGCCTGGCCTGCTGCTGCTCGGCGATGGCCTCGTTCTGACGGTGCTGCCGGATGCCGCCGATCAGAGCGCCTGTGCCGGCGCCGATGGCCGCGCCCCTGCCGGCGTTGCCCCCGATGGCCCCGCCGAGCGCCCCGATGGCGGCCCCGCCCGCCGCGCCGCGTATCGCGCCGCCTCTTTGCGGCGGCGGGGCGGGCGCATAGCCCGGATTGAACCCGGATTGCTTCACAGCCCACTTGTGGCAGGCCGCGCGGTCCTTGGACTGCTGCGCCGAACTCTGTCGCTTGGCCGGGTAGGCATAGACCTGGGACTGGGCGGCGGCGACCGTTGGCGCCATGGCCAAGGCTATGGCGATGGCGGCTTTGAAAATGCGGTTCATGAAGGCGGCTCCCTCAGCTGAAGCTTCCAGCTGTGCAATCAGACCGCCGTCACCCTCACCCGTCCAAGCGGTGCGCCGCTATAGAGTGAAACCCCGAGCACGGACGAGACCGTTCCCGATCCACCTGGTCGCAGTGCGCCATTCAGCAGCAGGCCCCCGGCGCCCGAATCACCAAGGCACCGTCCGCCCCAGATAGTCCAGATACTGCAGGCCGGCCTTGCCCTGGACGTCGATCAGCACCTTGACCAGGTTGGGCACGCTGTCCTCGATGGTCAGGGGCGCCTTGTCGCCGCCCAGGTCGGTCCGCACCCAGCCTGGGGCCATCAGCACCATGGCTCTTGGGCTCTCGGCATGACGCGCGGCGAAGCTGCGCATGAAGGTGTTCAAGGCCGCCTTGCTGCCGCGATAGACCTCCCGCATGCCCATGGTGTTGTTGGCGACGCTGCCCTGGCCCGAGGACATCACCCCGATCACGCCGGTAGGGGGGACCAGGTCCTGCAGCGCCTCGACCACCCGCATCGGGCTGAGGGCGTTGGTCACCATCACCCGCGTGAACTCGTCGGTGGAGACCTCGGCGACGATCTCATTGGGATTGTTGCTGGTGCCCGGGTTCACGAACAGCAGATCGAAGGTCCGCCCCGTCAGGCGTCCGCGCAGGGCGGCGATCTGGTCGGGAAAGTCGATGTCGAGAGTCTCGATCTCGACCCGGCCGTCGGACCTGGCCGCCAGAGCGTGCAGCGAGGTCCCGCTGGCGGCGCGGACGGTGCCCACCACCGTCCAGCCCTGTTTCAGATATTCCTCGGCCATGGCGTAGCCCAGCCCGCGCGAGGCGCCGACGATCAGGGCGGTCTTGGTCGCGGGCGTAGCGGGCATGGGGATGGCTTTCGGCAAGCAGCGGAACACAGGTCTTTAGGTAGGCATGCGCGCCGATTTGCAAAGCCTGGCCCAAAACGGACTCGACTCTCTCAAGAACATATGCGGAACATGCGGCCCCGGCTTTCAGTCTTAAGGTCCGCCCATGCTCACCCGCCGTATAGACGCCGCCCTGGACGCCCTGGCGGAATGCCGTCTGCGCGTTCCAGGCCTTCGGGATGTCTTCCGCCCCGACGCGCCGGAGCGGGCGGCCTTGGATGAGGTGCTGGCGGCGATGGAGCGGTTTAATGCCGTGGCGCAAAGCGGTGGCCGAAGCCCATGCGCGGGGGCGGCTTCGGAACGCTAGCGTCAGACGACATTCTATTCCAGATGTGCGTGGCGCTAGCCATCCATGCGATCTGAGGTCCGAGCCGATGACCGACGCCCAATACCAGACCGCATTGAGCCTCTACGGCCAGGGGCGCCACGCGGAGGGAGGCGTTCTGCTCAGGCAGGCCGCGCAGAGCGGTCATGCGCCGGCCATGTCGCAACTTGGCTATCAGATGCTCTCGGGCCGTGGCGCGCCGCTCGATCGGGTCTCCGGGGTGCGGATGATCGTGGCCGCGGCCGACAAGGGCGAAGCCATGGCCTGCACCCTGGCGGCGGCGCTGGTGGCGGCCGGCGTGTTTGGCGGGCCCGATTGGCCTCGGGCGCTCGACTACCTGCGGCGGGGCGCCGAAGCCGGCTTCCCGATGGCCCAGGCGCAGCTTCGGCTGCTTGCCGGCCGGGGCGGGGACGACTGGCGGGGCCTGCGTCGCGAGATCGACATCAGGTCCTGGCAGACGGCGCCCGATCCGCACGTCCTGTCGCGTGAGCCACGCGCGAGCGCCTTCGAGGGCGTGGCGAGCCCCGCCGTCTGCGACTGGCTCATCGGCCGCGCCCAGGCCCGGCTGGCCCCGGCCATGGTCTACGACCGCGCCGCCGGCAAGGCCGTCGACGCCAGCCGCAGCAACAGCGCCTTTGAGATGGGGCTGGCCGACCTGGACCTCGTGGTGCTGGCGCTGCGCGAGCGACTGGCTGTCGCCGCCGGACTGCCGGTCATGAACATGAACGCGCCTCAGGTGCTGCACTATGCGGTTGGCCAGAGCTTCGAGCCCCACGTCGACTTCTTCGATCCCGCCATTCCGGCTCAGGCCGTGAGCATCGCCACCGTCGGCCAGCGCGCCGCCACCGCCCTGGTCTATCTCAACGACGAGGGTCTGGAGGGCGGCGAGACCGACTTTCCCCTGCTGCCCCTGCGCTACCGTGGCCGCAAGGGGGACGCCCTGGTGTTCTTCAACCTCGACGATGCGGGCCAGCCTGACCCCCGCACCGTCCACGCCGGCCTGCCGCCGACCAAGGGGGAGAAATGGCTGCTGTCGCAGTGGATTCGAGACGGGGCGCTTGTGGGCGCCAGTAGCCAGAACCCTCCGGCGGCGGACGCGCGCAAAGCCTAGAGTGCGTGCGTAGCGCCGCGGCTAGTGGCTGACCAACATGCGCTCGGCCGGGACGTCGTGGCCCGCTGGCCGCATCCCCAGATCGGCGAGCAGCTGGCTGTCCTTGTCGAGGCCAGGCAGCGGCGTCGTCAAAAGCTTGGCGCCGACAAAGATGGAGTTGGCGCCGGCCAGGAAGCAGAGGGCCTGCAGGTCCCGGCTCATGCTGTCGCGGCCCGCCGCGATCCTGACCCTGGCCTTGGGGCAGACCAGGCGGGCGACGGCGATGGTGCGGACGAACTCCAGGCCATCGATGGGAGGCGACTCACCCAGCGGCGTGCCCTTGATGGGGACCAGGGCGTTCACCGGCAAGGACTCCGGATGAGCGGGCAGGGTGGCCAGGCTGTGCAGCAGCCCCACCCGGTCGGCGCGGCTCTCGCCCATGCCGACGATGCCGCCACAGCAGACCTTCATGCCCGCGGCCCGCACATGCTCGAGCGTGTCCAGCCGGTCTTCATAGGTGTGGGTGGTGACCACCCGGGCATAGTCCTCGGGCGAGGTGTCCAGGTTGTGGTTGTAATAGTCGAGGCCGGCGGCTTTCAGCTCTGTCGCCTGAGCCGGGGTCAGCATCCCTAAGGTGGCGCAGGTCTCCAAACCTAGCGCTTTGACGCCAGCGATCATCGCCGCGACCTTGGGCACATCACGATCCTTCAGGTCGCGCCAGGCGGCGCCCATGCAGAACCGTTGGGCGCCGGAGGCCTTGGCCCGCTCGGCGTCGGCGATGACGGCGTCGGCGTCCATCAGCTTGGTGGCGGCAAGGCCGGTGTCGAAGCTGGCGGACTGGCTGCAGTAGCCGCAGTTCTCGGCGCAGCCCCCGGTCTTGATGGAGAGCAGCTGCGACAGCTGGATCTCGGCCGGATCGAACCAGGCCCGGTGCACCTGGCCGGCCCGGAACACCAGCTCGGTGAAGGGCAGATCGAACAGCGCGGCGATCTCCGCTCGGGTCCAGTCGGTGCGAGGTTCGGTGGGATCGACGGGGGACATGGGAAACCTTCCTACGGACGGATGACGGACTGCTGCGATTGACGGGCGGCCGCTTTAAGGGCGGGCGATAAGTTGGTCCTTCAACACCGAAACCACGGCTGAACAAAGCTGTTGGATATCGGCGTCATCGATATTCAGAGCCGGGGCCAGATAGACGATGTCGCCGAAGGGGCGGATCCAGACGCCTTCGTCGACGAAGGCCTGTTTGAGCGCCTCGCGGTCCGGCGCCTGCGCCAACTGAACCACGCCGACGGCGCCCTTGGCGCGGACGTCGATGACGCCGGGCAGGTCGCGGCACCCCGCGAGGCCTTGGAGCAGCTTGGCTTCCATCGCCCGGGCCTGCTCGACCCTCGGCTCGGCCTCGAACAGGTCCAGCGAGGCGTTGGCGGCGGCGCAGGCGAGGGGATTGGCCATGAAAGTCGGGCCGTGCATCAGCGCCTTGGCCGCATCGTCCGACCAGAAGGCGTCGAACACCGCGTCGCTGGCCACGGTGGCCGCCAGCGACATCGTCCCGCCCGTCAGCGCCTTGGACAGGCAGATGATGTCAGGCGCCACCTCCGCCTGATCGCTGGCGAACATCGATCCGGTGCGGCCGAACCCGGTGAAGATCTCATCGGCGATCAGCAGCACGTCATGGGCCCTGGCGATGCGGGCGACCGTCGCCAAGGTCTCGGGGTCATGCAATCGCATGCCGCCCGCCCCCTGGATCAACGGCTCGATGATGATCGCCGCGATGGACCCAGCCTTTTGATCGAGCAGCGCATCAAGCGCGGCCGCCCGCTCGGCGTCGCGGGGCAGCTCGGCGAAGACCTGCTGCGGCAGCCAGCCGGCGAAGTGGGAATGCATGCTCTCGTCGGGATCGCAGACCGACATCGCCCCCAGGGTGTCGCCATGATAGCCCTCGCGGAACGCGAGGAACTTGGTGCGCCCGGCGACGCTGCGGTTCAGCCAGTATTGCACCGCCATCTTCATCGCCACCTCGACGGCCACCGAGCCGGAGTCGCTGAAGAAGACGTGGTTCAGGTCGCCCGGCGCCAGCGCGGCGAGCCGCGCCGCCAAGGTCTCGGCGGGCTCATGGGTAAAGCCGCCGAACATCACATGCGGCATGCGCTCCAGCTGCCGCGCCACCGCCTCGCGGATGTGGGGGTGGTTATAGCCGTGACAGGCCGTCCACCAGGAGGCGACGCCATCGATCAGCACCCGACCATCCGCCAGTTGGATGCGTGAGCCGTCCGTCCGCACCGCCTCGAATGGCGCTCCGGCGGTCTTCATCTGGGTGTAGGGCCGCCAAAGATGCTGACTGTTCATGAACCCGGACCGTTCGGCGGACGGCTCTCTAACCACCGGCGCGCCCGCGCCGCAACCGTTGACTTGGTGGGACCGACAAGGCTGTAACCCGCCGCATGGACAGTCTCGACGCCTTCGCTGCCGACGCCCTGGATCGCCTGGAGGCCCAGGCCCTGCGCCGTCGCCTGACGCCCACCGAGCGCTGCGGCGGCGCCGAGGTCATCCGGGACGGGCGGCGGCTGATTTCCTTTTCCTGCAACGACTATCTGGGTCTGGCCCACGACCCGAGGGTGAAGGCGGCGGCCATCGCGGCGGTGGAGCGATACGGCGCCGGCGCCGCCGCCTCGCGCCTGGTCACCGGCGACTATCCCTTGGTCGAAGCGCTGGAGGCGCGGCTGGCGGCCTACAAGGGCAAGGCCGCCGCGCTGGTGTTCGGCTCCGGCTATCTCGCCAACATCGCCATCCCGCCGGCGTTGACCAGGGCGCGGGATCTGATCCTGGTCGATGACCTTTCGCACGCCTGCATCCTCGCCGGCGCCAAGCTGTCGGAAGCCAGGACGCTGCGGTTCCGGCACAATGACGTCCAGCATCTCGCCAGCCTGCTGGAGGCCGAACGCGCCTCGGCGCACCGCTGCCTCATCATCACCGAGCGGGTCTTCTCCATGGACGGCGACCGGGCGCCAATGGCGGCGCTGGCGGGCCTCGCCCAAGACCACGACGCCTGGCTGATGGCCGACGACGCCCACGGCCTTGGGGTGATCCAGGGCGACGCCTCGGCGGCGCTGGAGATGGGGACCCTGTCCAAGGCGCTCGGCAGCTATGGGGGCTATCTCGCGGCCTCCGCACCGGTGATCGACTATCTGAAGTCCCGCGCCCGGAGCTTCGTCTACACGACAGCCTTGCCGCCGGCGTCGGCGGGCGCGGCATTGGCGGCGCTCGACATTCTCGAGCGCGAACCGGACCGGCGCGCCCGGCCGCTGATGCTGGCCGGGCGGTTCGCGCGGGCCGCTGGCCTGCCGCCGGCCGAGAGCTCGATCGTGCCCCTGGTCGTCGGCGACGCGGAACGCGCCTTGCGACTGTCCGCCGAACTGGAAGCCGACGGCTTCCTGGTGGTCGCTATCCGCCCACCCACCGTGCCGCCAGGACGGGCCAGGCTTCGCTTCACCTTTTCGGCGGCGCATGCCGAGGCCGATGTGGACCGGCTGGCGGTCTCGGTGGCGCGGCTTCTGGAGACCGTCGCATGAACGTCTACTTCATCACCGGCGCGGGCACCGACATCGGCAAGACCTATGTGACGACCCTCCTGGTTCGCCAGCTCAAGGCGGCAGGCCGGCGCGTCTTGGCCTTGAAGCCGGTGGTCAGCGGCGTGCCGGCGATCGACAACCCCGACTTCGCCGCGAGCGACACGGCTCAACTGCTGGCGGCCCAGGGACGGGCGATCACGCCGGCGACGGTGGGCGCCTGTTCGCCCTGGCGGTTCAAGCAGCCTCTCTCGCCGGACATGGCGGCGGCGGCCGAAGGCCAGACGGTGAGCCAAGAGGCCGTGCTCGATTGGTGCCGAACCCAGATCGGGACCGCCGCCGACGGTGCGGTGGTGCTGATCGAGGGGGTCGGCGGGGTGATGAGCCCGATGACCTCCGACGCCTTGAATCTGGACCTGATCAAAGCGCTCGGCTGCGAGGTTCTGCTCGTCACCGGCTCCTATCTGGGCGCCCTGACCCACGCCCTGACCGCGATCGAGACGCTGAAGGCGCACGATGTCGCGGTGAAGACGGTGATCCTCAACGAGAGCGCTGGTTCCGGTGTGGACTTCGACACGACGGCCGAAACGCTTCGGCGCTACGCCGGCGATGCCCCGGTCTTAGCTGTGCGGCGAGATGCCTTGAGCCTGGAGCTTGGCCTGAATTGAGACCGCGGGGTCGGTAGGGAAGGGCTGACGGCCAGCGTCAATTCGGAGAGATGGTCTCTGGCGTCATCGTCCGCCCGGTCAGGTCGGCGAAGACCGCTCGAACGATATCCAAAACCGGACTGCGCGCCGTGGCCCCGATGTCCGCCGCGGACGGCCGCAGCAGTCCAATGTTTCTCACAAAGTCAAAGTTGGCCAAGCGTGGACGAGCGACACCCGGCGCGGTGTAACCATCGGGCATGACGGTCAGGCCAAGTCCGGCCTGCACGAGCGCCAAGGCGCGATCGTCATTTGTCGTTCTGGCGGTGAAGAAGGGGCGCACGCCGCGCGCGGTGAAGTGCCGGCTCGTCTCGGGCAGAAGTTCACAATGCCGGCGCACGATCATCACGCTGTCAGCCAAGGCTTCGGCGGGTATGATCCTCTCACCGGCCAAGGGATGGGCGTCGGGCATCGCCAGCGAATAGCGCTCGGTCAACAGCACCTCGCCCCCAAAGCGCGTTTCGTCTGGCCGAACAATCGTCAGGGCCGCATCAATTCGGCGTCGCGCGAGACGCTCCAGCAACTCTCTCTCCCGCCCCTCCACGAGTTCGACCTGCTGTTCGGGGAAGCCTTGGGCGAACTTCATGGCGAGCGCTGAGATCCAGGGCGAGGGGATGGTCACCAGCACGCCCAGTCGAAACGTGCGGCTCATGGCCGTTTCGACGATCGACCGTTCCGCCAGATTGAATTCGCTCTCGATCCGCCGGGCGTGGACCGCAAAGTGGGCGCCCGCCTCGGTCAGTTCCACGCGGCGGTTGGTGCGCTGAAAAAGAGGCCTGTCCAAGAGGCGCTCGAGTTTCGCGATGCCCACGGAAAGCGTCGGCTGCGAGACGTTGCAGCGCGCCGCGGCCTTCGAGAAATTGCCGTGGTCGATCACAGCGAGGAAGTAGCGCAGCAGGTATCGGTCGATCATAGACACAGCCTATGACATGCCCCCCGAAAGTCCAATTTTCAGATGAAATTCCCGGATGGTAGAAGCCATGCAAACCGCGGGGATGGACGATGACCGACTTCGACTTCGCACTTGGCGAGACGGCGGACGCGATCCGGCTGACCACGCGCAGGTTCTCCGCTGATCGCATCGCCCCCATGGCTGGCGAGATCGACCGCACCAATACCTTTCCCCGCGCGCTATGGCCGGAGATGGGTGCGCTTGGCCTGCACGGCATTACCGCCGAGGAGGAATATGGCGGCCTTGGTCTTGGCTATCTCGACCATGTGGTGGCGATGGAGGAGGTCTCCCGGGCCTCAGCTTCCATCGGCTTAAGCTATGGCGCCCACTCCAACCTCTGCATCAACCAGATCCGCCGCTGGGCCACGGCTGAGCAGAAGAGCCGGTATCTGCCCAAACTGATCAGCGGCGAACATGTCGGCAGCCTGGCGATGTCCGAAGCCGGGTCAGGCTCGGATGTCGTGTCGATGACGCTTCGGGCCGACAAGCGCGGGTCCGACCGCTATGTTCTCAACGGGACCAAGTTCTGGATCACCAACGCGCCGCATGCCGACACCCTGGTGGTCTATGCCAAGACCGAACCTGCCGCTGGCGCGCGCGGGATCACCGCCTTCCTGATCGAGCGCGGCATGCCGGGCTTCTCGGTCTCCAGGAAGCTGGACAAGATGGGCATGCGCGGCTCCGACACCGCCGAGCTGGTGTTCGAGGACTGCGAAGTCCCGGCCGAGGCTGTGATGGGCGAGGTCGGCCAAGGCGCCCGCATTCTGATGTCTGGACTCGACTATGAGCGCGCCGTGCTCGCGGGGGGACCGCTCGGCATCATGCAGGCCTGCCTGGACGTGGTGCTGCCCTACGTCAGCGACCGCAAGCAGTTCGGCGCGCCGATCGGCTCGTTCCAGCTGATGCAAGGAAAGATCGCCGACATGTATGTCGCGCTCAATTCGGCCAGGGCCTACGTCTATGCCGTGGCCCGCGCCTGCGATGCGGGCAGGACCACGCGGTTTGACGCCGCCGGCGCCATCTTGCTCGCCTCAGAGAATGCGGTCCGCGTCTGCCTGGAGGCGATCCAGGCCTTGGGCGGCGCCGGTTACACCCGGGACTGGCCGGTGGAGCGCCTGCTGCGAGACGCCAAACTCTATGACATCGGCGCGGGCACCAATGAAATCCGACGCTACCTGATCGGCCGCGAACTGGTCGGCCAATGAGCCCGCCCCTGCGCCGCGGTCGCGGCCCCCAAAAGTGGTCCGCGCTGGATCGCTTCGACGACACCTCCCCGTCGTTGAACTTCCGGCCGGGCGCCCTGCGCGTCCGGCCGGCCTCTTCCTGGCCCGGAGATCGTTCGTGTCGCGCCTGACCTCATGCCTTGATGCCGCCGATGATGGCTTCCGTGCGAATGCCGCACACAATCGCGTCTTGGCGGGGACGCTGCGCGAGAAGATCCAGACGGCGGCGCTGGGCGGGTCGGCGGCGTCCCGCGAACGCCACATCGCCCGGGGCAAGTTGCTGCCGCGCGACCGGGTCCATCGCCTGCTCGATCCAGGCTCGCCCTTCCTGGAAGTCGGCGCCCTGGCCGCGAGTGACATGTATGACGGCGAGGCGCCCGGCGCGGGGATGATCTGCGGCGTCGGGCGCGTTTCGGGCCGCGAGGTGATGATTGTCGCCAACGATCCCACGGTGAAGGGCGGCGCCTACTTTCCCATGACGGTGAAGAAGCATCTC
>Ga0302314_10006734_pt1 | contig 20745 bp, 20 predicted proteins | sample III_Palsa_N2_3_FD_200533 | JGI IMG/M metagenome (GOLD analysis project Ga0302314, IMG submission 200533) | Peat permafrost microbial communities from Stordalen Mire near Abisko, Sweden - III_Palsa_N2_3 | ecosystem: Environmental > Terrestrial > Soil > Palsa > Peat permafrost | place: Sweden... | reverse complement strand
CATGGGCATGAGCGCCGACTACCGCACCGCCATCCGCTTCGGCGCCACCAACGTGCGCGTCGGCAGCGCCCTCTTCGGCCAACGGCCGGCGCGGGAGACGTAGGCGCCGCCGCTCGCATCGAGCGCCATTCCACCCCCATAAGAGCGTCATCCCCGGGCGTAAGTCCCGGGGAACCATGAACACCGGTGTCTCGAGTGGCCGCGCCAGCGCGGCCAAGGCAGAGCGCGTGTTCATGGGTGGCCGGGACTTACGCCCGGCCATGACGCTGGGTGCACGCGCGCGAGCGTCGGTGGCGCCCCGCTCACCCCCCGCTTTCCTCGGGGCGCACCTCCAGGCAATCCCCCGGCCCCGCGGCGCGCAACAGCTCGGCCAGGTCGGGCGCGCTCAGCGCGACGCAGCCGGCGGTCGGCGCATACCCCGGACGCGCGACGTGCAGGAACACCGCTGAGCCGGCGCCGTCGCGCACCGGAGCGTCGTTGTAGCCCAGCACCACGATCACGTCGTAGACCTCATCATCGCGCCACAGCGCCTCCGCGCTCGCGGCGTAGGGCAGCCGCACCAGCCGGTTGTAAGCGGGATCCCCCGGCGCGTCGCACCAGCCGTCCGTGGGCTGGATCGCCGCCACCGGAAGGCGCGTCGCCGGCGCCGGCTCGCGATCGGCGCGCCACAGCACCCGCCGTAGGGGCCACAGGCCCGCCGGGGTGACGCCATCGCCCTCGGTCTTGGCGTTGGCCGGGGCCACGCCGCCGCTGCCGAGGGCGCAATTTACCCAGCGGCTTCCCAGGCGCAGGCGTCCATCGGCGTAGGCGGTAAATATCATCGCGAAGCGGGCGCGCCCGCCCTCCCATTGGCGTCATGGGCCAAACGGTGCATGCTCGCGGGCATGGCGCAACGCAAGACCATCCTGATCGTCGACGACGACGCCGATCTGCGCGAGGGCCTCGCCGAACAGCTCGAGCTCCACCAGGAGTTCGCCGCGATGCTCGCCGCCACCGCCTCGCAGGGCATAGCGACCGCCGCCGAGACCCGGCCGGACCTCGTCCTGCTCGACGTCGACCTGCCCGACCTCAACGGCCGCGAGGCCTGCCGCCTGATGCGCGCCAAGGGCGTCACCGCGCCGGTGATCATGCTGACCGCGGCCGCGGGCGAGGCCGACACTATCCTGGGGCTGGACAGCGGGGCCAGCGACTATGTGACCAAGCCGTTCAGGTTCAACGTGCTCCTGGCCCGGATCCGCGCCCAGCTGCGCAGCCACGAGCAGTCGGAAGTCGCCGTCCTGCGCATCGGGCCCTATGAGTTCCAGCCGGCGGCGCGGGTGCTGATGGACGCCCGCGGCAAGAAACTGCGCCTCACCGACAAGGAGGCCAACATCCTCAAATACCTCTACCGCGCCGGGGCTAAGCCGGTCTCCCGCGAGGAGCTGCTGGCCGAGGTCTGGGGCTACAACGCCGCGGTCACCACCCACACCCTGGAGACCCACGTCTATCGCCTGCGCCAGAAGATCGAACCCGACCCGACCGTAGCCAAGCTCCTGATCACCGAAGCCGGAGGCTATCGGCTCGCGCCGTAGGAAGCTTGTTGCAACCTCACTCCCCTCGTGGTGAGGGTGGCCCGCGAAGCGGGTCGGGTGGGGCTCTCGACGGAAAGCGCACGGCCCCAACCCCACCCCGGACCTCGTCTCGACCCTCCCCATGAAGGGCAGGGAGGAACGCAGCCCCTAGAACTTGAAGGTCGTTTCCAGCCGCACGCGTGGGGAGGGCATCTGCGGCTCGCCGAGACGTTGGGTCTGCGCCTGGTCCGGCGCGAGGCTCACCGCGCCGCCGATGTGCAGTCGCTTGGTCAGGCGATAGTAGACGCCCGGCGAGACGTCCTTGAGCTGCACGTCCTGGTCAGCGGCATGCTGTTCGACGCCGAGGTTGAGTCCCCAGCGACCCTTGGCCGCATCCCACTCGAGCGACGTGCGCGGGGCCATCGGCGTGCCGCCATAGGCCGGGGTGGCGAAATCGTTCTGGGCCACGACGATCATCGAGGCGTCCTGCGCGCGCACGCCGTGCGCCGCCGCGGCGAGCGCGACGCTGGCAAGCACGGCAATGATGACGCCTCGCGTCATTGCAAGAAACCTGCCCCGTTCGGCCGCGGCGCTCACGCGCACTGGCGGCCACTAGCCTTCCATAGCTGATTAGGGACGCCGCGGGACGAACGTCAACCGCCCCGGCGCCGAATCGCCATCGAGTCCGTCGGATCAGCCTCGCGCTGTGGCCGCAGGGCCACGTGACGGCCCCCTGTGATTCCCGTTTGGCGGTGTGGCGCGAATGTTATAGACCCGGCCGCTGGCGGGGCGAAGGCGTCTCGCGCCTTTTGAAGCGGGGCGCGAACGAAGACAGTAAGTGGAGCGAAATAGATGCCGACAAGGCGCGAGGCGATCGGGCGCGATTGCATGAGGCGTGGCGCGACGGTCCTCATCCTCGCGGTCGCTCTGACGGCGCTGGCGGCGTGCGGCGGCAAGACCCAGCACGACGTCAAGGTCAACGCGCGCGCGGCGGCCAACGGCGCCATCGGCGTCAACGGCTATCTGTGGCGCGCCACCCTGGACACCCTTGCCTTCATGCCGCTGCAGTCGGCCGATCCCTACGGCGGCGTCGTCATCACCGACTGGTACGTGAACCCCGGCAAGCCCGACGAGCGCTTCAAGGCCACCGTCTACATCTTGGATTCGCGCCTGCGCGCCGATGGCCTCAACGTCACCGTGTTCAAGCAGGTGAGCAACGGGGCCGGCGGCTGGGTCGAAGCGCCCACGGCGTCGCAGACCTCGATCGACATCGAGAACGCCATCCTCACCCGGGCGAGGCAGCTTCGGCTCTCAAACCTGAAGGGCTAGCCGCAAGAGCTTACGGCATGGCCCGCTACAACCCCAAGGAGGTCGAGCCCAAGTGGCGCGCGGCGTGGGCGCGCGCCGACGTCTTCCGCGCGCGCGAGGAGTCCGACCGACCCAAATACTACGCCCTGGAGATGTTCCCCTATCCGTCGGGCCATCTGCACGTGGGCCATGCGCGCAACTACGCCATGGGCGATGTCAACGCCCGCTTCCGGCGGGCGCGCGGGTTCGAGGTGCTGCACCCGATGGGCTGGGACGCCTTCGGCCTGCCGGCCGAGAACGCCGCGGCCGAGCGCAACGTGGATCCGGCGCAATGGACGCTGGCCAACATCGAAGCCATGCGCGAGGAGCTGGGGCGCCTTGGCCTGTCGCTGGACTGGTCGCGGGAGTTCGCCACCTGCGATCCGGCCTACTATGGCCGCCAGCAGGCCTGGTTCCTGATGCTGCTGCGCCGGGGACTGGCCTATCGCCGGGAAGGCGTGGTCAACTGGGACCCGGTCGACATGACCGTGCTCGCCAACGAGCAGGTGATCGACGGCTGCGGCTGGCGCTCGGGCGCGCCGGTGGAGCGCAAGAAGCTGACGCAGTGGTTCCTGCGCATCACCCACTACGCCGACGAATTGCTGGAGGGGCTCACTGCCCTCGACCGCTGGCCCGACAAGGTCAAGCTGATGCAGGAGAACTGGATCGGCCGCTCGCGCGGCCTGCGCCTGCGCTTCGATTTCGCCGGCGACGGGCCTGCGGACGGGCTGACGGTCTACACCACCCGGCCCGACACGCTGTTCGGCGCGAGCTTCCTGGCGATCGCGCCCGATCATCCGTTGGCGGAGCAAGTGGCGGCGGCCGATCCGGCCGCGCGCGACTTCGTGGCCCGCTGCCGCCAGGGCGGCACCGCCGCGGCCGACATCGAGACGGCGGAGAAGCTCGGCTTCGACACCGGCCTGAAGGTCGCCCATCCGTTTGATTCGTATAAGCTTCTGCCGGTATGGATCGCCAACTTCGTGCTCATGGACTATGGGACCGGGGCGATCTTCGGCTGTCCGGCGCATGACCAGCGCGACCTGGAGTTCGCCAACAAGTACGGGCTGCCGGTGATCCCTGTGGTGCTGCCACCGGACGCGGATCCGGCCACGTTTCACGTGAAACGGGAGGCCTATGTCGGGCCAGGGCGGCTCTACAACTCGCAGTTCATCGACGGCCTGGGCATCGAGGCCGGCAAGGCCGCGGCGATCGCCCGGGCCGAGGCCGAGGGCCGGGGCGAGGGGGCGACGGTCTATCGCCTGCGCGACTGGGGCGTCTCGCGCCAGCGCGGCTGGGGCTGCCCCATCCCGATGATCCATTGCGGCGCCTGCGGCGTGGTTCCCGTGCCCGACGCCGACCTGCCGGTGCGCCTGCCCACGGGCCTGGACTTCAGCCGGCCCGGCAATCCGCTGGCCCGCCATCCCACCTGGAAGCATGTCGCCTGCCCGGCGTGCGGCGGCGCGGCCGAGCGGGAGACCGACACCCTCGACACTTTCGTCGACTCCTCCTGGTACTTCCTGCGCTTCACCGATCCGGCGGCGCCGGGGCCGGTCAACCCGATCGCCGCCGACCACTGGATGGCGGTCGATCAGTATATCGGCGGCATCGAGCATGCGGTGCTCCACCTGCTGTATGCGCGCTTCGTCACCCGCGCCCTGCGCGACGAGGGTCTGGTCACGGTGAGCGAGCCGTTCGCGGGCCTGTTCACCCAGGGTATGGTCACGCACGAGACCTACCGGCGCCAGAACGGCGACTGGGTCGAACCCGCGGCGGTGACCATCCGCAACGAGGGGGCCACCCGGCGCGCGCTGATCACCGAGACCGGCGAGCCGGTGGTGATCGGCGATGCGGAAAAGATGTCGAAGTCCAAGCGCAACGTGGTCGCGCCGGCGGACGTGGCCGACGTCTACGGCATCGACGCCACGCGCCTGTTCGTCCTCTCCGACTCGCCGCCGGACCGCGACGTGCAGTGGACCACCGCAGGGGTCGAGGGAGTCTGGCGCCTGATCAACCGCATCTGGAACGAGTTCGACAGCCAGCCGCCGGGGCCGCCCGCGCCGGGCGAGCCCGACGCGGCGGCGCTGGCCCTGCGCCGCGCCGCGCACCGCACCATCAAGGCGGTCACCGACGCGATCGACGGCTTCCGCTTCAACAGCGCCGTCGCCCGCGTCCACGAGTTCGTCGCCGTGCTGCGCGCCGCGCCGGCGGAGGGCGCCTCGCCGGCGCTGATCGCGGCGCGCCACGAGGCACTGAGCGCGCTGGCGCGCCTCATCAACCCCTTCGCCCCGCACCTGGCCGAGGAGGCCTGGGAGCGGCTGGGCGAGACGGGCATGGTCGCGACCACGCCGTGGCCGGTCTACGATCCGGCCCTGATCGCCGAAGAGGAGAAGGTGCTGCCGGTGCAGATCGACGGCAAGCGGCGCGGTGAGGTGCGGGCCCCCGCCGGCGCCTCCGACGCCGACGTGCGCGACATCGTCCTGGCCGACCCCGAGATCGCCCGGCGGCTGGACGGCCTCACCGTGCGCAAGCTGATCGTGGTCAAGGACCGCATCGTCAACCTGGTGACCGGCTGATGGATCTCCCGCGCCGGCTCGCGCCCGTAGCCCTCGCTCCGGCGCTGCTGGCGCTGGCGGCCTGCGGCTTCACCCCGCTCTACGCCACGCCCGGAGTCTCATCGGGCCTTTCCTCGATCCAGGTCGTGGCCCCCGATGGCCGCGTGGGCTTCCTGCTGCAGGAGGACCTGGACGACCTGCTGGCCCACGACAAGGACGCCAAGGCGCAGTGGCGGCTCGACTTCACCGTGGTCCAGAAGCGCGATCCGCGCGGCCTCACCGTCAGCGACTACGCCCAACGCTACCAGGTGGGAATCACCGTCGCCTACACCCTGACCAACCTCGGCACCGGCGAGGTGATTCACAAGAACACGGTGATCAGCGAAGTCGCCTACGACGCGGCCAACGATCCCTATGCCGGCATCGCCGCGCGCGAGGACACCCAGAAGCGCGCGGCCGCCGACGCCGCACGCAAGATCGAGGTCGACCTCCTCGCCTTCATGGCCCGCCGCGCCGGGAAGTGATCGCGGCGATGCCTGCGCCCCTGATCCTCAAGCGCCGACCCGAGATCGAACGGTTCCTGGCCGCGCCGCCGAAGGACATCCGCGTCGCCGTCATCCATGGCCGGGACCTGAGCATGGTGCGCGAGCGCGGAAGCGCCCTGGCCGCCAGGGTCACCGCCCGGCCGGACGACCCGTTCGACGTGGCCCTGCTCACCGAGACCGACATCGACGCCGAACCGGCGCGCCTGGAGGAGGAGCTCTCCGCCATCTCGATGATGGGCGGCCGGCGCCTGGTGCGGCTGCGCCTCGCCGACGAGCGCGTGGGTCCGGACCGCGCCGCCGCGGAAGCCCTCGCCGACCATGTGGCCGGCAAGCTCAGCCCGGACGCCTTCTTTCTGGTGGAGTCCGGAGCACTCGGGAGGGGTTCGGCCCTGCGCCGGGCGGCGGAGCGCGCCGAGGCCTGCGTGGTGATCGAATGCTGGGAGGACGAGGTGGGCGACCTCGCCCGCTTCACCCGCGAGGCCCTGGCCGCCGACAAGCTCGGCTTGACCAGCGAGGCCATGGAGCTGTTCGTCTCGCGCCTGCCGCACGAGCGTGGCGTCGCCCGCCAGGAGATCGAGCGGCTGGCCCTGTTCCTGGGTCCCGGCTCCGGGACGCAGGCCGGCGCCGCCGATCTGGTCGACTTTCTGGGCGTGGAGCCGGAGGCCTCGATATTCGAAGCGGCCAGCGATGCGTTCGGCGGTAAGCCGGCGGCCGTTCAGGCGCATCTGCGGCGCGCGGCGCGGGAGGGTCAGGGCGGTCCGGCCGCCGTGCGCGCGCTCGGCATCCATCTGGCGCAGCTGCGCCAGGTGCGCGTCCTCCACGCCGCCGGCGCGTCGCTGCAGCAGGCGGTGAAGACCGCCCGCGTCTTCTGGAAGCAGGAACGTGAGTTCCAGCGCCAGGTGAGGGTGTGGGGTGACGCCGAGATCGACCGCGCCCAGGCCGACATCCTGGCCGCCGACATCGCCTGCAAACAGACGGGCTCTCCCGATGACCTCATCGCCGAACGCCTCGCCCTCTCCATAGCCGAGCGCGCAAGGCGGATGGCCTAGGCGCCGCACGCCCCCTCCGTCAGCCCGCAAGAGGCGGGCCGCCACCTCGCGCCGGGACGTAGGGGGGTGCGCCGCGGACCTACGCCGCCCGGGTCAGCCTCCGGCAGACCTCGTCCAGTTGCTCCAGGGTCTTGTAGGCGATGCGCACCTCGCCGGCGCCGCCGCTGTCGCGGATCGAGACGGCGAGACCGAGCACGTTGGAGAGATCGCTCTCCAGCGCCACCGTGTCCGCATCCTTGCCAGGCTTTGCCCGCGCCCCCGTCGCCGGTCCGGCGCGCAGGCGCTTGGCCAGGGCCTCGGTTTGGCGCACGTTGAGGCCACGCTTGACGATCTCGTCCGCCACGCCTTCGGCCCCCTCGAGGTCGAGAAGCGCGCGGGCGTGGCCGGCGCTGAGGCGCCCGGCCTCGAGGTGGTCCTGCACCGGCTGCGGCAGGCGCATCAGGCGCAGGGTGTTGGCCACATGGCTGCGGCTCTTGCCGACGATGCCGCCGATGGTGTCGTGGGTGCGGTTGAAGCGCTTGATCATCGCCGCGTAGCCGCGCGCTTCCTCGAGCGCATTGAGGTCGGCGCGCTGGATATTCTCGATCAGGGCGATCTCCATCACCTCAAGGTCGTCCAGATCGCGGACCAGGGCGGGGATGGCGTGCAGGCCGGCGATCTGCGAGGCGCGCCAGCGGCGCTCGCCGGCGATGATCTGGTATTCGCCGCCGGGCTGTGGCCGCACGATGATCGGCTGGATGACGCCGCGCTCGCGGATCGAGGCGGCCAACTCGTGCAGTCCCTCGGCGTCGAAGGCGCGCCTGGGCTGATCGGGATTGCGCCTGATCAGCTCGATTGGCAGGTCCAGCGCCCCGGCCGCGCGCCGGCCCTCGGGCGTCGTCGCCGTTTCGGCTTCGTCCAGAAGCGCCGAGAGGCCCCTGCCCAGTCCCCGCCGTCCCTCAGCCATGCCGTTCCGTCCACACCTTCGCCGTCATGCGCCCACCAGCCGCTGCGCCCGCTCCCGGCTCACCACCTCGCGTGCGAGGTTCATGTAGGCTTGGCTGCCGGCGCACTTGAGATCATAGATCAGCGCCGGCTGGCCGAACGAAGGCGCCTCGGAGACCCGGACGTTGCGGGGAATCACCGTGTTGTAGACCTTTTCGCCCAGGTTCTCGCGCACATCCTTGGCAACTTGGGCCGAGAGGGCGTTGCGCTTGTCGAACATGGTCAGCACCACTCCCTGGATCTCCAGGGTCGGGTTGAGGGCGCCGCGCACCATCTCCACCGTGCGCATGAGCTGGGTGAGACCCTCGAGCGCGAAGAATTCGCACTGCAGCGGCACCAGCACCGCGTCGGCGGCGGCCATGGCGTTGAGGGTCAGCAGGTTGAGCGAGGGCGGGCAGTCGATCAGCACATAGCTGTAGCGACCGCCGGCGCGCAGGGGGGCCAGGGCGTCGCGCATCTTGAACGATCGCCGCGGCGTGTGGCCAAGCTCCAGCTCCACGCCAGAGAGGTCGGCCTCGGAGGGCAGCAGGTCGAGCCCGGGAATGGCGGTGCGTGCGGCGGCCGCCTCGATCGCCAGGTCCTCCATGATCACATCATAGGTGGTCTTGACGCGCAGATGCGGGGGCAGCCCCAGGCCTGTGGAGGCGTTGCCCTGGGGGTCGGCGTCGATCAGCAGCACCCGCTCGCCCACCGCGGCAAGGGCGGTGCCGAGGTTGATGGCGGTGGTGGTCTTGCCCACCCCACCCTTCTGGTTGGCGACGGCGAGCACCCGCAAGGGGCTAGGCGCGGCGGACACGAGCAAGCTCCGTTACGGCGAGGACGCGTCCGCGCGAATCGCTCAGGCTCGGATGAGCGGCGGCGGCGAACTCCCATACCTTGCGCGCCTGCGCCACCTCGCTGTCAACCTCCTGGCCCTTGAGAAACAGGCCCCTGGCGCCTCCGGCCATGGTCGGCGCCGCGAAACCCAGCAGGCGGCTGAGCGGCGCGCACGCGCGGGCGGTCACCACCTCGACATCCAGCGCCAGAATCTCGGCCCGCTCGTTATGGATCTGCGCCGGCAGGCCCAGCACGGCGACGACCCGGGCGAGGAAGGCGCAGCGCTTGGCCACGCTCTCGACCAGGTGCACCTTCGCTCCGGGGCGGTCCTTCAGCAGGATGGCCAAGACGATCCCAGGCAGGCCGGCGCCGGCGCCCAGATCCGCCCAGGCGACGGCCCTCGGCTCGAACCACAGCAACTGGGCGCTATCGAGGAAATGCCGGCTCCAGAATTGGTCCATCGTCGAGGCGCCGACGAGATTCATGCGGGCGTTGGCTTCGCCCAGCATCGCGGCGAAGGCCTCCACATCGGCCAGGCGCTGCGGCGTCGCGCCGATGGTCTGCAGGAAGCCGTCCGGCAGCGCCGCCGCGTCAAGCGGCGCGGCGGCGGACATGGGCGAGAAGGGCGGTGAGCGCGCCGGGCGTCACGCCCTCGATGCGCGAGGCCTGGCCGAGCGTCGCCGGCCGCACCGCGCCGAGCTTTTCGCGCACCTCGTTGGACAGGCCGCCGAGCGCGGCGTAATCCAGGTCGGCCGGCAGGCTGAGGTTCTCGTCGCGGCGGAACATGGCGACGTCGGCGTCCTGGCGGTCGAGATAGCCGGCGTAGGCCGCAGCGATCTCCACCTGCTCGCGGGCGAAGTCCGGCCAGGCGCCGATCCGCGGCCAGAGGGCGCGCAGGGCCTCGAAGCCGATCTCGCGGTGGGCGAGGAGCTGCGTAAGGCTGCGCCGCTGTCCATCGGCGGTGATCCTGAACCCGGCCCGCCTGGCCTCGGCCGGGCTGAGGGAGAGTGAGGCGGCCTCGGACAACGCGGATGCGATCGCCGCGGCCTTGCCGGCGAACGCCGCCGACCGCGCGGCCCCGACGCAGCCCAGGGCCTCGCCGCGCGCCGTGAGCCGCTGATCGGCGTTGTCGGCCCGCAGGCGCAGACGGAACTCGGCGCGGCTGGTGAACATGCGATAGGGCTCGCTCACCCCTGCCGTCACCAGGTCGTCGATCATCACCCCGATGTAGGCTTCGTCGCGGCCGAGCACCGCCGGCGCAGCGCCCGTCGCGGCCCGCGCCGCGTTCAGCCCGGCCATCAGCCCCTGGGCCGCGGCCTCCTCGTAGCCGGTGGTGCCGTTGATCTGGCCGGCGAGGTAGAGGCCGGGCAGGCGCCTGACCTCCAGGCTGGCCTCGAGCTCGCGCGGATCGACGAAGTCGTATTCGATCGCATAGCCGTGGCGCAGCACCTGCACCCGCTCCAGCCCGGGGATGGTGCGCAGGAACCGGTCCTGAGTCTGCGCCGCCACCGAGGTGGAGATGCCGTTGGGATAGACTGTCGGATCATCGAGGCCTTCGGGCTCGAGGAAGATCTGGTGGCTGCCCCGATCGGCGAAGCGCACCACTTTGTCCTCGATCGAGGGGCAGTAGCGCGGCCCCCGCCCGGTGAGCCGGCCGCCGTACACCGCTGATTCGGCCAGGCGCTCGGCGATGATGGCGTGGGTCGCCGGCGTGGTCGCGGTGATCCCGCAGCGCACCTGCGGCCGGGTGATCACCGGGGTGAGGAAGGAGAACGGCGTCGCCGGTTCGTCGCCCGCCTGCATCTCCAGACCATCCCAGTCGATGGTGCGGCCATCCAGGCGCGGCGGTGTGCCGGTCTTGAGCCGGCTCATGGCCAGGCCCAGCGAATAGAGCCGCTCCGCCAGCCCGATCGCCGGCGCGTCGCCGACCCGGCCGGCGGCTATGCGCTCCTCGCCGCGATGGATCACGCCCTTGAGGAAGGTGCCGGTGGTCAGCACGACGGCGCCGGCGCGGTAGGCCTCGCCACTAGCCCCCACGACCCCGACCACCCGGCCGCGTTCGACGATCAGGTCCTCCACCGCCTCGGCTGCGAGCTCCAGGCCGACTTGCCCGTCTAGCGCCGCCCGCATAGCCCGCCGGTACAGGGCCCGGTCGATCTGCGCGCGCGGGCCACGCACGGCAGGGCCGCGCGAGCGGTTCAGCAGCCGGAACTGAATCCCCGCCTCGTCGGCGGCCCGCGCCATCACCCCGTCCAGGGCGTCGATCTCCCGCACCAGATGCCCCTTGCCCAGGCCGCCGATGGCTGGGTTGCACGACATCTCGCCGACGGTCTCAAGCTTGTGGGTGAGCAGCAGGGTGCGCGCGCCCGCGCGCGCGGCAGCCGCCGCCGCCTCGCACCCGGCGTGTCCTCCGCCGATGACGATCACATCCCAGGCCGCGGTCATTCCACCAATCCCAAAGCGCGCCTCCATATACCCACCGCTCCATAATGGGGAGGGAGGGGCGCGTGTTTCACGTGAAACGGCTACTTGCCGATGCAGAAGGTGGAGAACACCCGGCCCAGCACATCCTCCGCGTCGATGCGGCCGGTGATCCGCGCCAGGACCCGCGCGGTGAGCCGAACATCTTCGGCCGCCAGCTCAGGCTCGCGCAGGTCGGCAAGCGCCCTGCCCAGGTGGTCCCGCGCGTCCCGCAACAGCGCCGCGTGACGCGCGCGCGTGGCGGCCGGAAACTCGGCGCCGGCGAGCTGTTCCCGCACCCGCCGGGCGAGGTAGGGCTCGACCGCGGCGCCGCCTCCCTTGAGCAGAGAGAGCCGAACCACATCGATCCCGATCGCGCCGGCCGCCGCGACAGCCTCGCGGGCGTCCGAACCTGCCGGCAGGTCAGCCTTACTCAACACGCACAGATCCCCCGGCCGCACGAGGGGCGCCGCGTTGCTCCATGATCCGTCCGAGGCGCTGGCGTCGACCACGCAGATCCGCAGATCGGCGGCGAGCGCCCACGCCTTGGCCCGCCGCACGCCCTCGACCTCGATCGGTTCGACCGTGTCGCGAACCCCGGCGGTGTCGGCCAGCAGCACGAGGTAGCCGCAGACGATCAACGGGATCTCGATCACGTCCCGCGTCGTGCCCGGGATCGGCGTCACGATCGCGGCTTCGCGCGCCGCCAGGGCATTGACCAGCGTGCTCTTGCCCGCGTTCGGCGCGCCGATCACGGCGACGCGGTAACCCTCCCGCACCGTGCAGCCGCGCGCCTGGTCGGCGAGCGCCGCGTCGAGATCGGCCGCCAGCGTCGCGAGCGCGTCGCGCGCCTGATCGGCCACGTCCGACGGAACCTCCTCGTCGGGAAAGTCGACGGCCGCTTCCAGCCGCGCCAGGGCGCCCAGCAGGCCCTCCCGCCAGGATTCGTAGCGCCGGCCGAGCCGGCCCTCAAGCTGGCCCAGCGCCTGACGCGCCTGGGCCGTGGTCTGGGCGTCCACCAGATCGGCCACGGCCTCGGCCTGATCGAGGTTCAGCTTGCCGTTTTCGAACGCCCGGCGGGTGAATTCGCCCGGAGCCGCCAGCCGAAGTCCCAGCGCCAGCAGCGCGCCCGTCACGGCGTCGACGACCCCCACGCCGCCATGCAGGTGCAGTTCCACGACGTCTTCGCCGGTGTAGCTGGCCGGTCCGGGGAACCAGATCACCATCGCCTGGTCGAGCACCTCGCCCGCCGTATCGTGCAGTTCGCGCAAGCTCGCTCGCCGCGGCCGCACCTGACGCCGCGTGAGAGCGGCGAGAGCCGCGCCAGCGCCGGGTCCGGAAACACGGACAACCGCCACCGCCGCTCGCCCCGGCGCGGTGGCCAGGGCGAAGATGGCGTCGGTCACCGCCCCGTCGGAGACTTCACCGCCGCGCCAGCCGCCGCGGTCATCAGCTTCATGAACTGCTCCGACGCCTGACCGCCGAAGGTCATCCAGTTCTTCATCAGCTCCTCGGGCGCGGCCAGGGCGAGGTTGGCGTCCATGCGCGTCTTCATCTCCTTGACCATGTGCTCATTGAGGGCGCGCACGTCCGGCAGGCCCAGGAAGGCCCGCGCCTCGGCGGGCGAGCAATCGACTTGCAGGCTGACTTTCATGGCGCGGCGACACTCCCTGGCGACCCACGAGAGTGTTATGGGCCAACGAGGGCCGCGTACGCTAGAGGCACGTCCGGGTGGGCGGGCGCCACATGGGTGAGGAGAAGCGCAGCATGGGCGAGACACGGACGATTTCCACGCCGGACGGCGATTTCACCGCCTATTTGGCTCGGCCCCACGCGGCCAAGGCCCCAGCCCTGGTGGTGATCCAGGAGATTTTCGGGGTGAACCAGGTGATGCGCGACATCACCGACGACTTCGCCCGCCACGGCTACCTCGCCGTCTGCCCCGACCTGTTCTGGCGCATCGAGCCCGGCATCGACATCACCGACAAGTCCGAGGCGGAGTGGAAGCGAGCGTTCGAACTGTTCAACGCCTTCGGCGTCGACACCGGCGTCAAGGACATCGCGGCGGCGCTCGCCAACATCCGCGCCGATCCCGGCTGCTCGGGCGCGGTCGGCGCGGTCGGCTTCTGCCTCGGCGGACTTCTGGCCTTCCTGACCGCCACGCGCACCGACGCCGACGCGGCGGTCGGCTACTATGGCGTAGGCATCGAGCGCCACCTGCGCGAAGCCGACGCCCTGGTCACCCCGGTCCTCCTGCACATCGCCGAGGAGGATCAGTTCGTACCCAAGGAGGCGCAGGCGCAGATCATCGCCGCTCTCAAGAACCGCGCGCAGGCAGCGATCCACACCTACCCCGGCCGCGACCACGCCTTCGCCCGCAAAGGCGGCGAGCACTACGACGCAGCCGACGCCGCGCTGGCGGACGAACGGACCCTGGCGTTCCTGCGAGCGAAGCTCGCACGGTAGGAGGCGGCTGCCTCCTTCCCCTTTTGAGGCTATGGGATTCACGGAAGTTCGGCCCCCGACCGCCAGACCTTTACAAACTGCAATTTTCCTGCCACTCTATGGACCTCACCTCCCTTCTCGCGAGGCCCCATGTCCCACCCCGCGCGCCGCGCTCATCGAGCTGGACGGCGTGCTGGTGAACCACGCCAACGCCGATCCGGCGCCCTCCGCGCACCGCACTTACGGTGTTTAACGGTGAGACGGGGGCTTCGGCGGCGCCGCACTCCGCAGGAGCGACGGTCTCCAACTCCTCCTCCCTCCCCTTCAGGGCGCCTCTGGGAGAGGGGGTTTGGCGCCGCGCCTTTTTCGCCTCCCCCAGAGGGTCCTTTTGAGGGGACGGAGCCGGAGGCTGCCCTCTTACGTATTCATCGACTGGAAGAAGTCGGCGTTGTTCTTGGCGTTGCGCAGCTTGTCGAGCAGGAACTCGATGGCGTCCTGGGGGCCCATGGGGTTGAGGATACGGCGCAGGACGAAGGTCTTCTGCAGCTGGTCGCGCGGTGTGATCAGCTCTTCCTTGCGGGTGCCGGACTTGAGCACGTCGATGGCGGGGTAGATGCGCTTGTCCGCGACCTTGCGATCCAGGATGATCTCGGAGTTGCCGGTGCCCTTGAACTCCTCGAAGATGACCTCGTCCATGCGGCTGCCGGTGTCGATGAGCGCGGTGGCGATGATGGTCAGCGAGCCGCCTTCCTCGATGTTGCGCGCGGCGCCGAAGAAGCGCTTGGGCTTCTGCAGGGCGTTGGCGTCCACGCCGCCGGTGAGCACCTTGCCCGATGAGGGGACGGTGGTGTTGTAAGCGCGCCCGAGCCGGGTCACCGAATCCAGCAGGATGACCACGTCGCGCTTGTGTTCCACCAGGCGCTTGGCCTTCTCGATCACCATCTCAGCCACCTGCACGTGGCGGGTGGCCGGTTCGTCGAAGGTCGAGGAGATCACCTCGCCGCGCACCGTGCGCTGCATGTCGGTCACTTCCTCCGGTCGCTCGTCGATGAGCAGCACGATCAGGTAGGAGTTCGGATGATTGGCGGCGATGGACTTGGCGATGTTCTGCAGCATCACCGTCTTGCCGACCCGCGGCGGGGCGACGATCAGGCAGCGCTGGCCCTTGCCGAGCGGCGCGACGATGTCGATCACACGGCCGGAGCGGTCCTTCAGCGTCGGATCGTCGATCTCCATGGTCATCCGCTCTTCGGGATAGAGCGGCGTCAGGTTATCGAAGTGGACCTTGTGGCGGACGTTGTCGGGATTCTCGAAGTTGATCTGGTCGACCTTGACCAGGGCGAAATAGCGCTCGCCTTCGCGCGGGGCGCGGATGCCGCCGTCGACCGTATCGCCGGTGCGCAGCCCGAATCGGCGGATCTGCGAGGGGCTGACGTAGATGTCGTCCGGGCCCGGCAGATAGTTGGCCTCGGGACTGCGCAGGAAACCGAAGCCGTCCTGGACCACCTCGAGGGTGCCGGAGGCGAAGATCTCCACCCCTTCCTCGGCGGCGGTCTTGAGGATGGCGAACATCATGTCCTGCTTGCGCATGGCGTTCGCGTTCTCGACGTCGAACTGCTCGGCGAAGGCGAGGAGATCGGCGGGCGACTTCTCCTTCAGCTCCTGCAGGGACATGCGGGTGAGGCCCATGGCGGCGATGGCCTTGCTGGCCTCGGTAGGCTCCAACTCTCGGGAGCGTCCGTTTTCGGCCAGGTCATCGGCCGTTTCGGTGGGTGACATTTCGATGATGTCGGACATGGTCTGGCTGTAACTCGTTTTGAAGGAAGGATGTCGGCCCGCTCACCGGGTCGATCAAGGTGGGCCTCCGGCGCTCGCGATCAGTGATCTGCGCCGGGACGGATGGATACGGGGGCGGATCGCGCGCTCACCGCAAGCCACGGGAGCGTAATCCAGTCGAGGCGGGGAAAGCACGGAGACTCGAGGGAGAGGCGCGCTTCGGGGCCAAGCGAAAACATAAGCGCACGAACGCGTCAAGGGATTTACGCCCTCGCAGCAGGGCGGGCCCCTCGTCGCTACCAGGCGAACTTGGTGGTGACCGACAGCACGATCACGATCGCCGCGAGGAACGGCAGCTCGTTGGTCATGCGCCAGAAGCGTTCCGACCGACGCCGCTCGCCAGCAGCGAACTGCGCTCTCGCCCGCCATAGATAGTAGTGCCAGCCCAGAAGAAAAGCCACGCCGGCAAGTTTGGTCGCCATCCATGGGCTGGCTAGGAAGATCCATCCCCAGCCGCGCCGCGCCGCGTCGTACCAGACCAGGCTGGCGCCCAGGACCACCACCGCCACCATGGCTGGGGTCATGATGATGCCCAGCAGCCGCGCTTCCATGGCCTGGAAGGTGATGTCCATCTCCGAGCCCACCGCGGCTCGGGTGTGGTAGGCGAACAGCCGCGGCAGGTAGAGCACGCCCGCCATCCAGGCGATCACCGCCAGGATGTGGAATCCGAGAAGCAGATTGTAGGTCAAGCCGTTCTCCCCCCGCACCGGTCGAAGGCGGCGGGACAGGACGCGCCGTCCGGACACGTCCCAGATCGCATCAGGGCGCCTCGCACCGCCCCCGCCAGGCCATCGATGAACGCCGGCGCCACGCCAACCACCGGAACCCTCAGGTAGACCGGAACCTTGGCCTCCACGGCCAGGCGAGCATAGTCCCGATCGAGCTCGACCAGGGTCTCGATGTGGTCGGAGACAAAGGCCACCGGGTCGATGATCACCCCCAGTCCCTGCGCGCCCGCCACCCGGATGGCGTCCGGGGTGGAGGGTCCGATCCACTTCAACGGGCCGACGCGACTCTGGTAGCAGATCATCCAGTCCCAGCCCGGTCCCAACCGCGCGACGATGGCGGCGCAGGTCGCAGCAACCTGCCATTCGTAGGGATCGCCCGCGGCGGAGATGCGCCGGGGCAACCCATGGGCCGAGAAGAGCAGCCGAACCCGTGGCCGCCCGGCGGCTTCCCACGTATCCAGGATCAGCGCCGCATGCGCTTCGATCAATCCGGCGTTGTCATGCCAGCAGCATACAGCGCGCTGCACGCCTGTCCCCCGGTACGCGCGCCGCCAGGCTGCCATCGACGAGGCGGTCGTGGTGGTGGAATACTGCGGGTAGAGAGGACAAAGGACGACCTCGTCAGGCGCGAAACCGGCCACCTCGCGCGCGGTCTCGGCGGTGAACGGCTTCCAGTAGCGCATGGCCACGAACACCTTCACTTCGGCGCTCGCGAGCTTGCCTGCGAGCGCCGCTTCGAGCGCCGTCGCCTGGGCGCGCGTCTCGCCCAGCAGAGGCGAGCCGCCGCCCATCAAAGCATAGTTGGCTATCGCCGAGCGCTCTCGCAGGCGGGAAATCAGGCTCGCCAGCGGCAGGCGGACGACCGCGGGCGCGCCGATGATGGCCGGGTCGGCGAACAGATTGCGCAGGAACGGCCGCACCGCCCGCGGTCCATCCGGACCGCCGAGATTGAACAGCACCACGGCGATGCGCCGCCGCTCGCCAGGCCCCTTGGTCATCGATAGATCGCTGCGCGGCCGGCGCTCATGGCCCCCTTTAGATCGAACCAGCGCCAGCTTCTCAAGTCCCGGAACCAATCGGCGACCTCGCCTAACTCTTCAATAAGAATCTAGCTCTTGAGGATAGTGAAGGTGGTGCTGGGGATTGCGGGGACGACCGCCCGTCGGGCTAAGCTTAGCAAGGGCTTGCCCACCGTCGCCAAGCGTCCACAGGCGGTCGAGTGATCCTTATACCGACTTGTTGATGATCCGGTAAGGCGCTGTCGTCACAGGCAAACGGCGCGCGGCGCCTGTGGATCGAGAGGTGGGCGCGCAGGCGCGGCCGATGTCCTGTGAGGAAGTCGGGGGGCCTTGTTCACGGAGGGGTCTTCGTGTGCATACTAGGCCCCGAAAAATGGCGCTTATCCCCGGGCCGCGGCTTATCCCCAAGCGCCGCCGCAAAGCGGCCCCAAGGCTTCCCCCCCTGGGGCCGATTGGTTAATCAGTTGTTAACCATGACTTCACAGAAATCTTTTCCATGAGCCCGGCGACGAGCCCATCCGCGCGGCTTGCCACCTATTTCCACGTGCATCTGGTGTCGGACTCCACGGGGGAGACGCTCAACGCCATGGCCAGGGCGGTGTGCGCGCGTTTCAACAACGTCCTGCCCATCGAGCACATCTACGCCCTGGTCCGCTCGCACAAGCAGCTGGCGCGCGCGCTGGAGGAGATCGCCAATGCGCCCGGCGTGGTGCTGCACACCATCGTCGACACCGGCCTGCGCAGCCAGCTGGAGGCCGGCTGCCAGAGGCTCGACATGCCGTGCATCGGTGCGCTCGACCCGCTCGTCTCAGTGCTCTCTTGGTACCTCGGCGCGCCGCTTTCGACCCGGGTCGGGGCGCAGTACTCGCTCGACACCGACTATTTCAACCGCATGGACGCGCTCTCCTATGCCCTGGGCCATGACGACGGGCAGGGGGGCCAGGACCTTGAGCGGGCCGACGTGGTGCTGGTGGGCGTCTCGCGCACCTCCAAGACGCCGACCTGCATCTACCTGGCACACCGCGGCGTGCGCGCCGCCAACGTGCCGCTGGTCCCGACCGCGCAGCTGCCGGGAGCCTTGCTGGCTCTGAGAGGCGTGCCGGTGGTGGGATTGACCGTCTCGCCGGACCGCCTTGTGCAGCTGCGCCGCAACCGCCTCCGCGGCGCCCGGGAGACGCGCGACAGCAGCTATATCGACAGCGACGCGGTGAGGATCGAGACCATTCAGGCCCGCAGGCTGTTCGAACGCCAGGGCTGGCCGGTGATCGACGTCACCCGCCGCTCCGTCGAGGAGACCGCCGCCGCGGTGATCAACATCATCTCCGGCGGCCGCGGCCAGGTCGAGGTGCTGGGGTGAGGGTGTGGAGCAAACCTCCCGCCCCTTCATGGGGAGGGTCGAGAGGAAGTCCGGGTTGGGGGCTGTGATCTCCGGCGCCACCGTGGTGGTGGGGGTGGCGGGGCGGCCGGTGGGGCATTCGCTCAGTCCGCTGCTCCACAACGCCTGGATCGAGGCGGCGGGCGTGGACGCGGTCTATGTGGCCTTCTCGCCGGCGGCCGCCGAGTTCGCGCGATTCGCCGACGGCCTGCGTGGCGGGGTGATCCGCGGACTCAACGTGACCGCCCCGTTCAAGGAGGATGCCCTGGCGCTGGCCGATGTGGCCAGCGAGCGGGCGCGCGCAGCCGGCGCGGCCAATCTGCTGATCTTCGAGTCGGACGGGCGCATCACGGCCGACAACACCGATGGCGCGGGCCTCCTGGCGGCGTTCGCCGATCGGGCGCCGGGCTTCGATCCGGCGCGCGGACCGATCGTCATTCTGGGGGCGGGCGGCGCGGCGCGGGGCGCGGCGGCGGCGCTCCTGGCCGCCGGCGCACCGGCGATTCGCATCGTCAACCGGTCACCAGTGCGCTCGCGGGCGCTGACTGACCTGCTCGGGGCCAAGGTGGAGGCGGTGAGTCCGTCAGATGCCGAGCGCGCCTTGACCGGCGCGAACGCCATCATCAACGCGACGCCGGGCGGGCCGGATCTCGCCCTCGAGGCGGCGGGCGCCGAAACGGTGGTGATGGACATGGTCTACCGGCCGATCGAGACACCTTTCCTTTGCCGGGCGAAAGTGCGGGGACTGCGCACGGTCGATGGCCTGGCCATGCTGATCGGACAGGCGCGGCCGAGCTTCCAGGCGCTGGTCGGGATGACCGCGCCTGACGTGGACGTGCGCGCCCTCGCGCTGGCGGCCCTGGGGGGAGAGGCATGATCGTCGTCGGACTGACCGGTTCCATCGGCATGGGCAAATCCACGACCGCGGCGATGTTCGCCGACGCCGGCGTGCCGATTTACGACGCCGACGCCGAAGTGCGGCGCCTGTACGAGCCCGGCGGCGCTGCGGTGGCCCCGATCGAGGCGGCGTTTCCGGGGGTGACCGCGGGCGGCGCGGTGGATCGCGGCCGGCTGGGCGATCGGGTGCTGGGCGACCCGGCGGCGCTCGGGCGCCTGAATGGCATCGTCTGGCCTCTGATGGCTCAGGCCCGGGCGGCGTTCTTCCAGGCGGCTCACGCTTCCGGGGCCGACGTGGTGGTCCTGGATATCCCGCTGCTGCTGGAGACTGGCGGCGAGAGGGGGGTCGACGCGGTGGTGGTGGTGACCGCGCCGGCCGATGTCCAACGTGAGCGAGTGATGGCCAGGCCCGGTATGACCGTGGCCAAGCTGGAGGCCATCCTCGCCGCTCAGATGGCCGATGCGGACAAGCGCGCGCGAGCTCATTTCGTGGTCGACACCAGCGCCGGTCTCGAGCCCGCTCGCCGGCAGGTGAGCGACATCCTCACCACCTTGCGCGGTCGCGGCGAAGCAGGACATTAGGAGGCAATGGCGCGGGAAATCGTTCTGGATACGGAGACCACGGGGCTCGATCCGAGCCTGGGTCACCGGGTGATCGAGATAGCCTGCATCGAGATCGACGATCTGGTTCCCACCGGCCGCCACTTCCACGCTTTCGTCCATCCCGAGCGCGACATCGACCCGGATGCCGAGCGCGTGCACGGCATTTCGCTCGCGTTCCTGGAGGGCAAGCCGCGCTTTGGCGACGACTGCGTCGCCCAGGCGTTTCTGGACTTCGTCGGCGAGGCGGCGCTGGTGGCGCACAACGCCGCCTTCGACCGCGGATTCATCAATCACGAACTGTTCCTCGCCGGACGTCCGGGCCTGGCGGAGCACCGCTGGGTCGACACGCTGGACCTGGCCCAGAAGCGTTTTCCCGGCGGCTACAATTCCCTCGACGCCCTGTGCAAGCGCTTCAGGGTGTCGCTGGCCGAGCGCGAGAAGCACGGCGCGCTCGTCGACGCGCGCCTGCTAGCGCATGTCTATCTGGAGTTGCGGGGCGGCCGCGAGCGCCGCCTCGATCTCGTCCACGCCGAAGCGCC
>Ga0302314_10006733_pt1 | contig 20745 bp, 19 predicted proteins | sample III_Palsa_N2_3_FD_200533 | JGI IMG/M metagenome (GOLD analysis project Ga0302314, IMG submission 200533) | Peat permafrost microbial communities from Stordalen Mire near Abisko, Sweden - III_Palsa_N2_3 | ecosystem: Environmental > Terrestrial > Soil > Palsa > Peat permafrost | place: Sweden... | reverse complement strand
CGTAGTTTCAAGCCCAATCCGGTCCTGACCATGCCGAGATGAACCAGCCACGCCAGGCCCAATCCCACCACCGGAATCAAGACCTGCAGCGGAAAGATGCCGACTTTGCCGATCACCCAGGGATCATCGGCCAATGCCGATGGCAGCGCACGCGGTTCCTTGCCGAAAAACACCATCGCGAGGTTATCGAGCACGATGCCGAGCGCAACCGTCGCCATCAGCCACGAATTGGTGCCGCGCACCACGAACGGCCGCACAGCGATGCGCTCGACGATCAGCCCCCACATGGCGCAGGCAAACAGCGCCACCGGCACCGCCGCCAGCATCGGCCAATGCAGGCCGACCGCCAGCGCGTGGCAGATCACGGCCCCAAGCATCACCGAGGAGCCTTGCGCGAAATTCACCGTGCCGGAGACGGAGAACGTCAGCGTAAAGCCAAGGGCGATGAGGCCGTAGATGCTGCCGAGGCTGAGCCCCGAGACGAGTGCGGTCGCAAGCATGAATTAGCCGGTAATGGGTTCGATCTGATCTCCGTTGTAGCGGACCATCACGTAATCGTTTTCATTGAGAGCGTCATGGTTTTCGTCGGTGAAGGGCTTTGCGTAGTTCTTGATCAGGCCCTGATAGCCATCGATCGCCAACAAGCCTTCGCGCAGCTTGGCGCCGTCCGTAGCGCCGGCTTTGGCGAGCGCCAGCGCGGTGAGCTGCATCGCGTCATACGCGTTGGCAACACCGACCGGCGGCGTCACATCGCCGGGGCCTTTGATGTCGGGATACTTCGCCATCAAGGCCGCGAGCACTTTCTTGCCGACATCGTTCTGGGTGCCGAAGAAGCTGTAGGTCTGCACGAAGTGCACCTTGTTGGCCCAGGAGCCCGCAAGTTCCGGGAAGCGGCCGCCGGAAATACCCCAATGCGACACCACCGGCACCACCCACGCCGACTTCTGCAACGATTTCACCACCTGCGCGCCCGGCGCGGCGTTGCCGACCAGGATCACGGCATCGGCGCCGGCGTCGCGCAGCCGTTGCAGTTGCGGCGTCATGTCAACGTCCTTGTCTTCGAACTTCTCCGCGCCCGCGAGCTTGATGCCGGCGGCGTCAGCGGCCGCGGTCAGGCCTTTGAGGTTGGATTCGCCCCAGCCATTGTTGACCAGCATCAGGCCCGGCGTCTTCGAACCGAAGCTCGTCATCGCATGCTTGATCAGCGCGCGGTCGACCAGCACGTCGACTGCGGACACGCGGAACACATAGTTCGGATTGGCGCCGTTGCGGGTGATGTTGGTCGCGGCCGCCCACACCCCCATGAACGGCACCCCCGCCTGGTTCACCAGCGGCACGATCGCCTGCGACACCGGACTGTCGATGCCGCCGAACAGGATCGCGCAGCCTTCCTTGTCGATCAGTTCGCGCGCGGCGGTCTGGCCCTTCGCCGGGTTCGATTCATCGTCGCGGCGAACCAGTTCGAGCATCCGTCCGCCCAGCACGCCACCCTTGGCATTGATCTCATCGATCGCGATGGTGAGACCGCGGGTGATCCCCTCGCCCGATTTGGCGGATTGTCCGGAAAGTGCCGCAACCAATCCGACCTTGACGGGTTCGGCGGCGAAAGCGGGACGGCCGAGACTTCCCACGGCGATCCCGGCGGGAATCGCGAGAGCTTGGCGGCGCGTTAAATGGGTCGGCATGTCAGACACTCCACGTTCAAAGATTCATCTGGAAGAAGCTTTTGACGTTCAGGCCCGGCATCTCCAGAACTACCAGATGCGGGTGCGGTCTTAAAGTGCGGCGAGCGTGCAAGGGAGCCATGACGTCCCCTTGCACGCAGTTGTGACATCAGACGGTGCCGACGATGCCTTCGACCAGATAGTCGGTGTGTTCCAGCGACGGGTCATAGAGGCCGGTGTCCTTGCTGGAGATCAGCTTGCCGGTATTGCTCTTGATCTCGCCGGTGAAGATCGGCTTGCCCGCCTTGAGGTCCGCGATCGCGGCCATCGCGGCATTCTTGCCGGCCTCGCTGGCGCCGGCGCCGAACGGCGAACTCGCCACCATATCCTTGTCGTAGCCGCCGATCACCATGTTCGGCAGCTTCTCGCCCTTGGCGATCATGCCGGCAAAACTCTTGTAGATGGTGCCCCACTTCAATTCGGCGCCGGTGATGAAGCCCTTCGGCGCCAGATCGGCCTGGTTGGCGTTATGGCCGCAGCTTTTCACGCCGCGTTTCTCGGCGGTCTCGATCACGACCTTCGGGCTGTCGATGTGACAGGCGATGATGTCGCAACCGGCATCGACCAGCGCATTGGCGGCTTCGGCTTCGCGCACCGGCATCGACCAGTCGCCGGTGACGATGAGCTGAACGGTGACATTCGGATTGACCTTGCGCGCGCCGAGCATGAAGGAGTTGACGTTGCGCAGCACCAGCGGAATCGGCTTTGCCGCGACATAGCCGATCTTGTTGGTCTTGGTCGACAATCCGGCGGCGATGCCGTTGACGTAATGGCCCTGATCCAGATAGCAGAAATATCCGCCGGCATTGGTCGGGTCCTTGCCCTCCTGCCACAGCGAGGTCGGGTGACGGAACTCGATCTTGGGGTATTTCTTCGCCTCGTCGACCATGAACGGGTTGAAATAGCCGAACGAGGTTGGAAACAATAACGTCGCCCCGTCGATGTTGATCATCGACTCCATGGTCTTGGCCACCGCGACCGTCTCAGGCACGTTCTCTTCCTCGACCACCTTGACGCCGGGAATTTCCCGGAGCGCCTGGGCACCGACCGCGTGAGCCTGGTTCCAGCCGTAATCCTGTCGCGACCCGACATAGATAATGCCGACGGTGACGCCGGCGGCGAGCGCCGGATCGGACCGCCCCGAAAGGATGAAGGGGCTGGCGGCGGCAGCGCCCAGCAACGAACGGCGCGATAGCGAATATTTGGTCATCAACAATCTCCCTGAAGGCTGACGCCTGGCTGATGCGAGGGCAACAGCGGGGCACGGGGTGTACGGGTCATTCAGATGCTCGCTTCTTGCGCCGCGGCAGCGGCGCGACTTTCGATGAAGTGGCGTTGTCCTCGACATAGCGCGACAGCACCGCGCCAAGATCGAACTGCCCATCGCGGCCCTGGTCGAGCATGGCGCGATGCTCGACCGAACCGAGATGATGATCCATCAACGCGATCGCGGCCGTAGCGTCCCGTCCACGCAGAGCGGCGACGATTTCGCGATGCTCGCTGACGGCGCAATCGGCAGAATGCGGCCGGCCATAGAGCGCGAGGATCAGCGAGGTGCGCGACACCACCTCGCCGAGATAGCGGGCGAGCAAGGCATTGCCCGACAGCGCGCCGAGCTTGGTGTGGAATTCGCCCGCGAGCCGGATCGAAACCCGTTCATCACCGCCCTTGCGCGCGGCGTCCTCCTGGCGGACGTGACCCTCGAGTTCGGCGCCGAATTCGGCGCGCCAGCGCAAAATAACCAGCCGCACCACCTCGCGTTCCAGCGTGCGGCGGACTTCAAAAACTTCCTTGGCCTGTTCCAGCGTCGGCTTCGCCGTGGTCGCGGTCCGGCGCGGCGGCGCATCGACCAGGCCTTCGGACTGCAATTGCGCCAGTGCGGCGCGAACCAGGGTCCGGCTCATGCCGAAGCGCGCGCCGAGTTCGTCCTCCGGCAGCTTGGTGCCCGGCGGCAAAGCCTGCTCGATAATGGCCTGCCGCAGCGCCCTGCAGGCGAAATCAACGCGGGTGGACTTCTTGCTCATCCGGGAACGCTCATCCGAAAACAGTGTCAGGCTTCTTGCAGGTTTCCTGCAGGCCTTCGGCGCGTTCGATCTCGCGCCTTCGCGCATACGATAATTCGGAATTTGGTACACACGATGCGGGAATTTTGTTCGACACGCTCGAAGATTCGGCAGCACAACGCCTAAACTTTGCGCTTCGAGAAGCCTGTAAAACCGGGAATAATCGGTGAAACGGCCGGCTTGCACGCCACGCATCCGCAGGATGCGACGTATCGGGCGACGCGACCGAGCATCCGAAAATACAGTTTCAGACCCCGATCTTGTATACAGTTTTAAGGAGAGACCATGACCGAGACGGTCGTCAAACTGCAATTGAACCAGCAGCAACTGGAACTGATCGATCGCACGATCGCGCAAGGCGTCGCGCCCGATCGGGTGGCGCTGGTGCGGCTGGCGCTTCATGAATATGCCGCCGCGCATAAAGCTGAAGCCGACAGGATGGAGCGGGCGCAATGACCGGCCGCCAGATCATCTCCGAATTCGTCATCGAGCCCGGCACCGGCAAGGCGATCGAACTGCTGAAGGGGCAAATCCTCCGCGTCGAGCAGGTCGAGGGTGGCCAATGCGCCGACTTCAATTGCTTCAATTTGCATGACTACAAGGAGTTCATGCATTGCGGCCGTACCCGCACCGTGCACGGCTTTCACCCCACCACCGGCACCTTCATGTGGTCGGCGCCGCCGCGCGAGCGCGCGATGCTTTATATTCTGGAAGACACCGTCGGCCGCAACGACGTGCTGTTTCCGCGTTGCAGCGCCTATGTCTATGAGGCTTCATACGGCTTCGCCGTGCACACCAATTGCCACGACATCCAGGCCGAGGCGCAGCGTGAATACGGCCTGACGCCGGATGACGTACACGATTCCTTCAACCTGTTCATGTGCACCGGTGTCGACGACGACGGCCACGCCTTCATGACGCGACAAACCACCAAGCGTGGGGATTATGTCGACCTGCTGGCGCTGATGGACGTGCTGGCGGTGCCCAATGTCTGCGGCGCCGACGTGATGAAGACCAGCAACTTTGCCCTGAAACCGCTCAAGCTGACGGTGTTTGCCGCTGATGACGCCGATCTGGCCAAGGTGCCGAAGACGCCGACCTTGGCCAGCCAGCGCACGCCCAAGGACTTCAGGAATCCGACCATCAAGACCGACCGGCCGCTGCGGCGCGATCCGGCCTACAGCCCGGAATTCCCCAACACGCCGATCGTGGTCACCGAGCTCGCCATTTCGCTTTCGCCAGCGGAGATGGAAATGTTCAACGCGGTGAAGCGCAGCGACATCTATGGCGACGATGACGCAGCGGCGTTGCGCGACCTTTTGTTCTCGTGGTGGGAAGAACGTTTCCTGCAGGCCCATGCCGGCGCACCGTCGATCGAGAGCAAATGATGGACGCGATCCCAACCCCTGACGCCGTTACGTTCGACTTCCGAACCCTGTCGGCGCGCGACCGCTACAAGCTCATGATCGGTACCGTGGTGCCACGGCCGATCGCGCTGGTGACGACGGTCGACGGCGAAGGACGGATCAATGCTGCGCCGTTCAGTTTCTTCAATTGCCTGTCGGCGGATCCGCCGATCCTGGCGCTGGGGGTCGAGAACTTCCCCGATATGTCGTTCAAGCACACCGCGCACAACATCCGCCAGACCGAAGTGTTCACGGTCAACATCGTATCGCGCGCGATCGCAGAGGCGATGCATGTCTGCGCAGTGCCGTTTGCCCCAGGCCATGATGAGCTCCAGGCAGCGGGACTGACCGCGATGCCCGGCGCGGTGGTGGCATCGCCCTGGATCAAGGAGGCGCCGGCGTCGTTCGAATGCCGCCGCCATGTCACGCTGGAGCTCGGCAAATCGCGGCAGATCATTCTGGGCGAGATCGTGTTCGCGCATTACCAGCGCGACATCATCGATGTCGACCGGATGCGGATAGACCCCGCCAAACTCGACGCCATCGCGCGGCTCGGCGGCGATACCTGCGCCACCATCCGCGACCGCTTCGAGATGCCGACGCCGACACTTGCCGATTTCGACGCATGAGCGGGCGCCACACCATCATTCGCGGCGGCCTTGTGCTCGATGCGTCGGGCGGAGCCGCCGCAAAGGACATCCTGATCCAGGATGGCCTGATCCTGGCGATCGAGGCTCCCGGCTTTGGCGTATCGGACGACGCCGAGGTGTTGTCGGCCGCCGACCGGATGCTGATTCCGGGCCTGGTCAACGCGCATACGCATTCCCATGGCGCACTCAATCGCGGCGCGGTCGACGACAAGGTCTCGCTCGAGATGTTCCTGACCGGTGCGGGCTCCAGCACCCGGTCGCGCGGCATCGACGACAAATATCTCAGCGCGGCCTTGTCCGCGGCCGAGATGATCCGCAAGGGATGCACCGCCTGTTTTGACCTGACCGTCGAATTCCCAGGCCCGACACGTGAAGGCATTTCGGCTGTCGCCCGCGCCTATCGCGATTCCGGCATGCGCGCGGTGGTGGCGCCGATGATCGCCGACCGCACCATCTACCAGGCGCTGCCGGGTCTGCTGGAAGCATTGCCGGACGAAGTGCGCGCGCAGGTTGCGGATATGCGCACCGCGCCGATCGATCAGACCTTTTCGGTCTGTGAGGAGATTCTGGCGAACTGGGAATTCGACCGCCGCTTGATCCGCCCGGCGCTCGGCCCGACGATACCGCTGCATTGCTCCGACGAATTCCTGATCCGTTGCGCCGAACTGGCAAACCAGCACGGCATACCGCTACAGACCCATCTGGCGGAATCGCGTGCGCAAGGCGCCATCGGACAAGCCCGATACGGCCGGAGCCTGGTCGGACATCTCGATCACATCGGCTTTCTCTCCGAACGCCTCAGCGCGGCGCATGCGATCTGGCTCGACGACGATGACACAGCACGGCTGGGACAGGCCGGCGTCAGGGTCGCACATAATCCGTCGAGCAATCTTCGGCTGGGATCGGGCGTGGCGCCGGTATGCCAGATGCTGAGAAGCGGCGTCACCGTTGGTATCGGCACCGACGCCAGCAACACCTCCGACGGACAGAACATGTTCGAGGCGACGCGGCTCGCATCCTATTTGTCGCGGATCGAGGGTCCGGCCATCGAGCAATGGATCTCGGCGCAACAGGCGTTTTGTCTGGCGACCGAGGGATCGGCCAAGGTGTTGGGCTTCGACAAGATTGGCAGACTGGCGCCGGGCTACGAGGCCGACATCGTCTTCCTGCGGCTCGACAGCCCGCATTTCGTGCCGCTGCGCGCGCCATTGCTGCAAATGGTATTCGGCGAGAACGGCGCGTCCGTCGACACCGTCATGATCGGCGGCCGCGTGGTGTTTCGCAACGGCAAGCTGTTGACGCTCGATGAGGCCGCGCTGCGGCGGCAGGCGCAGGAAGCGGCTGACCGGCTGGATCGGGCCGATGGCACCCCGCGCGCCTCGACCACGGTCGTTTCGCAACTGGTCGGCGCCTTCTGCGCGGCGCAAGGTTGCCTCGGCCACAAGCTCCCGCGAAAGCTCAACCTGGCTTGCGAAGGCTGAGCGCTCGCTGACGGCGCAGGTAGCGAAAAAGCGGATTCCGACGTTTTGCGCGGCTTCGAGCGGCGGAATCACTCGCCAAAAGGGTAAAGCGTGCTTAACTCTCTTGCATACAATACAAAAATTAAGCCTATTTTTTAATCCGATCAATCGGTGCTTAAAATTTGCACCCAGCAAATATTCCAATATTATTTTATATATTTCAAATACTTATAAGAAATAGCTCCTCGATTAGGCATTGGCACGAAGATTGCGAATCTGGCTCCGGGCTCCGCCGCTCAGGCGAAGCCGCAGGATTTAGCGGCGGTCCGTCCGCCAGAGGGAGCAACCAATGGATTTTGGCAGGATTTCACGGCGGCATCTCTTGCAGGGAGGCGCCGCGCTGACAGTCGGCTCGGCTTTGGGCGTGCGTTCCGCCGCCGCAGCCGACATGACGATCGGGTTCATCTATGTCGGCTCGCGCGACGACTACGGCTACAATCAGGCGCACGCGCAAGGCGCCGCGGCGCTGAAGAAGATGTCCGGCCTCAAGGTGGTCGAGGAAGAAAAGGTCCCCGAGACCGATGCGGTCGAAAAGACCATGGAGTCGATGATCAACCTCGACGGCGCGACACTGCTGTTCCCAACCTCGTTCGGCTACTACAGTCCGCATGTGCTCAAGACGGCGGCCAAATATCCGAAGGTCACTTTCGAGCATTGCGGCGGCCTGTGGACCGACAAGGATCCGAAGAATGCCGGCAGCTATTTTGGCTATATCGACGAGGCCCAGTTCATCTCAGGCATCGTCGCCGGCCACTCCACCAAGACCGGAAAGCTCGGCTTTGTTGCCGCCAAGCCGATCCCGCAGGTGCTGCGCAACATCAATGCCTTCACGCTCGGCGCGAAACTTGCAAACCCCAAGGCCACCACGCAGGTGATCTTCACGGGGGACTGGTCGATGCCGGTCAAGGAAGCCGAAGCGACCAACAGCCTGATCGATCAGGGCGTCGATGTCCTGACCTGTCACGTCGACGGACCGAAAACCATGGTCGAGAACGCCGCGAAACGCGGCGCGATGGTCTGCGGCTATCACGTCAACCAGTCGCCGCTGGCGCCGAAAGCCTATCTCACCGGCGCGGAATGGAACTGGGAAGCGCTTTATCCCAAATTCGTCAAGATGATCCAGTCCGGCGAGAAAATCCCGAACTTCTACCGCGGCGGCCTCAAGGAAGAGATCGTCAAGTGCTCGCCCTATGGCGAGGCGGTATCGGCCGAAGCCCGCAAGCATGCCGACGACGTCAAGGCTCAACTGGTCGCCGGCACCTACACCATCTTCAAGGGCCCGATCATGGACAACAAGGGCAAGACCGTGATCGCCTCTGGTACCGATCGTGGCCAGAAGGATCCTGAACTCGAAAAAATGGATTATTTGGTGGAAGGCGTCATCGGAGCGACTTCATGACCACTGACGTGGCGGAGCCGGTCGACGCGGTCGCGGTGGCACCAGCCGCCGATCCCGGATTCCTGCAACGCTACGGCACCTCCATCGAATACATCCTGATTCCGGGCGCGGCACTGATCGCCGCGCTCGGCGTCTTCGGCATCTTCGTGTTCCTGTTCGGCAAGAACCCGCTCGACCTGTATTTCTACATGTATCAGGGCGCATTCGGCACCTGGTTCTCCTGGCAGAACAGTCTTACCCGCGCAGCGCCTTTGATCCTCACCGCCCTATGTACGGCGTTGCCCGCGCAACTCGGTATGGTCATCATCGGCGGCGAAGGCGCGCTGTTGATCGGCGCGCTGTCCGCCACCGGCGTGGCTCTATTGCTGCAATCAGCCCCTCCTTTGGTGGTGCAACTGGCGATGGCCTGTGGCGGCATGATCGGCGGCGGTCTCTGGATCATGCTCTCGGGAGCCTTGCGCCAGTTCCGCGGCGTCAACGAAACGATATCGAGTTTGCTTCTGGTCTACATCGCGCTCGCGATCCTCAACCATCTGGTCGAAGGCCCGATGCGCGACCCCGCCAGTCTCAACAAGCCGTCGACCCGCGAGATCGGCGCCGCCAACATGATCGGCTCGATCCCCGGCACCGACGTGCATTGGGGCCTGGTGTTCGGCATCATCGCCGCGATCGCATCCTATATCCTGATCTATCACACCGTGTTCGGCTTCGCCGCGCGCGTCGCCGGCGGCAACATCCGCGCCGCCAAGATCGTCGGCCTCGGTGTCAGCAAGCTGATCCTGACGATCTGCTTTTTGGCCGGCGCATCGGCGGGTCTTGCGGGCATGGTCGAGGTCGCCGCGGTGCAGGGCCGCACCAATGCCAACCTCGCCGCCGGCTACGGCTTTACCGGCATTCTGGTCGCCTTCCTGTCGCGGCAGAATCCGCTGGCCATCATTCCGGTCGCTATCCTGCTCGGCGGCATCAGCGCCAGCGGTGGCTTGCTGCAACGCAGGCTCGGCCTTCCCGACGCCTCGGTGCAGGTGCTGCAGGGCATCATCTTTGTGTTCGTTCTCGCCAGCGACGCGCTGTACGGACGAATAGGCTTCCTGAAAGGAAAATCCTGATGGCGGACGGAACGATCGGGCTCTGGACCGTGCCGCTCGCGGTGTTCGGCGGCGCCATCCGCGTCTCCACGCCGTTCCTGTTCGTCAGCCTCGGCGAATGCATCACCGAGCGCTCCGGGCGCATCAATCTCGGCCTCGAAGGCACGCTGGTGATGGGCGCGATGAGCGCCTATGGCATCTCCTACCTGACTGGATCGCCCTGGCTCGGCGTGCTCGCCGCCGGCCTTGCCGGTTCGCTGCTCGGCGCGCTGCATGCCGGTATCTGCTCGCTGCCGCGCGTCAACGACATCGCGGTCGGCATCGCGCTGATGCTGTTCGGAACCGGACTGGCGTTTTATCTCGGCAAACCGCTGATCGAGCCCACGGCTCCAAGACTTCCCGCGATCGATTTCGGATGGTGGAGCGATATTTCTCAGGTTCGCGCCGCCTTGCGCATCAACGTATTGTTTTTGCTTGGCGTCGTCCTCGCGCCAATTCTCGGCTGGGCATTTCGCACCACGCGCTGGGGCCTGTTGATCCGCACCGCCGGCGAAAGCTCCGACTCCGCGCGCGCGATGGGATATTCCGTGCTCGGGATCAGGCTGCGCGCCACCATGGTCGGCGGCTTCCTGGCCGGCATCGGCGGCTCATTCCTGTCGCTGTTCTATCCCGGCAGCTGGAACGAGGGGCTGTCCAGCGGCCAGGGCATCACCGCGGTGGCGCTGGTGATCTTCGCGCGCTGGGATCCGATGCTGTGCTTGTGGGCGTCACTGGCCTTTGGCGGCGCGGCAGCGCTTGGACCGGCGCTGCAATCGGTCGGCGTCACCTCGGGCTATCATCTGTTCAATGCGGCGCCTTACATCCTGACGCTGGCCATCATGATCATCACCTGCTCGCCGAAGCGCACATTGACCGGCGCGCCGGCCGAACTGTCGATCACAAGGTAAACGCACGTCGCAAGAGCTAAGGACAACAGCAAGGACAAAACCATGGCTGAGCGCTATCTGAAGTCCGAACCCTACGCGTGGCCGTATAATGGCGATCTGCGCCCGCAAAATACCGCGTTGATCATCATCGATATGCAGACCGACTTCTGCGGCGTCGGCGGCTATGTCGACAAGATGGGGTATGATCTGTCGCTGACGCGGGCGCCGATCGAACCGATCAAGAAGTTGCTTGGCGTGATGCGCGCCCAGGGTTTTCACATCATCCATACCCGCGAAGGCCACCGCCCCGACCTGACCGACCTGCCGGACAACAAGCGCTGGCGCTCGCGACAGATCGGCGCCGGCATCGGCGATCCCGGGCCCTGCGGCCGCGTGCTGGTGCGCGGCGAAGCCGGCTGGGAGATCATCCCGGACCTCGCGCCGCTGCCGGGCGAACCGATCATCGACAAGCCGGGCAAGGGCTCGTTCTGCGCCACCGATCTGGAGCTGATGCTGCGGCTGCGCGGCATCGAAAACATCGTGCTGACCGGCATCACCACCGACGTCTGCGTCCACACCACGATGCGCGAGGCCAACGATCGCGGCTTCGAATGCGTGCTGGTCGAGGACTGCTGCGCCGCCACCGACAAGAGCAATCACGAGCACGCGCTGAAGATGATCAAGATGCAGGGCGGCGTGTTCGGCGCCGTCGCAACCTCCGGGGCGTTTATCGAGGCCGTATCATGATCATCGGCGAGACGCCGCTCCCGGAGGGCGCACTCGGCGTCGATGCGCTCGCGGTGACCATGAAGTTCGGCGACTTCCTCGCGCTCGACAATGTCGAGCTCAAGGTGCGTCCGGGGTCGTTCCACGCGCTGCTCGGCGAAAACGGCGCCGGCAAGAGCACGCTGGTAAAGTGCATCATGGGATATTATCACGCGACCGAGGGCGATATCCTGGTCGGCGGCCGTCAACAGGCGATCGCCAACCCGAAGGACGCCCATGCGCTCGGGCTCGGCATGGTGTACCAGCATTTTACCCTGGTGCCGGCGATGACGGTGGCGGAAAATCTCGTGCTGGCGCGCGACGACGTGCCTGCGGTCGTGAACTGGGCCAAGGAGACCAGGGAGCTCGAGGCGTTCCTGGCGCGGATGCCGTTCAAGGTGCCGCTCAAGGCGCGGGTCTCCGACATCTCCGCCGGCGAGCGGCAGAAATGTGAAATCCTCAAACAGCTCTATCTCAAGCGAAAATTTCTGATCCTGGACGAGCCGACCTCGGTGCTGACGCCGGTCGAGGCCGACGAGGTTTTGGGCATGCTGCGCGCCATGGTCGTGGCGGGCGACCTGACGATCCTGATGATCACCCACAAATTCCGCGAGGTGATGGCGTTCGCCGATGACGTCACCATTCTGCGCCGCGGCAAGCTCGCCGGTCACGGCCGGGTTGCCGATCTCACGCCGGACGACATGGCGCGCACCATGATCGGCGCCGAGGAGCTGACGGTGCAGCCGGCGCGTTCAGGCGAAGTCACCGCGGCGCGGCTCGAACTCGACAAATTGAACGCGCTGGACGACGCCGGCGCGGTCGCCGTGCACGACGTATCGCTGTCGATCCGCGGCGGTGAGATCGTCGGCATCGCCGGAGTCTCCGGCAACGGCCAGCGCCAGCTGGTCGAAGTACTCGCCGGCCAGCGCGAGGCCGAGAGCGGTGAAATCCGGGTGATCGGCGAGGTCTATCATGCGAGCCGCGAGGAAATGCGGCGGCACAAGATGTCGCTGTTGCCCGAAGAGCCCCTCAAGAACGCCTGCGTCGGCGGCATGAGCGTCGCCGACAATCTTGCGTTCCGCGAATTCGACCGCAGCCCGTTTGCCAGCGGCGGCTGGTGGCTCAACGGCGCGGCATTCCGCAGCGATGCCGAGAAGAAGATCGGGCTCTACAAGATCAAGACCCGCGGCCCGGATACGCCGATTGCGGCGTTGTCGGGCGGCAATGTGCAGCGCGCCGTGCTGGCGCGCGAACTCAGCGGCGACGTCGAAGTCCTGATCGCGGCCAATCCGTGCTTCGGCCTCGATTTCGCAGCGGTGGCGCAGATCCATGCCGAGATCATGGCGGCGCGCAACCGCGGCGCCGCGGTGCTATTGGTCAGCGAGGACCTCGACGAACTGCTGGAACTGTCCGATCGCCTGGTGGTGATGTTCCACGGCCAGTTCGTCTACGAGGCGCGCGCCGGCCAAACCGACCTCACCGAAATCGGGCGACACATGGCGGGGCACTAGAGCATGATCCGAAAAAGTGGGAACCGGTTTTTCGAGAAGATCATGCTCAAACAAGAAATGAACTTATGAGCGACATCGCCCATCTCGACCCGAGCGAGCGCGACGATCATTTCCTGCGCCGTTCGTTCGAGGTTGCCCGCCGCGCCATGAGCCACGGCAACCACCCCTTCGGCGCCATTCTGGTCGATCGCGACGGCAATGTGCTGATCGAGGTTGAGAACGGCTATATGCCTGATCATGACGGCACCGCGCATGCCGAGCGTTTGCTGGCGACCCAGGCCTGCACGACGCTGAGCCCGGCGACCCTCGGCGCGGCGACACTTTATTCGTCCGCCGAGCCGTGCGCGATGTGCGCGGGCGCGATCTATTGGGCCGGTATCGGCCGGCTGGTCTATGCCTTGAGCGAACATCGCCTGCGCGACATCACCGGCAATCATCCGGAAAACCCGACGTTGAACCTGCCCTGCCGCGAGGTCTTCGCGACCGGGCAGCGTTCGACCGAGGTCGTCGGGCCGCGGCTGGAGGACGAGGCCGCGGCGCTGCACGACGGCGTCTGGGCGAAATAGCGTTCGATCTCCCGCGTCAGTCGATGGTCTGTCAGTCGACGGTCTTCTTGACGGGGTGCCGCCGGCGCGGCTCGACCACGACTGGCTCGGCGCGGAACCACGGGCTCACCGCATTATCGGTCGGCATCGGTCGGCCGCTTTGGTAGGCGTCTCGCGCCGCCAATCCGGCGCGGACGTCCGGGCCCGGAGGCGGAGCCGCATAGTCACCGGTACCCTGTGCAAAAGCCTGTGCCGTGGAGCCGAGCAGCAACGCGACGAGGATGGCCGGGAAAGCTGATTGGAACCGCATGTTGAATCCTCTCCATCGATAGCGGGTCTAGAGCAGTTCCGGTTCTGATGGAATCAGAATCGGGCTCTAGACTCTTGTGTTTTGACGCGTTTTCTTCACGCGAACCGGTATCCACGTCGCTCGAAAACGCTCTAGCAAATAACGCGTCGCGTTCTACCCTGATCCGCGCCAGCGCGCGGACTTTATCTCGCACTATTTTCGCACGATGTCGCGATCGAAAAAACCAATGTCGGTTGGGGATTTGACAGATCGGATGCCGTCCGGACCCGAACTCGCAACGGCACGATGTCGCCAAGTGGCCGCATCAGCCTACGTTGCGCGTCGACAGAAATGGCGCCGCGGGGAACATCCGCGGCGCCATTTTTGGCAGTTGGTGGTCTTTAGATCAAAGCTTGGAGGTTCAGATCAGAACAGATTAGAACTTCGCGGTAACGCCGGCATACAACGATTTCTCGGTGCAGGAGCGGTTGTTCACGCCGTTGGTGTAGCAGACCGGATTGTTGACGTTCGAGTCGTCCAGGCCGAACTTGTTCTCCCAGAAGCGATAGGCAACCCAGACGTCGAGGAAGTGGGCGTATTTGGTGCCGTAGATCGCCTTGCTGGCATCGAAGGTCAAGCGGATCGGCTCGGAGTTGATTTCCATCGCGGTGTTGTTGGAGGCCTGAATGGTCGACGGCGAAGCTGCGCCTGCGCCCTTCGGGCCATAGAAGCCAGCGCGACCGCTGACCGAGAAGTAGTTGATTTGTTCAGGCAGGAAGCCGAGGTCCATGTAGTAGTTGATTTCCAGGGCCCAGGTTGCGTTGAAGCGCGTATTGCCGTCCGAGATGCCCGAGCAGGCATCGACCGGGAAGCACCCCGTGCCGACCAGGCCCGGCGTCAGATACGCGTTGTGGTTCCACTCCTGATAATAGAGGGGAGCGATGTCGATGAAGCCCTTGTACGGCAGGTCGAAAGCGAACTGCAGACCGGCGACGACATCTTTCTTATCGGGCGCCAGGAACTGGTTCTCGGTTTCGCCGTCGACACCGATTTCGAACGAGATGTTGTTCAGCACGCCGCCAACGGAGAACATCTTGGTGTTGAACAGCTGATTCCAACCGAACGTGCTGCGGATCAGGCCGTAAAACTCGGCCGCGCCGGCGCAATTGCCAGGATTGGCGTTGAAGGGGTCGCCGCAAGGCGCGGCCGGGTCGGCGTGGTCCGACTTGGCCAGCGACAGGGTGATGAAGTTGGTGCCGTAGGCCCAGACGTCGAAGTGGGTATAGGCATAGACCTGCTTGACGGTATGGGCGGTGACGCCCGGATCGGTCGCATTGAACTGAACCGCGTAGGTCAGCAGGTTATCGTTGACGAAGAAGAACGGTACGTCCGCGATCGGCTTTGCCTTGGCCTTGACCGGGGGCAGATCCGCCGCATGGGCGAAGCTCATCGGCGCGATTGTGGCAATTGCCGCAAGTGACAGCGCCGCGGCTGCAATTGCTTTAGTACGATAGGACATTCTGAATACCCCCAGAGTTAACGAGCACAACGATCAAGGCCCTTCGAAATGACACTTGCGCCGATCACGCGAACTGCGAAGCCTCAAGTTTTTCCATATGTTGCCGCAAGTTTCATCACGAACTCGCGATCGATCGCCGAACGATCCGCCACCTGGACCGGAGCATCGGGCGAAAACAGAGCGCGAGAGTGCGCGTAAGACACCACGTACGTCACACTTAGGCCCATTCTAATTGGTCTTTCGGAGCGTTCTACCGCAGCGCAACCTTAGTCCTTTGCACCCGCTCGCGGCGAACCCGTGACTCCGCAAGGGATGAGATAACGCTGCTCACATTGACGGCAGGCGCGCCGCGGCGGTTCCGATTTGCATCGACCGTTACAATTCTGCAACACGACAACGGCGGTCTTGTCGCCAATTGCCGGTCGTTCGGCCGTCAGGGAGCGACTGAACTAATTAGCTTGAGAGAATCAGCGGTTTTTCGAATTGCCGAAGAGTTAGGCAAAAGCTGGCGCTTTTTCACTACTTACGGCGACGTTCGAATTAGCTCAGTATTGAGGCAGTCGTTCCTCGCACCCGTGAGCGCGAATGTTAGATTCAACACCCGGTCCTCGCTCTGACGAAGCGCCGCTGCTTCAGACCGTCGGGCTGACCAAGCGCTACGGTACGTTTCTCGCCAACGAAGCGATCGATATCGATATCTGGCCGCGGCAAATCCATGCCCTGCTGGGCGAGAACGGCGCCGGAAAGTCGACGCTGGTCAAAGCCATCTATGGATTGATCCAGCCGAGCGAAGGCGAAATGCGCTGGCTGGGCGAGAAAATGGTGCTGTCCGGACCGTCGGAAGCGCGCAGCCGCGGTATCGGCATGGTATTTCAGCACTTTTCGCTGTTCGACAACCTCACCGTCGCCGAGAACGTCGCGCTCGGGCTGGACGGCAAGGAATCCTTCAAGGACATGTCGGCGCGCCTTCAGGAAGTGTCGAATGTCTATGGGCTTCCGCTCGATCCCAAACGCGAGGTCTGGCAGCTATCGGTGGGGGAGCGTCAGCGCATCGAGATCGTCCGCGCCTTGATGCAAAACCCCAAATTCCTGATCCTCGATGAGCCGACCGCGGTGCTGACCCCGCAGGAAGCCGATCAATTGTTCGTCGTACTGGAGCGCCTGAAGGCCGAGGGCCGCGCCATCCTCTACATCAGCCATAAGCTCGAAGAGGTGAAGCGGCTGTGCGACACCGCCACCATCCTGCGCGGCGGCAAGAAGGTCTCGACCTGCAACCCGCAATTTGAGACTGCTGCATCGCTCGCGCGCATGATGGTCGGCGCGGATATCAAGGAGGTCAGGGCTTCCGCCGGGCGGCAGGTCGGGATCCCACGGCTGGTCGTCAACGATCTCAGCCTCGAGCCCGACGATGCCCACGGCGTCAGGCTCGAACACGTCTCGCTTGAACTGAAGGGTGGTGAAATCTTGGGCATCGCCGGCGTCGCCGGTAACGGCCAGGATGAACTTTTCGCGGCACTTTCCGGCGAGCGGCCGTCGCGGGACCCTGGCACGGTGGTGATCGACGGCATCGCCGCGGGCCACCTGTCCATCACGCGGCGCCGCAAGCTTGGCGCAGCCTTCGTGCCGGAAGAGCGGCTCGGGCACGGCACCGCACCGCGCATGAGATTATCCGAGAATGCGCTGCTGACCGGGCACGCGGCCAGCGGCATGGTGCAGCATGGCTTTGTCAATACCGCCGCAATGCTGCTGACGGTCGACCGCGCCACCGAGACGTTCGACGTCCGCAAGGCCAAGCGTGATCCCGAAGCCGCCAGCCTGTCGGGCGGCAATTTGCAGAAATTCATCGTCGGCCGCGAAATCCTGCGTAACCCCGCGGTCCTCGTCGTGAGCCAGCCGACCTGGGGCGTGGACGCCGGTGCGGCCGCCGTGATCCGGCAGGCACTGCTAGATCTCGCGGCCAATGGCGCCGCCGTGCTGGTGACGAGCCAGGACCTCGATGAACTCGCCGAGATCACCGACCGCATCGCCGTGATGTTCCACGGCCGCCTCTCCGAGCCAATGCCGACCGCGGACGCCAGCCGCGAGAAACTCGGGCTGTTGATGGGCGGCAGCAGTCTCGAGCCGAAGGAGGCCACGCATGCAGTTCGTGCTTGAGAAGCGGACCGAGCGATCGAACACCATAGCGCTGGTTTCGCCGCTGATCGCGATCGGCCTGACGATCGTGACGATGAGCATCCTGTTCGCGATTTTGGGAAAAAATCCGGTTGCAGCACTCGGCGTCTACTTCATCGATCCCTTGACCGACAGTTATTCGCTGCAGGAGATCGCGGTGAAGGCGACGCCGCTGGTGATGATCGCGATCGGCTTGTCGCTCTGCTATCTCGCCAACGCCTGGAACATCGGCGCCGAGGGCCAATTCCTGATCGGCGCGGTCGCCGGCAGCTGGATCGCGGTGAAGACGCAAGGCACCGATGCCGGACATTGGGTGCTGCCGGCGATGCTGGCGGCCGGTGCTGCGGCGGGCGCGCTGTATGCTCTGATACCGGCGATCTGCAAGACCAGGTTCGGGGCCAGCGAGATCCTGACCAGCCTGATGCTGGTCTATGTCGCGGATCTGTTCCTGGATTATCTGGTGCGCGGCCCGTGGCGCGATCCGGCCGGCTTCAATTTCCCGACCACCGCGGAGTTCGATCCGGTCGCAACCGTTCCGGTATTGATCGCCGGCGGCCGCCTGCATCTCGGCGCCATCATTGCGCTGATCGTCGTTGCCGCGGCCACCGTGCTGCTCGGACGCACCATCAAGGGCTTCGAAATCCGCGTCGTCGGCGCGGCGCCGCGCGCGGCGCGCTTCGGCGGCTTCAATTCCGACCAGCTGATCCTTTTGACCTTCGCGATTTCGGGCGCGCTGGCCGGGCTTGCCGGAATCATCGAGGTGGCAGGACCGGTCGGACATTTGCAGCCGGGCATTTCGCCCGGTTACGGCTTCACCGCGATCATCGTGGCGTTTCTCGGTCGGTTGAACCCAATTGGAATATTAATTGCAGGCCTTTTCCTCGCGCTGACTTTTATCGGCGGCGAACAGGCCCAGATCGCGATGAAAATTCCGTTGGACGTCACCAAGGTATTCCAGGGCCTCCTGCTGTTCTACGTGCTCGCCTGCGATTCCCTGATCCTCTACCGCTTCCGGCTCATCTTCGCATCGAGGCAGGTGTCCCGTGGAGCTGGCTGAAGCCATCATCCTGTCGGTGCTCGCGGCGTCGACACCGCTGCTGATCGCGGCCACCGGCGAACTGGTGACCGAACGCTCCGGCGTTCTCAATCTCGGCGTCGAGGGCATGATGATCGTCGGCGCGGCCTGCGGCTTCGGCGGGGCCTGGCTGTCCGGCTCGGTCTTTATCGGTGCGCTGTGCGGGGTAGTCGCCGGCACCCTGCTGTCGCTGATCTTCGCGATGATGACTCTCGGCCTCGCGGTCAACCAGGTCGCCTCGGGCCTCGCGCTGACCATCCTCGGCATCGGACTATCCGGCCTGATCGGCGCCGGCTTCGTCGGTGAAAGAATTAATCCCGCTGTGCATCTGCACATTCCCGGCCTGACCGACATTCCGCTGGTCGGCCGCATCCTGTTTGGCGAAGACGCGTTCGTCTATCTGTCGCTGGCGCTGGTGGTCGGCGTCTGGTGGTTCCTGTACCGGACGCGCGCCGGGCTGATCCTGCGGGCTTGCGGCGACAACCATACGTCGGCGCATGCGCTCGGCTATTCCGTGCTGCGGATCCGGATGTACGCGGTGATGTTCGGCGGCGCCTGTGCCGGCCTCGCCGGCGCTTATTTGCCGCTGGCCTATACGCCGTTCTTCATTCCGGGCATGACCGCCGGCCGCGGCTGGATCGCGCTGGCACTGACCGTGTTCGCATCATGGCGACCGGGCCGGCTGGTGATCGGCGCCTATCTGTTTGGCGCGGTCACCATCCTGCAATTGCATGCACAAGGCGCCGGCATCGGAATCCCGTCGCAGTTCATGTCGTCATTGCCTTACCTCGCGACCGTGATCGTGCTGGTGGCGCTATCGCGCGCCCGCACCGGCGGCTCGACCGCGCCGGCGGCGCTGGGCACCGTGTTCGTGCCCGATCGCTGAGTTGATATTCCCGGGCGTGCGTGATGGGGCGCGCCGTCCTGGACTGTGGTTCCCCCGATTGTTTGGAGAATTGACGATGAGGAAGACACTTCTTGCAGCTGCCGCGGCGTTTCTGCTGGCCGGCAGTATCAGTACCGGCATCAGCACCAGCGCCTGGGCGGCCGACAAGCTGAAGGTCGGGTTCATTTATCTGGGACCGGTCGGCGACCTCGGCTGGACCTACCAGCACGAACTGGCCCGCCAGGCCCTGGTCAAGGAATTCGGCGACAAGATCGAGACCACCTATCTCGAGAACGTTCCCGAAGGCCCCGACGCCGAGCGCGCCATCGAGCAACTGGTTCGCGCCGGCAACAAGCTGATCTTCACCACCTCGTTCGGCTATATGGACCCGACACTCAAGGTCTCGAAGAAGTATCCGGAGGTGCATTTCGAACATTGCGGCGGCTACAAGCAAGACGCCAACATGGGCAACTACGCCTCACGCTGGTATCAGGGCCGCTACATCCAGGGCCAGATCGCAGCCAAGATGTCGAAGTCGGGCGTACTCGGCTACATCGGCTCGTTCCCGATTCCAGAAGTCGTCTCGGGCATCAACGCCACCATGCTGGGCGCACAGACCGTCAACCCCAACATCAAGGTCAAGATCATCTGGGCCAACTCCTGGTTCGATCCGGGCAAGGAAGCCGATTCCGCCAAGGCGCTGCTTGACCAGGGCGCCGACGTGATCATGCAACACACCGACAGTCCGGCGGCGATGCAGATCGCCAGCGAGCGCGGCAAATTCGCGTTCGGACAGGATTCCGAAATGATCAAGTTCGGACCGAAGGCCCAGCTCACCTCGATCATGGATACCTGGGCGCCCTACTACATCTCGCGCGTCAAGGCCCAGCTCGATGGCAGCTGGAAGCCCGACGTGGCCTGGGGCGGCCTCGAAACCAAGATGTTCCAGATGGCGCCCTACACCAACATGCCCGACGACGTGAAGAAGATGGCCGAAGACACCGAGGCCGCCATCACCGCCGGCAAGCTGCAACCGTTCAAATGCCCTGTCATGGACCAGGACGGCAAGGAGGTCGAATGCAAGGGCGGCGACCATCTCGCCGATCCGCAGGTGCTCGGCATGAACTTCTACGTCAAGGGCATCGACGACAAGATGCCGGGCAAGTAACGGTTGATTTTAGCCAGTGATAAGGGCCCGGGCGGCAACGCC
>Ga0302314_10006732_pt1 | contig 20747 bp, 16 predicted proteins | sample III_Palsa_N2_3_FD_200533 | JGI IMG/M metagenome (GOLD analysis project Ga0302314, IMG submission 200533) | Peat permafrost microbial communities from Stordalen Mire near Abisko, Sweden - III_Palsa_N2_3 | ecosystem: Environmental > Terrestrial > Soil > Palsa > Peat permafrost | place: Sweden... | reverse complement strand
GCGCGGGCCTCTGAAAGATTGGCCTGAGCCGCGGCAAGGTCATAGTTCGCTGTGAAGGCTTCGTGGATGTACCGATCGAGCCTTGGGTCGGAGTACAAGCGCCACCAGTCGTCGGGCGGCTGCCCCGCGCTTTCTGCCGTAGGATTGAAGGATACGAGCGGCGACATCGCGCCGAGGGGTGGCGTCGGCGCCTTGAAGTTCGGTCCGACCATGCAGGCGCTGAGCGTCAGCGCCGCGCACACGCCGGCCGAACGCGTGGGCCAGGTCATCGCGGAGTCTCCTTCGCCGGTGAAAACAGGCCCCGCGGCGCAGCTGGGTTTAGCGGGGGCGCCCGCTGGGCGACCATCACCAACATGGCCAGGGCCGCGAAGAGGCCGATGGTCAGGAAGGCGTCCATCACCGCCTGAGTAGTGGCGGCGCTTCGCACGACCGCACCCAGAACGGCGGCGCCGCGTTCGGGGCCGGATTGCGGATCGCCGGCGCGGGCGGTGACTGCGGCGTAAATCTGCAGCCGCTGCTGCACCAGGGAATCGCCGGCATTGACATGAAGGCCGATGAGATTGGAAGCGATCTGAGAGCGGACCCGAATGAATGTTGCGATGAACGCCTGGCCAGCCTCTCCGCCCATCAGGCGCGCGATCTGCATCACCGCACCCAGGGACAAGGCCGCCGCGGGCCGAAGGTTTTGGACGGCGAAGAAGACGATCCCGGTCAGCGCAAAGCTCTGTCCGACCGCTTGCAGCAGCTGCGAATGCAGGAACTGATCCGAACCCCAAAGTGGCGTCAGGCCGTGGCTGTCGATCAGACACGCGACGCAGATGAGCAAGAAGCCTCCGCACGCCACCATTCTGGTGTCGACCCGGCGCAGGACGTACCCGGCCGCCAGACACACAAGCAGCTGCGGAGCGGCGATCCAGATCAAGGTCTGGCCGGTCTCGAGCGCCCGAAACCCTCTGACCCCGCCAAGGTAGGTCGGTATCAAGAAGGCCGTGGAAAGGATCGTGAGCCGTAGCAGGGCGATCAGCGACATCGCCGCCGGGAGGGGCGGCGTCACCACCACGCTGAGGTCCAGGAAGGGGTGTTGCGATCGCAACTCGTGGACGACGAAACTGATCAGGATGATCCCACCGGCGCCGAACAGCGCCCATGTTTGGGCGGCATTGAACCAGTCCACCCGGTTACCCTGGTCCAGCGCCGCATAGATCAGGGCCAGACCCGAGCCGCAGGTAAGCATGCCGAAGCGATCAAGCGCCGGCTTCGAGGTGATCGGTGCTTCGCGGTTCGTCCCGAGGTAGAGGCAGCCCGCCATCGCCAGCGCGATCGGGACGCTTTGCCAGAAGATCCAGCGCCAACTGAGCTGGTCGACGTAGAACCCCTCGAACGAGGCCGATATATTCAGCGAGGTCTCGAGATTGAGAGCATAGATCGCGATGCCGTAGGTCCAATATCTTGGGGGCAGGCTCTTGAGTACGAAGCCTATCGTGAGTGGAATGAAGAAGCCCGACGCGAGGCCGCCGGCGAATTGCAGCGCCAGGATCTCAGCCAGGTCGCTGGCCGCCGGCTTGAGCAGGGAGATCGCCGCGAAGGCCAGGGCGGCGTAAATAAGCACCCGCCGCGGACCGTAGACGCTGCCCATCCAGACCGCCAGGGGCGCGACCATGACCTGTGCGATGGCCTGCGCGGTCGTGATCCAGGCGCCCTCGTCGAACCCGGCATGGATCGCCCCACGAATGTCAGCCAGCCCGAAGGTCGAGAGCTGGCCGTTCAACGTCGAAAGGAAGGTCCCGAGCAGAACGGCCGCGAGGCCAAGCCATGGCACCGCGCCCGGCGCGGCCGGCGCAGCCGCGCCTTCCCAAGGCAGTCCGGGCCTGATGACCGCCCCGCTCACCGCTTGGCCTCGGCGTCGATTCTGGCGACCACCGACATGCCAGCGCGCAGCTGGTCGCCCAGCCCATCCGCATCGTCGATGACGATCTTCACCGGAATGCGCTGCACCACCTTCGTGAAATTGCCGGTGGCGTTGTCTGGCGGCAGCAAGGTGAACTGCGACCCGGCGCCTGGCGAGAATGCCTCCAGGTGACCGTGCATCACATGACCTGGATAAGTGTCGACGGTGATTTCCGCGCGTTCTCCCACCGTCATGTGCGTCAGCTGGGTCTCCTTGTAGTTGGCGATCACCCAGACATGCGGCAGTGGAATGAGAGTGGTGATCTGACCGCCGACGCCGACGAACTGACCTGGACGGACCTGCCGTTGGCCAACCACGCCGTCCTGCGGCGCGAGGATGCGGGTGTACGCCAGGTTCAGCTGGGCTTCCTCAAGCAGCGCCTTCTGCGAGGCCATAGCGGCCTGTGCCTGTGCTTCCTGAGCATCCAGCACCCCGAGTTGACGCGTCGCGGCGTCTATCTGGGCCTGGTTTTGGGACAGTTGAGCCGACAGCAGCTGCCGAGCGGTCTGCAGCTTCTCCGTCTCCTCGGTCGAAGACGAGCCGGTGGCCAGTAGCCTTGCCTGGCGGGCGATGTCGCGGGCGTTCTGAGCAAGGTTGGCGGCGGTGGAGGCTGAAACGGCGCGGGCTGCCGCGATATTGGCCTCCTGCAGCGGCCGCTGCGCCGCCACCATGGCCGATTGCGCCACGGACGAGGCGACGCCGGCCTCAGCCTGGTGAAGGGCGGCGCGATAGTCGTCGTCCACGATCTCGGCGATCACATCACCTGCCTTGACGTGGGCGAAGTCCTGCACAGCCACCTGACGGACATAGCCGGGCACCTTCGCGGCGATCGGTGTGAGGTCCGCTTGCAGGTAGGCATCGTCGCTGGCTTGCCACCCGGGGCGCCCTTCCCACTGGGTCCATCGCGTCAGGATCACGACGACCAAGGTGACCGCCACGACGAACGTCAGGGTCCGCCAGATCCATTCCGTCGCCCGCGGCGAGGGTCGTGCTTGCGTGGAACCTGCCATCTGACCCGCCCGCGCCTTAGTCTGCACGCGGTTGCGGCGCCGCGGCGCATTGAACCGCCGCCAAAGACGGCCTCGCGAGGGTCGGGACGATATAGGGTGCGTCGCAGCGTTCCCGACGCCAGACGGCTGGGCTTTGACCCGTGTTTTGCCGGAACAGCTTGCACAAATGGGCTTGGTCAGTGAATCCGCAGGCCAGCGCTATCTCGCAAAGCGCCATGTCGCTTGTGAGCATGAGGCGGCGCGCTCGGTGCAGACGACGGCGCGTTATGTAGGCATGGGGCGTCTCGCCAAACGTGCGCTTGAAGGTGCGTCCGAAGTACGAAGTGCTCCGCTTGGCGACGCCACTCAAATCCTTGAGGCGGATCGTGTGATCCAGGTGCCGATCCACGTAGGTCTGCAGGCGCTGTACCTGCCAGCTTGTAAGCTTGCCGTGCGCGACGTCGGGGTCCGTCCGCACCGAGCGCCTGTCCAGTTCGACCCGTATCAGGGAAGACGCCCTGGCGATCGACGCCCTCGCGGCAGCCTGGTTCCCGTCGAGTTCACGGCCGGCATAGTCGAGCAGAGCGGCCAGGCTGGTGGCCAGTTCGGCCGAAATGCCTGCGTCTCTCTCTCCGGCCTGATAGCCGCCGAACGCTACGATTGAAATGCTGTCCATCTTGGGCTCCCCTGGCTGTCCCTAAGTAACAACCAAATGTTGGGTGACGGTGATTTGAGTACAACGCTATCTATGTCGGCTATCCGGAGCGCGGGTGGCCTCGATGAGGACGTCCGCGATGTTGCCGGGGCAGGAAAGCATCGCAACATGACTTGAAAATACGTCGACTGCGGTGGCGCCGATCTCGTCCGCCATCATCTGCTGCAAGAACGGCGAGATCGTCCTGTCATGCCTGGCCAGGACGAACCACGACGGCTTGCTCCGCCAGGCCGCGTTCGTTGCGGGCGCCCCGAGCGCGTCGAGGGATATGGGCCCCTGCGTGGCGATCATGGTCTCCCGCACGCTTTCGGGCAGGTCCTGGGCGAAGTCCTCGGTGACGCCTTTCGGTGTCAGCTTCAGGAAGTCGGCAGAGTCCGTTCTGATCTCCGCGTCGGCCGGGGATGCATCCGCGCGCCGCCCGAGCGAGAAAGCTGACGCGCCGATATCGGGCGCGAACGCGGCCACGTAGACCAGACCGCTGATCTTTGGGTGATCACCACATTCCGTGATGACAACCCCACCATAGGCGTGGCCCGCGAGCACGATGGGCCCGTCTTCGAGGGCGATCGCGCGCCGGACGACCGCCGTGTCATCCGCCAGCGAGGTGAGCGGTAGCTGGACCGCCGTAACGCTCAGGCCGGCGGCTCGAAGCTGCGGGATGACCCTCGCCCAGATCGAACCATCGGACCAGGCGCCGTGGACCAGGATGATGCTCTCGGCCTTGCGGCGCGGTTCCGACATAGGATTTGCTCATCCGCCGCCGGATATTCGGCAGGGATGACCGTGCGCCTCTGAACGCCGCCGGCGCGTATTATGAAGTGTAAAGTTTCGTAGCTACGGGCCAACGACACTTCGCGATGACCGACTGACAGCTCCTTCCCATGACGGCGGCGTTTAGGGGCGGGACGCGGCCTCGGCGGTGCGCGCCAATTCCCGGCGCTCGCCACCAATCGCGTCGCTCTCCGCCGCGTCTACTTGCTCGCTTGAAATCGGAAACCGCTTCCGGCCCGGCCAGGGCGGCGCCTTGCCGCTTCCGGCCTCCCGAAGCCCGAGCGTTCAGGAGCCTCGTCATGAGCAAACAAGTCGCCCAGATCATCGTGGACACCCTCCAGGCGGCGGGTGTCCGGAACTGCTACGGCATCGTCGGCGACACGCTCAATCTCATCGCGAGCAAGATCCACGCGAGCGATATCGACTGGGTGCACATGCGGCACGAAGAAGCCGGCGCTTTCGCCGCCCAGACCGAGGCCCTGCTGATGGATCGGCTCACGGCGATGGCCGGCACCTGCGGTCCGGGCGCGCTCCATTTCATTAACGGACTGTACGAAGCGCATCGCAACAAGGCCCCAGTGATCCTCCTTGCGACTCAGGTCGTCAGCGCTGAACTCGGCTTCCACTTCATCCAGGAAGTCGACTTCAAGTCGGTCTATCGCGACTGCAGCGTCTTCTGCGACATGATCTACACCCCCGAGCAAGCTCTCAGGAAAACCGTTTTGGCCTGTCAGACGGCCATCGCCAGGCGGGGGCCGGCGGTGCTGATCGTGCCCGTGGATATCGCCATGGCTCAGGCGCACGACCCATCGCCGTTCCGGGTGCACGTCAGCCATCCCGTCATTCGGCCCGACGATGCGGAGCTCGATGAGATCGCCGCGCGGCTGAACGACGGCGGGCGCATCACGATTTATGGCGGCGCGGGCTGCGCCGACGCTCACGACGAGGTCATGGCGCTCGCTGCGCGCCTTAAGGCGCCGGTAGCGCATACCTCGCGGGCCAAGGACTTCCTCGAGCACGACAATCCGCACAATGTCGGGATGACCGGGCTGCTTGGGAATGAAGCGGGCTATCACGCCGTCTTGGACTGCGACACGCTGCTGGTGCTCGGCGCTGACTTTGCCTGGCGGCAGTTCTACCCGAACAACGCGACGATCATTCAGGTCGACGCCGACCCGACGCACATCGGTCAGCGCCATCCCGTGTCGCTTGGCGTCACCGGCCAGATCAAGCCGACGCTGGAGGCGCTGCTGCCGCGGATCCAGCCGCGTGCGACGTCGTCACACTACGACCACTGTGTCGCCAAGCATCGCAAGGTGATCGCCGCTCACGACGCCAAGGCGGCCAAGCCGGGCCCGCACGGCGCAATTCCCGGAAAATACCTGGCCACCGTCATCCACCGCTTCGCCGCCGAGGACGCCGTCATCTGCACCGACGACGGCACGCCGACCGTGTGGATGCTCAGGCACATGCCGGGCAACGGCAAGCGGCGGACCTTCGCCAGCTTCCTGCATGGCACCATGGCGGGGGCGATCGGCGGTGCGCTAGGGGCGCAGAAGGCACAGCCGGGCCGCCAGGTGTTGGCGCTCTGCGGCGATGGTGGCTTCGCCATGGGGTTCAGCGACGTCATCACGACGATCCAAGAAAAACTGCCGGTCAAGATCGCCGTGTTTGACAACGGAAGGCTTGGTTTCGTGGAGATCGAGCAAAAGACCGAAGGGATGCTCAACACCTATACGGATCTCGAGAATCCGGATTTCGGCGAAGTCGCCAAGGCGTTGGGTCTGTGGGGCAGAACGGTGGACAAGTCCGAGGATCTGGAGGCGGCGGTGCAGGCCTGGCTCGCGGAGCCGGGGGCGGCGTTACTGAACGTCAAGGTCGAGCCGATGGAACTCGTCATGCCGCCGTTCATCCAGGCCGCACCCGCGATCGGAATGGCCCTCTACACCGCCAAGGCGGTTCTGCATGGCCACGCCGGGGACGTCTTGGAGATGGCGGAAGAGAACGTGTGATCGCCGGTCGGAAGCGAACAGATCATGGCCAATCCGCCCATCAAAGCCAAACAGCCGCCCCTCAAAGCCTTGCTGGATCGCTTCATAGTCGGCGCGCTCGTCGCCGGCCTCGCGTTCGGGGCTGGGGCGTTCGCCCTCATGTCCGCCTTCCTGGCGCTCGAAGGCCTCTTCGCGATGGCCCTTCGGCCTCCGTTCGCCGCGGCCGCGACCGCGCTTCTATTCGCCGTCGGCGCCGCCGCCTTCGCCTTCGTCCTGCGCCTTACGCAGCGCGGCGACGCTGCGCTCAGCCCGCCGCCTTCGCGCTGGGCGAGGTGGTTCTTGGATAGTCCCGCCGCCCGTGGCGGCGCGGAAGTCGGGCTGGCGCTCGCGGCGACGATCGGGTCGGCGTGGCTCGATCGCCGGCGGGACCGCAAGCGCCGATCAAATCGCGACTACTGAAACCGGAGCAAGACGCACATGAAGACGACGGCCGATCTACTGGCTGCGACGCTGGCGCAGGCGGGTGTCGAACGGGTCTACGGCGTGGTGGGTGACTCCCTCAACGGCTTCACCGACGCGCTGCGCCGCATGAAGACGGTCGACTGGGTTCACATGCGCCACGAGGAGAGCGCCGCGTTCGCCGCCGGCGCGGAGGCCCACCTTACCGGCAAGCTCGCCGTCTGCGCCGGCAGCTGCGGCCCAGGCAACCTCCACCTGATAAACGGCCTGTTCGATTGCCAACGCAGCGGCGTGCCGGTGCTTGCCATCGCGGCGCACATTCCGAGCACCGAGATCGGGATCGATTACTTTCAGGCAACCCACCCCGAAAGCCTGTTCAAGGACTGCAGTCACTACGTCGAACTGGTCTCTAACCCCAGCCTCCTGCCTCAGGTGCTCAACCGGGCCATCCGAGTGGCGGTGGCGCGGCGCGGCGTGGCGGTGGTCGTGATACCGGGCGATGTCGCCCTGAAGCCTGCGACGGCGACCGTTCCACCGTGGCTGACACCCAGCAAGCCTCACGTTCGTCCGAATGCGGAGGACATGAGCAGCCTCGCCGCGTTGATGAACGCTGGGTCGCGCGTCACGCTGTTTTGCGGCGCCGGATGCGCCGGGGCGCACGACGAGGTCGTGGCGCTCGCCGCTCGCCTCAAGGCTCCGATCGTTCACACCCTGCGCGGCAAGGAGCATATCGAATACGACAATCCCTACGATGTCGGGATGACCGGCCTGGTCGGTTTCGCCTCCGGCTACAAAGCGATGAAGAACTGCGACACCCTGCTGATCCTGGGCGCGGATTTTCCGTATCGCCAGTTCTTTCCGGACGACGCGAGGATCATTCAGATCGATCTGCGATCCGAAGCCCTTGGTAACCGGTGCCCGCTCACCCTCGGACTCATTGGCGATGTCAAAGCCACGCTCGAGGCGCTTATCCCGAAGGTCGTGGAGAAGCCGAACCGCGACCATCTCGATGACGCGCTGGCGGACTATAAACACGCCCGGCACGAGCTCGACGCCCTGGCCGAGAGCGGCCCGCTGAGCGGCCACATTCACCCGCAGTACGTCACCCGCCTGGTCAGCGAACTGGCCGACGATGACGCCGTCTTCAGCTGCGATGTCGGCACGCCGATCGGGTGGACTGCGCGATACCTGAAGATGAACGGTCGCCGCCGCCTGGTCGGCTCGTTCAATCACGGCTCGATGGCCAACTCGATGCTGCACGCCATCGGCGCCCAGACGGCGTTCCCGGAGCGGCAGGTTATCTCGATGTCCGGCGACGGCGGCTTCACCATGATGATGGGTGAGTTCGTCACGCTGTTACAGCACAAGCTGCCGGTAAAGATCGTGGTGCTCAACAACGGCACGCTCGGCTTCGTCGAGCTGGAGATGAAAGCGAACGGCTTCCTGGATGTCGGCTGCGACCTCGTGAACCCCAACTTCGCCGCGATGGCCGAGGCCATGGGCATCAAGGGCATACGCGTAGAAAAACCGCACGAACTCAAAGCCGCCCTTCAAGCGGCCCTCGAGCATCCCGGGCCCGCCCTCGTCGATGTCGTCAGCGCCCGCCAGGAGCTCATCATGCCGCCCGCCACCACCGTCGAGGAGGCCGAACACTTCAGCCTCTTCATGATGAGGGCGGTCCTCGACGGCCGGGCCGGCGAGCTCGTCGATCTGGCCGCGTCCAACCTCATCCGCTGACTCTGATGACCTCGAGAGGAGCGAGAGCTCATGGACATGACCGCACTCTTGCTATCGCGCATCCAATTCGGCTTCACGGTCGCGTTCCACATCATCTTCCCGTCGTTCACTATCGGTCTGGCGGCGTGGCTGGTCGTTCTAGAGGGATTGGATCTGGTGACGCGGCGGCCCGTCTATCGCCGCCTGTTCGATTTCTGGCTGCGGATCTTCGCCGTGGCGTTCGGCCTGGGCGTGGTCTCCGGCATCGTCATGGCGTTCCAGTTCGGCACCAACTGGAGCCGGCTGTCGAGCGCCACTGGGCCGGTCCAGGGGCCGCTTCTGGCCTATGAGAGCTTCACGGCGTTCGCCCTGGAGGCGGCATTCTTCGGCGTCCTCATCTTCGGACGCCCGCGGGTGCCTCCGCTCGCCTACTTCCTGGCGACGCTGATGGTCGCGTTGGGCACCACCTTCAGCGCCTTCTGGATCATGGTGAACAACAGCTGGATGCAGGCGCCGACCGGCTATGTCCTGCAGCACGGCGTGTTCGTGCCGACGGACTGGGCGGCCATCATCTTCAGCCCTGTCGTCTGGGTTCGCTTTCCGCATATGTTGATCGCCGCCTACCTGACCGGGGCGTTCTGTGTGGCTGCGACCGGCGCCTGGTACCGCCTGCGCCGCGCCTATGCCGCCGAGGCCGGCGTGATGCTGAGGATGGGCCTCTTCCTGGCGGCGCTGCTGATTCCCGTGCAGCTGCTATTCGGACATCTCAACGGCGATTATGTCCACAATCGCCAGCCGGCGAAATTCGCCGCCATCGAAGCGCGTTGGCATGATGAGCAGCCTGCGGGCGAAGTGCTGATCGCCCTGCCGGACGGCAAGGCGGAGACCAATCGGCTGGAGCTGAAGGTCCCCTACCTCGGCAGCCTTGTCGCCGCCAGCAGCCTCAATTCGAAAGAGGTGGGGCTGACCGATTTTGCGAAGGCGGACCGTCCCCCCGTCGCCATCCCGTTCTTCGCTTTCCGGGCGATGGTCGGTTGCGGGCTTTTGATGCTGGCGATCGCGTGGCTGGGCTCGCTGTTGGAGATTCTGGGCCAGCTGGAGCGGCATCGGTGGCTCTTGTGGGCCGCGTTTCTGAGCTTTCCGCTGCCGTTCGTCGCCACCCTGACCGGGTGGTTCACGGCCGAGGTCGGCCGCCAGCCCTGGACCGTCTACGGCGTGATGCGAACCGCCGATGCGCTGACGCCCAATCTCTCCGCGGCGCAGGCGCTCAGCTCTCTAGCCTTTTTCGGCGCGATCTACGTGACGATTTTCTCATTCGGCACGCTCTTCATTTACCGCCTGCTCAGGGCGGGTCCCGCGTCGCTGCAGCCGGCGCCTGTCTCGGCCGGACACCGGCCGCTGGCGGTGCCGGGCGCCAGCCCGACCGCCGAAGTGCTTTAGGCGCCCCCGATGATCACCTTCTGGATCGCCGTCCTAGCGCTGACTATCCTGCTCTACGTGCTGTTGGATGGGTTCGACCTGGGCGTCGGCATCCTCTTCGGCCTCACCCGCAACGAAGCTCATCGACGCCACATGCTGTCGGCGGTTTCCCCGGTCTGGGACGGCAACGAAACCTGGCTGGTCCTCGCGGGCACGATCTTGTTCGGCGCATTTTCCCGCGCCTACGCCCTTCTGCTGTCGTCATTTTATCTGCCGATCGTGCTGATGCTGGGCGCCCTTATCCTGCGCGGCGTCGCGTTCGAATTTCGCTACAAGGCCACCCGATCGCGGTGGTTCTGGGATCTCGCCTTTTCAGGCGGGTCGCTGGTGGCGGCATTCAGCCAAGGGGTGACGGTCGGCGCCCTCGCCAAAGGGTTGCCGATCCGGGACGGCGTCTATGTCGGTGGCGCGTTCGGTTGGCTGAGCGTCGTCTCCATCCTTTGCGGGATTGGTCTTTGCCTCGGATACGCGCTCCTCGGGGCTGGCTGGCTAGTCGCGAAATGCGAAGGCGCCGTTCGCGAGCGCGCCTACCGCCTGTTGCCCGCACTCTCTCTTGGCGTGCTCGCCTTTCTCGCTACGGCGTTCGTCGTGGCCGCCTTGGACCATCTTCAGATCATGCAGCGCTGGACAGAGCGGCCCTACCTGGCGGGGTTTCCGATCGCGGGCGCCGTTGCGGCCGCCTTCCTGATCCGCGGCGTTCAGACTCGTTCCGATATCGTCCCGATACTGATGATCGCGACCATGTTCCTTGCCGCCTTCGGCACCCTGGCGGTCTCGTTCTGGCCCTACATGGTGCCGTTTTCCTTGACCGTCTCCGACGCCGCCTCGCCGCCCTCCAGCCTGAGCTTCATGTTCTGGGGCGCCGGGCTGATGGTGCTGCCGCTGATCTTGACCTACACCGTCACCGTCTACCGGGTGTTCCGAGGTAAGGTAGTTGAGGAGACGGCGTATCACTGAGCAGGCGGCGCGTTTGCGCTCCGGAGCAGGGCGGTTTTAGCTCGTCTCTCAAGGAGGCCGAAGGTTGCCCACTCGCGCAAGGTCTCGCGCCCGTGACAGGTGCGCCGAGGCCGATCGGGCGCATTCGGCGCTTCGGCGGCGATATGATTGGCGGCCGCGCCAAGAGCTGATCTATCTTCCCGCGCGAAACGCGTTAGGTCCTACGGAAATGGAAGACACTCGCCAGCGGCCAGGACACAGCTCCAGGCCGTTCCGTTGGCGTTAGGGCAATTCCTCGAAGACCGGCCCACCACGGGGGGCTGGGTCGACGGCGTCGCTATTTCGTTCGGTCCGTTCACGCTCTTCCCCAACCAACGACGCCTGGAAAGGTCGGGCGTGCCGGTGAGACTCGGTTCGCGTACCCTCGAGGTTTTGCTGGTGCTGATCGAGCGGGCGCCGGGCCTCGTGAGCAAGGGCGAACTTATCGGCCGCGTTTGGCCGGGTCTGGTCGTCGAAGATATCAATCTGCGTCTTCAAATCGGGCTGCTGCGTAAGGCATTGGGTGACCCGCCGGCGAGCGCCCGCTACATCTCAACCGTCCAGGGGCGGGGATACTGCTTCGTCGCCAACGTTTCGCGGACGCTGCGGGAGAGCGCCGCCGCGGGACGGGCCGCTCCGGCAACTGACGCGCCGAAGACAAATCTGCCCCTGCCGATGCACGCGATCGTCGGCAGGGAGCGCGAACTCGGCGAAGTCGAGCATGCCCTGCGAAGGCATCGGCTCGTCTCAGTGGTCGGCGCGGGCGGCGTCGGCAAAACGCGGCTGGCGGTCGAACTCGGGCGGCGGGTACTGCCCCGCTATCCGGACGGCGTCTGGGTGATCGACCTCGCGCCTTTGTCGGATCCTGCCCTCATCGCAAGCGCGGCGGCGGCCGTGCTGAATTTGTCGGGTGGCGCTACCGACCTTACGGCGGAAGCGATCGCTCGCCGGATCGCGCGCCGCGAACTTTTGCTGATTTTCGACAATTGCGAGCACCTGGTCGAACCCGTCGCAAAGCTGGTCAGGCAACTGGTGTCGTATGTAGACGGGCTGACCGTGCTCGCGACCAGCCAGGAAAGCCTGCGCGTCGCCGAGGAGCAGATATATGCCCTCGAACCGCTGGCGCTGGCGCCCGTCGGCGAAACTGATATCGCAGCCTATGGCGCCGTCTCCCTCTTCGTCGAGCGGGCTCGCGGCGCGGAGCGCCGCTTCTCGCTGTCCCCCGAGAACGCGGGGGCCGTTGGGGAAGTCTGCCGGCGCCTCGACGGTATCCCGCTCGCGCTTGAGATGGCGGCCGCCCGCTTGCCGGTGCTCGGAATCGAGGGATTGCGGGCCGGATTGCCCGAGCGCTTCAGCCTGCTGCAGCAGGACTCAGGTCGGTCGGGCGGCCGCCATCCGACGCTGCGTCACCTCGCGGCGTGGAGCTACGGGCTGCTCGACGAAATCGACCAAAACGTGTTTCGCCGGCTCTCGGTCTTTCCGGGAAGCTTCGCGCTCGACGATGCGGTCGCGCTCATGGCGCACGTGGGGATCGATCAGTGGGGCACCTTGGATGCGCTCTGGCGGTTGCGGGAAAAGTCGCTCATCGCCGTGGAGCACACGGCCGCGCCGCGTTACCGCCTGCTCGAAACGCTGCGGCTCTATGCGCTGGAGGCGCTAGGAGAGACTGGCGAAAACGACGCCGTGGCCGCGCAGCACGCGGCGCGTTTCACCGACGTATTCGGCCGAGCCGAGTCGGCCTGGGAGACCATGCCTGACCTCAGCTGGATGGCGCTCTACCGGCCCGAGATCGACAACTTGCGCGCTGCCCTGGAGTGGGCGCTGGCGGAACCGGCGCGGAACCTCATCGCACTCTCCCTCGCGGTGCCAGGCCTGCATCTGTTGTTCGCGCTGTCCCTCACCGCCGAGGGACGTCGATATGTTGAACGGCTCACTCCGCTGATCGATCAGGACACGCCTCCCGCGCTCGAAGCGGGTTTCTTTCTGAGGGCCTCAACCTTTTATCAGAACTCCCGCAGTCAAAGAGGGGTCGAATACATAGAACGGGCCGTCTCCCTGTATCGAGGCCTCAGAGGCCGACCGCGTCTCGTCTGGGCGCTTTCGGTGCTGGGGTCTTTTCAGACCCAGGGGGGGCTTCACGAGCAGGCTCAGGCAACTTTGGACGAGGCCGAGCGGCTGGCATCGCCGAGAGAAATCGAGGGGGCTGGGCCGCGGCAACTCGAGAGAGCCAGGCACCGCGTGACAACCGCGCTGGGCCTGCTGGCAACAGACAGGAAGCGTTTCACCGAGGCGCGCGCCTATTTCGTCCGGGCTGTCCAGATGGCCCGCGACCTGCGGTCAACCAGCGAAGCGACCTGCCTGTCGAACCTCTCCTACCTGGAATACTCCCTGGGGAACGTCGAGACGGCGATCGAGCGATCCCGGGAAGCGATCGAGTGCGCGCGCGCGACGGCTGGGAACCGGGGCCTGGGATTGGCTCTCATGAACACCGCAGCCTATCTGCTCGCGCTTGATCGCCCCATTGAAGCGCGTCCTGTCGCTGAAGAGGCGCTCGTGCGCCTTGGGGAAACGGACTTCCCCGTCGTGATCTGTCTTCAGATCTGGGCGGTGCTCGTCGCCTTCGAGGGACGCCTCAAGGAAGCGGCGCAGCTCATCGGTTTCGTCGATGCCGAACGCCTGCGAAGAACGCAGCCGCGCACGCCGGCCGAGCAGCGCCTCTACGACGAACTGACGCAGCGCCTGGTGTTGGGCGCCGCGGCCAGCGATGTTCTGGCCTGGAGGACGGAGGGCGCTCGCTGGGAAGAACGAGCGGCCCTGGACTTTACGTTCGTTCGGCTGATGTCACGGGCGGCGCCTTCGACCCGCGAGCGCTCAGACTGATCCGAAGAACCCAGTTGTTCGGAAAGAGGCAGTTGGGACGAAAGGCGTCCGTCTCGCCGTGCGATTGGTAGGGCGCGGCGAGCGCGGAAAGGCTAGATTAGCTAGGCGCGAATAAAGTCCAACAGGTCTTGGTTGATGACACCGGCTTGCGTTGTGCACATCCCGTGCGGAAAGCCAGCGTAGATTTTCAGTGTTCCATCCCGGACGAGCTTGACCGACAGGCGACTGGCATCGTCGATCGGCACGATCTGATCGTCGTCCCCCTGCATGACCAGAACCGGCGCTTCGATCGCTTTGAGATCTTCCGTGAAGTCCGTTTCCGAGAAAGCCGCCACGCAATCGTACTGCGCCTTCGCCCCACCCATCATGGCTTGGCGCCACCAATTGTCGATCACGCCTGGATAGATCGTCGCGCCCGGTCGGTTGAAACCGTAGAAGGGGCCGGAGGCAACGTCGCGGTAGAATTGAGCGCGGTTCGCGGCGAGCGCAGATCGGAACCCGTCGAAGACGTCGATCGGCAAGCCGCCAGGGTTCGTTTCCGATTTTACCATGATCGGCGGCACGGCGCTGATCAGCACGGCCTTGGCGACGCGGCCCTTGCCGTGGCGAGCGACATAACGGGCGACTTCGCCGCCGCCGGTGGAATGGCCCACATGGATCACCTCGCTGAGGTTCAGGTGGGCCGCCAGCGCCGCGACGTCCGCGGCATAGACATCCATGTCGTTGCCGCTGTGGGTCTGGGTCGATCGTCCGTGTCCGCGTCGATCATGGGCGATCACCCGGAAGCCATGCTCCAGGAAAAACAGCAACTGGGCGTCCCAGTCATCCGATGACAACGGCCAGCCGTGATGGAAGACGATGGGCTGGCCGCTTCCCCAGTCCTTGTAAAAGATCTCCGTTCCGTCGTCAGTCGAGAAGAAAGGCATTGGGGATGGTCTCGTCGCGATTAGGGGGTTTGCGCTGATCGGCGCGGACTGGAATGGACCGAGCCCGCTGTCGGCTGGGCCTTCGGCGTCAGTCGGTGATATCGACGCTCAGGTGGGAGATGAACACCCAAGCGCCGCCGACTTTGCGGCAGCCGTAGATCGCCTTCTGTTTGTCGTGCAGCTTGGGACCGACCATGTGGCGCAGAGTGGTCTCAATGGTGGCGAGCTTCGGGCCGTAGAACGTCACCTCGGAGGTGTCGATGATGGTCTGATCGACACCGGTCGTCGGGCCGAACAGCTGGCTGTAGAATGCGATTAGCTCCTCCGGCGACCCGAGGATGATGTGCGCGGTCTCCGGCTGGCCGGTGTCGACGGTGAACAGAGCCGGCAGCGACCAGAACGATGGAACTTTTGCAAGCTGGCCGCTCTGGCATGCGTCGCAGTAAGCGCGGTAGCGCGCGGCGATTTCCTTCGCGTCGTCTTGGTTGTCGACGCGCTCGGAGACTAATTGGGCAGTCATTCGATGTTCCTTCCGAAGGGACCTAGAAGACCGGCGCTGATCTATTGCCGCGACTTCAGTGATAGCCGTCCGATCTTCGGGTGGTCTGCGAGACCTGGATTGAAGGTTCGCGTCGGCATTTGTGCCAGAGCGCTTGCACGGAGGCGCACTGCCGCGTGACCGACGTGTGAGGGTCGTGGCCGACACTTAATTGGGCGTACGCCTTAAGTCCCGCGCGTCTCCGGGCTCAGATCCACGAGGTTTATGCCGCGGGCTCTGTCGGTTCGCGCCGGCTCACGCGGTCTCTCTGGCCTGATCTGGCCGAAGGGTGCGGGGCTCTTGCGAGCCCCCGAACGGTCTTCGCAACGGCGTCGCCCGGCGTTTCTTCCCCGGCGCTGCACGCCTTCCTCGCGAGGCAAGAAACGCCGGCTTTGCCATCCTTCGCTGCCGCTGCGGGTCTGACGACTGCGGGCCCGAACGCCCCTCGGCCTCTTCGATCGCCATCGAGACCGCAATAGCGCGGCTCGGACGCAGACAGGAGACACCCCAATGGCCACCATCGGCACCTTCACCAAGTCAGAAGACGGCTCCCTCACCGGCGCGATCAAGACCCTCACTCTCAACGTCAAGACCGCCCAGTTCCGGCCCGTCGAGAAAGACAACGACAAGGCCCCCGACTACCGCATCTTCGCCGGCTCCACAGAATTCGGGGCCGCTTGGAAGAAGACCTCCCGCGAGAACACGGACTACCTTTCGGTCAAGCTCGACGACCCCAGTTTCCCCGCGCCGATCTTCGCTAACCTGGTGGACGCCGACGACGGCTACAGCCTGATCTGGTCCCGACGGGGAAGCTGATCTCAGGTTCGCGACGTCCCGCCGGCGGCGGGGCGTCGCACGCCCAGCGTAAATGTCCGGGCTGCGGACTTCGCCAGCCTGGGTGCAGGCTCTCTGAGGCTTTTGCTATGGCCAGGAGCCGACCTCAGCCGGCGCGGCGCGGCAGAGAGGGGCGACGGATGCGGTCTCGCCTGTTCGGTTCGCCGTAGGATTTAACATGTTCGACACGACGTGTTAAAAAGTTCGGGTTTTTCGAACATGTGAGTCGTGACGTGTTAAAGGCGACCTACCGCCTGCCGAACCTGCCGCCGCCGGGGGAGCTCGAAACCCCCGAGGTGCTGCGTGCGCTGGCCGACGCCCACCGCCATCTCGCCGAACTCAAGGGGCGCGCTGCCAGCATCCCGAACCAGTCGATCCTGATCGACACGCTCGCGCTGCAGGAGGCCAAGGCCAGCTCGGAAGTTGAGAATATCATCACCACCCAGGACGAGCTGTTTCAAGCCAGCCTGTTCATGGAGGGCGGTCCCGGATCGCCCGCCGCCAAGGAGGTGGCGATCTATCGGGATGCGCTGAAATGCGGCTTCGACAGCTTGGCGCGCAACCATGGTCTGCTGACCAACAACACCATCATCGAGATGTTTCGCGTGCTGAAGCGGACGGACGAAGGCTTCCGCTCCGTCCCCGGCACCGCGCTGAAAAACGAGGCCACGGGCGCCGTGGTGTACGTTCCGCCGCAGAGCGAAGCGGTCATCGTTGAGCACATGACGGCGCTCGAGCGCTTCATCAACGACGACGCGGCGAGCGCGCTGGACCCGCTGGTGAAGATGGCGCTGATCCACCACCAGTTCGAAAGCATCCACCCGTTCGCCGACGGAAATGGGCGCATCGGCCGGATCATCAACGTGCTCTACCTGACGCGGGTCGGGCTACTCGAAATCCCGATCCTCTACCTCAGCCGCTACATCACCACGCACAAGCTGGACTACTATCGCCTGCTGCAGGCCGTGCGCGACGACGGCGATTGGATTCCCTGGCTGCTCTACATGCTGCGCGCGGTCTCGACGACGGCGCGGCAGACATTGGAGCTGATCGAGGGGATGCGCAGCCTAATGGCGGACTACAAGCGCCGGCTGCGCGAACACCCGTCGGTGAAATACTCGCAGGACCTGCTGAACAACCTCTTCCGCCATCCCTACACGCGCATCGAGTTCCTGCAGAACGACCTCGGCATCACCCGACAAACCGCGGCGCGGTACCTGGACCAGCTGGCTGAAGCCGGCTTCGTCGAGAAGCATCAGCAGGGGCGCAACAACTACTACATCAACACCCCGCTCATGGTGCTGTTCATGCGCGTGTCCGAGGGCGGCTGACTTCGATTCGGCAGAGACAGCGAGCGCCAAGTCGACTTCGCCGGCGATCGCGAGCGCGTCTCTTCGATGCATCGCTAAGCCCAAGCAAACGCCTTGCGAGCGCAGCTGGTGCGCCCCGGCTGGTTCAAGACGGGTGCATGCGAAGAGCGAGGCGAGCTATCCGCTGAAGCTGTTGCTGGCGCACCGGCGGACGCTGAAGCGCAAGCTGCTCGACATCGAGAACGGGGTTCGCCACTCGATCAAGGCTCTCGGTCTGATGGTCGGCCGGCGCGTCCAGCGCGCGACGTTTCTGTCGAGAGTCCGCGAGTTTGGTGGCAGGCGATCCGCTGGTCGCCGGCATCACCGAGTGCATGCTGAGAGCCTGGTCGGCGCTCTGGGACGAGTATCGCAAGCTGCACGCTGCTGGCCCAGGTGACCGGCCAGGACGAGCTCTGCCGGCGGTTCATCGGCATCCCTGGCGTGGGCCCGTTGACGGCGCTGACGTTCAAGGCCGCGATCGACGACCCCCGCACGCTTTGCGAAGTCAAGACGGTCGGCGCACACTTCGCCTGACGCCGAGACGCGAGCAGTCCGGCACGTCGACAGACCGAAACGGGCACCTCTCACGGCGCGGCGACGGCGAGGTCAGGACCGTGCTCTACGAGGCCGCCAGCTCCATGCTGACGCGCTCGCAGACCTGGTCGACGCTCAAGGCCTGGGGCGTTCGGGTGTCCGCCAGGCGGGGGCACAAGCGCGCCGTGGTGGCGGTCGCTCGGAAGCTCGCCGTCATCATGCATCGCATGTGGCTCGACGGCTCGGAGTTCCGCTTCTCGGCCGTCGCGGCGCTGCCGGCGGAGGCGCCGACCGCCATGACCGCGGCCTGAGCGCAGCAACCCGACAACAGCCTGAGGGACACACGAGCGACGACGGGCCGACACGAGTTCCGCCCTGCGGCGGACAGGACTTGATGGATCGATGCGGATGCGGAGAGCACGATGTCTTGCCGGCAAAGAGGCTCCTCGAGGGGCCAAGAGCGCGCGCGATTGCCTGTATGGCCTCGCCATCCCGACGCGGACACCTCCCCCCGCAAAACAGGCGGGCCCGAGCACGAACGACCGCAGGGACCACCAAGCGCCTAACTTCGCAGACCGGCGTAGAGTATCGCGTCCGATCGCGCACTTTGTTATGTACAGCGGAGGAGAACGACGATGACGACCAAGCAACGGAAGGCAATCCCGATCACGATGGCAAGATAAAAGCCGCACTGTGCGGGTGGTCGGGGGTCGTAAGATAGAGTAGCGCGGCGGCCTTTGGCGTGCGCTAGCATAGTGCGATCTCGCGAATCGGCGACGTGTGTTTTCGAGCGGCACAGTGCGAGCACGCACAAAGCCCTGGCGAGGCTGAGAAAGCCGCACTGTGTGGGGCGGTCCTGTCGGATAGGGCGGGAGCCAGACGGCCCTCGGCCCGTCAAGGGCGGCTTCGCCGTCGCCTGCGGCGATGGCCGGCTGGCGCCAGCCACCCTGGACAGCCCGAGGCCCGCCCGGCGAGGGCTTGGCATGCGCCATAAGGCGCGGTCTGCCTGAGGGCAGCCCGGCCTTCTCTTGCAAGGCGAAGGGGATCGGGAGATCAGAGGGTCATGAAGTCAGGCCTGGAGCACCTGCCAGAGTCGAAGCGGCGCGAACTCGCTCGCGTCGTCGAGATTCTATTCTGGGAGTTCGAGGCCGCGATCGCCGGCGGCAGGTCGGAGGCGAAGCGCCAGGCCCAGATCCTCAAGGTGATCCTGTTCGGCTCGTACGCCCGCGGCGACTGGGTGGACGATCCGGTCGGCGGCTATGTCTCGGACTACGACCTGTTGGTGGTGGTGAACGATGAGAAGCTGACCGACGTCCTGGAGTTCTGGGCCGGCGCCGACGAGCACCTGCTGCGTGAGTACCAGACCACCCATTCGCTGACCGCGCCGGCCAACTTCGTCGTCCACTCGCTGGATGACCTCAACAAACGGCTGAAGCGCGGCCAGTACTTTTTCCTCGACATCGTCCGGGACGGCGTCGCGCTCTACGACGCGCCGGGCCACCCGCTGGAGCGACCGAAGAAGCTCAAGCCGGCCGAGGCGCTGAAGGAAGCGCAGGGGTATTTCGATCAGTGGTTCGAGTCAGCCGGTCGCTACCTTGAGACTGGTGTTGCGCACACGGAGCGCGGGTGGAGCAACGAAGCGGCTTTCCAGTTCCACCAAGCTACCGAGCGGCTGTACCACTGCCTGCTGCTGGTGCTGACACTCTACAGTCCAAAGAGCCACAAGCTGAACTTCCTCCGCTCGCAGTGCGAGCAGCTGATTCCCGAGTTGGCGCAGGCGTGGCCGCGGGCGACTCGGTTCGAGCAGAGGAGCTTCGAGCTGCTGCGGCGCGCGTACGTGGATGCGCGCTACTCGGCGCACTATCGGATCACAGCGGAGGAGTTGGCTTGGCTGGCGGAGCGGATCGCCGCACTCCAAAGCTTCGTACTGAGCGCCTGCGAGGCCGCCTTGGCTACACTTAGACTTGAGGCCGGCTAAGCGCGGCCGAAAGGGCGTCCGCGAGGCAACAAGCGCGCAAACCGGCCGGTGCCAGTACGGGCAGCTAAGCGCCATTCGCGGCCATCTACCCTGGCGCGCCAGCCAACTACTGCTGTTGGCTGATTGTGTTGAAGAAGGCGGGTTGAAGCGGTGACTCGACCCTGATTCAACCTTCCGGAGACGGGAGACGCGGCGATGATGGGCGAGCGGACGGTGCTGCAGGAGCCGCTGTTCTTCGGCTTCAGCCTGGAGCGCCACGTCCCGGCCGATCACATGCTGCGGTCGATCGACCGGTTCGTCGATCTGGACGGAGTGCGAGCGCACCTGCGGCCATTGTACAGCTCGATCGGCCGTCCCTCGATCGATCCGGAGCTGCTGATCCGGATGCTGCTGGTCGGCTACTGCTTCGGCATCCGCTCGGAGCGGCGGCTGTGCGAGGAGGTCCACCTCAATCTCGCCTACCGGTGGTTCTGCCGGCTCGGCCTCGACGGCGACGTCCCCGATCACTCGACCTTCTCGAAGAACCGCCACGGCCGCTTCCGCGAGAGCGACGTGTTGCGCGAGCTGTTCGAGACGGTGGTGCGTCGCTGCATGGACGAGGGGCTGGTCGGTGGCGAGGGCTTCGCTGTCGACGCCAGCCTGATCGCCGCCGACGCCAACCGTCA
>Ga0302314_10006729_pt1 | contig 20755 bp, 20 predicted proteins | sample III_Palsa_N2_3_FD_200533 | JGI IMG/M metagenome (GOLD analysis project Ga0302314, IMG submission 200533) | Peat permafrost microbial communities from Stordalen Mire near Abisko, Sweden - III_Palsa_N2_3 | ecosystem: Environmental > Terrestrial > Soil > Palsa > Peat permafrost | place: Sweden... | reverse complement strand
GAGGTCGGGCTGGTGGGAGAAGAACCGATGCCAGTAATAGGCCCCGGCCACCGGGTCGTAGGTCCAGTTCGACGTCTCGGTGTCGACGAAGATGATCCGGGCCCCCGAATACTCCTCCCCCGTCTCAGACCACACGTACCAGTCACGCTTGGGAGAGTCGGGCCTCGAGCGCGACTCCTGGAACCACGGATGATCGCTCGAGGTGTGGTTCATGACGAGATCGGCGATCACCCTGATCTTGCGCGCGTGGGCGGCGTCGATGAACTCGCGCACGTCCTCGACCGTGCCGTAGTCCGGGTGCACCTGGGTGAAGTCCGAGATGTCGTAGCCGCCGTCGCGCAGCGGGGAGTGGTAGAAGGGCAGCAGCCAGACGCAGTCGACGCCCAGCCACTGCAGGTAGTCGAGCTTCTCGGTGATCCCGCGAAAATCGCCCAGGCCGTCGCCGTTGGAATCGTAGAAGCCGCGGATGTGGATCTCGTAGAACACGGCCCGCTTGAACCACAGCGGGTCGGACTCGAACCACTGCCGGCTCGGCGCCAGCGCCCCGTCGGACTCGGGCTCGGGCAGCTTGGGCGCCGTCCGTCGCGGGACGATCAGGTGGGTGAGGGTAGGCGGCCCGGTCACGAGTGGGACCACTAAGTCTGCACCAAGTTGACGTGCGCCTGACGGACGCCGGGCTCGAGGCGTACGTAGTTCGGGCCGATCCGCCATGTGAAGCGCTCGTCGCTCAGGAGATCGTGCACGGCGAAGGTCGGCGGCAGGCCGAGGCCGGCGGGGACGACTGCGACCCCTTCCTGCGTCTGATGCGGATCGATGTTGACCACAGTTATCAGGGTATTTCCCCCTGACTGCTTTGCATAAGCAATTAGCGCGTCATTGGCCGTCTCGAGGAAGGTCACGTTCGAGAGCTCCTGGAGCGCGGGATGGGCGCGCCGCACCCGGTTGAGGGTGCCGATGAGCGGCAGCAGCGGCCCGTCGAGCGCCCGTTTCTTGGTCTCGAATTTCTCCGAGTGCAGATACTCCTCGGAGCCCTCCGCGACGGGCGTGTGCTCGATGTTCTCGTAGCCCGAGTAGATGCCGTAGCTCGGACTCAACGTAGCGGCGAGGACGAGCCGGGCCTCGAACGCCGGCCGTCCGCCGTGCTGAAGATACGCATGCAAGATGTCCGGGGTGTTGACGAAGAAGTTCGGCCTGAAGTACTCCTGCTCGCCTGAGTACGCGAGCTCGGTGATGTATTCGTTCAGCTCCCAGCGGGCGTTCTTCCACGTGAAGTAGGTGTAGGACTGGCTGAAGCCGACCTTGGCCAGGTGGCGCATGACCGCCCGGCGCGTGAACGCCTCAGCGAGGAAGACGACGTCGCGGTCGCGCGCATGGACCTCGCCGATCAGCCATTGCCAGAAGGCGAACGGCTTGGTGTGCGGGTTGTCGACCCGGAACACCTTGACGCCGAGGTCGACCCACCCGAGCATGACCTCGAGCAGCGCCTGCCAGAGCGCGCGCCAGTCCGGCGTGTCCCAGTTCACGTTGTAGATGTCCTGGTAGCGCTTGGGAGGGTTCTCGGCGTACTTGAGCGTCCCGTCCGGGCGACGATGGAACCACTCGGGGTGCTCGCGGAGCCACGGGTGGTCGGCCGAGCACTGGATCGCGTAGTCGAGGGCGATGTCCATTCCGAGCCCGTGGGCGGTCTCCGTCAGCGCCGCCACGTCCTCGAGCGTCCCCAGGTCGGGGTGCACCGCTGCGTGGCCGCCGTCCGCGGAACCGATCGCCCAAGGCGACCCCGGGTCGCCCGGAGCGGCGGTGAGCGAATTGTCGCGGCCCTTGCGGTTGGTGAGGCCGATGGGATGGATGGGTGGCAGATAGACGACGTCGAAGCCGAGCTCGGCGAGCTCGGGGAGCACCTTCCTGACTCCCTGAAGCCCGCCCCAGGAGCGCGGGAAGAGCTCATACCAGGCGCCGAACCGCGCCCTGACCCGGTCCACCTCGATGGCCAGCGGCGGGTCCAGGGTGACGTTTCCGTAGCGCTCCTGGGCTCGCTCGACCGCCTCGAAGAGCTCGGTGCCGAGGACCACGTCGTGCTTGAGCGGCTCGGGGCGCGCCTCGTCCTCGAGCGTCGCGATCGCGTGCTCGATGAGCGCGCGGTCGGCCTGCGAGCGCGCGCGCTCGAGGGCTGCGCGCAGGAGTACGGCGCCCTCTGAGAGCTCCCCGGCCAGATCTTCTTGCCCGCCCGTGACCTTTCGCTCGAGCTCGTCGCGCCAGGTGCCGAACACGTCGGTCCAAGCATCGACGGTGTAGAGCCAGCGACCCTGGGCGTCGACCACGAACTCGCCCCCCCAGCGGATGCCGCCCAGGTGGGCATCGACCTGAGTGAGCTCGGCCTCGCGCCAGCGACGCTGACCCGGCGCGCGAACGCGCACGACCGCCCTGAGCTTGTCGTGGCCGTCGCGGAAGACGTCCGCGGCAACGGTGACCACGTCATCGACACAGCGCTTGGCCGGGAACGCACCGCCGCCGACGCTCGGAGCGGGATACTGGATGACGATCCGCTTCGGCGGTTGACCAGATGGGGGTAGGGGCACCTTCTAGAAGGTATCCGGTGCACCCCGTCCGCTAAACCATTTCTCGTGACGCCAACTCCACTTCCTCGCGCCAGCGGCCTCCAGCTCCACATCACCTCGCTTCCCGGCGGTCGCCTCGGTCGCCCGGCGTACCGCTTCGTCGACTGGCTCGCCGCCGCCGGGCAATCGTGGTGGCAGGTCCTCCCCCTCGGCCCGCCCGACCGCCACCGGTCTCCGTACAAGGCTCGCTCGGCCTTCGCGGCTTGGCCGGGTCTGCTCGCCGACCCGCGCGCGCGGGTCACCTCGGCGGAGATCGCCGACTTTCGCGAGCGCCAGGGCTACTGGATCGGTGACTGGGAGCGCTTCTCGGCCCGCGGCGCAGTCGCCGACCAGGTTCGCTTCGAGCGCGAGTGGTCAGCCCTGCGCGCCTACGCGGCCGAGCGGGGCGTGCGCATCCTCGGCGACGTAGCGATCTACGTCGCTCCCGACAGCGCCGACCATAGCGCCCACCCCGAGCTCTTCCAGGAGGGGCTTCTCGCCGGGGCGCCGCCCGACTCGTTCTCGGACACCGGGCAGCTGTGGGGCAACCCCCTGTACGACTGGCCGGCGCTGCGCCGCCGCCGCTACCGCTGGTGGGTGGAGCGCCTACGACGGACGCTCGAGCTCTTCGATCTCGCGCGCATCGACCATTTCCGCGGCCTCGTCGCGTACTGGGCGGTTCCCGAGGGGGCGCCGAACGCGGCGTCGGGCTCCTGGAAGCGGGGCCCGGGACGAGCGTTTTTCGAGGTCGTCGAAGGGGCCCTCGGGCCCTTCGAGCTCGGCCTGCCCTTCGTCGCGGAGGACCTCGGCGTGATCACTCCCCCGGTCGAGCGGCTCCGCGACTCGCTGGGCCTGCCGGGAATGATCGTGCTCCAGTTCGGCTTCGATCCCCACGACCCCCATAACCCCCACGACCCGGCCAATCACGCGGCGAACCGGATCGTGTACACGGGAACGCACGACACCGACACGGCGCGCGGCTGGTATGAGTCGCTCACGCCCGAGCGGCGCGAGGCCGTCGATGCCTCGCTCTCGAGCTACGGCATCGCCGAGAAGGAGGCGTGGTGGGGCCTGATCCATCTCGCCCAGCGCTCTCCCGCACGCGTCGCGATGATGCAGGCCCAGGATGTCCTCGGGCTTGGGAGCGAGGCGCGGATGAACGATCCCGCCCGCGCCGGCGGCAGCTGGCGCTGGGAGCTGGGCGAGCGAGCGCTCACTCCTGCGCTGGCCCGCCGCCTGCGCGCCGCGACCGAAGCCGGCGGCCGGCTGTCCCGGTGAAACGCCCGCGCCCGTACTTGGCGCGCCGGTAGACGTACGTCAGATCGCCGCGCATCCTCCCCCACCGCGTCGTCTGATAGCTGATCAGGGACGAGGGCATGATCGCCGGCGCCAGGCCGTCCTGCTCGAGCCGGGCAAGCGCGCGCTCGGCGATCGCCACCTGGCCGAGCGCGGTCGGGTGGACGTGGTCGGCCATCATCAGACCCCGCGAGCGCAAACCCCGTAGCTCGACGACGAGCACGCCGAGCATGTCAGCGGTCTCCTCGATCGCCGCGTTCAGGTCGTTCACCTTTGCTCCCGCCGGCGGGCGGCCGAGATCGAGCGGTACGGTCATCGTCAGGGTCCGGCGGCAGCGGCCGGTGAGAAACTCGAGCGCGACGGCGTAGTCGCGCGCGAATGCCCCCACGTCGAAGTTCGGGCGGCGCACGTCGTTGACGCCGATGTACAGGCAGCCGAGGTCGTAAGCCGGATCCGTATGGGCGGTGAGCGTCCGGAAGGCCGGGATCTGCCACTCCACCACGTGATGGACGTCGGCACCGTCGACGGCGTAACCCGTGTACGGGAGCCCGAGCCCGCGGGCCACCCACAGCGCCCACGACTGCAGCGCCACTCCCCACTGCAGCTCGCCCCCACCGTTGGTGATCGAGTCGCCGAAGGCGAGGACGCCAAGGAGCGGCTCGGGGCCATCGCGGGTCAAGGGCGGGAGATTAAGGCCCATGGCCAGCCCATGGCCCGGTTCCGCCACCACCGCGGTGCGCGCAAGGACCGATTCGTTGATAATCGCGCCCTTGCAAGAGCCACTGACAATCGCGCGCGACGGCTCAGCCGACATCCGGCGAGCCGCGGATGAGCTGGCACAGAGGCTGCCCGCCCCCCTCGCACCCTTCGCGAGGCTCGCCTACAACTATCGCTGGTCGTGGGCGCCCGCGGGCCCCGAGCTTTTCCGGGCCATCGACCCCACGCGTTTCGAAGCCAACGCCCAGAATCCCGTTCGCCTGCTCCAGGAGGCATCGGCCGCAACGCTCGCTCGAGTGGCCGGTGACGCGTCCTTGATCGAGCGCGCCACCCAGCTCGAGTCGCTGCTCCAGGCGGATCTCGAGCGACCGGCCACGCCGGGGCCCGCCAGCCCTGGCCATCCGATCGCCTTCTTCTGCGCCGAGTACGGGATTCACGTCTCCCTGCCCATCTATGCCGGAGGTCTCGGCGCGCTCGCCGGCGACCTCGTCAAGCAGGCCTCCGACAGCGCGGCGCCGTTCGTGGCGGTCGGACTCATGTACCGCCAGGGTTACTTCCGCCAGCGGATCGACGCCTCCGGGTGGCAGCACGAGTACTGGGTCGATACCGACCCCGAGCGACTCCCCGCGGCGCTCATCACCGACGGGGAGGGCCACAACATCACGGTCATCGTCCCTTTCGCTGAGCGCGAGATCGTCGCGCACGTGTGGCGCGTCGACGTCGGCCGCATTCCCCTTCTCCTCCTCGATACCGATAACGAGGAGAACGAGCCGATCGACCGTTGGGTGACCGCACGCCTCTACGTGTCCGATCCTGGGGTGCGACTCGCGCAATACGTGCTGCTCGGGGTGGGAGGCGTGCGTGCCCTGCGGGCCGTGGGGATCGAACCCGGCTTGATCCACCTCAACGAAGGGCACGCCGCGCTCGCTCCGCTGGAGCTCGCGCGCGCCGATGTGCAGGCCGGCGTCCCGCTCGAGCAGGCGCTCGAAGCAGCCCGCGCGCGGACCGTGTTCACCACTCACACCCCAGTCCCTGCGGGCAACGACTCCTACCCGCGCGAGCAGGCCGGGGCCGCCGTCGAGGGGCTCGCCCGCGAGCTGGGGATGTCGCCGGAGGCGGTGATCGCGTTTGGGGCAGACCACCCCGAGGAGGGCGCCCACTCGTTCGGGGTCACCCAGGCCGCGCTGCACCTGAGCACCGCCGCGGGCGGGGTCAGCCGGCGCCACGGCGAGGTCGCCCGCGCGATGTGGAACGAGCTGTGGCCCGATCGGTCGCCCGAGGAGGTGCCGATCGGACACGTGACCAACGGCGTGCACGTCCCCACCTGGATGGGAGGGCCCATGCGCGACCTCCTCGACCGCCACCTGGGCGAGGACTGGTACCCGCGCGCCGAGGACCCGGCGACGTGGGAGGGCATCGAGACGATCCCCGACGCGGAGCTATGGGCGACGCGAGAGCGCCAGCGCACCGATCTCGTTGCCTTCGTGCGAGGACGCAGCGTCGCCGATCGACTTGCTCGCGGCGACCTGCCCGAGTACGTCGAGGCAGCCGCCCGCTCCTTCGACCCAAGGGTGCTGACCATCGGCTTCGCCCGCCGCGTCGCCACCTACAAGCGGCTCGAGCTCCTGACCCGCGATCCCGAGTGGACTCTCGCCCTGCTCGGCGGGGAGCAGCCTGTGCAGGTCGTACTTGCCGGTAAGGCCCACCCGCGCGACGACGAGGCCAAGCACGTGCTCAAGAGCCTGTTCGGCCTCAAGCACGCCCGCATCATCGGCGAACACGTGGTCTTTCTCGACGACTACGACCTCGGCTCGGCGGCCTGGCTCGTGCGGGGCTGCGACGTGTGGCTGAACCTGCCCCGCCCGCCGCTGGAGGCGAGCGGGACGAGCGGAATGAAGTCCGCGTTCAACGGCGGCATGCAGGTGAGCGTGCTCGACGGCTGGTGGGCGGAGGCCTACGACGGGAGCAACGGTTGGGCGATCGGCGGCGAGACGAGCGATGACCCGGCGGCGCAGGACGCCGAGGATGCCGCGACGCTCCACCGCGTCCTCGGCGACGAGGTTCTCCCCGCGTTCTACGAGCGCGATGAGAACGGCCTCCCGCGCGCGTGGATCACCCGCATGCGTGCTTCTCTGCGCACCCTGGGCCCGAGATTCAACGCGAGCCGTATGCTCTCTGAGTACCTGAACGGGCCATATCGGCGCAGCGGATAGGGCCGGGGCGCGACCGCCACCCGTTTAGGACTGGGCGAATCCGGTCACTTCCTACAGGCGTGCATCTACAGGTTCTGCCGTGATCGAGTCGCGAGAGATAGCCCTCCACGGGCACCGGGTGAGCTACCTCACGGGCGGTGAGGGCCCCGTGCTCGTGCTCGTACACGGGATCGCCTCCACTTCGGGCGCCTGGCGAGACGTCCTGCCCTCGCTCGCGGAGCGCTTCACCGTGCTCGCGCCGGATCTGCTCGGCCACGGTCAGTCGGCGAAGCCTCGCGGCGACTATTCGCTCGGCGCCTATGCGAGCGGGATCAGGGATCTGATGATCGCCCTCGGCCACGAGCGGGCCACGTTCGTCGGGCAGGGTGGCCATGCAGCTCGCCTACCAGTTTCCCGAGCGCTGCGAGCGGCTCGTCCTCGTCTCCAGCGGCGGACTCGGGCGCGAGGTGCATTTCCTGCTCCGTGCGGCGTCGCTTCCCGGCTCGGAGTACGTGCTCCCGGTGCTGGTGGCGCCTGCGCTATTGCGTACCGGAGCCGCGATCGGGTCGTTCTTTGGCCGTCTGGGAATCGAGCCGGGACCCGACCTCGCTGAATTCGCGCGCGGCTATGGGTCGCTCGGCAACGTCGAGGCGAGACAGGCGTTCATCCAGACGCTACGGGCGGTGATCGAACCCGGCGGGCAGCGGGTGAGCGCCCGCGACCGGCTGTACCTGGCGTCCGAGGTTCCGACCCTGATCATCTGCGGCCGCCACGACCACGTCATCCCCGCCGAGCACGCCCGCCGTGCCCACACAGAGATGCCGGGCAGCTACTTCCTCGAGATCCCCGAGGCCGGGCATTTCCCGCAGCTCGACCGGCCACACGAGCTCGCGGAGGCCATCATCACCTTCGTCGACTCCACCGAGCCCGCGCAGGCGAGACCCGACCGTCTGCGTCAGCGCCTACTCGAAGGCCCCGACCGCTATCCGGCGGCGGCGGCCGGCGGCGGCGGCGGCGGTAAAACGTGAGGTAGGTGGACGTGTCAGGCGTCCAGCACGGGGCCGTCCCAGGACCAGCGCGGCACGCTCAGCGCTGAGGGCACGTCGTCGGCCGAGCGAGGATAAGCGGCCATGGCGGTGGTTGCCCACCGGAACCAGTCCTTCAGCGTCGAGCGGAGTCGTTCGTCGGGCGGGAGTCCGGCGTCGCCGAGCGCCAGCGCAAAGCATTCCTGGGCCCGGTTGTCCATGTCCTCATGGTCACCATGGCCGGAGTGCAGCCGCAGCACGTGACTGTGATCGGCCATGGTCTCGGAGTAGAGGCTCGGACCGCCGAGCGCCTCCGCCCAGTAGGCCGCCAACCTCTCCACGTGTCGCGGATGCTGCCCCGGGTGAGAAAACGCGTGACTGACCACCGGCTCCTCGAGGCATCGATCGTGCCAGGCGCGGGCCAGATCAAGCAATGCCTGACTCCCGCCCGCGGCCTCGAAGATCGTGCCCTCCATCGCATCGCACAGGCTATCGACCGTCGGCTCATGGAAGCGGACGCCGCGGGCGTGCTGGGCGGCGATACTGGGTCCAGTGCTGGCGATCTAGTGGACTTGTCCGCTGGACTGCTGGATGTCGGGCCGAGCGATCGCCAGGTACGAAACCAGGAGAAAGGTGGCCACAGCGAAGACCACCGCGGTCGGGCCGTTGCCGAAGCCTATGCCGGTGATGTGCGATGGTTTGCTGATGTAGTCGGAGAACGATGCCCCGAGCGGCCTCGTCACCACATAGGCCATCCAGAACGCGGTGATGCTGTTCAGACCGAATCGCCGCCAGGCCAGCGCGGGGAGCAAGATGATCGCAAAGAAGAAGATTCCCGAGGGCAGGTAGCCCATGCCGAGCGAGCTTGCCGTGAAGTCCCCGAGCGCGGTGCCGAGTGCAAAGGTCGCGAACACGGTGGCCCAGTAGAACGCTTCGCGTCGTTGCGTCGTGATGCTGTGGATGGACAACGTTCCCTCGCTGCGTTGCCAGGTCCAGAACACGGCTGCGAGGATGACCGCCCACAGGATGGTCGTCCCCACGTAGGGGATATGAACGTCGAGATGAAGGAAGTCCGAGATCCCGGTACCAGCGATCGCGATGGCGTAGGCCAGGAACCAATACGCGAAGGCCCGGTACCGGCGAGTCGCGAACTGCAGGACGATCCCGATCACGAACAGCGCGACCTCCGTGCCGCCACCCCCGAAATTCCCGTACGTCTTCAGGTAGTCAGAGGTGACTTCCCCGCCGGCGGTGGTCAGGATCTTTACAACCCAGAAGACGAAGATGATCTCGGGAACCTTCGCGGCAACGGGCGCAGGAAAGAATCGCCCGAGCACAGGCACCTGGTCATCCGCCTGCAGATGCCCTGCGTCGGAGCGCACGGGAGGCCTACGCCGACCGCTTGCAGAGCTCACGTAACACACGCCTCTAGATCGAGATCTCAACCAAGCTTAGAGACCTACTCGCTTTCCATCAGTGGGAGAGCCCAAGCGGCGGTGCGCCGCACGCGGTCAGGGCCTGCTTGTATGCCGGCGACTGCAGGTTGATGGTGCCCGGGAACGCGAGGATCGCTCCGTCGAAATCGGTGATCTCCCGGAAGCCGCCTGGGGTGGATGGGACGGAGGTCGTGGGGTCGGGGAACTGGGGGACGTCGTGCTGGCGCATGCACCGCGCAATCTTGAGCAGCTTCGCCAGCGTCTCGGCGGAGGCGTGCGTAGTCGAGCCGGGGCCAACGGCGAGGCCGCCCGGCAGGAGCTTCTGGCACTTCGCCTGCGCCGCCTTGAACGCGGGCGCTGCGGGACTGGTTCCGGTAGTTATGGGGAAGCTTGCTCCGCCCCCGGACTTCGGGTCTTGGAAATTGGGCACGCCGTTGGCGCGCATGCACCTGGCGAACGCGAGCGGCCCAGAGCCGCCGGCGCTTTGCGCGGTCGCCCCAGAGGTGCTCGCGCCGCCCGCCGTTGCTGCGGTGGGGCTGGGAGAGCTTCCTCCGCATCCTGCCACCAGCACCCCACTCACGAGTGTCGCGACGGCGAGCAGGCGCGCTTGCGGCAAGCGCTTCAGCCCGTTTGGATGACTGCTGTCTGGCATCGGGTCTTCCTTCCTTCGGGTGTGCGCATCGGTTCTACGCCCGGGGCGGTTTCCGCACGGTTTCCCTCCTTGAGGCCGGCAGCAGTGTGTGGGCAACGGCCGGAGAAACCGCCGTGAAACACTCCGGCGGCTACCTTGATCGGAAAAGGAGCGGCCGATGCGGGTGCTGGTGATCGAGGACGACGAGGAACTGGCTGAGACGGTCGCCGCCGGGCTGCGCCAGGCGCGGTTGGCAGTCGATATCGCGCTGGACGGCGAGGCTGGCTTGGCGCGCGCGCTGGTGCACGATTACGAGGTGATCGTGCTCGATCGTGACCTGCCGGCCGTACATGGTGATGAGGTGTGCGCGAAGCTCGTCGCCGCCGGCGGCCGCAGCCGGGTGCTGATGCTGACCGGCGCGGCGGAGGACGAGGACCTCATCGAAGGGCTCGGGCTCGGCGCCGATGACTACCTGACTAAGCCGTTCGCGTTCGCTGTGCTCCTCGCGCGGATCGGCGCGCTGGCCCGCCGTGCCCAGCCGAGCATCCCTCCGTTGCTGGAACACGGCGACGTCGTGGTCGATACCGCCAAGCGCTGTGCGCAGCGGGCCGGTAGGCCGCTGACGCTGCGCCCCAAGGAGTTCGCCGTGCTCGAGATGCTGCTCGCCGCCCAGGGCCGGGTCGTCTCGGCCGAGGAGCTGCTCGCACGCGTATGGGACGAGAACACGGACCCGTTCACGGCGACCGTCAAGATCACGATCAGCCGACTGCGAGCCAAGCTCGGCGAGCCGCCCCTGATCCAGACCGTCGCCAAGGCCGGCTACCGGATATGAGCATCCCCGCGCGGCTGAACAGCCGGATCACCCGGCTGGCGGTTGGGCGACAGCTGTCGAACCGGGCCGTGCGCGTGCGCCTGACGCTGCTCTACGGCGGCCTGTTCCTGCTCTCCGGCGCCGCGCTGATGGCGATCACCTACGCGCTACTGGTCAATGCCGGCTTCGTATTCACCCTCCAGAGCGGCATCAGGACCGAGGTCGTCACGGGACGGCCGCCCGGTTTTGCCCGCACGGCAAGACCGCCCCCTGGCCCTGGCTCGACGACGCACCCCTCCGCCCAGACGATGGCGTACTGGCGCAAGGTTGCGCAGTGCATGCGCCAGCAGGGCGTCTCCGGGTTCCCCGATCCTGCGACCTCGGTCCCACCCAACTTCGCCGGTATCGGCGAGGTGAGCGATCGCGACGGAGCGATCCTCGCGATCCCAGCCACGATCGAGCAGTCGCCGGCGTTCACGCACGCGGCGACTACCTGCGGGTTCATGGCCGCCGAGCCAACGGCTGAGGACAACCGCCGGCGCACCCAGGTACGGCAAGAGCTGCTGATTCAGTCCGGGATCGCGCTCGCGGGGATGTCGCTGCTGTCGCTCGCGCTTGGCTGGCTGGTCGCCGGGCGCGTCCTTCGGCCGCTCGAGGACTCTTACCAGGCGCAGCGCCAGTTTGTCGCGAACGCCTCACACGAGCTGCGCGCTCCGCTGACCCGCCAGCGAGCGCTGATCGAGGTCGCCCTCGCCAACCCCGAAGCGAACGTCGCCTCGCTGCGTTCCACTTACGAGCGTGTGCTCGCGTCCGAGCAGCAGCTCGAGCAGCTGATCGATGGGCTGCTGTCGCTCACGCGCGGCCAGGCCGGGCTCGAGCGCCGCGACCAGCTCGACCTCGCGGCCCTCGCCTCCCAAGCCATGCTCGCGCGCGAGTCACAGCTCGCGGGCCTCGATCTCGACGTCCACGCCACACTCGACCCAGCACCGACCACCGGCGATCCACGACTTCTCGAGCGTCTGATAACCAACCTGATTGACAACGCGGTCCGCCACAACACCCCCGCCGGTCATGTCGAGATCACCACCGGGACCCGCGACCGGCACGCCTTCGTGTCCATCGCGAATACCGGCCCGACCATCCCGCCCGAACAGATCCAGCGTCTCTTCCAACCCTTCCAACGCCTAGGCGGCGCCCGTACACAGCACCACACCGGCCACGGACTGGGACTCTCCATCGTCCAAGCGATCGCCAACGCGCACCGCGCCGAGCTCACCGCGCGCGCAAGACCGGAGGGCGGACTCACCATCGAAATCTCGTTCCCGCCGACGATCGTCCCCGGCTCCGCGGCGAAGTTCGCCACCGCTTGGACGAAACGCAGCAGCCCGCGGGCCGGTCTCCGAGACTGATGCTCCGACGGCATGGAGCGCGTCGCCTGGTGTAGTAGCAGTGCCACCCGCAAACGTGCCCGCGGGACCTTCGGGTCCAGTGGCCTGGTCAGACCTCGCTCGCCCGGGTACGCTAGCCACGAGAGATGGCTGAGGATGCGACCGCCAAGCCCGGCCCGGCCGAGCAGGTATCTCGTCTGTACGACGACCTCGAGGCCCGGGCCGCCAAGGCGAGCGAGGAGCTCGTGGGCGGCTCCGGCTTCACCGTGCTGCTCGCGCGCGCCGCGGAGAACACCGCCGCGCTGACCAAGCTCTCGGGCGACGCCATGGACCTCGTCCTTCGTAACCTGCGGCTCGCCGGGCGGCGCGACGTGGTGAGCCTCTCGCGCCAGCTCACCCGCACCGAGGACAAGCTCGAACGGGTGCTCCAGGAGGTGGAGGAGCTGCGCGACGAGCTGAAGCGCGCGGCCACCGGTGCCCAGAGCGCCGGGACCGCCAAGCCGAGGCGCGCGGCTCGTTCCCAGAGTCCCCGTGGCGGCGGGCGAACGGCCAGGCAGCGCAAGGATTCCCCATGACCACGCTCGAGACCCTGTCCCGCCTCCCCCGAGCGACGCTCGAGTTCGCGAACGTGATCCTCACCACGCCCGATGCGCCGATCGGGGAGACGCCCCGCGACGTCGTCTGGACTCATCGCAAGACGACCCTGTACCGCTACCGGTCCATGGCTCGCGAGCATCCCGTCCCCGTGCTCCTCGTGTTCGCGCTCATCAACCGTCCCGAGATCTTCGACCTCCGGCGCGGGAGCTCGTTCGTCGAGTTCCTCCTCGACGAGGGATTCGACGTCTTCCTCGTCGACTGGGGCGTCCCCGATGAGGAGGACGCCGACATGGGTCTGGCGGAGTTCGTCTGTGATGAGCTCGATTGGGCGGTGCGCGAGACGCTGCGCTCCTGCGCAGAGGAGGAGCTGACGCTCCTGGGCTGGTGCATCGGCGGGACCCTGTCGGCGATCTACTGCGCACTCCATCCGGCGGGCGCGGTGAGGAACGCGGTGCTCTTGACCACACCCATCGATCCGAGCGGATCGCTGTATGAGCGCTGGGTGGGCGGCGACGAGTTCGACGTCGATTTCATCGCCGAAAGCTATCCCGCGGTTCCTGGCGCGGGGATCGACTTCGCCAACAAGCTGATGAAGCCGGTCACCAACTACGTGACCACCTACCGCCGACTCTTCCAGAGCATCCTCGAAGGCAAGGATCCGCGCGACAGCTATCAGGCGATGGCCAAGTGGGTCGCCGACAACCCGCCGTTCCCCGCCCGCGCCTATCGCGAGTGGATCACCTGGATGTACAAGGAGAACGCGCTGGTCGCCGGCCACATGAGGTTGCGTGGCGAGCGCGTGGACCTGGCCCGCATCGAGCAGAACCTGCTCGTCGTCACCGCGGGGGCGGATCACATCGCGCCGCGGGAAGGGACGCTGCCGCTGCTCGACCTTGTCTGCAGCGATGACGTCACGCACCTCGACCGGCCGGGGGGTCACATCGGCCTGATGGCCGGTTCGAAGGCCAAGCATGAGATCTGGCCCGAGCTCGCCGACTGGATGAGCGAGCGCTCGGGCCATTAGAGAGAGGAGAGGAAATGTCCACCAGCACCACCCCAGCGAGCCTGACCCGGCGCCCGCGCCTGCACGGACGCGTGGCCTTCGTCACCGGAGGAACGCGCGGCATCGGCGCGGCCATCTGCCACAGCCTCGCCGAGCAGGGCGCGGACGTCGCCGCCGGCTACAGCCGCGACCGCGACGCCGCCGAGTCCTTCATCGGCAAGCTCACCGGCGAAGGACTCAAGGGCAGCATCCACCAGGGCAACATCGGATCTGCCGATGACTGCCGGCGCACCGTGAGCGAGGTCATCGAGGAGCACGGCCGGCTCGACATCCTCGTCAACAACGCGGGCATCACTATCGACAAGACCGTTCTGAAGATGACCGACGAGGACTGGTTCAAGGTCATCTCCGTCAATCTCTCCGGCGCCTTCTTCATGAGCCAGGCGGTCCTGCCTCACATGATCGAGCGGGGCTCCGGGCGGATCGTCAACATCTCCTCGATCATCGGCGAGACGGGCAACATCGGCCAGGCCAACTACGCCGCTTCGAAGTCCGGCCTTTTCGGGCTGACCAAGACCCTCGCGCTCGAGGCCGCCCGCGAGCTGAAGAAAGCCGGCAAGCTCGAGGAGGACAGCCCCGGCGTCACCGTCAACACCGTCGCGCCCGGCTTCATCGCCACCGAGATGCTCGAACACATCCCCGAGAAGGTGCTGGACGGGATCAAGGCCAAGATCCCCATCGGCCGCCTCGGCCGCCCCGACGAGATCGCCCGCGTCGTGCACTTCCTCGTGGCCGATCAGTCCTCCTTCATCACCGGTGCGGTGTGGAGCGTCAACGGCGGAATGGACATGTGACTGGGAAAGACATCCTGTCTTTCCTTAGCGAGTTTGCCTGCGGCAAACTCGCGGGTGGCCCATGAGCGGCGTGCGACGGGCCGCGCTCGTCACGGGCGCGGCCAGCGGCATCGGCGCGGCGATAGCCGCACGGCTCCAGGAGGACGGCTGGGACGTGCTCGGCGTCGACCTTCGCGGCGACGTCGGCCTCCACGCCGATCTGACCACGCGCGAGGGCAACCGCGACGCCGTAGGCGCGGCGGTGGAGCGCTTCGGCCGCCTCGACGCAGTGATAGCCAATGCCGGGTTTCAGCACGTGGCGCCGATCGAGGAGTTCCCCGAGGATCAATGGGACGCGATCGTCGCGCTCCTGCTCACGAGCCCGTTCCTCCTCGCCCGCTACGCCTGGCCCCATCTGCGCGCGTCGGGCGCCGGACGCTTCGTGGCGATCGCCTCGGTTCACGGGCTCGTCGCCTCGCCCTATAAGGCGGCCTACGTCTCGGCCAAGCACGGCGTCCTCGGCCTGGTCAAGACCCTCGCGCTGGAGGGGGCCGAGCACGGAATCAGCGCCAGCGCCGTGTGTCCCGCCTACGTCCGCACGCCCTTGGTTGAGGGTCAGATCGCCGACCAGGCCAGGGCTCACGGCATGTCCGAGGACCGCGTGCTCGAGGAGGTCATCCTCGCCCCCCACGCCGTAAAGCGCCTGATCGAGCCCGAGGAGGTGGCCGCCACCGTCGCCTTCCTCGTGGGCCCAGACGGCCGGGCGTTCACGGGCGCGCCGGTGATCATGGATCAGGGCTGGACGGCGCGGTAGGCGTGGCGGCCGGGGCCGCGGCGGGGACCGGCTGATCGCGAACGAACGTTGTTCTCAAGCGCGGCAAAAACACGACCATGAGAACAACGTTTGCGGCGCGCCCCGGACCGGCGGGCGGGACCCCCCCGACCGACCCCCCGGCGCTACCGCGAGCGCTCGAAGACCGCCGCCAGCAGCGGCGGCCAGTGGCGGCTCAGCGCCTCGCGGCCCATGAACAGCCCCAGGTGACCGCCGGCCGTGGTGTCGCGCAGGACATCCTCGGGGGCCGTCCCCGCGTAGTCGGCGAGCGCGAAGACCTGGTCGGGCGGGGTGATGTGGTCGGTGGCGCCGGCCAGCAGGTTCAGCGGGCACGCGATGCGGCCGAGGTCGACGTACTCGCCGGCGACCTCGAGCTTCCCGGCGATGAGCTCGTTGTCGCGGAACAGGTGCTCGACGATCCACAGGTAGAACGCGCCGGGAATGGCCTGCGTGTACTTGAACCAGTCCTCGAACTCCCGGTAGCGCTCTCGATGCTCGGCGTCTCCGATGTTGGCCAAAAGCGCGAGCTGGCGGGCGATCTCGTTGTCGGGCTGGATGGCGATGAACCCGGCGAGCATGTGCTCGCCCGCCAGCACGCCGCCCCCGGAGGCGACCAGCGAGCGGTAGACGGCGAGGTTTCCACCCGGAGCCAGGGCGCGGAGCACAGCATGGACGACGGGCTCGCCGCAGTGGAAGTCGATGGGCGCGCCGGCGATGGTCAGCGTGTTGATCCGCTCTGGCCGCAGGGCGGCGTAGATCGTCGCCAGCCAGCCCCCCTGACAGTCGCCGATCAGGTTCACGGTGCCGCCGGCGTGATCGACGGCGCGGTCGATCACCTCCAGATAGTCATCCATGCCTGCGTCCTTGGTGAGCGCCGTCGCGCCGATCCAGTCGAGTGTGTATGCCCGCTCGAGTCCGGCGGCGAGAATCGTCCGCATCTGGCTCTGCTCGGAGGAGAAGTCGACGATGCAGGAGTCGTGGCCGGCCTGCGGCGGCAACACCAGCGTGGGGACGACATCGGCGGGCCGCACAGGTGAGAAGTCCCGCAGCCGGGCCACGGGGGCCTCGAACACGACTGTATTAGGCGAGCTCCAGCCCGGCCGCCGCCGGTCGGTCATCGCGGCCCACCAGTGGATCCCGTCGACCAGGAGCTCCGGTGGTGTGGCGCCTCGGCGGAGTGCGGAGACCCACCAGTCGACGGCGCCTTCCGCCGCGGCGGCCCAGGCGGTGATGCTGTCCGTCAGCGCGATCTCCTCGAACGACGGCGAGCAAGTCCCAGCCATTGCGACTCCTTTCCTGGACGGCGCCATGCCGCCACCGATTGCTTGCATGATAGCGGGAGGCCTGCTAAGCTGCAAGCACACCAAGCACGCTAAAGGAGTACCACGATCATGGCCACAGCTAACACCAAGAGCAGCTTTGTCCCCGATCTCGAGGCCGCCACCGAGCGCGCACGCGAGACCAACGATCGCCTCACTGAAGTGGGCCGAAAGGTGACGAACGCCTACCTCGACGGTGTCGAGAAGTACACCGAGGGCTTCGCCGAATTCGAGCGCAAGCTCGGCCAGCAGACGCATGTCGAGGCCGTTGCCAGCATGCTCGATACCCACGCCCAGCTCACCGAAGAGGTCGTCAAGGCGGGCGTCTCGGCGGCGCGCGAACTGATCACCGCCTAAAGACCCCGCGTGCCCGCAGCACGCACCGGGGACATCGATCTCCACTACGAGAGCACGGGCGCGGGCGCGCCCGTGCTCTCGTGCCTTCATGCGCGCCGCTTAGGACGCGCCCCCACGCCGACGAACGCCTCGTAGACCTCGATCAGGGCCTGGCGCTGGCGCCCGGTCAGCCGGGAGTCCTCACGGATCGCCATGATCACGCGCGACGGGCCGTCCTCCTGGCGGGGCACGCCCGCCTGTTCGTAGAGCGTATCCGCCGATACCTTCAGCGCGTCGGCGATCGCCGCTACCACGTGCTCCGAGGGAGCCCGCAAGCCGCGCTCGATCTGGGACAGGTAGGGATTGGAGATTCCCACCAGCTCGGCGAACTGGCGCATCGAAACCTCCGACAACTCCCGTTGCCGGCGGATGAACTCTCCCAGCGCCGACGAGCTCCGTTCCGCCACGCGCCAAGGATACGATCGCTCACTCGTTCTTGTATGTAGTCCTCGACCTCGGCAACCTCGATTCGATCGACCGCGCCGGTCTCGCCACGTTGCTCGTCGCGAGCGCGCGCGAGGTCGGCAATCGGATCGGTTTACCCTCCAGAGGCCTGCGCCGCGAAGGGGAGCACCGCGGTGAGCTGGCAGATCTCGAACACGCGGTGCACGTGCGGTGGCCCGGGAATGATCACGATATGGACTCCCCGCTCCGCGCAACGCTTGGACGCGGTCACGACGACGTGGATTCCACTGGAGTCGATGAAGCTCACGCGGCTGAGGTCCAGCACCATGCACTGCGGCCCTCGTTCCAGCGCTTGCTCGACCGCGACGCGCGCGTCGTCACGCTCGGCGAGACCCCATTCGCCCTCGAACTCCAGCGTCGTCGTCGTGCCCTGCTCGCTGACCACGATCCGCAGATCCACGGGGTCGATGACTGCGGATAGGGCTTCTCCGGGCTGTTTGGGTGGGGTCACGTACTCCTCGGCGTTCGTCTTGGTCGAGGACGAACTGCCCGCCCACATCGGAGCGCCAGTTACCATCCCGAAATCCTGCACCGCGCCGGCGGGGGGTCACCCGCTGGACCGTTAGGGCGACGTTAGCACCGCTAGGCTCTCGCGGGTGCAAGGAAGTGCGACAATGGGTTTGCGCTTCACGTGCGGACGTTCGCTCGAAACGCCTCTTACGCCCCGGCGGCTTGCCGCCTTTCCCTCTTCGCGGTGTGGGATCAGATCCCAGGGAAAGGCAGATTGGATCCGCCTCATGGCTGACCAGACCGAGTACGAGCGAGCCCCTTCGGGCCCGCTGTCGCTCGCCATATCCAACGCGATCGTCGGGATGCTGCGCGAGTACACCGGCCGGGGACCGACCAAGGCACGGACGACCATCCGCGACAACGTGGTGGTCTGCATGCTCGAACAAACGCTGACCAAGGGCGAGCAGTCCCTGGTGGCGAAGGGGCGCGAGGACAAGGTCCTCGAGATCCGTCACGAGTTTCAGAATGCCATGCGCGAGGAGGGCAGCAGGAAGATCGCCGAGCTCACGGGACGCAACGTGCTCGCCTTCCTCAGCGCCAATCACATCGATCCCGACCTCGGCGCGGAGATCTTCTTACTCGACGGGCCCCCACGCGAGGTCAACCACGTCGCGGACGCCTGAGGTCAGAGCGTGTCCTCGGCCTTCCGGTAGACGATCTGCAGCACGTCCGATCCGAACACGGCATACGAGCAACTCAGCGTCAAGCGTCGTCCTCGCGCCAGCGGCGGACCGTGGAGCGGAGCGCTAGATATCCGACTATGCCGGGCAGCGTCGGGAGCCAGAACGAGATGGCACGGTACGCGAGAACGGCGATGATGGCGGTGCTCGCGTGGAGGCCGAAGGCGACGAAGGCGCCGATCATCCCCCCTTCGACGCCGCCGATGCCGGCGGGCAGCGGCAGCAGGCTGCCCAGGGTGCCGAGGAAATAGCCCACGATGAGGACGGCCAACGGCACTGTCGCCCCGAACGCATGGAAGCACACGCCGAGCACGGCGATGTCGAAGCCCCAGTAAGCGACGGCGCCCAGGAGCCCGAGCCGCCGCTGCTTGATCAGGTCGCCCGCCGTTCGCACTCCGCTCCCCAGTGTCTCGGGCGCCTTGCCGAGCTTCGTCGCCAGTTGGCCGACGCGCCCGGCCCGGCCGGCGAAGCGTTCGAGCCGCTGCTCGACGTCGCTGGGCATCAGCGCCAGGCTGAGGATCGCCGCCGCCAGCACCGCCGCCAGGATGGCGGGGAAGAGCGTGATCGCAATCGAGCCGCCCCCCGCGAAGACGCCTAGCCAGAGCCCCAGTCCGCACACCAATAGAGCACCGAGGTAAACCGCGTACTGCACGACCAGGCTCGCGACCATGCGGCAGGCGATCGTCTCCGCGCTCAGGCCTGCACGGCGCAGCGCCCACGCGGTGACGGCCACCCCACCCGCGCCCGCGGCGGCCACCAACCGGATCGCCGCGATGCCGGCGAGCGGAATCTCGATGCTCGCGCGCCAGTCGATCCGGGGAACGCCACGGCCGAACACTGTGCGAAAGAGCGCCGCGTAGCCAACGATGGAGACCAGCTCGAGCACCGCCCCGACACCGAGCGACAAGGGATCCCCGCGCTTGAGCTGACCCCAGGTCTGCTTCAGGCCCGCCAGCTTCGGGATGAGAAAGTACAGGCCGACGACGGCGATGACGATGAGCGCCATCGCAAGCACCAACCGCCTTCGCGTGATTACGGTGGGCTCTTCGTCCTCCGAGGGCCCGGCGGCCGACGAAGGACCGGAAGGATGGACTCGGTCTTCGACGCCGGACATTCGAACCGCCTCCTAAAGCTCCCTTAACCGGCGATCCGATTCTTGACGCTTCGCCGCCCGGCGCAGCCGAGCTCCGCCGCAGCACGACGGTAGCGCACCGGCTGGGCGAGAGATACGAGTCCTCGGCTGCTGTGAGGCCTCCAGCGTCAACGATCAGACGCGTTTACGGCTGCGTCTGGTGCTTGCGCCCAGCGGACGCACATGGTGCGCGACGACGATCCGTAAGAGACCGAACCGGCCAGCGCGGGCGGACCGCAAATCCCGGCCGCAGGGCGAACCCCCGCCGCAGCGGGAATCCCGGTCGTAGCGCGAATTCTGCCGGTTGCGAAGGAATCGGTGGATCGGGATCGATCGGCTGGTCTGGCGTCTCGGGGCCGCGCGGGTCCGGTGAAGGGACGTCGGGCGCTCCGGGACCCGGGTCGATCGGGGGCGAGGGCTCGGGCAGCTCGGGCCCGGGCGGCTGGGGCGTCACTTCGAGGACGATGACCATGGCGCCATGGTGCCCGAAAGCCCGAGAGTCAAAACGCCTCGCGGTGAACATCGGCCGGTTCAGACCTAGGAACGGGGGTACACCTCAGAGAGAGAACGATTACCCCAAGCGAAAGAGACCCTTCACATGAGCGAGAAACGTGGAAAAGAGAAGCTGGCCGAGTTCCTGGCCGAGGCCCGGACGACCGAGTTGGCGCTGGCCCGGACCCTCCAAGCGCACATCGCCATGACACCGGCCAGCGAATACCGCCGCGGGCTGGAGCGACATCTGTCTGAGACGCATGATCACGCCACGCGCGTCGAGCGGCGCGCGAAGCAGCTCGGCTACGGGCGCTCATTGCCCCAGGTCGGCATCTCCTTGGCGGAGACGCTGGTCAGCCAGGCGCTTGCCCTCTCGAAGGCGCCGCTCGACCTCATCCGAGGTGAC
>Ga0302314_10006728_pt1 | contig 20758 bp, 21 predicted proteins | sample III_Palsa_N2_3_FD_200533 | JGI IMG/M metagenome (GOLD analysis project Ga0302314, IMG submission 200533) | Peat permafrost microbial communities from Stordalen Mire near Abisko, Sweden - III_Palsa_N2_3 | ecosystem: Environmental > Terrestrial > Soil > Palsa > Peat permafrost | place: Sweden... | reverse complement strand
GCCAGGTCACGCGCACGTCGGGCTCGATCGACGCCAGCACGCGCACGATGCAGGTCGAGGTGTCGCTGCCGAACAAGGACGGCGCGCTGCTGCCCGGCGCCTACGTGCAGGTCGCGCTGCCGCTGACCGCCAGCAACGCGTTGTCGGTGCCCAGCAATGCGCTGCTGTTCCGCGGCGAAGGCACGCGCGTGGCGGTGATCGACGGACAAGGCAAGGTCACGCTGCACGCCGTCACGCTGGGGCGCAACAACGGCACCACCGTCGAAGTGACCAGCGGCCTGCAGGCGACCGACCGCCTCGTGTTGAACCCGCCCGACTCGCTGGTCGACGGCGACGTCGTCACGACGCACGCTCCCGCGACGGCAAAGGCTCCCGCGTGAAGACGGCGTTCCGACTCTCGCTGATGGCGGCGGCGCTGGGTGCCGCCGGGATGATGGCGGGCTGCGCCGTCGGCCCCGACTACAAGCGGCCCGCCGCCGACCTGCCCGTGACCTGGACGCTGGAGCAGCCGTGGCGCACCGGCACGCCGGCCGACGCGGCCGACAAGGGCGACTGGTGGAAGGCCTTCGGCGACCCGCAGCTGGACGACCTCGAGCAGCGCGCCTCCGAGCAGAGCCCCACCCTGGCGATCGCGGCCGCGCGTCTCGCGCAGGCGCGCGCGACCGTCACCGCGCAATCGGCCGGCCTGTTCCCGTCGTTCAACCTGCAATCGCACGACCAGCGCTTCCGCATCTCGGCCAACCGCCCGCTCGCCAACTACGCGGTGCCCAACCAGTCGACGGTGCAGAACGACTTCCCGCTGAGCCTGGGCGCGAGCTACGAGGTCGACCTCGCCGGCCGCGTCTCGCGCAGCATCCAGGGCGCGAAGGCATCGGCCGAGCAGTCGGCCGCCGACCTCGCGAACACGCGGCTGGTCGTCAGCGCCGAGCTGGCGTCGGACTGGTACAGCCTCGTCACGCTGGACGCCTCGCTGGACGTGCTCGACCACTCCATCGCGCTGCAGCGCCGCGCCCTCGACTTCGTCAACCAGCGCCACGACCTCGGCGCCGGCACCGGCCTCGAAGTGGCGCAGCAGCAGGCCCTGCTCGATTCCACGCTGACCCAGGTCGACGTGCAGAAGCGCCAGCGCTCGCAGTTCGAGCACGCGATCGCCACGCTGGTGGGCACGCCGGCGCCCGCGTTCAGCCTGCCGCCGGTCAGGCGCGACCTGCAGCCGCCGGCGATTCCCGTGGGCGTGCCGTCGGACCTGCTGCAGCGGCGCCCCGACGTCGCGTCCGCGGAACGCGCGATGGCCGCGGCCAACGCGCAGATCGGCGTCGCCACCGCGGCGTTCTATCCGAGCATCTTCCTGCAGCCGAGCATCGGCTACGAGAGCAACGCCCTCAGTTCGCTGTTCAACGCGCCCAGCCTGATCTGGTCGATCGGCGCGTCCGCCACGCAGACGCTGTTCGACGCCGGCCGCACGCGCGCCGGCGTCGACTTCGCCAAGGCCGGCTACGACGCGTCCGTGGCGAACTATCGCGGCACCGTGCTGACCGCGATGCAGGAGGTCGAGGACGGCATCACCGGCGTCGCTTCCCTCGATCGCGCGACCACGCAGGCCAGGGTGGCCGTCGCGTCCGCGCAGCGCGTGCTGGACATGTCCAACGCACGCTACGAAGGCGGCATCGCCACCTACCTCGACGTGATCACCGCGCAGCAGTCGCTGCTGACCGCGCAGCTGCAGGCCGCGCAACTCGCCGGCCAGCGCCAGATCGTGGCGACGGCCCTGGTGAAGGCGCTGGGCGGCGGCTGGGACGGCAAGCTGAACTAGCGTCCCGGCCGAACCCAGAGCCGCCCGTCCGCCAGTGGCGTCTCGGGCGGCAGAAGCGGGTTGCCGATCTCCAGCACGCGCCGCTTGTCCAGCCGCGCGCGCTTCAGGTCCGCGCCGAAGTTCTGCGTGAACAAGGCCTCGAACGACCCGTCCAGCAAGGCGATCTCGAGGCCCCTGCGGATCTCGGCCGCCAACCCCGGGCGCTGGCGGTTGACGAAGAAGTACATCGCCGCCGGATAGTGCAGCGCCAGCGTCGGCTCGATGACGAAGCCCTCGGCGCGGTGGTTCTCGAGCTCGCCCGAGATCTCCAGCACCGAACGCGGAAAGTAGTCGATGCGGCCGGCCGCAAGCTTCTGGAACAGGTCGCCGTAGCGCGCGGACTCGTCGACGGCGAGGCCGGCACCGCGCAGGATCGCGGTATCGGGCCAGTCGGCGCCCTGGCCGCAACGCAGCGCGCGCAGGCGATCGAGCGACGTGACCTCCGCGAAGCGCGCCGTCATCGCCGGTCGCACCAGCAGCAGCCGCCATCCGAGCAGGCCGCGGTCGATCGGGATGCGGATCGGCAGCAGCGCCTGCTCGCGCTCGCGGGACGTCATCGTCCACACGACGTCCAGCCCCGAGCCCTGCTCCAACTCGCGCAGCGCCCGCACCTGCAGCATGAAGACCGGGTGCGGCTTCAGCTCGTACGAGGAGTGCGCCTTGCGCAACGCCAGCGCGAGCAATTGCACCGGATAGCGGTCGCGCTCGTCGGCGCTGGACTCCGCACGCGGATAGACCACCGTCGCCGCCCACGCCGCGGCGGCGGCCAGCTGGAACGCCAGCAACAGGAGGACGAAAGCGCGCTTCACGTCGGATTCACAGCGTCTATAGTCGGGTTCGGAAGAATGTTGCCGACGACGGCTGCACGAGCCAGGCCGCATCGCAGTCGCCCGCCCCGGTCCCACCCGACGATGCCACAACGCCATTCCACCCCGCTGGCCGCCCATTTCCTGCGCCGATTCGTCGCGGTGTACGTGGCATTGAGCATGGTGGGACTGGCCGCGATGGCCGTCGTCGAATACCAGCGGCAGCGCGCGCGCGTGCTCGAGGAGATCAACGCGCTGGCCGCCACCTTCGGCCCGGTGCTGGGCCATGCGGTCTGGGACTACCAGGACACCGCCGTCACCGCCATTGTGCACGGCATCGCGCAGGATCCCGACGTCGTCGAGGTGCGCCTGCCCGCCGCGCCCGGCTTCGCGAGCCGGCGCGAGGCCTCGCCCAACGGCGGCGAGCCGTCGGACTTCGTGCGCATCGAGATGCCGCTGACCATTGCCGGCGAGTCGGGCGCCACGCAGCGCGTGGGCACGCTGGTCATCGCGTCGAGCAAGGCGATCCTGTGGCGCCACGTCGTCGCCGATCTCGCGGCGACGGCCGCCGCGATGGGCGCCGTCCTGCTGCTGGGCGCGATCTCGCTGTGGATGCTGGTGCGCCGGCTGCTGGTCGATCCGCTGACCCGCCTGTCGTCGCAGTTGCTGCAGGAGACGCAGTTGACGGCGGGCGTCGCGCGGCGCCTGCCCCGCTTCGCGGGCCGCGAGTTCGCGCTGCTGCGCGTGCGCTTCATCCTGCTGCTGCGCCAGGTGGGCCGCGCGCAGGCCGAACTGCGCCGCAGCCACGGGCTGCTGGAGGCGCGCGTGGACGAACGCACGCTGGCACTGTCGCAGGCGCTCGCGCAGCGCGAGCGCCTCGAGGAGGAACTGCGCCAGCTCGCCTTCCACGACGCGCTGACGCGGCTGCCCAACCGCCGCCTGCTGCTCGATCGCCTCGACCATGCGATCCGCGCCAGCAAGCGCCACGGCAGCCACCCGGCGGTGATCTTCATCGACCTGAACAAGTTCAAGCTGCTCAACGACACCTACGGCCACGACGTCGGTGACAAGCTGCTGATCGTCGTCGCCGAGCGGCTGCAGGCGATGGTGCGCGGCGGCGACACGGTGGCGCGCCTGGGCGGCGACGAGTTCGTCGTGCTGTCCAACGACCTCGGCCGGGACCGGGCCGAGGCCACGGCCAATGCCACGCTGATCGCCGGGAAGATCCGCTCGACTCTGACCGAGCCCTGCGTGATCGACGGCGTGCACCACGCGTGTTCCGCGAGCGTGGGCCTGCAGGTGTTTTCGGGCGACGAGCACGACGCCGAGGCCGTGCTCAAGCAGGCCGACGCCGCGATGTACGCGGACAAGAAGGCGCCGCGCGCGAACTCCGTCGTCTAGAGATCGAGCAGCTGCGCGCGCCGCCGCGACAGCTCCGATGCGCACTTGCGCAGCGCGGTGATCTCGGCGGCGGTCCAGCGGCGCGGCGCGTCATGCACGCAGGAGATCAGGCCCCAGACGCGTTCGTCGATGTAGAACGCCGCCACGATCATCGTCATGCCCCGCGTGGGCTGCAGGTAGGTCTTGAAGATCTCGCGCAGGGCCGGATCGGTCGACGTGTCGTGGCAGACGTAGCAGCCGGCGTCGTACAGCGCCTTGAAGAACGCGCCGGTCGTCTCCATCAGGTTCAGCGGCTCCGACAGCACGCGTTCGCTGCGGCCGTCGTAGCCGGTGACGCGGCTCATCACGCGCCGCCCGATCTCGCCCGACACGTTCCAGAAATTCACCCGGGCACAGGCCAGCGTGCGCTGGATCGCCCGCGCGACCTCGGTGGCCGCCTCGGTCTCGGTCATGCGGCCCAGGTCGACCTCGAGCGAACGATCCCGCATCAGGTGGTGGAAATTGAGCGACGGCTTCACGGGCGGCGGGAACGGAGAAACGCGGACGGGCCGATTTTCGCTCAACCGTGGCGAACCCGCGCCGGCCGCCAGCTTGCGCACAGCCACGCGCCCCGACCGCCCGCGGCTCGCCGCCTTCGCGCGCGCCTTCGACGCGGCCGGTGGCGACGGATTCGCGCGCGCCGCCGGCACTTGGCCGTTCCGGGCGGATCCGCACCAGTCCCCTACAGATCTCCCGACAAGTCCCGCGCTCAAGTCCGGTGCACGCCGCGCCGATATGCAGGATGCCTGGAGTGTCTGCTGCCGCTCCAGCGCACCGCTGTACCGGAGACGCATCGAACATGTCCACGCCGAAGAAAATGAAGGTCGCCACCAAGCTGGCGTTGAGCTACGGCCTGCTCGTCGGCCTGATCGTGCTCGTGGGCGCCGTGTGCGCGCTGCGCTTCATAGCCATCAATGCGCGCATCGCCAACATCGTCGACGAGCGCTACTACCGCGTGCAGAAGATCACCGAGATCGCCGACAGCGCCAACGCGCAGGCGCGCTTCATCCGCAACACGGTGATCGCCAAGGGCGACGCGGACCAGACCGCCGACGCGTTCAAGAACCTGGACGCGAACGCCCGGCTCACCGACGACGGCATCGCGGAGTTCGACAAGCACGTGGACCTGGCCAAGGGTCGCGAACTGGTCGACGCGATGATGGCGGCGCGCGCGAAGTTCTACAAGGATCGCGACGAGGTCGTGCGCCTGGTCAAGGCCGGCCAGTACGACGACGCCACGCACACGCTGCTGGTCTCGATGCGCCCGTCCCAGCGCGCGTTCTTCGCGTCCATCGGTGAGATCATCAAGCTGCAGACGTCCATCATGAACAACGAGGGCAAGGCTGCCCGCGAGGACGGCCGCGACGCGATCATCCTCACGCTGATCGTCGCCGCCGTCGCCGTGGTCGCCGCGAGCGCGATGGCCGTCACCATCACGCGCGGCCTCGTGCAGCAGCTCGGCGCCGAGCCGGGCGAGGTGGTGTCCATCGCCAGCGCGGTCGCCGACGGCAACCTGGCCGTCGCGGTGAAGACGCGGCCCGGCGACACGACCAGCATCCTCGCCGCGATGCAGCGCATGCGCGAACGCCTCGCCGAAGTGGTGGGCCAGGTGCGCCAGGCGAGCGACTCGATCGCCACTGGCTCGGCGGAGATCGCCAGCGGCAACGCCGACCTGAGCCATCGCACCGAGGCGCAGGCCGGCAACCTGCAGCAGACCGCCGCGTCGATGGAGCAGCTCACCGGCAGCGTGCGCTCCAACGCCGAGACCGCCGGCGTGGCCAACCAGCTCGCCACCGAGGCGTCGGCCGCGGCCAGCCGCGGCGGCGTGGCCGTCAACCGCGTCGTCGAGACGATGAACGAGATCGCCGCGTCGTCCAAGAAGATAGGCGACATCATCGGCGTCATCGACGGCATCGCGTTCCAGACCAACATCCTGGCGCTGAACGCCGCGGTGGAGGCGGCGCGCGCCGGCGAACAGGGCCGCGGCTTCGCGGTCGTGGCCGGCGAGGTGCGCTCGCTGGCGCAGCGCTCCAGCGAGGCGGCCAGGGAGATCAAGACGCTGATCGGCGCCAGCGTCGAGAAGGTCGACATCGGCGCGCGCCAGGTCGACGAGGCCGGCGCGTCGATGAACGACATCGTCGCGCAGGTGCAGCGCGTGGGCCAGCTGATCGGCGAGATCTCGGGCGCCACGGTGCAGCAGTCCAGCGGCATCGGCCAGATCGGCGACGCCGTCGGCGCGCTCGACCAGACCACGCAGCAGAACGCCGCGCTGGTCGAACAGAGCGCCGCGGCTGCGGAAAGCCTCAGCCATCAAGCGGCCCGGCTGACGCAGATCGTCAGCGTCTTCCGCCTCTGAACCCCGAGTTGTTTCAGGGCAGGACACAGTTTTTCGCTACCATCGCCGGCTGAGCGACGCCCCGCGCGTCGCGACGGGCGGCAGTCGATTCGCCCGCGGTCAGACGGGCGGCGCGGCTGCCGCCCGCATCCATTTGCGAAAGAGCTTTCCATGTCTTCAGACTTCCACGTGCACGGCCCCCACGACCACGAGGTGGAGCACGCCGTCGAACACGGCGCGCGCGGCATGACCGGCCAGCTGGCGGTGATCACCGCGATCCTGGCGACCATCGGCGCCGTCTGTTCCTACATGGCCGGCGCCACGCAGGCCGACGCCGCGCTGGCCAAGAACGACGCCGCGATCCACCAGACCCAGGCGTCCGACCAGTGGAACTTCTACCAGGCCAAGAACGCGCGCCTGGCGATCGCCGAAGCGGCACAGGACATCGTCCCGGCCGAACGTCGCGACGCCTACGCCAAGAAAGCCGACAAGTACAAGGCCGACATGGAGCCCATCATGGCCAAGGCCAAGGAGCTCGAGGAGCAGTCGAAGAACTTCGACGAGCAGTCCGAACACCTGATGCACCAGCACCATCGCTGGGCCGAGGCGACCACGGTCATCCAGGTGTCGATCGCGCTGGCCGCCATCGCGCTGCTGACGCGCCGCCGCTGGCTCGAGTGGGGCACGCTGGGCGTCGCCGGCATCGGCATCGCGATCGGCGTCGCGGCGTTCCTGAGGATCTGAGGCCATGAAAGTCTGCATCTACGGCGCCGGCGCCATCGGACTGCTGATCGGCGCGCGCCTGGCCGCCACCGGCGCGCACGAAGTGAGCGCGGTCGCACGCGGCGCGACGCTGGCCGCGCTCGACGAGCACGGCCTGCGCGTGGACGGCTTCGCCGGCCCGATCTCGGGCCCGGTGACGGCCAGCGCCGACCCGGGTTCGCTGGGCGTGCAGGACGTCGTCGTGATCGCCGTGAAGGCGCCGGCGCTGCCGGACGTCGCCCGTCGCATCGCCCCGCTGCTGGGGCCGCGCACGCTGGTCGTGCCGGCGATGAACGGCGTGCCCTGGTGGTTCTGCCAGGGGCTGCAGGGCGCGGCCGCCGGCCTCGCGTTGAAGAGCGTCGACCCCGACGGCAGCATCGCCGCGCACATCCCGGTCGACCGGGTGATCGGCTGCGTGGTGCACGCCGCCGCCTCGGTCAGCGAGCCCGGCAAGGCGTTCAACCAGATGGGCCGCGGGCTGGTCATCGGCGAGCCGCGCGGCGGCGTCACCGAGCGCGTGGCGGCGCTGAAGGCCGCGCTCGACGCGGCCGGCTTCGAGACCACCGCCAGCGACATGATCCAGCGCGACATCTGGTACAAGCTGTGGGGAAACATGACCACCAACCCGATCAGCGCCATCACCGGCGCGACCACCGATCGGGTCATCGGCGACGAGCTGGTGCGCAAGCTCACCGGCGACGCGATGCTCGAGTCGGGCCGCATCGGCGAGCGGCTGGGATTCGCGATCACGCAGACGCCCGAGGAACGCCACGCCATCACGCGCAAGCTCGGCGCGTTCAAGACCTCGATGCTGCAGGACGCCGAAGCCGGCCGCGCGATCGAGCTCGACAGCCTGGTCGGCGCGGTGCGCGAGCTCGGCCGCCACGTCGGCGTGGAGACGCCGCTGATCGACGCGATCTTCGGGCTGGCGCGGGTGTTCGGGCAGGTGCACGGGCTGTATCCGGACTCGCGTTGAACCAAGTCGCTTGACACCAACCTACTAGTTGGTAGACTGCATGCCATGGGTTCCGAACTTTCCCCCAAGGCCGCCGAGATCGCCGCCTGCGCGCGCTCGCTGATCGCGCTGCGCGGCTACAACGGCTTCAGCTACGCCGACATCGCCGACGCCGTCGGCATCACCAAGGCCAGCATCCACCACCACTTCCCGAGCAAGGCGGAGCTGGTGCGCCGCGTGGTGGTCGACTATCGCGCGGAGGCCGCCGCCGGCCTGGCCGCGCTGGCGTCGCAAGTGCCCGATCCCGCCGACCGGCTGCACGCCTGGACCCGCTTCTGGCAGGACTGCCTGCGCGAACGCACGCTGCCGTTCTGCATCTGCGCGATGCTGTCCACCGAGATGCCCACGATCCCCGAGGACGTCGGCGCCGAGGTGCGCGGGCATTTCGACGACCTGTCCCAATGGCTCGCCGCCACGCTGGCGGACGGCGCGCGCACGGGCCGCTTCACGCTGCACGCCACGCCCGCCGCGGAGGCCTTCGGCTTCATGGCGGCGATCCACGGCGCGATGATCTCGGCGCGGGCGTACGGCGATGCCGCCGTCTTCACGTCGATCTCGCAGGGCCTGCTCGATCGCCTGGCGACGCGCCACTGAGTGCTCTTTTTTTGCCCCACCAACCTACCAACCAGTAGATAGCCCATGACCACCGAACTCTGGATCCTCGTCGCCTCCGCCCTGCTGTGCCTGGCACTGCCCATGGTCTACGTGCCGCTGTACGCGCGCCAGGCCGGCCACGCCGCGGTCGCCGGCAACCGCGAGGACGCGCCCGCGGCCCTCGGCGCCGCCGGCCGCGGCGCGCGCGCGCATCGCAACCTGCTGGAGAACCTGCTGCCGTTCGCCATAGCCATCCTGGCAGCGCGCGAGGCCGGCGTGTCGGACACTCTCACCCTCGCCGGCGCCTGGCTGTTCCTGGTGGCGCGCGCGGTGCACGCGTTCGCGTACATCGCGGGCATCACCGGCGTGCGCACCCTCGCCTACGTCGCCGGCCTGGTCGGCACCGTCCTGATCTTCACGCAACTGCGCTGACCGTTTCACGAAAGTCCTTCGAGGCGCCACTTTCCCGGCGTGCGCCATCGAGCGCGCCTCAACCCTCAAGCGTGACCTTGCGTCACACAGCGGAGATTTCCTCATGCGTTCGTCCAAGACCTTCAAGTTCGCCGCCCTGGCCCTGGCCACGGCCCTGGCCACGCTGTCCGCCTCGCCGGCCGCGCTGGCCGCCGACGGCGTCCGCGTCCGCGGCACCGTCGTCAGCGTCACCGGCGACACGCTGCTCGTGAAGTCGCGCGAAGGAGCCACCGTGTCGATCACGCTCAACCTCGGCTGGAAGGCCGGCGGCATCGCCAAGGCGAAGCTGGCCGACATCAAGCAGGGCGACTTCGTCGGCATCGCGTCGCTGCCCGGCGCCAGCGGGCCCGACGGCGCGCTCGAGGTGCTGATCTTCCCGCCCGCGATGCGCGGCACCGGCGAAGGCAGCTACGGCTGGGACCTGAAACCCAACAGCTCGATGACCAACGGCGCCGTGTCCGAGGCGGTGCAGTCCGTCGACGGGACGACCGTCAACGTCGTCTACCACGGGCAGTCCAAGAAGATCGTGATCGCGCCGAACACGCCGATCGTGACCTTCGCGCCGGCCGTCAATGCCGACGTGAAGCCGGGCGCCGCGGTGTTCGTGCCGGCCGACCGCGCCGACGACGGCAAGCTGAGCACGACGCGGGTCGTCGTGGGCAAGGACGGCGTCGTCCCGCCGATGTGAATGCGTTCAGCCTGGTCGTGTAAGGTTGGGCCGCGCCACGCGACCAATGGCGAACAACGACCCGAGACCGACATGACCACTGCCAGGCTGCCGCAAGCCACGCTCCCGCAGACCGCCCCGACCCCGCGTCGACTCGTCCCGCGCCATTCCGCGCTGGTGCGCGTCACGCACTGGGTCAACGTCTTCTGCTTCTCGCTGCTGCTGATGACCGGCGCGCAGATCTTCAACGCGCATCCACGGCTGTACTGGGGCGAGTACGGCGCCGACGACGACCATGCGTGGCTGTCGCTGGACGCGCTCAACACCAGCACGGGCCTGCGCGGCGTCGTGCATGTCGGCTCGTTGACGATCGAGTCGACCGGACTGCTGGGCGCCTCGAAGGAGGACGGCGCGCTGGCGCCGCGCGGCTTTCCGGCCTGGCTGACGATCCCGTCGTACCAGGATCTCGCGGCCGGCCGCCGCTGGCACCTGTTCTTCGCCTGGCTGTTCGCGATCAACGGCGCCGTCTACCTGGTCGGCGGACTGGTCAGCCGGCACTTCCGGCGCGACCTGCTGCCGACCAAGGCCGAGCTCGCGCCCGCGCATCTCGCCCAGGAGGTGGTCGACCACGCGAAGCTGCACTTCCCCAAGGGCGAGGCCGCGCGCCGCTACAACGTGCTGCAGAAGCTCACGTACATGGGCGTGGCGTTCGTGCTACTGCCGCTGATGGTGCTGACCGGGCTGACGATGTCGCCGGGCCTGGACTCGGCGTTCCACGTGCTGCTGGACATCTTCGGCGGCCGGCCGTCGGCGCGCTCGCTGCATTTCATCTGCGCGTCGCTGCTGGTCGCCTTCGTCGTGGTGCACATCGTGATGGTGCTGGTCTCGGGCGTGTGGAACAACCTGCGCTCGATGATCACCGGCAAGTACGCCATCGACGTCGACGGAGACGCGCAATGAACCCGAACGCGAAGTTCCGCGACGGCCGGATGACGCCGTTCCAGGCGCGCCGCAAGTGGCTCACCGCGTTCGCCGCCGGCGCGGGCTCGCTGGCGCTGGCCGGCTGCGACAAGGCCGTCAACAACGCGCGCATCGACGCCACGCTGCGCAGCGCCGAGAAGCTCACGCTGGCGAGCCAGCGGCTGATCCTCGACCACCAGCCGCTCGCCAAGGAATACGGCGAGCGCGACTTGTCGCCGGTGTTCCGCGCCAATGGCTCGTCGATGCCGGCGAGCAAGGAATACGCGCAGCTGCTGCAGGGCAAGTTCGTCGACTGGCGGCTGCAGGTCGACGGCCTCGTGCAGCGGCCGCAGTCGCTGTCGCTGGCGCAACTCAAGGCGATGAAGTCGCGCACGCAGATCACGCGCCACGACTGCGTCGAAGGCTGGAGCGCGATCGGCAAGTGGCAGGGCGTGCCGCTGTCGCAGGTGCTCGACCTCGCGGGCCTGAAGCCGGGCGCGCGCTACGTGATCTTCCATTGCGCCGACAACCTCGGCGAGACCGCCGACGACACCGGCCTGTACTACGAAAGCATCGACCTGCTCGACGCCTACCACCCGCAGACCATCCTCGCCTACGGCATGAACGGCAAGGACCTGCCCGTCGCGCACGGCGCCCCGCTGCGCCTGCGCATCGAGCGCCAGCTCGGCTACAAGCAGGCCAAGTACGTCAACCGCATCGAGGTCGCCGACGCCTACTCGCACCTCAACGGCGGCCACGGCGGATTCTGGGAGGACCGCGGCTACGAGTGGTACGCGGGGATCTGACCGGCCGCCTCCGACGACGACGGCGCCGCGTGCGCCGTTGTTCTTGACATGTGGTTTCCACGGAAACTATACTGGGCGTAGTTTCCATGGCAACCACATGAACCCGAAGACACCCGCCTCGCCCGTCAGCCCGCTGTCCGCCCACCTGGGCTTCTGGATGCGATTCGTGTCCAACCAGGTCTCCGCCGAGTTCGAGCGCGCGGTCGAGGCGCGCGGCGTCTCGGTCAGCGAGTGGGTGGCGCTGCGCACGCTGTACGACCAGGCCGGCGCGACCCATGCCTCGCTGGTGGCCGCGCTCGGCATGACCAAGGGCGCGGTCTCGAAGGTGGTGTCGCGGCTGCAGGACAAGGGCCTCGTCACGCGCGCCTCGCACGCGGCCGACGCGCGCGCCCAGGTGCTCGCGCTCACGCGCGCGGGACGCGCGCTGGTGCCCGCGCTCGCGCGCGACGCCGACGCCAACGACGACCGCTTCTTCGGCCATCTCTCCGCCAGGCAACGCCGCGACCTCATGGCGACGCTGCAGGAGATGGTGCGCCTCCACCAGCTCGAGCGGATTCCCGTCGCCTGAGAACCTGTGAACGAACCCGCCATGAACGACACCACCCGCCAGACCATCGAGCGCTGCGCCAGCGCCTCCAAGGACGGCCTGGCCCATTTCCCCGACATCGTCGCCGCGCTCGCCGGCGTGGGCGTCGAGTCGTACTTCGCCGACTACCGCGCCGGCATCACCACCTACTACCTGCCCGACGGCTCGACCCACGCGGTGGCGCTTGCCCCGCCGGAGGTCGCGATCGCCGACGCGTTCGACGCGGCGGGCGTCCAGCAGGCCATCCGCGGCGCGCAATCTGGCCGCGTGATGTACCCGGAATTCCTGCGCCTGTCGCGCGCGGCCGGCTGCGTCGGCTACGTCACCTGGATCGCGGGGCGCCACGTCACCTACTTCGGGCGGCGCGGCGAGACGCACGTCGAGCGCTTCCCCGGATCGCCGGGCTGAGCGCCGGAGCGACGAACCCCGCCGCGAACCAGGGTGTGCGGCAATGCCGCGACGCCACGATGCGGCGGATACTGGCACCGCCGCCACCGAAAGCCCCGCCCGTGACCGATGCCCGCGATCCCATCCGCGACGTCCTCGCCGCCTACCAGGCCGCCGTCCTCGCCAAGGACGTCGCCACCTTCGTCGCGATCTACGCCGACGACGTGCAGATCTTCGAGCTGTGGGGCGCGTGGCAGCACGACTTCGCGTCCTGGCGCGAGATGGCCCGGGGCTGGTTCGCGTCCCTCGGCGACGAGCGCTCGGTCGTCGAGGCCCACGGCGTGCGCACGCAGGTGTCGGGCGACATGGCCCTGCTGACCGCGTCGCTGACCTACCGCGCGGTCGATCCGGCCGGCACGCCCCTGCGCTCCCTCGACAACCGCCTCAGCTGGGTGCTGCGCGAACGCGGCGGCCGCTGGCGGGTGGTGCACGAGCACACGTCGGTGCCGCTCGCGCACGACGGCGGCAAGGGCATCCTCAAGCGCCCGGCCAGCTGATCAGCGCGCGGCCATAGGCCTCGGTGAACTCGGGGATCATGCGGCGCACCTTGCCGCTGGCGATCTCGACGCAGACGAAGTGCGTCGCGCCGCGAAACAGCGTCGCGCCGTCGGACGCGCGCACGAACTGGTAGCGCCGGTGCGTCGACAGCCGGTCGAGCCCGACGATCCACGTCGCCAGCAGCACGCGGTCGCCCAGCAGCGCGGGCGCGACGTAGTCGAGCTCGTGGCGGCGCACCACCATGCCGTGGCCCAGGCGCGTGTAGTCCTCCTGGCGCATGCCGAGCGCCGTCGAATGCGACCAGGCCACGTTCTCCAGCCACTGCAGGTAGTGCACGTTGTTGACGTGCTGCATCAGGTCGATGTGCGCGTCGGTGACGCCCACGGCCATCACGTGCGGGCCCGGCGCGTCCCACGCCGGCGTGTTCGAAGGGTCGCTCATGCGGCCAGTTTATCGGCGCGCCGCACGGCCAGGCCTAAGGCGCCGCGCCAGCCCGCTGCACGACGAAGTCGCCCGCCCGCTCGCCGGGCGCGACGACCCAGCCGCTCTTGAGCGTCAGGTGCCAGCCCGGGCCCTGCAGGTGGTCGGCCGAGGCGCCCGCGACCGCCACCGCGGCCACCGACATCGCCTTGTCCAGCAGTGCGCCCTGCTGCACCGACAACACGCCCCATTCGGCACCGAGCGTCATCGTCGGATAGACGACGCCGTCGCTGCCCAGCGCTTCCAGCGTCGTCGGGTTGAACTGGTAGCTCGCGTGGTGCCCGGCCAGCGGCAGCCGCAGCACCGGGCCGTCGACCAGCTTGCCCTTCAGCTCGGCCAGGTGCGCCTGCTTGGCCTGGTCGCGCGCGAGCTCGCGCGGACGCAGGGTGTCGTCGTAGTCGGCCTCGCGCGCGCCCACGCCGTCGGCCGCGGGCTCGGGCAGCTTCAGCGCGGCCTGCAGCATCTGGTCGAGGCCGGGCGGATTCGCGCCCTTCATCGCCGTGGCCAGCCTGTCGCGCCACGCGGGGTCGGCCTGGTCGATCAGCAGGCCCCAGGCCGGCCCGGTGGCGTAGGCGAACGAGCGCACGAAGGTCGGGATCTGGACGAAGGTCTCGAGGTCGCGCAGCGCGTAGGCGGTGCGCTCCTGCGGCGTCGGCAGGCCGACGCGCACGCCCGTGTATTCGGCGACGCCTTCGTTGAGCTCGAGCGCACGCTCTTCCGCGCGGGCGTCGGGAAACAGGCGATAGCGCTCGTGGCGGAAGAGCAGCGCGTCGGAGATCGCCGCCCTGCGCGCGTCCTCGTCCGGCGCCGTCAGCGCCCGCGCCAGCGCGTGCCATTCCATCTGCAGCAGGATGCGGCCTTCCAGCGTGTCGAGATGCAGGTTGCCGCCGTCGCGCTGCACCATGCCCAGCTCGATCTGCGCGCGATGGAACAGCTCGTGGGAGAGCGTCACGTGGCGATGGGCGACGTCGTCCGGCAACGGCCACAACAGCTCCGTCCAGCGCTTGCCGGCCCATTCGATCGGCGTGTTGGCGATGATGATGTCCGGCGGCAGCGTGCCGGCGAACAGCGGGCCGGAAGGCTTCAACAGGCCTTGCGGATCGGCCTGGTTGGCGACGGCCGTGTCGTCGGTCCAGTCGACCAGCAGGATCGGCCCGCACAGCGAGTGATGCCACAGCCTGCCGCCGTCGCGGCCGCACAGCCGCGCGGCCTCCTGGAACACGGCCCGCGCGCGGACCGGGTCGACCGCGGCAGCGGCCGGCGGCGTCGACACGCCGGCCAGGACGGCGAACAGCACGGGCAGGCGCACGGACATCGTTGGACCTCTGCGGAAGCGGGCGGACGGCGCATTGTGCACGCCGCACGCGCCGGTAAGGCTTCGGAAAGCGCGCGGGCGGGAACATGGGCGCCTGAACTGCCGAACCGTCCCGCCATGTCCAACGTCCTGTTCCTCGCCTCGCCGTCGCACGGCCACGTCAACCCCACGCTGGGCCTCGTCGACGAGCTCGTGCGGCGCGGCGAGCGCGTCACCTACTTCGCCTCCGAGCCGTTCCGCGAACGCGTCGAGGCGACCGGCGCCACGTTCAAGGCCTATGCGCACGACCTCGACATGTTCAAGGGCCCGCCGACGCCGGGCCGGCGCTCGGCGATGCTGGACATCCTCGCCCGCGGCGCCGACACCATCGCCGACATCTTCGCGCAGACCCAGTACCACCGCTTCGACGTCCTTGCGCACTCCGCGCCGTTTCCGTTCGCGCGACCGATGGCGCAGTTGCTGGAGACGCCGCGCGTCGCGTCGCACGCGGTCTTCGCCGGCCTCGACGCGTTCTTCGAGCGCGACACGCCGTCCACCCATCCGATGCTCGCCCCGAATCCCGAGCGCGACGCGGTCATGCGCGACGCCGCGGCGCAGATCGGGCGGCGGTTCGGCATCGAGGTCTCGACCGATTTCCGCGACTGGATCTTCAATCCCGGCGACCTGAACCTGGTCTACACCTCGCGCCTGTTCGCGGGCGAGCTGCCGTACCTCGACGCGTCGTACAAGTTCGTCGGCCCGCCGATCCACGAGCGCCGCGAGAGCACCGACTTCCCGCTCGAGCGGCTCGCCGGCAAGCGCGTGCTCTACATCTCGCTGGGCACGGTGTTCGGCGCGCGCAGCCTCGCGCTCTACGAGGCCTTCATCGCGGCGTTCGCGCGCTGGGACGGCGTCGTCGTGATGACGGCCTACGGCGTCGACACGTCCGCCTGGCGCCTGCCGGCCAACTTCATCGTGCGGCCCTACGTGCCGCAGGGCGCGATCCTGAAGCACGCCAGCGCGGCCATCACGCATGCGGGCATGAACAGCATCAGCGACCTGCTCGCCGCCGAGGTGCCCTTCGTCTGCCTGCCGATGGGCGCCGACCAGCCCGCGCTCGCGTCACGCGCGCGCGCGCTGGGCGCGACGCTGGTGCTCGATCACGCGACGGCCAGCGCGGAGCAACTGGCCGACGCGATCGAACGCGTCACGACCGAGCCGTCGTTCCGCGACGGCATCCGCGTCATCGCCGATTCGTTCCGCGCGGCGGGCGGCTATCCGCAGGCCGTGGACGAGGTGTTCGCGTTGAAGAAGGCTCGCGGCATCGGCTGAGCCGGCAGGCATGCCGAGCCTTGGCTGTTCACAATCTTCGCAAGTGCTTATCATTCGCGCGAGGGCCAGGCAAACAAACGCTTGCGACGCCGTTCCGCCAACTTGCGAATCTTGTAACTCCACATGGCCAAGTCTTTCATGGGTGTGCGACTGCGATCGCTGCGCGAGGAGCGCGGCATCACGCAGGCCGCGCTGGCGCAGGCGCTGAAGCTGTCGCCCAGCTACTTCAGCCAGATGGAGAGCAACCAGCGGCCGATGACGGTGCAGGTGCTGCTGCGGCTGCAGGCGTACTTCGGCATCGACCTGCAGCTGCTCTCGGACGACGAGGAGTCGCGCGCCGTCGCCGAGCTGCGCGAGATCACGGCCGGCGTGGTCGGCGCCGGCGCGGTGCCGCTGGCGGAGCTGCAGTCCGTCGTCCAGCAGCTGCCGGCGCTCGCCAAGGTGCTGACGACGCTGCATCGCCGCTGCCAGAACGCCGAGGAACGCGTCGCCAACCTGGCCGCCGGCAGCGACGGCGACCGCTTCGCGTCCGACGGCCGCATTCCGGCCCAGCCCTACGAAGAGGTGCGCGAGTTCTTCTACGCCCGCCACAACTACATGACCGTGCTCGACGAACGCGCCGAGGCGATGTTCGAGCAGTTGCAGGCCGGCGCGCCGGCGCGGCGGACGGCGGTCGACAAGACGATCGCGCCGCCCGCGCACTCCGCGCTCGCGAACCGGCTGCAGGCCTGGCTGCTGAGCGAGCACGGCGTGCGGACGCTGTACGAAGATCCGGATCCCGCCAACCGCGAGGTCATCCGCCACTTCGATGCGCAGTCGCGCGTGCTGCGGATCTCGCCCGGCATCGAGTCCGGACAGCGCACGTTCCAGCTCGCGATCCAGGTGGCGTTGCTGAGCGTTGGCCCGCTGATCGATTCCTTCATCGATGCGGCCGCCTTCTCGCATACGGAGGCGCGCGCGCTGGCGCGGATCGGCTTCGCCAACCACTTCGCCGGCTGCCTGCTCCTGCCGTACAGCAGCTTCCTGGAAGCCGCCGAGGCCTTGCGCTACGACATCGACCTCCTCAGCGAGCAGTTCGACGTCAGCTTCGAATCGGTGTGCCACCGCCTGTCGACGATGCAGCGTGCCGACGGCCGGGCAATCCCGTTCTTCTTCGTGCGCGTCGACCGGGCCGGCAACATCTCGAAGCGGCAGTCGGCCACCGACTTCCACTTCTCGCGCACCGGCGGCACCTGTCCGCTGTGGAACGTCTATGAGGCGTTCGCGCAGCCCGGCAAGGTGATCACGCAGCTGTCGCGCATGCCCGACAACCGCACCACGCTGTGGGTCGCCCGCACCGTGACCCACCAGCGCGGCGGCTACGGTTCGCTGCGCCGCACGTTCGCCGTGGCGCTCGGCTGCGACGTGCGCTACGCGAGCCGGCTGGTCTACGCCAAGGGCATCGCGCTCGAGGATCCCGAGGCCGCCACGCCGATCGGCGCGGGCTGCAAGGTCTGCGACCGCGAGGAGTGCCCGCAACGCGCCTTCCCGGCGCTCGGCAGCAACCTGCGGATCGACGAGAACATCCGGCAGTTCGCGCCGTATTCGGGCAGTCCGAACCTGGCGACCTAGCGCCGCCGAAATTCCTTTCGAGCATTCGACAATCCGCAGCACAAGCTTGTAGGATTCCGATCAACCAATTCCCAAAGGCCGCCTTGAAACTCGCCACCTGGAACGTCAACTCCCTCGGCATCCGCCTGCCGCACCTGCTCGCCTGGCTGGCCGAGACGCAGCCCGACGCCGTCGTGCTGCAGGAGACCAAGCTGGTCGACGAGAAGTTTCCGCATGCGCAACTGAAAGAAGCCGGCTGGCATGCCGAGTTCTTCGGGCAGAAGACGTACAACGGCGTGGCGCTGATCTCGAAGCTGCCGGCCACCGACATCGTGCGCAACATTCCCGGCCATGCCGACGAGCAGGCGCGCGTGATCGCCGGCACGGTCCACGGAACAACCGGCGACGTGCGCATCGTCGGCGGCTACTTCCCCAACGGCCAGGCGCCGGGCAGCGAGAAGTTCGCCTACAAGATGGGCTGGCTCACGGCACTGAAGGACTGGCTCGCGACCGAGCTCGCCGCGCATCCGAAGCTCGTGCTGATGGGCGACTTCAACATCGCGCCCGAAGACCGCGACGTGCACGACCCCGTGCTGTGGGCCGGCCAGATCCACTGCACCGACGAGGAACGCGCGCACTTCCGGGCCCTGGTCGCGCTCGGCCTGCACGACGCGTTCCGCCTGTTCGACCAGCCGCCCAAGCTGTGGAGCTGGTGGGACTACCGCAACCTCGCCTTCCGCAAGAACCAGGGCCTGCGCATCGACCACATCCTCGTGAGCGAGCCGCTGCGCGCGGGCGTGCGCGCCTGCACGATCGACAAGGCGCAGCGCAAGCTGGAGCGGCCCAGCGACCATGCGCCGGTGACCGTCGAGATCGAGGTCTAGGCGAGGCTTTCCGCCGGCCGCGCGGGCCACAGCGCGATGACGTTGCCGAGGATCGCGAGCGCGATGCCGGCGACGGTCAGGCCGGTCCACAGGAAGTTCTCCAGCAGGCCCGATATGACCAGCGCGACCAGCGGCGTCAGCACCCCCACGTAGCCCGCCTTGGCCGGCCCCAGGCGCTGCACCAGCGCGTAGTAGGCGCCGAACGCGAGGATCGAGCCGAACAGCGCCAGGTAGACCAGCGAGCCGACGAAGCCCGGCTGCCACGACCAGCCCCACGGCGCGCCGGTGGCCGCCGCGTGCAGCAGCGCGCCGCCCGATCCATAGGCCATCGCCCACGCCAGCGGTCCCCAGCCCTTGACGCCGCGCCGCTGGTAGCCGGCGGCGGCGATCGTCGACAGGCTGGCGAGCAGCACCGAGACCATCGTCAGCGCGATGCCGCGCAGCGTCTGGTCGGAGGCCGCCAGGCGCGTGAACTCGTGCCAGAAGATCAGCAGCACGCCGGCGATGCCCGCCAGGCCGCCGAGCGCCACGCGCGCCGACATGGGCGTGCGCAGGAATACCCGAGCCAGTATCAGGCCGGTCAGCGGCGACGCCGCATAGCCGACCGCCACCACGCCGCTGGCGACGAAGCGCTCGGCCTCGTAGACGCACACGTAGCTGGCATAGAAGCCCGCGAGGCCCTGCGCGAGGATCAGCGCGTGCACGCGGCCCGGGAAGCCGAGCCGGATGCGACGCATGCGGCAGACCGCGAACAGCAGCGCCGCCGCGAGGCCGAAACGCAGCCCCACGCCGACGGCGGGGGCGAGCACGTCGATCTGGGCCGTGATGGCGAACCAGGTGGTGCCCCAGATCAGGATGCAGACGGCGTAGAGCGAGGAAGTGGACATGGGCATGCGAGCGGGCCGCGCAGTGTGCCACGCCAGCCGCCCGCCTTCGTCGAGCGGGAACCCTCTTGGGGTGATTGCCGGTGCTTGACGCGAGGCGCGGCATCGATTCGCGCCTTGCGGCCCCGCCCGAACACGGCGCGGCGTTCCACTTCACGCCGCCGAAGGCCGCGTGAAGCCCGCTTCGATCAACCCCCGCGCGCCTCCACGACCTTGAGCGCCGCCCTCGCCTGGTCGATCGCCTCGCGATTGAGTTCGCGCGACGACGGCGTGCCCACGCGGGCGTTGTGCAGCACGCCTTCGAGCAGCGGACGCGCCTGCGCGTCGCGGCCGAGGCTGGCCAGGTAGATGCCGTAGGCGGCCTGCGTCTCGGTGGTGTTGTGGACGTGGCTGGCGTGGTCGAACGCGGCCAGCGCGCGCGTCTCGTCGACCTGCGTCAGCGCCTGCGCGAGCCACAACGCGGCGTCGCTGCCGGCGTCGCGCGGCGAGTCGGCCAACAGCGATTCCAGCGTCGCGGCGGCGGCGGCGTGGCGGCCGGCGAGCAGCTGCGCGCGCGCCAGGCCGCGGCGGAACTTCACGTCCTTCGCGTACGGGCCGCTGGCGCAGGCCTGGAACTGCTCGATCGCCTCGTCGTAGTCGCCGCGCGCGAGCAGCGCCTCGGCCAGGCGCGAGCGATTGTCGACCGTGGGCGTGCGTTCGTAGCCGAGGCGCGCCTCGCGCAGCTCGCGGTTCGGGTCGACGATGGACTTGACGACGCGCGCCGACTTGCGCGCCACCGTCGAATGCCGCATCTCGGGCAGGAATTCGGCGAAGAAATAGACCACGCTGCCGAGGAACGGGAAGATGAACAGGATCATGATCCAGTACATGTTGCGCCCGCTGCGCACGGCGTGCACCGCGAAGAAGATCGCGATGGCGATGTCCAGGAAGCCAAGAATCGGCACGGAGTCCTCCCGCTGTTTTTCGAAACGGGAATTGTATGTGGCGAGGCTGCACCCTCCGTCCCCGGCGCTGCCGCTGAAGCCTCGCAATAGAGGTTCAAGGGAGCGGCGGAT